>LFFM01002644.1_pt1 | contig 11700 bp, 9 predicted proteins | sample 643131 | NCBI WGS metagenome assembly LFFM01 (sample SAMN03777445, study PRJNA286221) | soda lake metagenome | biome: soda lake; feature: Kulunda steppe; material: water; isolation source: sample Tc-Br brine of Tanatar trona crystallizer | place: Russia: Kulunda steppe | collected 2011-07
AAGCCGAGCCCGATCCCTTCGAGTGCGGCGACAAAGCCACCGAGGAGGATGAGCCCAGCAGTGAACGCTGGACGGTAGCTGGCGACCCGTCTGAGCGCAGCCAGCTTTTCACCCCACGTGAGATTTACGTGGTCGGTGCTGTCAGTCATTACTGTGTGCTGAAATAGCGCGTATATAACGGCTGCGGAACGGAACCATCTCCAGCCTTATTCGACGGTTACGCTCTTGGCTAGGTTCCGTATCTTGTCAATCGGTCGGTCTTTTCATACCCCTCATTTCGTCTGTTCTTGGCAGTGATCTTCGCGGCCAGTCCACAGAGAGTGTCTCTGTTGAGCCGACCACACCCCTCATTTCGTCTGTTTGTGGAATAAAAATCACCACTCTTCGGCTTCGATAGACGCTCGCGTATCTATGACGATTTTAGGATTCAACGTGAGCTCATACCGATAGTGAGCGCCTCCTGCTCGGCCTTCATTCTGTTCCGTCCGTTCGAGGAATCCTAACATCGTCAAGTCTGAGAGGTGATTTTGGATACTCTTGAGAGTGGTCAGTGGATCATGTCCCCAGTCCTCAGCAATGCTGACATACATATGTTGAATCTCTTTTGATCGTACTGGGACCTGCCCACGAACCTCTAGTTGAGCAACTGCCTCCAAAATGAGCTGCCCATGCATTGTTTGGTCTCGAAGTTTGTCTTGGACACGACCTCGTTGCACTCTCTTTGTAGCGATCTCGATATGCGTATCCGTGATTGTCTCTGAGCCATGTTCTTCGGCAACATCACCACCTTCTCGGAGGAGATCGATAGCTTGGCGAGCACTGCCTGTATCTTTCGCTGCTTTTGCTGCAGCCAGTTTGATAGCCGAGTCCTCACAGACACCATCGATCAGTGCTTTATCGGCACGTTCGGTGAGAATTGATTGTAACTCTTCGGCGTCGTACGGCGAAAACGCCAGCTCTTTTTCCATTAACGTATCTTTTACTTTCGGACTCAACGTCGACCGAAACGTGTAGTTGTTGCTAATCCCGATTACCCCGACACGTGCGGCGTCTAAATGTCCATTTGCTCGGGCTCGTGGAAGTTCATACAACAGTGAGTCTGGATCTGAAAGGTGGTCGATCTCGTCGAGAATAAATAGGAATGTTCCGCCAACTGTTTCCATTTCCTCATAGAGTGTTTCGAGTGCGTGTGCTGTCGAGAGACCTGTTTCCGGGAATTGCTCTCGTTGATTACCACGTATACTGTTGATCAGCGAGCGCACTGTACGGTAGACACTATCGTCGTTGCAGTTTCGAAAATGGATATGTAGTTCGTCGGCGGCATCCCGGCGTTGGACCTCAGTTTGTAATGCATCCATGATGTATTCGGTAACTGCAGTCTTTCCGACGCCGGTCTTGCCGTACAGGAATACATTCGAGGGATTTCGACCGAAGAGCACATCTTTCAGTGCTGCTCGGTAGGCGTCAATCTCGTCATCTCTCTCAACAATGACGTCTGGACGGTACTCCTCGGAGAGAATCGACTTGTCCTCAAAAAGCGTCTCAGTCATATCCGCAAAGAGGTCGTCGCTCATTTCAGTAGCTGAAGAACAGATTCCGACTGATAAAAAGATGGTGTTTCGTTTGTTTTTTCTGTTTCGTTTGAAGTTGGATGTTCTGTATACTCTGCTGTTGTGCCTTGATCAACGAACTCCAACAGACGAAATGAGGGGTGTCTCTGTTCTACTACTGCTTTGGCCACAGAATGTACGACAGAGAACAGACGAAATGAGGGGTGTGTGAACTCGGATGGTTGTAGCTACTGTGACCTCTCAGATGTACTGGAAGCCAGACGACCGTTTGATCGGCGATGATTTCGTTGTGTCGAGTTTTAAATACTATTCGACGGTCACACTCTTGGCGAGGTTCCGCGGTTTGTCAATCGGTCGACCCAGCGCGTCGGCCAGATGGTAGGAAAACAGCTGGAGTTGGACGTTTGCCAACACGGGCGCGGCGCGCTCGCTGGTTTCGGGAATCATGAGCGTCTCGTCGGCGATCTCGGCCGCATCCGAGAGACCATCGGTGACGGCGATCACTGGCGCGCCGCGGGCTTGGACCTCTTTTATATTCCCGAGCGTTTTCCGGGCGCGTTCGTCGTCTCCGGTGACGACCGCGAAGACGGGGGTCTCGGGGGTCACCAGCGCGAGCGGGCCGTGTTTGAGTTCGCCCGCGGGGAAGCCTTCGGCGTGTTCGTAGCTGATCTCCTTGCATTTCAGCGCGCCCTCCAGAGCGACCGCGACGTTGGTCCCGCGGCCGATGAAAAAGTAAGCGTCGCTGCCGACGTACTCGCCGACCAGCTGTTCGGCCCGCGAGCTGTCGAGAATCGATTGGACGTCATCCGGCAGATTACGGAGCGACTCGATCAGCGGCCGGAGGTCGCGCGGTCCGTCGACCAGCTCTTCGGCCAGCAGGTTGCAGCCCACCAGTTGCGACGAAAAGGTCTTCGTTGCGGCGATCCAATTCTGAGGCTTCTGTGGTAAACCGCACAGACATACGTCTGCGCCGATTGTTCCGGTAAATTCAAGATGCTATTCAAGTAATTCTGCAACTCCTATTCCAGTTTCGCCTGCAAGTGCATAATACATATATTTTGATCCATGAGCAATAAAAATCGACGGATCACGAACCATCTGTCTCCGTTCCGAATAACTCCGCTGTTGAGAGACCTCAAGTGGAATATTAGAGCCTTCATATTCCATCTCTGGTGCTAATATTTTTATAGTCTCACCTAATTTCCAATTTGAACTGTTTGCCGAAAGTGTAATATTTGTTCGTAGGATCTGTTCTGGCTGATCGTCACTTTTAGAATAATATACCTCTAGCTGATCTCCGTCAAGATAGACGCCAAAATGGCGGCCATTTTGCATCAATCTTTGTTTTCGATCAAATGAATTGGTAGGTGTGTTGGAAGAGTATAGATATCCGTCTCGACTTCCAATACCATACCAATGTCTACCATACTGGAAAACTGCAAACCAAGATGGGCCGATTATTGTGTTCTGAGTAGTGAATGATAATCCAGTCGACGATTCTGCATGTCTGGTTTCTTGAACAGTGGGCGGTTTTATTGGGGGTGTTGTGAGTGCTTTCATTAGATTGAAGCCATTATTTGTGGCGGCTTCAGATTGTGTTGGCTGCTCAGACGGAGGCGTAATTCCATCGCGGCCACCGTTTTGAATCAATTTATATCCCGTCCGCCCTGCCTGATATAGAATTCTATGTGGGATCGACCGATATCGATAATCGTAACTCTCTCGTCGGTATCCTCGGTGTTTGATTGGTCCAAATATAAGGTCATTGAGGGGACTTTCACCATGATAATACATCCGAATGACTTCTTCAGAGTGGTCGACATGCACGTCTGGAGAGGCGATGTGTCCAATAAACGGTGTGTCTTCTATACTGAGTACGCCTGATGAATATACATTCCATGGACCCTCAGGATGGTCAGCATAAGCCATTCGAATATAACTACCGTGTTTATGTGAAAAGTACATATAATACGCACCTAATGGATCCTCTACCCATGGTGGGACCTCAATTACTGATGGGCTATTCACAATAGCCCCAACGTCGTTAGACCGTTCAACAATTGGATTATATGAACTTCTCCTCACATTAACCATTTATGACCTATATTACTGCCAGTCGGACAAATCTCTTTTTAGATCTCTTTTGCAAATAATTAGGCTTGGTACTGTTCTATCTGAGCACACAACTTGTCAGCGTCGACGATTATATCTGTCGACTTGGGCGTGCAGTTCAAAGAGTCGTAGGTGAGACCACAGGTGTTAGCCAGCCGTCGGTATGGTTCTTTGTATTTTGAACCAAATAGCTCAATAATCACAGAGTCACCACAGTAAATAAGATCAGTAAGTCCAGCACCATGTGGTCCAACGACGAAGTTAGCATTATGAAAGAGCGAAACATTCTCTTCGACCGAATTATCTTCTAATCGGTATGATTCGAATCCGTACTGAGAAAGATTCTCGATGAGTTCAGGTTCATTCAGTACCCGCCGCTCAACTGCTTTTTCTCGTGAGATATACACATTTGGTGCAGAACTCTGTGATGGGTTTGTAATAGAACTATTTTCTAGAACCGATGATTGAATCCATTCAAAATCACCTGTCGACTGCAGTGGAAACGATGGGAGCAGGAGCGTATCAATCTCATAGACATCATGAGATGCAAACTCGACCTGTGACGTGGGGATACCGAGCAGGTCAAGTGTCTGCTCGAGCCAAGAGGGTGAATTGCCGGGAACGAGATAGGTGATTTCCATGTCGTGGTTTGATTCGTACTCCAAGAGATACCGAATTTGGGGGAGCGTTTCTACAGTCCAGTGGTAGTAATTATCGTTGTAGCGTGGTATCAATGGAGCTGCAACCTCAAGCTGTTTCGACCCCTGATTTAATGTTGCTATATCACCTAATAGAATGGCTTTCGAAACTCGTGGTGAGCCGTGAAATAGTTGCCAGATTATTTTTGCGATGATGAACCGTTCGCCGCGTCCCGAAGGAAACAGTCCTTCGTTCAGAAATCGTCCCTGTTGGTCCATCGCGAGCCCTGTTCTAGGAAGCACTAGACCTGATTCGATAGATGTAACGAACGGTGCGGTTACTGGACCGTACGATATTTTCTCAGATGTCACCTGAGTTGTGCTCTCAGCAATTGTCGGTAGTTCGTTTCGTGAGACTGTCTTGATCATCCCCTGAGCATAGAGCCGCTCTATAATCGGCCAGAGGGCGACCCTCCGCGATACCAGTTCAGCAGCTGAGATGGTCGCATTGACAACTCCGACATCGTCTGCCTTGCGCCGGAATTTCCGGTATGAGAATTCTGTCGGTGTCCACATCGTCTCTGCGTAGACACGACTATGTTGTAAATCAATGTATTTTCATACTGTAGTACCACGACACTCACTGAACCATCGCTCAACCGAACACGAATAAATAAATGAGCAAGGGTCTTTTATATAGTTAAATGATGTCACTGTTGACCGAAGGTATGCGAACTGTCAAAATTAAGGGCCCTGATCGGGCGTTTTTACTGCTGATTCGCTATCTGAGTTGGAAATCACGATACCATGATCGTGTAAGACAGTTACCGCCAACCATAGCGAGACCAATAGTTTGGTTTACCATTCAGTGGGTTCGCTTCATTGTCCGACTATTTAACCGACGGTATCCACAAAAGTATACTGCTGAGGACCCGTATACTATTTATTATATAGATCCATCAAAAATTAGTAATATTTCAAAACTACATGATCGAAAACGCAGAGGTTGGGTAATAGATGGTGATTGGGACAAAAGAAGTGTATCGTTTACCGATCGTCCGCTTCCCCGCAGTATCATAGATCATTATCAGGATGGTGTTCCATGGAACAAAACTCCTTTAGCAGCAGAGTATGATGACGAACATCTATTCAGACAGAAGTGTAAAAAAATAGAACGTTTATACAATTCAATTGAACAAGACGGGCTCCGATTGCAGCGAGAACTCGCTAACGATACCCCGAGAAAAACATGGAAGAATGCTAACGCCACGATATCCCCGTTTACGAATGAAATAACCGTTGATATAGGTCGAGATGGAGAAATCCTCTGGAATATGCTTGGAAAACACAGACTGTCGATTGCCAAGGCACTTGAACTGGAACAGGTACCAGTTATGGTTTTCAGCCGGCATCCACAATGGGAACTCAATTCGGCACAAATTCCCAATACAGGAGAGGTATATTAGTAATTATGCTGTTTTTGTGTAACACAAATCAAGTCAGACAATACATTATTATGAAATGAATTTATGCTGTAGAACCCGAAATAAAGTGTTTCAAGTGTTTCTGCACACTGTAGGCAAATAACATATGTGAATAATTTTGCCGATCATCAGCAAAGAATGAGCGATGTACAATAGTTTTTATTTGCGGATAATCTACAGCACACATGAACGAGAAGCTTGATATCGAAAATTGGCAGTTTCGGGGACGGTCTGAGTTAGAAACCGCCATCAATGAACATAATTTGACAAAAGATGATCTGTGTCTTGTTGGAAGTATGTCATTATCAGTTCGTGGTCTTCGAGAACATAATGATATTGCTTTTTGTACGTCGAATTGCAATATATCGAACGAGGAACTTCCAAGTGGTATTTCACATTCAGAAGGAAAATATGATGCAATTGGCATATCTGACAGTGAACTATTAGCAGAGAGTGAATATCATGACGTTATTGATGGCTTCAAAGTCGTTCGTCCTGAAGTGTCACTAGCGTACAAGCAGTACCGAAATCGTCCAAAAGATGCAGACGATGTCGAACTTCTTAAACAGTATAGCAAGGACTCGTCTGATTGGGACTGGCAACGATATCCAAATGATTCCTCTGGGTCACCTCAATCGTTATTTTCACGAGGAATTTCATCACTCCGAAACGATGGGGTCGCTATCACAACAATAAAAGGAGCAGGATATGTTGAGCGCAAGTATCCGATATTGTCTAAGTTCAGGCATACACTACCAATAGACGAATTAAAGGCTATTATTAAGTTATCGGGCACCTCACCGGCATACTACAGTACTTCAAACATAATTCAGAACCAATATCGGAATCTTACATATAGTGGAATGGAAACTGTATTTTGGTACGATATTCTCAAAAATACAGATAAAACATCCCAAATTTCTGATCGATTCGAGGGAGATATTAAAAAAGACTATCATGACTCGGTTAAGAAAGTATTTAACCAAGTTATAGATCTAAATTCGAATGAGTTAGAACAAATCACTGTGGAAATAAACCCTCAGTTCAGAATCCTTAATCCGGCAAAAACTGCTGCATTACTCCTCTCTGATGTTGAAGAAACCCAAGTGGATCTATATATCCGATCAAAATTACCACGAGATCTTCAATGGCTTCAATCGAAAGGATTTTCTGACAACGATATTCAGCTTATCGAACAATCTAGAACAGATCTATTTCGTCAACATGGATTATTCTTTTATGCTGTCTTATGGCCACCATCAATTGAGTACCATGATGAAATCATTCGTTCTCTCGAATCGAACGTGAATATACGTGTTAGGGACGATTATCATATCGAGGTTGATGAAATGAGTGAATTTGTGTATGATATATACGAGAGTCAACATGATAAGACTAGTCAATGGGCAATTGATTATAAAATTGAACAAATGAAGCCCTTTTCGAATACATTCAGGATGTTGGAGATCGAACTGCCAAATCCAAGAATCCGTGACAATATATCACTAGAAATGGAAATGATAAAAAATGATGTAAGACAAGAATTTCAATGCCACTTCCCAAACGAATTCTACTATTGCATACTTCATGTTACGGATAATTATATGGATAATAAAAAGACTAAAAAAGTTATTGACAAGTTTTATTAATTTACACCACTCAAATATTGCTGGTAGACTACACATTTTGATAATGTTAAATTGCAATATTTAATACTACCCAACATTGTTTAAATATAGCATATTTCAATAATTTAATGTGTAGCAAAGGCTGTGATGTAGAAACTAGGCAATTATCTACATAATCATAATTTATAATTCCGATAGGTCTGGGTGATGGAATTGTATGTCACTGTGATCTATTGGTTGCGGCATGGAATTAGTCGTTAGAATGTGATTTCGTACTTGCTGCCATTTTTTGTGTCGAACGATGACCTGAACAGCTACCTTATTTAAATCAAGAATTTTTGCGAGAGAGAGTCGGTGAACACCCCGAGAATGGTGATAAAATGTGCCGTCTCGTCCGATACTTACACCAATCTCGTTCATTTGGGGTATCGGTGCATCTAAATTTTTTCTCACCGTTTCATTTGGTTCTTCGGACAATAATTGCTGTTGAGTTTTGTAACCAAACTCAGACATTTTGATGTATAGTTCGTCGATCTCATTAAAATACTGTTCCAAGTCAGAAAGGTCGCTACATCCTCTGGTTGGTTTGCCGTCTTTAATTCGACTTTGTTTGTGGCTATAATACTCGGTGTCGTGCCACGGGACTTCATTGCAAAAATGGTTCTCAAGGGACTGGTACACTCGGCGCTCAGTGAACCTATTATCAGTTATATCCCAATTGCCGCCATACACTCGACCAAACTTTTTAGGCGGGTTAGGATGTCTAACGTCGAATTCAATCTCTGATGGCGATATCCAGAGTATTTTGAATGGATTGGCATCAGTGTATGCTGCTGGACGGGCCACTCGGTTTAATCTGATACTCAGTTGGATGGCTCGCTCTGTAACAGGGACCATTCCAATTATATCATCTTTCAATGTACCGTGGCGGATATATTGTGATCCCGCAATCAATACACCCCTAATTCCTAACTGGTTGTAAATATCGATCGTTCGTCCAGCCAGATATCGAATTTTTCGCAACGATTTCATTTCCGATTGAGATGGTCGTCTAGCTCATACTCGTAAACGAGTTTGTCTAGCAGTACATTTTTCACTTCATCTGGTCTTTTCGAAGCATCTAATCGAGTGAATTCGAGTTCGTCATACCGATCACAGAGTTCAATCAACGATTCGGGCGTATATTCTGATCGGTCGACAAATGTGTCTGGATCTGCAGTCAATAAGAACGGATAAAATGGGTCTCGTTCAAACCAACCGAATGTTTGAGAGAGGAACAGCGGTGAATCGTAGACACCAACGTCGTGAATATACCGATCTGATATAATCACGTCAGCATCTACATGTCGTAGCGCAAGAATCCTAAGGACGATATCCAGATAATGGAAAACTGCTTTGTGAAATCCATCCCTGTCTCCGAGCTCTCTCCGTCCTTCTTTTTTTAGTTTTGAATCGAGTGATTTGTCGTAATCAGTAATAATGCCAGTAGTATCCTTAGCTGATATGAAATTGTATATTCGTCTTCCTACGGACAGCAGTTTTGATTGTGAATTTCGCAAGCCAAGCTCGGCCAAGTGAACATCATATCTTCTTTGTTCGAGTTCTCTTTTGATATTTTGAGTGAGCGTTGATTTCCCTGCACCATCAGGACCAGTAACGACCACGATTGGTTGATTACCGATGTACCATCGCAAAAGATGGTGCACGCTCTGCCGAGTGGTTGTTCTCGATGATAGTGTATAAATGAATTCTGGGATACGAGACGGGTGCCGAGTACAGTTGGCCGCAACCAATTTCCACTTCATGTCGACAATCTCGGAATACTTTCGGTCAATTGCTAGTTGTATGGCTTTCACCCCGAGCGTTCCGCATATCTGTTGAGCATGATCGGTCACTGTATCAATCTCGATAGATGATTCCAGATCTTTTAGTATTTGTCTGTACGACTGCCGGAATCGTCCCTTCTTAATTGCCGCGTGGAATGTGAGATGGACGAAGAGATCGTTCTTCGAGGGAATCCAGCACGTGTTCTTTTTTCGCCGATTTGCGAGTAGCTGGTTAATATCGATTAGCGGAAGTCCGTTGTATTCTGTTCCACCAAACGAAATGTCGAGTTTGAATGTCTTGGATTCATTAACTTCGCATTTGTAGCTACTTCTCCGACGTTTATTTGTGGTAATTGTCAGCCCATTTTGACACAAAATCTTGTTTGTTTTTTGTCTATCGCAGCCACGAATAGCGAGATCAATATCTGCTCCGATTTCTCCGCCGGTTAAGAACTCATAGTTCCTTAATATACAGTATTTAACACCGTTTGTCTCAAGGACATGTAACGTATCAATAGCCTTTTTAGCAATAACGTTCATGGTCTGGGTGGTTAGTAGACACTCTGTATCGGTTTGTTAATAATGGTCGCATTTGTATTGTTCACATCGATCAATGATAGCGTACTCAGCATCAATGGCCTCAAGTAACAGATGCACGTTCTTCAGATGTAAATAATGCGAATTGGACAAACATCTGTCATTTACCTCGTGTCACAGATCATAGCGTCTGCAATTGGTTTTCTGGCAACAATATATTTTACTAGAACTTTAGGAGAAGAGGTCTATGGATTCTTTGCAATAACTTTATCTCTAGTGTCAACTTTAGGAATCATAAAAAGTATCGGATTTGGAAGTGCAATGATTAAACGGATGAGTGAGGGTGAAGAACCAGAGGCGTACCTTGTGGCGGGTACAATCATCAAAATTGGTTTGACCTCTCTTATAATATTTGGATTAATTTTCTTTCAGGATTTAGTCAATGCGTACGTGGGAGCGCCAGTAGCAGGTTTTGTGATGCTTATACTGGTAATCTCTATTTTTATGAGTATTATTAATTCAGCATTACAGGGAACACATCAAGTTCACATTTATGCGTTAATTGGTACTGCCAAGCAGATCTCTCGTAGTGCCACAATGATTTTGCTGGTGTTCTTTGGTTGGGGATTAACTGGAATGTTAACTGGCCATGTTGTGGGTACAATACCTATAATACTAATTGGATTATGGATTGTAAAACCAGAATTAAAAGTTCCTAAAATACGTCATTTTAAAGAGTTAGTCGATTTTGCAAAGTTTGCTTGGTTAGGAAATATACGAAAGAATACATTCTCCGACGCCGATATTCTTGTACTCGGGTTGTTGGTCCCAACTGGATTAACTGGGATTTATGCTGTTGCATATACTCTTTCTAAATTTCTCAACATTTTTGGTAATGCAATAAAGACGACAATGTTCCCAGAGCTGAGTAAGCTCTCTGCAAAAGAAGACACCAATATGGTAGGAGAGCTTACAACTGATGCATTAACATTCTCAGGGTTGTTTTTAATTCCAGGGATAGTTGGAGCAACGATTATTGGTGACCGGCTGATGCGTATCTATGGGCCTGGATTTGAGCGTGGCTCAACAGTGTTAGTAATACTATTATTTGGAATTCTTACGTACGCCTACACTAAACAACTGTTAAACACCCTCAACGCGATTGACAGGCCTGATCTGGCTTTCCGTATAAATGCTATATTCATTAGTGTAAATATTCTACTTAATTTCATATTGGTATGGCAAATTGGTTGGACGGGTGCAGCCATTGCAACAGCCAGTTCCGCTGCAGTAGGATTGTTGTTATCTTACTATTATTCGAAGCAGCATATTGCATTTACGTTTCCTATTGGTGAACTCTTACAACAGTTTGTTTCGGCTATCTTAATGGGTGTTATTGTTTATATAATAATGGTTTTTGCTGAGTCAAACTTCAATTTAGGTAACGAAAGCAACACGGTGTTTGTTGTCATACTGGTTGGCATCGGTGCGATAGCTTATTTCGTTGCTTACACGCTTATTTCTACGAAATTCCGAACAACAGTAATATCAAACCTTCCTTCGGATATGTTTATCATTCGAAGATTGTAACGGGTGTTTTCTGACTAAAGACTAACGCATCAGTTGACCTCGTTTGTCGACAATGTTTGAAATCAAACCATAGATGAGCGACTACAATACGTTAGGATACGTCTCCGAACCCTGTTTACGGATGAAGACTATATGTTGATTTGCCGGTATCTGAATCAAACGGCCTGATTCCGTATGCCTCGATTATTTCCCACGTCTCTTTGCTATGTATGTAGTTGTCGGTAGCGTGAATAATCAGATTTGCTGAAGGATTGTTGGTAAGTATTTTCGGTGTGAAATTCTCTCGAACACGCTCTTTCATCTGCAGAACCTCG
>LFFM01002645.1_pt1 | contig 11698 bp, 11 predicted proteins | sample 643131 | NCBI WGS metagenome assembly LFFM01 (sample SAMN03777445, study PRJNA286221) | soda lake metagenome | biome: soda lake; feature: Kulunda steppe; material: water; isolation source: sample Tc-Br brine of Tanatar trona crystallizer | place: Russia: Kulunda steppe | collected 2011-07
CAGAACGCGTCCGGCGTTCGGCAGCATCGTCAGCCGACCAGAATGACAGGGAACCTTGCTTATACGGCGACCGACGTTTCAGCAGCGGTTGCTGTCCGCGGCCGGAGCGGTAATGGAGTAACGTGAACAACCATGGCAGAGTCAATCGACAACTCCGACAACGTAGAACTGACAGAAGACGACCTCGAAAACAAATCGAAAGGCCAGCTCATCAAGAAGGCTGGACAGCTCCGTGACCGACGGAACGAGCTGAACCAGATGGCCTCCGAGCGGGCCTCGAAGCGCGACGAATTCAACGCGAAAACGCGGGAAAAGGTCGACGAGGCCCAAGAACACCGCGAGAAACGCGACGAGCTCAATGAGAAAGTCCAAGAGCACAAAAACAAACGAAACGAGCTCAACGCGAAGGCGAACGAACTCTTCGACGAGGTCGACGAACTGAAGGACGACCTCGAGCTGAACGAGGGCAAAAGCGTCGACAAACTCGAAGAGGAGATCCAGGACCTGGAGTTCAAACAGCAGACGGAAGTCCTCTCGACCGAGGACGAGCGCGAACTCATCGAGAAGATCGAGGACAAACGGGAGAAACTCTCCGACCGGAAGGAGAAGCTCGATCAGGGCGGCGAACTCGAGGGGATCAAAGAGGAGGCCCAGGAGGTCCGCGCCGAAGCCTCGAAACACCACCAGAAGGTGACCGAGCTGGCCGACAAGGCCCAGGAGCACCACAACCAGATGATCGAGGCCTACCGGGAGGCCGACGACATCCGCGACGAGGCCGACGAGTGGCACGACAAGTTCGTCGAGGCCCAGGAAGCCGCCGACCGCCACCACGAGGACTTCGTCCGCGTGCAAAAACGGCTGCGGGAACTCGACAAGGAAGAGGAAGAGGAGCGCGAGGAAGGACGCGCCGAGGAGCGCGAGGCCGCAAAGGAAGAGGCCGAGGAAATCTACCAGCAGTTCAAGGAAGGCGAAACCCTCGACACCGAGGACCTGATGAAGCTGCAGAAAGCCGGCAAGCTGTAATCGTTCGACGCTATCGATCGCGATCGTTTTAACTACTGTTCGACACAGCAGCCGCCACGCTCGTTGTGGGACCCAACCGATACAGAGGACTCCGGAGGGACACGCACCGGTCCGGACGGCTCTGATAAGGGGTCATGTACGTCCCGTGGAGTGATCGTGTATGGGGCTCATCCCAGCGGCGGCCCAAACTGACCCACAGACCGCAGCGACCGCCAACCCCCAAAGACTCATGCTATCCGGTGAGACGGTGGCGGGGACGTCGGAACACGTCATCGTTGATCCAAACCTACTCGTTCTGCTTTTCTTGTTCGGGTTCTGTCTGCTGTATGTGATCCTTCTGGCTCTCGACACGCTGGAGAGTCGACGGAATTCGAAAACATAACTGGTTCCCGGGTTCGCTCCGGGATCTATGGGCCGTGTGCGACAGTTTTCGGGACGACGGCCCGAGAACCGATCGGCCGATACAAACCGATCGACCGTCACTTCGCGAAGTAGCTCGTAAAGAACCCAGAGAGGAAGGACGCGACGGCGACGGAGAGCAACAGTTCGGAGAGATCGTACGGGCCGTCGTCGGAGGCAGTCAGTTTGGTGATCGCCACGGCGATGACAAGCGAGATCAGACCGTTTACGAAATCGTGTTTGAGTCCCATAGCGATCGTACGGCCCGATATAAAAAATAACTACGGCAAGGCGAACCCGATCGGGAGTCGCGGGTTCGTATGGCCGCACAGCGAATATATACGTTTGTTTTCGGAATAGATTTCGTATCATATATTCAATATCTCCCCTTCGTTTTATTCTTATTGAGAATAATGCAGAGGTAATGATAGACATTTACGTTGATCAAATAATGACCGAAGATCTGGTCACGGTCGAGAAGTCACAGTCGCTCGTGGCCGCCGGTGGCGTCATGATCGACGCCGACGTCAAATCGGTAGTCGTGAGTGAGGACAATCGACCCATCGGGATCCTCACCTCGACCGATTTCGTGCAGGCTGCTGCGGACGGGGACGCACCGACGGACGTCGCCGTAGCCGATTGTATGACGCATGATATCGTGACGACGACACCGGACAGCGTCATCCACGAGGCGGCCGCTCTAATGGTGGATCACGACATCAGTCATCTGCCGGTCGTCCGGAACGATGGTCGATTGGCCGGGATCGTAACGACGACGGACGTCGCCGCATACGTGTCGGGAATCGACGATCTGCCGCGGGAGGGTCGGTGATACTGATGGACAAAAGAACGTACATACGACTCACGAGGATGAAGCCGTTCGACGGAGCGAACGGCGGATGGCTCGTGAGTCGGTCTCGTTTGATTTCGTCCACCAGTATGAGTTGTAGTCCATCGGGTCTCCTCGTTCAGTTCGTTTCCCCGCTTGTCGGCTTTCGGTAGTTTCGTCTATCACGTCCGTTCGCGGAACCGTCACAAAAGCGGGCCGAGGGGGATTTGAACCGGAGCAGGACGTGCTCGCTTCACTGCCGCGACTTGCAGGGTTCAAATCCCGCTCTGCCGGTTCATTCATCCGTTCGCTACGCTCACGGATTCACTGTACGGGCCGAGGGGGATTTGAACCCCCGACCGTCTGGTTAAGAGCCAGATGCTCTCCCTGACTGAGCTATCGGCCCCGCGGGTTGACGTATCCGCGGTTGCTTGAAATAGGTTGCGTTCGCCGGCCGAATCGTGAATGGCCAACGCGGTGGGATAGTACGATCCTATTAAGTGTCCACCGCCCGTCGTCGGCGGTATCATGAGCACCGCCATCTCGATGGCCTCGATGTCGACGTACGCGATCCTCGGCTGTGGGAGCGTCGGCCACGCCGTCGCGGAGGAGCTCGTCGAGGAGGGCAAGGACGTTCTCATTCTCGATCGCGACGAGGGACGCGTCGAAGCCCTCAGAGATCAGGATCTCGACGCTCGCACGGCCGACATTAAAGACGAGGCCGCCGCGGAGGCCATCGCCGACCGGGACGTCGTTCTCATTCTCTCGCCGGACATCGAAGCGAACCAGGCCGCCGTCGAGAACCTCGGAAAGCGGGAGGGAAAGCGATTCATCATCGTCCGTGCCTCGGACCCAGTCACCGCGGACGAACTCAAACAGTCGGGGGCGGACGTTATTATCAACCCCTCGGCGGTCATCGCCGACTCGGCGCTTCGCGCGCTCGAACAGGGCGAACTCGAATACAAGACCACACAGCTCTCCGACATCATCGATCGCGGCGACTCGCTTGCCATTCTCGCTCACCGGTCGCCGGGTCCGGACTCGATCGCCTCCGCGGTCGCGCTGCAGGCGATCGCCGACGCGCGCGGCGTCGAGGCCGAAATCCTCTATGAGGGCGAGATCGGCCACCAGGAGAACCGCGCGTTCGTCAACCTGCTCGGCATCGACCTGGTTCCGCTGGCCGATACCGACATCGGGGAGTACGACACGCTCGCGCTCGTCGACTGTGCGAAGGCGACCGATCCGGTCGTCGACGTCGAAGTCGATATCCTCATCGATCACTTCGAGCCCGAGATCGATTACAACGCCGAGTTCACCGACGTCCGCTCGAACGTCTCCTCGACGTCGACCATCCTCACGAAGTACATCCAGGAACTCGACCTCAGCCTTCCGGAGGAGGTCGCGACGGCCCTGCTGTACGGGATCCGTGCCGAAACGCTCGATTTCAAACGCGACACGACGCCAGCGGATCTCACGGCGGCCGCGTATCTGTATCCGTTCGCGAACCACGACACGCTCGAGCAGGTCGAGTCGCCGTCGATGAGCCCCGAGACGCTCGACGTCCTCGCCGAGGCGATCCGGAACCGCGAGGTCAAGGGATCGCATCTGGTCTCGAACGCCGGCTTCATCCGCGACAGGGACGCCCTCTCGCAGGCCGCCCAGCACCTGTTGAACCTCGAGGGGATCACGACGTCGGCCGTCTTCGCGATCGCCGACGAGACGATCTACCTCGCCGCGCGCTCGAAGGACATCCGGATCAACATCGGCACGGTTCTCGAAGACGCCTTCGAGGAGATCGGCGAGGTGCGCGGGCACTCGACGGACGCCTCGGCGGAGATCCCGCTCGGGATCTTCACCGGGCTCGAAATAACGGGCGAAAACAGGGAGACGCTGTTGCAACTCACCGAGCAGGCGGTCCGATCGAAGCTCTTCGAGGCGATGGGTGTCGAGGGGGGCAGCGGCGGCGAAAACGAGAGCTAAACCGTCTGTTCCGTTTCGGCTTCGGTGTCCGGTTCGCGGATCCGCTCGACGATGTCGTTGATGAGGACGATGTCGCCGACGGCCCGGACCCACCGATACGGGACGATGACGCCCTGAGAGCCCGAGACGCGAGTATCGAACAGTTCCTGGTTGACGTCTCCCAACGCGAGCCCGGTGACGACCTCCTTTTGAAGATCGAGACGGAGGTCCTCGATCTCGCCGACGAAGACGCCGTTGTTCGAATACACTTCGCGGCCGACGAGTGACGTGATCTCTTGGGGGGTAGCGTCCTTTTCCATGGCGGCGAGTGGAGTGGATTCCCCTTAACTGTTGTCGGTGAACGCGACCGAAGCCAACAGGAATGCGGTTCGACACCGGATCGAACCCCGGGGCGAATACCGAAACGGAGACAAACGGGACCGGACGCCGGATCAGCGAAGGTCGAACTTCTCGGCCGCGGTCTGCATATCCTTGTCACCCCGGCCACAGAGGTTTATAAGAACCGTGTCGTGGCGGTCCTCCTCGGCGAGTTTGATCGCGAGCGCGATCGCGTGGCTCGGTTCCAATGCGGGGATGATTCCCTCGGCCTCGCTCAGTTCCCGAAACGCCGCGAGCGCCTCCTCGTCGGTGATTCCGTGGTACTCGGCCCGCCCGAGCGACTGGAGGGCGGCGTGTTCGGGGCCGACAGCGGGGTAATCGAGGCCGGCGCTGACGGAGTGGTTCTCCGTCCCCTCGTCGATGACGTGGGTCTTCATCCCCTGGAAGATCCGTGGTTCGTCCCGCTCGGTCGCCGAGAGCGGCGCGGAGTGTTCGCCCGAATCGAGCCCCTTGCCCGCCGGTTCGGCCCCGTAGAGGGCGACTTCCTCGTCGTCGAGGAATCCGGAGAAGAGCCCGATCGCGTTCGATCCGCCGCCGACGCAGGCGACACAGGCGTCCGGGAGTTCGCCGTGTAACTCGAGGATCTGCTCGCGGGCCTCCCGACCGATGACGGACTGAAATTCCCGGACCATCCGGGGGAACGGGTCGGGGCCGACTGCGCTGCCGACCAGGTAATGGGTGCTCTCAAAGTTCTCGGCGTAATCCTCCAGTGCGGCGTCGACCGCTTCAGCCAGTCCCGCCTTGCCGCGGGTCACCGGTTCGACCTCGGCGCCCATGAGCCGCATCCGGAAGACGTTCATCTCCTGACGTTCGATGTCTTTGGTCCCCATATACACCGTCACGGGGAGATCGAGAAGCGCCCCGACCATGGCCGTCGCGGTGCCGTGTTGCCCGGCGCCGGTTTCCGCGATGAGCCGTTCCTTGCCGGCGCGTTTCGCGAGCAGCCCCTGTCCGAGCGTGTTGTTCAGTTTGTGAGCGCCGCCGTGCAACAGGTCCTCGTGTTTGAGGTAGATGTTCGTGTCGTAGCGTTCGCTCAACGTCCGGGCGTAAAAGACGGGTGTCGGCCGGCCGCCGAAGTGTTCGAGGAGGCGTTCGAACTCGCCGGTGAACGCCTCCGATTCGATCTCGGCGTCGAACGTCTCGGCCAGTTCCTCGAGCGGTTCCTCGAGCGGTTCCGGAACGTACCGACCACCGTAGCCGTCGAAATCGCCGTCGGTAGACATACCCCGAGTATTCGCCGAAACCTTGTAAATCGTTCTGCTGAAGAACTCGTCCGTTCGAAACGTGACACGCCGACACCGCGGAAATGTACTGTTCGTACACTCCCGAAGGTATTAATCTCGTGTGAGTCGTAGCGTGAAGCATGAGCGATGCCGAAGACATAGAGGAGATCCGAGAACAAAAACTGGAACAGTTGGCCGAAAAAGCCGGCTCGCCGGACGATCCGATCGACGTAGAGGGGAAAGCACACCTCGAGGAGCTACTCGAGAAACACGCGAGCGTTCTCGTCGACTTCTACGCTGATTGGTGCGGACCGTGCAAGATGCTCGCGCCGACGGTCGCCGAAATCGCGGCGGAAACCGACACGGCCGTGCTGAAGATCGATATCGACGCCCATCAGGACCTCGCGGCGGAGTATCAGGTCCAGGGCGTCCCGACGCTGTATCTGTTCCGGGACGGCGAGGTCGCCGAACGGATGGTCGGCGTTCAGGACAAGGGAACGCTCGTTCGGAAGATCGAAGCGGCCGCCTAGTCCGCCCGTTCCGGCGGCAGCATCGCGTCGACGTCGGCGTAATCGGCGAGCAGTTCGCCCATCCGCTCGACCGTCCTCGAGTCGCGGGTTCTGCCCGATCGTATCACCCGCTCGACGCGCTCGATCGTCGTTCTGGTGTCGGTCCCGACCGAAATCAGCGGAACGCCGGCCGACTCTGCGCGTCCGATGACGGCGTCCGACGGCCTGATACCGCCGGTCAAGACGAGACACTCGACGCCGGACGCTTCCAGTGCGACCGTCTGCATGTCCGCTCTGTCCCCGCCGGTGACGAGCGCGGCGTCCCGAACCTGTCGAAGCCGGCTGTGGGCCTCGGCCGCCGACATCGAACCGACGACGAACCGATGGACACGGCCGTCCTCGGGGACCGTCGTCAGCGGCTCCGCGCCGAGCTCCGCCGCCAGTTCCGCGACGGTAACCCCGGCGAGTTCCCTGTCGCGGGGGACCGTCCCGTAAACTCGCACCCCTCTCGTCTCGAGGAACGGCACGACGTCGCTCGCGAGCGTATCGAAGGCCGAATCCGAGACGGCGTTGAAGAGGATTCCACCGAGGCGCTCTCCGAGCAGATCGGCGGCCGCGAGGAGTTCGTCGACGTCTCCCGGTTCGGAGAACGGTGCGACGAGGACGACGGTCGCATCGAGCAGTTCGGCGAGATCGCCGTCGGTCAGGTCGACGATCCCGCCAGTGGTGAGCGAACCGCCGCCCTCGAGGATCATTCGATCGGTTCCGGCCGAAAGGGCGTCGAACTGGGACGTTACCTGTTCGCGGAGGGCCTCGGAATCTTCCCGACCGCGGATCGCTTCGTGGATGAACGTTGGCGAGTAGACGATCGGCTCCATCTCGTGCATCTCGGCCTCGAGCCCGAGGACCTCGCGGGCGAGTTTCGGGTCCTCGTCGACGGTCTTGCCGACGGCCGACTGGAGCCGGGTCCCCTTCGGTTTCATGTATCCGACTCGCTCGCCGCGTTCGCGTGCGGCCAGCGCTAACGCCAGCGCGACGGCGGTCTTCCCTGTGCTCTCTTCGAGTGACGTGACGAGTACGGTCATAGTGTTTCGGGGTCGACGGTGAGACGGAGATCGATCGCGGCGACGCCGTCGGGCGTCGCGACGAGCGGGTTAATGTCCAGTTCGAGGATCGCGGGGAAGTCAGTAACGAGCTGTGAGAGCCGCTGGATCGTCTCGGCGATGGCCTCCTCATCGACCGGCTCGCGGCCGCGGGCACCTCGCAACAGCGGGGCCGAATCGACGTCGTCTATCATCCCTTCGGCTTCGGCTTTCGAGACCGGCGCGATCCGGACCGTCGTGTCCTCGAGCACCTCGACGAACACGCCGCCGAGGCCGAAAAGCACCACCGGTCCGAACTGTGGGTCGCGGTTCATCCCGACGATCGTCTCGACGCTGCGATCGAGGTCGACGAGTTCCTGTATCTGCACGCCGATGATCTCCGCGTCGGGTTGGTAGTTCTTCGCACGCGTGAGCAGCGATTCGTAGACATCCCTGACGTCCGTCGGGGCGATCCCGACCTCGACGCCGCCGATATCCGTCTTGTGAAGGATATCCGGGGAGACGATCTTCATCACGACGTCGCCGCCGATCCGTTCGGCGGCTCTCCGTGCCGCGTCGGGCGAACCGACGATCTCGGCGTCGACGGTCGAGATCCCGTAGGCCTCGAGCAGGCCCATCGACTCGATCCCGAGTCTGTTGTCGGATCGCGTTTCGACCCGTTCGAGGATCGACCGAGCCGCCTCGGTATCGACGTCGAACGTCGTCGGCGAGTGGTTCTCGCGGGTACGGATCTCCCGATACCGATAGAGTGAACCGAGAGCCTCAACGGCGCGGGCCGGGTCGAAATACGTCGGTGTGTTCGTTTCCGCGAGCGTCTCGGTCGGGGCCTCGACGGAGGAGCCGCCCATCAGACAGACCGCAAGCGGAATCGACCGCTCGCGACGGATCGCAGCGAGCGTCTCCGCGAGGGCATCGAACGAGAGCACGGCCGACGGACACGCGATGACGACCGCGCTGCCGACCGAGGGGTCCGAGAGGACGATTTCGAGCGCGTCGCGGAACCGTTCGGCCGAGGCGTCGCCGATGACGTCGATCGGGTTGTGAACGTTCGCCGTCTCCGGGAGCGCCTCGGCGAGGCGGCGTCGGGTTTCGGCTTCGAACGACGCCATCTCGGTTGCCGAATCGCCGATAGCGTCAGTCGCGAGCACGCCCGGACCGCCGGCGTTCGTCACGACAGCAACGCCATCGGTGTCGGGGAGCGACCCCCCGGCAAGCATCGCACCGGCATCGAAGAGCGCCTCGGTGGATTCGACCCGGATCGCGCCCGCCTTTCGCAATCCGGCCTGGTAAGCGCGTTGGCTGCCGGCGATCGCACCGGTGTGTGAAGAGGCGGCTCGGGATCCGGCCTCGGTCCGTCCAGATTTGAGAACGACGACCGGGGTCTCCCGGGTGACCTCGCGGGTCGTTTCGATGAAGCTTTGGCCGTCCTTGATCCCCTCGAGGTACCCCAAAACGATGTCCGTGCCGGGATCCGTTCCCCACGTTTCGACGAAATCGGCCTCGTCGAGGATCGCCTTGTTCCCCAGAGAGACGATATCTTTGAACCCGATCGAACGGTCGTCGGCCCACTCGAGGATCGCCGTCACGAGCGCGCCGGACTGACTCATAAACGACGTCGATCCGGGACGAGCGTTTCTCGGCGCGAACGTCGCGTTCAGGCCCGATGGCGTCGAAATGACGCCGAGGGAGTTCGGTCCGACGACATCGAGGTCGTACTCCCTCGCGAGTGATCTCAGATCCCTCTCGCGTCGCGCTCCTTCGCTTCCGGTTTCGCCGAACCCGGCCGTGATGACGACGAGGTCGTCGATCCCGTTCCGACCGGCAGTCTCGACGGCTTCGAGCGCCGGTTCGGGAGGAACGACGATCACCGCCATATCGGCCTCCGTCTCGGAGAGGTCGTCCGGACAGGGCCGATCGAACACCCGGTCGACGTTCGGGTTCACCGGGATCACCTCACCCTCGAAGTCGGCGAGGAGGTTCCGCGTGATCGCCCGGCCGACGGAGCCGTCCCGTTCGGTCGCACCGACGACAGCGACACGTTCGGCGTCGAAGATACCCGATACCGTAACCATCCACGTGTTCGTCCGGTTCGGGCGTGCAAATAATCCCCGGATCGGCGCCGCCGGCAAACCGCATGCTCGCTTCGTTCACTCGCCACAGACGTGCCGGTCGATGTGCGTTCGTTCCGTATCGCGGCTTCCGGGATCGGTGACCGTGTCCTCGGTGATCCGCTCTGTCACCTCGAACATGCTGATATGCCGGAGTTCGACGCCGCGATCGGCGTAGCTCCGACAGATGTGCTCGCCGAGGTTCGCCGGGAGTTCGTCGCCGGGATCGGAACGACGGACGCTGTTCATGAGAAACCGGTGTCGGTAGGTGCCGTGCTGGCGCTGGAGGGCCCCGTCGTGGGGTCGGTCCCACGCGAACGGACGGTGGTTGTACACGTCGAGTTTTTCGCCGTCGACGGTGCGGGCGCCGAAGACGTAGTAGCGATCGGTCGTTCGCGGATGGGGTGCGAACACGCTCCACTCCGGTTGAGTGACGCCGACACTTTCGGCGGCCGTATGGACGTACGTTCCTGCGGGATGATCCGAAACGGCGTCGTTCAGCGCCCGTTGATCGTAGCCGTCGTCGGTGACGACCGCACCGGCGTTGAACGCGGCGATCGAGATCACGAGCGCGAGCGCGACGACGACGGCGGCGACCGCAACAGTTTGAACCGCCGCCCCGATCGCGGCGTATCTGGCTGGCACGGACCCCAACGGTGGCAATCGGTCGGCGAGCGAGCGGAGGCGGGGACGAATCCGATCCACCGTCGAATCGATCCCGGTTCGTTCGAGAACGGAGTCAAGATCCCGCCAGAAGACCGCGGGCAAAAACAGCAACAGCCCCGCGATCGCGACGTAGGCGAAAGCTCCGATCCGGACAGTCACGGCAAAGGAGGCGTGTCCGCCGATAAAAAGCGAGAGGAACGCGACCCGCGGGCGGCCGGAAAGCAAAACGAGCAGCCAGGCGGTGAGCAGCATATAGAACCACAGCAGGCCGCCGTACTCGAGCGCGGTCGGGTACTGCCGGACGAAGTCACCGATGAGAAACGTCATCTCGTCGATCCCGAACACCAACACCGTCGCCTCACCGCTTCTCCACAGTTCGGATTCGAGCTTGTGGACCCCGTTGAGCACGTACATAAAGACCATCTGGAGTAACGCCACGGCGGCGATCGGGCCGCCGACCGTCTCGCGTGGCGTCCCGGTCGAACGGACGGCGTCGACCGAGTACCGCTCGCCGAGTGGCAGGAATATCGCCCAAAAGAGCAACAGCCGAAAGAGCGTATCGGCGTAGCTGAGAACGAACGGGTTGTGGTGATCGAGCGAAACGACGAAGAGGAACGACGCGATAGCGACCGCCCTGGTTCGGTAGCCGGCCGCGAGCGCGAGGCCGACGAGCGCCTGGATGACAAAAAGCGCCGCGATCGCGTTCGCGTCGCCGACGAGGAAGTACACCGAAACCGCGTTGTCTGTGGTGTGGCGTGCGGCGAGTTCGGCGGGGACGATGCCGCCGTCGATGTAGTAGAACCCGAAGTTCCGCGCCCGAAGCAGCATGTCGGCGACGATCAACAGCCCGAGTCCGATCCGGAAGCAAGCGAGCGAGCGCGTATCGATTCGGAAACACGAGCGGAGATACTCCGTGATGTCTCGGGGCTTCGGGGGGCGAAATCGAGAGGACGGCCTCATCTGCGGCTGAGTGGACGGCATCCGTTTTTCAGGACGCTCTCGTTAACGGAGAGACTCATATATTTCTTAATAAGGTATTGCGACCTATCTAATTTAAGCATTAACCTCTGGATTGTGTTCTACAAATACTGCTAATTGATCATGTAGTTGTAGTCCTATATATTAAAAAACCAATTTACGATAATAACACTTTTGTCTGTGCTTTCCCTGTACAGGTGTATGGAGCACTCCCGAAGAACGTTTGTCAAGTCCGGAGCAGGCATCGTCGCGCTCAGTGCGCTCGCCGGTTGTTCGGAAGAGGATACCGGCAACGGTAACGGAAACGGCGACGCGGCAGACACCGGCGGTGAAGATCCCGGTTCGGAATCAGAACCCGAACCCGAGACGGCGGTCGTCTCGATTCTCGCTGAAAACTTGGCAGGCGGACACGACCACGATCACGACGACGACCACGATCACGACGACGATCACCACGACGACGATCACCACGACGACGATCACCACGACGACGATCACCACG
>LFFM01002646.1_pt1 | contig 11698 bp, 10 predicted proteins | sample 643131 | NCBI WGS metagenome assembly LFFM01 (sample SAMN03777445, study PRJNA286221) | soda lake metagenome | biome: soda lake; feature: Kulunda steppe; material: water; isolation source: sample Tc-Br brine of Tanatar trona crystallizer | place: Russia: Kulunda steppe | collected 2011-07
AGATCGTATCGATTCTTGACTCAGCTGCGAGACGGTCAATTCGGCGTCTCATCGATGACAACGGGTACGACATTGACGTTGTGGGACCACCGTATCTCCTCTACATCCTGCTTGACAACGACCTCATTTCAAAGCCTGAATTCTGCGAGGCAACCGTGGGGATGATTCGAACGGAAGGGTGGACTGGGTACGAGGTTGTGAAGAACGCGTGGACCAGTATTCCCGTTGATTGTTCGGAAATCCTTGACGACGAATATGATGACGCCCTTCCACCGAAATAATTCGTTTCACACGTTGGTGGATAGGCAGTTGTCGTGAAAGTTTCGTGTCGTTCATAACTCAGTTGTGAGCGAATCCCGTTCAGCAATCTTGGCATCCGTAACTACAATGGGGTCCCTAAGTACGGCATCGTCGTTAATAGAACCCCGGTGGTTTGTCCATTACTTCCTCGCGGTAGCGGGTGCCGAGAATTGCGAGTTCACCAAGTTCACCAATCGTCTCAGCAAACTCCTCCATGACGTAGTTGAAGTCGTCTGAATCCGACAGTCGGCGCACGGTCTCGAATGCCTTGTCTCTCCGGTCTTTTATTTGCGATCGGAGTGAGGCTACTCCGGACTGAGAGATGCCGAATGTTTCCTGTGCAACGGCATCCACACTGGGTAGCTCATTACCGTCGTTTACACGCCGGTCAGCTTGGAAGTCTAGTATTCCGCAGGCCTGATCAATTGCGTCTAGTTGCGCCATGCGCTTCGTGAGCAACGTCTCAGACAGTGTTCGCTCTGTACGGGAGATTGTGTGGTTAACGACTTCTGCCGGTGCACCTGTCGCCTGGCCAAAACTCCGCGCCGGGAACTGAATGACCACGTTGATGATGAATGCCTCCTCGACTGGGGGTGCCCGATCTTCCGGAATATCTTCGTCCTGCATTGCGAAGTTGAATTGCTCCCGGGATGTAATCTCCCAGCCAACATCCTCCCTCCAATGGTGTGGAAGGCTGCTTGCAATCTTGAATCCTTCATTGATGTGCACGGCCTTCACTCCGAGTGTCCCGAATTGTGGCGGGATGGAAGGACTTCCGCGCTGGGGTCGTGCTTCAAAGATGGATTCTCCAACGGTGAAGTGTGCGGTAGAGTCTGTGTAGTGAAGTGGTCCGAGTCGTCCACCGTGTTGGTTAGTGAGTGTTGTGAGTGGGTGATCGTTGAACGCTTTCTGTGCGGATGCAAGTGCGTCAAGGAGTTCATCCCGAGAGGGGATGGATTCATCCCCGGTAACCGTGTGCGTGGTCCCGTCAGGCCGTTCAAGTTGAATCTCTGTTTCGCCTTCGTGTGCTGCAATCTCGTCGATTACACTATTGCGGACAGGAATGACGGTTCCGTTGTGTTTCGGGTAGTCGCGTTCCTCTATGATTTCGTCATAGAGGGTGGGCGGGTGGTTTGCGTACGTCATGCCTGAACATCATATTGCCACGAGTATAAGTCTTTGGCTATGTTTGGATTTCCAAGCATACTTGGAATGTTCATTGGTGAGTGAATCCCGTACAGCAATGTTGGCATCCGCAACTACAGCGCATCGTGTCGTAACGACTAGGGCCCGTGGCGACGACGGACATCGTATGCAAGCACGTGACCTGATGGTGACGGACGTGACGACGGTCTCTCCCGACGACGACGTATCCGACGTGTTTCGGAAGTTCGCCCGGTACTCCTTTTCAGGATTCCCGGTCGTCGACGAGGACGACCGTGTCGTCGGCATCGTTACCGAGTCGGATCTCGTCGACCTGTTCGAGCCTGAGGAGGAGACGCTATGGATCCCCATCGGACTCCCGCCGTTCGTCGACACGCTCACGTATCAGGTGAAACCGCCGTGGGCGGATCTCGACCTCGGCGTCGACCTCGTTCGGAACGCGGACCGACCGATATCTGCGGTGATGACCGCCGAGCCCGCGACGGTCGATCCCGACGCTGGAATCGACGAGATACTCGCGCTGCTCTCGGGTGACGACCCGGATATCAACCGCGTGCCGGTCGTCGACGACGGGGTTCTGGTCGGACTGATCGCCCGTCAAGACGTGATTCGCGCGTTCAGAGATGAGCGAGTATAATCCTACTCGGCGTCGAGGCGGACGAGATCGGCCTCAACGTCCTCAATGAACGCGCCTTGCCCCCCGACTGAGATAGTTCCCCTGTCGGTCTCGATATCGAGGGAGTGTTGGACAGGAAAGTCGTTGTTCGTCGGCTCGACAGTTCCCTGTTTGACATCGACGACCCGGCCGGAGAGCTCCGCGTCAGTTTCGTCGTCAGTCCATCGACCGGCAACCGTCGCAACGACGGTCGTCCCGCTCCGCAGGTGGACCGTCGCCTGGAACACTGCCTTCCGAAAGTTCTCGTACGCCGCCGGCAGCGCAGCCGGCGGTGCGGTCAGTGTCTCCGCCGCGACGGGCCAGTAGTTTCCGAGGAACGAGCCAACGATGACGGGGGCGAGCTGTTCTTGGGCGAAAACGATCGCCTGTCGATCCGAAGAGCCGCCTCGGATCAGATCGGGTGGGGCGACGATCCCAGCCGACGAGTCAACGGTGAGAAGCGTCGGCATTGCCTCGCTCCACGTCCGAACCACGCTTGCTGTCCCGTCGAGAGCGCTCGCGTCGGGTACATCCCCCACTGGCCCATCCGGATCCTGGGTTCCGTCGATATCTGAGACAACGAGCAGCACGAACGTCCCCCGGTCGACCGCGTCCGAAAGGTGGTCTTGAAGCTCCGGGAGGCGGGCAGCAGGAACCGAGAGAACGATCTCTGACTCGGCGTCGGCGATCAGCGAGCGAGCCCGTTTAAATACGGTCGCACGAGACTTCACCACCTCGAACTGCTCGGCCTCGGATTCGACCCGAGAGAACCGTTCTTCCAGACCGGGTCGAATTGCTTCTACGTCCGTGCGGAGGCGATCGACGACCTCTCCCGGTGGATTCGCACGGATCGTTGTTGGCACGGCGTGGTCGTGTACTTCGACGAGACCGCGATCAGCCAGCGACTCGCTCACGCTGTACACGTAGCGTTTCGAGACGTTGGCGGCGTCGGCAATCGTGCTCGCTTTTGCCTCGCCGCGCTCCAGCAGCGTAAGATACGTGTCGACTTCCTTCTCGGAGAGCCCGAACCGGCGGAGGTGGTCCGTCAGCGTCCGGTCATCCATGTTTCGAGAACTGTGGGGTGGTCACTTATAAGGGTCGGTGGTCACCGCAGGACTGCGAGACGCTCGACAACAATCTCTCCGCCCAAACATCGCGTACCTGTGTTTGTATCCGATCCGTTGCCGAACAGGTCCGTCGTTAGCTGGTCCGGGATAGAGACGGTCACTGGCTCCGCTGCGAAATTCACCACTACGAGGAGCCGGTCCGCCGTATCTACTGGAGTCCCCCCGTCTCGGCTTTCGACCGCGGTCCGCTCGTATGCGGTCACTTGGTCGGCATCGCCCTTCAGCACCTCGACGGTCGTATCCGCGCCGTCGAATTCGACACTCCCAGCACGGAGGAGCGGCTCTGCGTCCCGCAGTGCCGAAAGACGACGGTAGAACTCAGTAAGATCGTTGTCACCGTCGTGCCACCGGAACGGGCCGCGAGTCGTCTCGTTACCTCGCTCCTGTCCGGCGTAGATCATTGGGGCCCCGGGGAGCGTGAACGTCACGGCAGCCGCCGCACGGGCTGCCGCGTCGCCGTACTCGGTCCGGTAGCGGTCTTCGTCGTGGTTCTCTATGTACCGCATCTGTGCCTGCGGATCGTCGAAGCCGAGCCACGCCACACGGTTGAGCGCGTCAGCGAGCGCGTCGGCCGGTTCGTCACCCGCACCGATCCGGGTCAGCGCCTCGTACAGTGAGGTGTCGTAGTGGAGGTGAAACTCTCCCTCGCCGTAGAACGGATCGTGTGGCAGCGTCTCGTCCAAGAGGAGTGTGTCGTCCGGAACACGGTCGGCCACCTCCTTCCAGAAGCCGTGAGGGATCCCCCACGCCACGTCCGCGCGGAAGCCGTCGACAACCGTGGCCCAGTCGTCGACCACGTCGAGTAGCCACTGACGAACCGTCGGCGAGTCGAAGTTGAGGTTTGGAATCCGCTCCCAATTAAAGTAGTATTCGGGCATGTCTCCGTCTTCGACTTCGGCCCAGTCCGTTTCTGTCACGTCGAACGCGCCGTCTGCCCGGCGGTAGTGGTCGCGATACGCCTCGACGCCGGCGGCATGTAGCTGAAACGCCGGGTGATCGCGGGAGGTGTGGTTGATCACGAGATCGAAGACGACGCGGATCCCGGCGTCGTGACAGGCGTCGACGAGCGACTCGAACGCCTCTCGCGAGCCCAGATCGTCGGCGGTTCGGGTGTAATCCGTGACGTGGTAGCCGTGTTCGGTCGGCGAGGCCAACACCGGGGTCAGCCAGAGCACGTCGATTCCGAGGCTCTCGACGTACGGGATGCGGCGCTCGATCTCGGCGAACGTCGTCGGGAGCGTCTCGCCGGTGAACGACCGAACGTACACCTCGTATATCATTGGCGAGTCGGCCCACGCAGGACGGGCGTGAGGATTCGTGACCCTGATCGACTGCTTGGAGTCGCCGTCCCGCCGGTCTGTCGTCTCGTCTGCGCCCTGTTGTACCCGAACCGTCGCCATCGCGCCGTGTCGCTCAGCGTGGGGAGCCGCGTGGATCCGAACGCCCTCGGAGCGGTCGGGTCCAGACGGAAGCGCCGAGACCGGCACTTCGAGTCGGTGCCCCTCGGCGCGGTTCTCGATCCGGGCGGCGGTCTCAGGGCTAACGTCGCGGTCGTCGGCGAGGAATATCACGTCGACGTCCGCCGGATCCGTCGTCGATTCCGGCGGAACCGAAACGTCGGCGTCGACGACGAGCGTCTGCTCCGTCTCCGCCCCGGCAGGCTCGACGCGGGCGTCGAGCGATAGGCGCGGGCGTCCCGGACCGGGAACCTCGTGGACGTGGTGGTGAGCACTCGCGCGGTCGTCGTTCGCGAGGAAGCTCACGCCGTGACGACCCGGCTCGACCCGCGTCCGGAGAACCCATTCGTCACCCTCGCGCTCCGGGCGGTCGCGAGCGAGGAGCCGCTCGTTGTGCCGCCAGCTCACGCTCACGCGATCTACCGTGTCGTCCGGGACCGGGAGATCGCTCGCGGGGACCCGTATCTCGGTCTCGCGTCGCTCGTCCAGAAACACGTACACCCGCTGCCGATGGGTTCCGTCCGGAGCGTCGAGGCATACGACGTACGTTCCCGGCACGTCCGGGTCGAGGCGAACGACGGGGTCGTCGTCTCGGCTCGTTGTGCCCGGATCGAGGACATCGCCGTCGCTTCCGTTCGGGGCGTCTCTGAGTGTCCACGCGTATCCGCCTGCCGGATCCGGATCCCGCGGAGCCAACTCGACGGGGCGACCGACGCTCGTCGTCCGGGGCGGCCCTGGCTCGTGCATGGTTCGTAGCCGGCGTCGAACCGCTTGAGCGTTTCCGTCTAAACGAATGAACGATTAGTACACCAAACGTTTTTGTCCTGCGGGCGCGTCAAACAGAGAGATGCGATTACGCGAGGCGCTCGACGACTACAAACGGACGACCGGCCACGAACGCCTCTTTTCCGGCGAACGCCGGACGGTTACGGGGCGTTTCACCGGGGGCGACGGCCGACTTGTTCACGTCGGCCCCGATGGTGGTCTGCGCGACTTCGGCTATCCGCTCACTGGGCAAACTGGCCTCGTTCGGTCACGGTTCGGACTCGACGTCAGTGGCGAGATACACTGGTTCGACGACGCGGAGACGAGCCAGCGGTACGTCGGAGAGACGACGCTCGTCGAGACGGTTCACGAGACCGAGGTGGCGACGGTTCGTCGACACGATGTCGCCATCGGCGAGGCACATCTCACACACGCGACGATCGACCCCGCGGACGACGCGGATGGCGCGGTCGACGACGCCGCGCTCGTCGTGTACGCCACCTTCGCGCCCGACGGGCGGGGCGACCGGGTTGGGCAACTCCGGTTCGACGACGCAATTGAAATGTACCATGCCGACGAACACGACTTCCTCGCGAGCGCGACCGGCTTCGCCGACCTCCGGGGACAGCTCCCGCCGACGTTCCCCGAACTGCTCGATGACTCCCCGACGGAGCTTCCGCGTGGCCGCGATGAGTCTCGCTACGAGGAGGAACGGCTCTCCGGAGAAGTCATCATCGACGCGCCCTTCGTCGACGGCGAAACGACGGTCGGAACGCTGTTAACCGATGGGTCAGAGACGAGCCGCGAGGCGGCTCGCGACCACCTCTCGTCGCTGTTCGACGAGTTGGATACACCGGATGCGCTGGCGAACGCGGCAGCTGGGTCGGTCCCGGCGGTCCCCGGATCGGTTCCGTCGCGCGACTCGGTCGTTGCGGACCTCCGCGTGCTGTCGTTGCTGTCGGCGGAGACGGGACTCCGGATTGCGGGCCCGGATTTTGACCCGTACTACCAACACTCCGGCGGCTACGGCTACACGTGGTTCCGTGACGACGCGGAGATATCCACGTTCCTGCTCGATGCCGACGACCGCCTCGGGCTCGGAATCGATGACTGGCACGAGCGCTCAGCCCGGATGTACGTCGCCACCCAGCGCGGGGACGGGGCGTGGCCGCACCGCGTCTGGCCACGAAACGGCGCGCTCGCGCCCGGCTGGGCGAACGCCCGGATCGAGGACGGTCCCGACGTGGACTACCAAGCTGATCAGACCGGCAGCGTCATCGCGTTTCTGGCGCGCGCCCGAGCCACCGGGGTCGATGTCGACGGGCTCGATACCACCCTCGTCGACGCGCTTGCGAGTCTGGACGGGACGCTCGCTGACGACGGTCGGCCGGTCGTCTGCCAGAACGCGTGGGAGGACTCCGTAGGTCGGTTTACGCACACGACTGCGACGTTCCTCGAAGCGTACAGCGAACTGGCGCTCCACGGCGCAGGGTTGGCTGCCGCCGTCACGGATGAGGACTTGGCGGACACTGACGACGTGCCGACCGACCCCGCAGCTCACGCGCGTCAGCAGGCCGGTCGGGTGTACGACGCACTCGATGACGTCTGGGTGCCGGAACGCGGCTGTTACGCGCTTCGAGAGACGCCACACGGGGCGATCGACGATCGGCTCGACTCCGCGACGCTGGCGCTCGCGAGCGCACATCGCACATACGACGCGCTCGACGGGGACGGCGCGGTCGATGACCGCCGACTCGACCGGCTCGTCTCCCACGTCGAAACGGTCGTCGACGGCCTTGCCCACGAAACCGACGAGATAGCCGGGTTAATCCGGTACGAGGGCGACGGCTGGCGGCAGAACGGCCAGCCGTCCGAGAAGGTGTGGACCGTCTCAACTGCGTGGGGTGCGAACGCCTGTGCCGAACTCGCGGTTCTCCTCGACGCACACGACGACCCGCGAGCCGAGGAGATGGCTCTGCGCGCCCGCGACCTGCTCGCGCACGTCTCACCGGGCGGATCGCTGTGTGAGCCGACCGGCTACCTCCCGGAGCAGTTCTTCGACGACGGGACGCCCGACAGCGCGACGCCGCTCGGGTGGCCCCACGCGATTCGGCTGGCAACGGTCGCGCTGCTCGACGACCACGAGCTCCTGTCTCCGACCCCGTCGGCTACCGCCGAGCAGTAGGACCGCCCTCGGCTCAGTCGTCTCTGATTACTGTCACCGTCACGTTTGCGCTGCCGACCACCGTGGTTGCGACGGTGCCAAGGAGCCGTCCGGTGATCGACCCCGAATCCCCACCGTGACCGCCCATCACGATGTGATCGGCGGTGGTGTCGTCAACGTACTCCAGAATGGTGTCCGCGGGATCCCCGGTCTCCACCGCTGTGTCAACCGTCCGACCCTCGGCCGTTACCCGCGAGCGGGCGTCGTCGACCAGCCGCTCGGCTCGCTCACGCGCGGCTACAACTCGTTCGTCGTCCGGCTCCAGAACTCCGCCTTCAACCATGCCGGCATCGAGCGGCGTGATGACGTTCAACACTGTCACCCGACAGTCGAACGTCGCAAGCGCGTGTGTTAGCGCGTCGTCGGCCAGCGGCGAGCCGTCGAGCGGGACCAACACGTGGTCAGGTCCGGTCATGCGTGAGCGTTAGGGTGGCGATCGGATACCCCCCGATGCAATTCTGTGCCCGGACAGCGACCACGACGAGGGGCACCTGACAGAACCGCAGTCATCGGTCTCGGGAGGCCGGCGTTTCGTCGTTGCGGCCGTGTTCTTCGATGTTCTCCCAGACGACAGTCATCAGGTCGCCCGTCTTCTCGACAAGTTCTTCGACCGCGGGGTCGGCCTCTGCGGGCGCACAGCCGAGGTCCCGGATCGCCTTCGTCGCCGACACGTGGTGGACGTGAACCCGGTCGTCGCTCGCCCGTTCGTACACGACGGTCGTACACGGGAGGAGTCCGGCGAGTGTCACGTCGATGTCGATGGCGTCGTATGCGATCTCGGGGTGACACACCACGATCAGCGCCGTTCGTTCGACATCGTCGTGACCGAGCATTCCCTCGATCATCTGGTCGAGGCGCGTGACGCGGACCGTCTCGAAGTCCGCGAGTTCGTGTTCGATCTGGACGAACGGTACCGCGTCGTCGAAGGGCATGTCGAGCGTCGTGTGAAGGGCCTCGTCGGCGGTTGGTGCCGGGGAGTTGCCTGCCGTGTCGCTCATGGGTTCGCTCCCGTCCCGCTCGGTAAATAGCTTGCCCGAATCCCTACGGCGTGCCAGCGTTGCGGCTGCTCTGTACCGGCCGGAACGGGTTTATCTATCCGAAACCTTCCTCCCGACGTGCTTGAGTTGCCTCGGTCTGTCTACGATGAGATTGTCCATCACGCCTACGACGGCCACGAGGAGGAGGTCTGCGGGGTGTTGGCGGGCGACCGTGGGACCGACGGTGACCCGAGCGTGGTCACGCGGCGGTACGCGGCGGAAAACGTCGCTGAAACCCCGCGCACGCGGTATCGGATCGACCCGGAAGCACAACTAGAGCTGTTTGAGCGGATCGAAGGGGCAGGGCTCGACGTGGTCGGCTTCTACCATTCACATCCGACTGGACCGGCCCGGCCAAGCGAGACCGACGCCGCGCGGGCGGCGTGGCTCGATCACTCGTACGTGATCTGCGCGCTGGACGGCCACCCATTCGTCGGTTCGTGGCGCTGGCAGGGTGAGGAAACGGGGTTCGAACAGGAGACGGTCGGCCTCCGCAGCGACCGGTAGTCGTCGCGGTCGGTCACCACGATCATCATCGTGGCCGCCGCCCACCGAAAAGACCGATACGGATCGTTCCGATCCGCCTGCTCGGCGGGGTCAGAACGTGATGACTTCGTAATCGTCGTCAACGAACGAGCGAATGCTCGGGTGTCCGTCGTGTTCGTCGAGCGTCGTGATCCCAGCCTCCTCGACCGCTTCCTCGACGCCAAACGCACCCGAACAGTAGTCACACACTGCGGCCTGATCACGAACCGCACGGTACAGTTCGTGGTAGTCGTTGTCCGCGTCTTCCAACTCGGGGATCCACTGGGTGGCTGCCCCGTCGAAGACCAGTTCGACTTCGTCACCCTCCGTTTCGGCGAACTCTCTGGCCGTCTCTAATGCGTTCACGACCCGGCCGAGGTTTCCATGTCCGTCAGTTCCTGCGAGAACAATAATCGCTGCGCGTGCCATTACGCTCCTTGCTACATGCTCCGGACGTATAGCGTGGGCGCGGTCGTGTGCGTGAGACGCGCGCCTAACCAAGCGATATATATCCTCGGCAGGGCGTGGTCCCGTCGCTCCCCGAAGCGTGAGGAGTCGGAACCGTTCGACGGGATGGGGGTGGTATCCACTCCCGAACAAGCGAACGGTTTTTGCGTCGACCGACGGGAGAGAACGTATGGACGAGGATACCCCCGAGGAAGTCGCCCGGGATGAGTGCGGGTCGACGGACGGCGACGGGAGCCCCTACACCGACGGCGGGACGGAGCGAGCCGACGGACCGACCGACGATGTCGCGCTTGACCCGTGGGGGTCGGCAGCGGTCGGCGACTACGCGGATCTGTTCGAGGAGTTCGGCATCGAGGCGTTCGACGACATCGCCGCCGACGTGCCGCACCCCCACTATCTAATGCGTCGCGGCGTCATCTTCGGGCACCGCGAGTACGACGCGGTCGCCAAGGCGATGGCGAACGACGAGCCGTTCGCCGCCCTATCGGGATTCATGCCCACCGGCGACCCGCACATCGGCCACAAGCTCGTCTTTGACGAGATCATCTGGCATCAACAGCAGGGTGGCGACGCCTTCGGACTGATCGCCGACTTGGAGGCACACTCCGCGCGGGGAATGTCGTGGTCGGAGATCGACGAGCATGCGCGGAACTACCTGCTCTCACTGCTCGCGCTCGGCTTCGACGCCGAGGACGGCGAGATCTACCGGCAGTCTGACAACCGCGAGGTCCAGGATCTCGGCTTCGAGCTCGGGTCGAAAGCGAACTTCTCGGAGCTGCAGGCCCTGTACGGCTTTGACGGCGAGACGAACGTCTCGCACATGCAGTCGGTGTTGACCCAGATGGCCGACATCCTGTACCCACAACTCGTTGACGAGCCGAAGCCGACCGTGATCCCCGTGGGCCCCGATCAGGACCCCCACGTCCGGCTCTCGCGTGATCTCGCGGTCCGGATGCGCTACTTCAAGGTAACCGAGGCGTTCGCGAGCTTCGAGCTCGACGACGACGAACGGCAGCTCGTTCGAGCCGCGTATGACGCGCTTGCGGGGGCGGCGGGTGATGCCGGGAGCGACGCCGGCGGCAACGACGATGCCAACGCGGACATCCGCTGTGCGGACGCCGCCGAGTGGCTCGCCGACTACGACGCGCCGTCGGGACTCGGGGAGGCGAAACCAACCGCGCTTGAGAAACTCCGCGCGGGCGGCAAGGAGCCGCTGAGGCCCCGCGTCCGCTTTTTTGACCGTAACGCGACCGACGAGGCGTTTGCGGCGCTCATCGACTCAATTGACGGCGAGAAGCGTGTGTTCGAGGGGCACGTCGACACGTTCGATCTCTCTCGGGGGGCTGCGGAGTCGCTAGCCCGCGAGATCGAGATCGACCACGACGGATTCGGGTTCCGGCAGCCGTCGGCGATCTTCCATCGGTTCATGACCGGACTCACCGGCGGGAAAATGTCGTCGTCGATTCCGGCGAGTCACATCTCGCTGCTTGACGACCCCGAGGACGGCTACGACAAGGTCCGCTCCGCGACTACCGGCGGCCGCGACACGGCCGAAAAACAGCGTGAACTCGGCGGCGAGGCCGACGACTGTCCCGTCTACGAGCTGTACGCTTACCTCCTCGCGGGCGACGATGACGAACTGACGAAGGAGGTGTACTCGGAGTGCGTGAACGGCGAGCGCCTCTGTGGTGGCTGTAAGGAGCAGGCTGCCGAACTTATGCGCGAGTTCCTTGAAGACCACCAAGAGAAGCGCGACGAAGCCGAGGAACTCCTCGACGACCTCGACATCGATCTGGACTCCGACCGGCGCGGAACGGGCGGCGAGCACTGACCCCGACCGCGAACCGGACGGGTTGATCGTCGATGCCCTCCTACTGCGGTGGCGCGCCCCGGTTCGCGCCCTTTTGAGGGCGCGAACGGACGGTGCGAGGGAGTCGGCGACCCCCGCCGAACCGCTCGGCGGGGGTCGCCGACAG
>LFFM01002651.1_pt1 | contig 11683 bp, 8 predicted proteins | sample 643131 | NCBI WGS metagenome assembly LFFM01 (sample SAMN03777445, study PRJNA286221) | soda lake metagenome | biome: soda lake; feature: Kulunda steppe; material: water; isolation source: sample Tc-Br brine of Tanatar trona crystallizer | place: Russia: Kulunda steppe | collected 2011-07
CAATTGAGAGTGAGCAATATTTTAATTTATTAAAAATTCTTGGTGATAGTAGTTTTTTATCAGGCGAAGACAATGCTGCTTTAACCTATTATAACAAGTTGTTGAACTTTGCTAATAAAACGGGTGTAAAAAGAAAAATAGCTATTGCCTATCAAAAGATTGCTATTATAAATTTATCTAAACATGCTGTAAAAACTAGCAAAAAGTATGCTGATTTAAGTTTGAATTTAGCTGAAGAGTTAAAAGATGAGCATTTGATTTTAAGAGGTCAAGCTATTTTATTAGAAACAATAAAATCATTTATATTAGAACATAATCATAACATTGATAGGTATACTGAATTTTTTAATAGCTTAGAAAAAAAGTGCCAAAAAAAAGCTCAATATTATATTTTAATCAGAGTTTATCAGTTTTTAGCAGCAACAAATGAGCTAGAAATTTCAAAAAGATTAAGTTATTGTGAACAAGGGATTAAAATTGCTAAAAAATACAAAAACAAATATATTCTTTCTTCACTTTATCATAGAAAAGGTATAATTTATTCTGCCTTAAGCAAAGATAGAACAATTGAGTTTTATAAAAAAAGTGAAAGCTTAAGATTAGAGATTGGAGATATCTATCCTATTGTAAAAATTTATAATGGGATTGGTTATGCTTATTTTGATCGTGAAGAATACAAGCAGGCAATAAAATATTATAAAAAGACTTTTTTATATTTAAAAGATATTAAAAGAAATAGAGAAATAGGTTCTGTATGTTTTAATTTGGCTTTAACTTATATGTTTGGTCGAGATCATAAAAAAGCTATTGTTTTTTTTGAGAAAACAATTGATTTACTTGAGATTTTAAAGCTTGATAGTATTTCTTATCATAATATTAATGATATATATTTATTATTAGCTTTTTGTTCATTTAAAACAAATAATATAATTAAAGCTAAAAATTATTTTAACAAAGTTTCATCAGAAGAAAAGCTATTTAGAAAGGAAAGAAATGTTTATTATAATCTAGCTTTAGCTTTATTGTTAAAAGAAAAAGAAAATTATGATTTAGCAGAGAAAAAATTTGAAGTAATTACTAATCAAAAAGTAAAATTATCTTATAAACATTTATTTGTTAAAGCCTATTATGAATATGGTTTATTTTTAAAAGAAATAAAAAAAGTTAAAAAAGCTAAAGAAGTTTTAAAAACTGGAATAAATTTATGTGAAAAAATTGGATATAGTTATAATAAGAATCTAATGCTAGCAGAATTGAAAAATCAACAATCTGATTTTAGCAAGATAAATTTTCAACCTGTTAAATTTGATATTGATACAGTTATTGCTTATGTTAAGCAAGAAAAAAAGATGAACAAGCTTTATAAAAAAATAGATGAGATTGAATTTTTAAATGACTTACAAAAGATATTTTTAAAGCCAGAACTTAAAATAGTTCAAATGGTAAATCAAATCTCTAAATTAATTAATATAACTTTTAATGTTAATTTTATTGCTTTTTATATTAAACAGGACAAGCAATTAAAAGAAATTTATTTAAGCAATGACAATTTAGCCCAAGAAGCAAGAAAAGTTGTTAAAATTTTATTAGATAATAAACAAGAAAAGTTAATTTCTGAGCTTGATGATAATGAGAAAATTAAAGCTATATTACCTGAGTATAATTCACTAATTAATCTACCTTTAGTTGATAATAATCAAATGATTGGAGATATTTTGATTGCTAATCAGAATGGGAATTTTTATTTAGATGAAGAAAATTTGCGAGTTCTTTCTTTAGCAAGTAAGCAGGTATCATCTGCTTTAATTAAGAAAAATCTTGAGTTAGAAATTAAGAAAAAAAACCAACAATTGAAGAGAAAAAATCAAGAATTAGAGAGAATGGCTTCTATGGATGGTTTAACTAAAATTGCTAATCGAAAGCTCTTTGATGAAACTTTAAAGCAAGCATGGAATACAGCTAAGAAAGATAATTCAAGTTTAGCTTTATTAATGATGGATGTTGATGATTTTAAAAGTTATAATGATAATTATGGACATCAAAAAGGAGATGAATGTTTAATAAAGCTGTCTAATATATTTAAAGAGTTAGTTTTTAAATCTTTAGATTTAGCAGCAAGATATGGGGGAGATGAATTTGCTGTTATTTTAGCCGGAAGCAGTTTAACCAGGGCCAAAAAAGTTGCAGAAAAAATTAAAAAAGAAGCAAAAAAATTAAATTTAGAACATAAGCACTCTAAGGTTGCAGACTATGTAAGTTTAAGCATTGGTGTTGCTTTAGCTAAACCGCAAACTAAGGATAAAGAAGAATTTTTAATTGCAGCTGCAGATAAAGCGCTTTATAAAGCTAAAGAAAAAGGTTCAAATCGAGTCGAGGTAGCTAGAGAGATTGTTAAAAGATAATTTGTGTTTGTTAATTGTTCATTTTTAATCTTGCAAGTTATCAACTGCGAAAAGGGGGGCATTATATGGCTTTTTTTGTTGCTAGACAGCCAATCTTTGATCAAAAACAAGAAGTTTATGGTTATGAACTCTTTTATCGAGATGGTTTTGAGAATGTATACAATAATCAAGTTGATGGTGATAAAGCTACTTATGATGTTTTAACAAGTAGTTTCATGGTAATTGGTATCAATGAACTTACCGGTGGGAAGAAGGCATTTATTAATTTTACTGAAAAACTGTTAAAAGATAGAGTGCCAACAGTTTTTGATAAAGGCATAATAGTAATTGAGCTGTTAGAACAAATAACACCTGATGAAAATATAATTGCTGCTTGTAAAGAAATTAAAGCTAAAGGCTATACTATAGCACTTGATGATTTTGTGTTATCTTCTAAGTATCTGCCATTACTAAAAATAGCAGACATAATTAAAGTTGATTATTTAAATACCAGTAAAGAAAATAGAAGAAAGATAATCCAGGTGGCAAAAAAGTTTGGACTTGATTTATTGGCAGAAAAAGTTGAGACTAGAAAGGAATTTAAGGATGCCTTAGATTTAGGTTATAAATATTTTCAAGGCTATTTTTTTAGCAAACCAAGAATTTTAAAAGGTGATGATCCGCCTGCTTATAAAATAAATTATTTTCAAGCACTAAAAGAAATTAATCGTGAAGAAATAGATATTAAAAAATTAGCTGAGATAATTAAAAGAGATGTTGCATTATCATATAAATTATTAAAATTAATTAATTCAGCTGCTTTTGGGGTTAGAAATAAAATAGAATCGATTCAACAAGCTATTGTATTATTAGGTTTAAAAGAGATTAGAAAGTGGATGAATTTAGTTGTGATAAAAGAAATGGCTAATGAAAAAGAAATAGAAATTATTAGACTTTCTTTAATCAGGGCCAAATTTTGCGAATCATTAACTGAGCAAATAGGAGAATTTCATAATAGAGATAAATATTTTATGGTAGGTTTATTTTCTTTAATCGATGTCTTGTTGAAGCGAAAGCTAGAGCATATACTAAAAGATTTGCCTATTGCAGATGAAATAAGATGGAGTTTATTAGGTTATCAAAGTTTAATGAATGATATTTATCAATTAGTTGTAAACTATGAAAAAGCTAATTGGAATCAATTCGAGTTGATTAGAAAAAAGGCTGGAGTTAAAGAAGAGATAGTGGCTAAGAACTATCTGAAGGCTGTTAAATGGTGTAATCAAATAATGCAACTTGATTTTTCAGACTAGCTACTAAATTAAATATAATGTAGCTAGTCTGAAAAAAATCAAAAATAAGGACAAGGAAAATCAGCAATTTTTTTCCGGCAAACTTCTCTGCTGTCAACCTTAATAATCAATTCTTTAGTGTCATTACTAAATTGAGATTTTTGAATTAATTTAGTAATACTAAACAGGGCTCTTTGTTTATTTTCTTGTCTAATAATCTTAGTTGCTAAAACGCCTTTGCCTGAAGCTGCAGCCCCTTCTTTTCCAACTCCAAAACACCTGATGTTTTTAGCATGCTTGTCGATACTTTTATGAATATCAACTGCTAAATGACCTGCTAGATTTGAACTGTTAACTGCTTTTTCTAAATCGATTTTATTAGTAGAATATCTCATATATATTTATAACCCCCCCTCTATTAAAATTAATGATAACAAGATGTATTTACACCTATATAAACAATATTAGACATAATTTAACTAATATCCTTTTTTTATTAAGTTAAATAAGTTTTTTTGATTTATACTTCTTAATAAATTGATAGAAAATAAATTATTTGCAAATTCAATTATAGCTGTTAAAATTAATATAATACTAGTCCAAAAAGGGGATGATATATAATGGGTGAAGAAGAAAAAATTCGTTTAACAAAATACAGTAATAAATCTGGTTGAGCAGCTAAAATGGGCCCTAAGGTTCTATCGCAGGTGCTGCGAAAAGTTGGAGTTGATGATGAGGATCATGAGCAAGTATTAGTAGGGCTTAATAAGCCAGATGATGCTAGTGCTTATCAGTTAGATGATAATAGAGTTTTATTACAGTCAGTAGATTACTTTACTCCTGTTGTTGATGACCCTTATTTATTTGGACAAATTGCTGCAACTAATGCTTTGAGTGATATTTATGCAATGGGGGGTAAGCCAATTACTGCAATGAATATAGTTGGTTTTCCTGAATGTCTTAATAAAGAGGTTTTAGTTGAGATATTAAAGGGTGGCAGAGATAAAGTTAATCAATCACAAGCAGTAATTGCTGGGGGACATACAATTACTGATGATGAACCTAAATATGGACTTTCAGTAACTGGTTTAGTTAATAAAGATAATTTAGTTACTAATAGCCAAGCACAAGTTGGCGATTTATTGATTTTAACTCAAGCATTAGGAACTGGGATTATTGCTACTGCAATTAAAGGAGGTATGCTTGAGGAAAATAGAAATAATGATGCAATTCAAGCTATGCTAACATTAAATAATAAGCCTGTTGATATTATGGAAAATATTAAAGTTAATGCTTGTACTGATGTTACAGGATTTGGTTTGTTGGGGCATTGTTGGGAGCTTGCTAAAGGTAGTCAGGTAGGAATTGAGCTTTATTTAAATCAGATACCGTTATTTGCTCAAGTTAAGAAATTTATAGATTTAGGTATGGTTCCGGGGGGAGCATATAATAATCGTGATTATTTAACTGATGTAGTAGATTTTGAGATGGGAATTAAAGAGGAATCTCAACTTCCTTTGTTTGATCCACAAACTTCAGGTGGATTATTAATTTCTCTTCCCGCCGATAAAGCTGATAGATTTTTAGAAAAATTAAAAAAGATTAAAGTAAGTAAAGCAACAATTATTGGACGAGTAATTAATCAAGAAGCTAGTATTAAGGTCAAAAAGATAAAGTGAATTATAAAAGATTTAAATTAATCAATTAGTAAATAAATTTTACTTAAATTGGAGGAATGAAGTTGGAAATTGGTATTTTAACATTTTTTGATATATTAGTGACTGGATTAATTATTTATAAATTATTAACTTTGATTAAAAGAACTAGAGCTATGCAGTTAGTTAAAGGGATTTTTATATTATTTTTAATTACGTTTATTAGCCAAAGGGTCGGTTTTGAAATATTTAATTATTTATTAGAAGAATTAAGAACAATGGTATTTATTGCTTTGCCTGTGGTTTTTCAGCCTGAATTAAGAAAGGGTTTAGAACAGCTAGGTAGAGGTAATGTATTTAGTTATCTTGGAGGAAAAAAAGATTTTAATTTACGAACTGATCAAATGGTTAATGCAGCTGTAAAAATGAGTGAGAATAAAACAGGTTGTTTAATGGTGTTAAAACGTAACACTCCTTTACAGGGGATAATAAATACTGGAGTAGAAATTGATGGTATGGTAACTATTGAATTATTAGTCAGCCTTTTTTTTCCGAAATCTCCTTTGCATGATGGTGCAATAGTAGTTGAAGATGATAGAATTATAGCAGCGAGTTGTTTATTACCCTTAAGTGATAATCAAAGATTAAAACAAAGCCTTGGTACTCGTCATCGAGCTGGAATTGGAATGAGTGAAGAAAGTGATGCTTTGGTAATAATTGTTTCAGAAGAAACTGGAATGATTTCGACTGCTTTTGATGGTAAAATAAAATATAACTTAGATGAGTTTGCTCTAAAAGAAGAAATATTATCTAAATTTGATAATCAAACTAGTGATAATCCGGAAAAAGAATTAGCTAAAAGAGAAAAAGTTAAAGATTTAGTCAAGAAATTAATAGAAAAATTGAAATAAGGCTTTATCCATAATATAATTAAAACAGTCTAGCTTACTTATTATATACAATCACAATGGTTATAATAATCATATACTATATTGAGAGGGGGTGAAAAAATGGGAGAGTTATTTGGTACAGATGGTGTAAGAGGAGAAGCAAACAATTATTTAACGCCTGAATTAACTTTTAAGCTAGGTAAAGCAGGAGCTTATTTTTTGACTCAAGATGAAACTGAAGCTAAGATATTGATTGCTAAAGATACGAGAGTTTCTGGTGATATGTTAGAATCAGCTTTGATAGCTGGGATTACATCTTTAGGGATTGATGTAGTGAAAGTTGGTGTGGTACCGACTCCTGTAGTAGCTCATCTAAGTAAAACTGAAGCTGTTAGTGCTGGAATTATGATTTCAGCTTCTCACAATCCAGTTCAAGATAATGGGATTAAGTTTTTTAATGCTAATGGTTTTAAATTAACTGATGATGAAGAAGATAAGATTGAAGAAATAATTTTTAATTCTTTGCAAGAATTACCTACTGCTGCTGGTGACAAAGTAGGAAAAGTAGAATATAGACATGATAGTCTAAGTGCCTATGCTGATTATATTAAAGAAACAATTGATAATAGTTTAGCAGGATTAAAACTTGTGATTGATTGTGCTAACGGGGCTACTTATGAGCTGAGTCCACAGGTGTTTTCTGATTTAGGTGCTGAAGTAATAACTTTAAATGATCAGCCTAATGGATATAATATCAATCAAGATTGTGGTTCTACTCACCCGCAAGATTTACAGCAGGCAGTTATAAAGCATAATGCAGATTTAGGTATTGCTCATGATGGAGATGGTGATAGAGTTATTGCTGTTGATGAAAGTGGGGAATTACTTGATGGCGATTACATTTTAGCTATTTGTGCTAGAGAGATGATAAAAGAAGATAAATTAGAGAAAAATACTATTGTAGCTACCAAATATAGTAATTTAGGTTTGCAAAATTCTTTGCAAGAAGCCAATGGTAAGGTAGAGATAACTAAAAATGGTGACCGCTATGTATTAGCTAAGATGTTAGAGGAGGGCTATATTTTAGGTGGAGAAAAATCTGGTCATATTATCTTTTTAGAGCACAACACAACAGGTGATGGGTTATTAACGGCTTTAAAATTAGCTGATGTAATGCAAAAAACAGGTCAAAAATTATCAAAGTTAAAGCAAGTAATGACTGAGCTACCTCAAATACTAGTTAATGTACAAGTTGATGATAAGGCGTGGCAGGAAAATCAAGCGATTAATAATGCAATTACTAAAGTAGAAACAAAGTTAAAAGGTGAAGGTAGAATTTTTGTCAGAGCTTCTGGAACTGAGCCAGTAATTAGAGTGATGTTAGAAGGAAGAGATGAAACTGAATTAAAAGGGTTGGCTAATGATGTGGCAGAAGTTATTAAAGAACAGTTGATAAGTAATAATTAACAATTGACGATTGACAATTAAAAGTCAAAAACTTAAGCGAGAAAGAAAACAAATGTAAACTATAATTACAGCGCCCGGGCTTATTTAGTTCAAGTTAAATAAGCTGACGAGGAGAGGGGCTAATCGAGTATTCGGCGGATACCCCTAGGTTTTAGCTATGAACCTAAATTAGAGTTGTAAAACCTGTAAGTGATTACAGGGCCAACAGACTCTAAAATAGCTAGTTGTGAACTTTGAAATTTAAATAAAACTGGAGGTTATATATATGTGTGGGATTGTTGGTTATGTTGGAGAACAAAATGCTACTTCGATTTTATTGACTGGACTTAAAAAACTTGAATATAGAGGTTATGATTCGGCAGGAATTGCTCTTTATGATGGAGAGAAGATTACTTTAGATAAGACAGTAGGTAAATTATCTAAGCTAGAAGAGTTAGTTAGTAATAATCGCCCTGAGGGAAATATAGGGCTTGGTCATACTAGATGGGCAACTCATGGTAAACCATCCACTCCTAATTCTCATCCTCATTCTTGTTGTGGAGGAGACTTTGTAGTGGTTCATAATGGAATAATTGAAAATTATGCTAATTTAAAAGCAGAGCTAAAAGAAAAGGGGCATCAATTTAGTTCTGAAACTGATACTGAAGTAATACCTCATTTAATAGATGAATATTATGAGGGCAATTTAAAGGCTGCAGTTAGAAAAACTGTTGCTAAATTAAAGGGAGCTTATGCCTTGGGGGTTTTATCACTACAAGAGCCTGATAAATTAATTGCAGTTCGCCAAGATAGTCCATTGATTATAGGTTTAAATGGTAGTGAGAACTTTATAGCTTCTGATATTCCAGCTGTTTTAGAGCATACTGATAAAGTCTATATTTTAGATGATGGTGAAATGGCTGAGATTACTGCTAATCAAGTTGATATATTTAATGTAGATAATGGTGAATCGATTAAAAAAGATATATTTGAGGTTGACTGGGATCCTGGAATGGCAGAAAAATCTGGTTTTGATCATTTTATGTTAAAAGAAATTCATGAGCAGCCAGAAACAATTAGAAAATCAATTGCTGGCCGGTTAAATAAGACTGATATAGAATTTGATGAAGTAAGCTTAAGTAAAGAAGAAATTGAAGCTTATAATAGAATATATGTTGTTGCTTGTGGTACTGCCTACCACTCGGGTTTAGTTGCTAAATATGTAATTGAGGATTTAGCTGAAATTCCTGTTGAAGTAGATGTAGCTTCTGAATTTAGGTATCGCAATCCATTAATTGATGATAATACTTTAGTAATTGTTGTCAGTCAGTCAGGAGAAACAGCAGATACTTTAGCTGCCTTACGCGAGGCTAAAAATAATGGAGCTAGAGCTTTGGCGGTAGTTAACACAGTTGGCAGTACAATTGCTCGTGAAGCTGATGATGTAATTTATATTCACGCTGGGCCTGAGATTGCTGTAGCTTCAACTAAAGCATATATTGGAATGTTGACTTGTTTTTATATGTTGGCTATTTATTTAGCTAGACAACAAAATAAATTAAGTGATGAAACAAGTGCTAAATTAATTAAAGCACTTAAAAATTTACCAGAACAAGTAGCAAAGATAATTAAAGAAGATTCAGATAAGATAGAACAATTAGCTAAAAATTATGCTGGAGAAGAAGATGCTTTCTTTATTGGGCGTAAGGTTGATTATAGCGTTGCTCTAGAAGGCTCTTTGAAATTAAAAGAAATTTCTTATATCCATTCTGAGGCTTATCCTGCTGGTGAGTTAAAGCATGGAACATTAGCTTTAATTGAAGAGGGGATTCCAGTAATAGCCTTAGCTACTCAAACTTCTGTATTAGATAAAACATTAAGTAATGTAAAAGAAGTTAAAGCTCGTGGTGGAGTAGTAACTGGAGTAGTTTTTGCTGGGCAAGAAGAAATAGATAGTTTTGATTACCAAATTGAGGTTCCAAAAACTGAAGATATTTTATCTTCTATCTTAACAGTAGTTCCATTACAGCTATTGTCATATTATATTGCAGTAGAGCGAGGTTGCGATGTTGATCAACCAAGAAACTTAGCTAAAAGTGTTACGGTAGAGTAGTGTTTTAACCCTCCCAGAATTAATTTAATTCTGGGAGGGTTAAATATTTAAGATAAATTACTTGACAAAGAAAATTACTTTGCTATAATTAAATTGAGCATTGTGAAATATTTCACATAAGAATATAATCCAAATCACAAGGAGGATAATTATGGAAAAAGTTCTTTTAGCTCCAGGAGAAATTAAACATGCTGTAGTAGAAACAGGAATCAAGAAGGTGAAAAGAACTAAATTACAAATGTTCTTATTAGGAATTATGGCTGGAGTCTTTATTGCATTAGCATGTTATGTATCGAATATGGCAATTCATACAATGTCAGCAGATAATTATGGTTTGACGAGATTTGTACAAGGAGCAGTTTTTCCATTTGGACTAATTTTAGTTTTAGTAGCAGGAGCAGATTTATTTACCGGAAATACATTAATCTTTTTAGGAGTTTTAGAGGATGAGATTCGTTTATCTGAGATGTTAAGAAATTGGGGTATAGTTTATCTAGGTAATTTAGCCGGTTCATTAATAGTAGCATGGTTGGTTTATCAAGCTGGTTTATTTGAAATATCAGCTGGGAGATTAGGTGAATTACATGTTGAAATTGCAGCAAACAAGACAGCTTTAGAATTTAATGTAGGATTTATTCGAGGTATTTTAGCAAATTTTTTAGTTTGTTTGGCAGTTTGGATGGGAATTGGTGCTAAAGATATGGTTGGTAAAGTTTTAGCTTCTTGGTTTCCGATTATGGCTTTTGTTGCTGGAGGATTTGAGCATAGTATAGCAAATATGTATTATATCCCTGCTGGGATATTAGCTAGAAGTAATTTTGCTGAGTCATCTGCAGCTACTTCAGCCGAATTAGCAAGTTTAAATTTAAGTGGGCTGGCGAGTAATTTATTATCTACGACTGTTGGTAATATTTTGGGTGGTGGTATCTTATTAGGTATAGTTTATTGGTTAATTTATGGTGAGTTAAAAACCTCTTCTATAAGTAAAGAAAAGAAATTAAAAGTTGGGAATGCATCTTATCAGACAAGTGCACAGAAATAGTTTTTTTATTAAAAGCTATTGTGAATTTATTCACAATAGCAATATAGGATGCTCTTAAAATAAGCCAGGAGGAGATAAGGATGGTACTTTGTAAAGATTGTAATACTGTAAATAAAGCTGATAAATCATTTTGCAAAAAATGCAATAAATCTTTAAAAGATATTAAAGATTATAAGCATTCAGAATTAATTTCTTCTCGTAATAAAAAAGAAGAACATTTTTTAGATAAATTAGATATCTTACTTGCAGTAGGTTTGATTTTTAGTTTCTTTTTACCATGGATAAAAGCTGATATAATTTCTTCAAGTCAAACTTTAACTGGGCAAGAAGTTAGCCAATTAATCTTAGAGGGAAATATATTAAATTTATCTCAAGCAGCAGGATATTTACTTCATTTATTACCCGTGTTGAGTTTATTAATTATTATTAGTAGATTAATAGATTATGAATTAGAGTTGTTAAAGTTTTCAGTTGCTTTGATAGCAGTTTTACAGTTTGTAATTTTTGATAATAGTAGGCTGATTGGCATTTATTTAACAATGCTTTTAGGCAGTATTATGATGACAGTTGTATTAGCAAGAGCTTTTTCTAGATTAACAGAGGGGAAAGGGTATTTAAAAGAGCTAATTTCAAAATTGAATTAAGAATAATGTTTTGATAATAAAAAATTATTTTTTTAAAAGATAGCCTTGTGAACTTTTTCACTATATGTTATATTGGTATTAAGATAAGCTTATAAGGAGGGGATCAACTTGCAAATGCTAATTTCACCTAAAAGGTATATTCAAAGCAAGGGCGCCTTAAATAATTTGTCTAGTCATCTAGAAGAATTTGGAGATAAGACTTTAGTTATAACAGATCCAA
>LFFM01002654.1_pt1 | contig 11666 bp, 9 predicted proteins | sample 643131 | NCBI WGS metagenome assembly LFFM01 (sample SAMN03777445, study PRJNA286221) | soda lake metagenome | biome: soda lake; feature: Kulunda steppe; material: water; isolation source: sample Tc-Br brine of Tanatar trona crystallizer | place: Russia: Kulunda steppe | collected 2011-07
CCATCGGGGTCCAGCGGGGGCGCCGTGGCTCCGCCGTGGTGGGCGCGAGCAACGAGCAGGAGGCCCTGCGCCTGGTGCTCTTCGAGGAGGAGACGGACTTCATCACCGGCGAGGCCACGGTGGAGCGGGAAGTTTACGACCTGCCCTGGCCGGAGTCGGGGATCGAGGTCACGCGGATCCTCCTCGATACCACCATGCGCAACCTTTTTGTCGGCGATGCCCGGGGGCGTCTGCACTACTTCGATGTCTCCAATCTCAATCGCCCGCGTTTGGTCGGGACAGTGCGCGCGATTGAAGGGGACAATGCGGAGGTTACCCAGCTCGGGTTCCTGCTCGGGGCCGCGTCGCTGATCGCCGGTGGCTCCGACGGATCGGTGTCGCAGTACATGGTGACCCGGGACGAGGCGGGGGATCGGCAGCTCACGCGCATCCGCACCTTCGATGGCCACCCGGCGGCGGTGACGGGCATCGCACCGGAGCATGCGCGCAAGGGTTTTGCCACCGGTGCGGAGGACGGCACGCTCCAGCTCCACTACGCCACCTCGTCGCGTACGCTGACGCAGCTGGCGCTAGAGGGCGGCGCCTCGGTGGCCGCGCTGTCGATGGCGCCGCGGCAGAACGCGCTGATGGCCGTGGGCGCCAACGAGCGGTTCAACTACTTGGATGTCCACAACCCCCACCCGGAGGTCTCGTTCAAGGCCCTGTGGCAGAAGGTCTGGTACGAGGGCCGCGATGCGCCCGCCTACGTGTGGCAATCGTCCTCGGCCACGGACGAGTTCGAGCCCAAGTTCTCGCTGGTGCCGCTGACCATCGGCACACTGAAGGCCGCCTTCTACGCCATGCTCTTCGCCACCCCCATCGCGATCCTGGGGGCGATCTACTCGGCCTACTTCATGTCCGCGCGCATGCGTCAGGTTACGAAACCGGCGATTGAGATCATGGAGGCCCTGCCGACAGTGATCCTCGGCTTCCTCGCCGGGCTCTGGGCTGCACCGTTTTTCGAGCGCAATCTCCCGGCGGTCTTCTCCATCCTGATCGCCCTGCCCATCGCCATGGTGATGGCCGCATGGCTGTGGACCCGGGTCTTTCCCGAAGGCATCCGCAGCCGCGTGCCGCCGGGCTGGGAAGCGGCACTCCTGATCCCGGTGGTCATCGGCGTCGCGTGGCTGGGCGTGACTGCCAGTCCCTACATGGAGCTCGCTTTCTTCGGCGGTGACATGCGCCAGTGGCTCACCGATCAGGGCATCGACTACGACCAGCGCAACGCCCTGGTGGTGGGGATTGCCATGGGCTTCGCGGTGATCCCGACGATCTTCTCCATCTCCGAGGATGCGGTGTTCAACGTGCCGCGCCACCTCTCCCAGGGAGCCCTGGCTCTCGGCGCGACCCCCTGGCAGGCGGTCGCCACCGTGGTCTTGCTGACCGCAAGTCCCGGCATATTCTCGGCGGTGATGATCGGCTTCGGCCGGGCCGTGGGCGAGACCATGATCGTGGTCATGGCCACCGGCAACTCGCCAGTCACCAATTTCAACCTCTTCGAGGGCATGCGCACGCTCTCGGCCAACATTGCGGTGGAGATGAAGGAGACCGCCCAGGGGAGCAGCCATTACCGCATCCTCTTCCTTGCCGCCCTGGTGCTCTTCGTCCTGACCTTCGCGGTCAACACCGTGGCGGAGATCGTGCGCCACCGCCTGCGCAAGAAGTACAGCGCGCTCTGACACGGAGGACACCGCAACGATGCGCGACTGGTTCAAGAGAGGGACGCCCTGGATCTGGCTCAACGCCGGTGCCGTCTCGATTTCCCTGGTGATGGTCTTCGGGCTGATTGGCCATATCGCCTACAACGGCCTGCAGCACTTCTGGCCCAGCAACGTCGTGGCCTTCGAGTACCAGGAGCCCGGGCGTGACGCCGAGCAGGTCCTGGGCGAGGTCGATGCCGCGGAGACCCTGACCGCGCCGGCGGCGCGCGAGCGCGGCTTCGAGGTGGACGACGACGATGCGCTGATCACCCGTTACCGCATCAAGCGCGGCAACCGGGATGTCGATGGCCGGGACTTCGTCTGGTACGCCGACGTCAATATGTCGGAGTGGAGTTACCCCAAGGATGCGGTGGTCATTGAGCGCCGCCAGTGGGGCGATTTCATTGGCTACCTGCGCGATGTGCGCATCGACGGGGAGAAGGTCGAGACGGTCAGCGACGAGGGCGACGCGACCTGGGGCCGCTTCCTGGAACTCTACGAGGAGAATCGCTCCCGGATCCAGGAGATCCAGCGCATCGAGCGCGTGGAGATCGGTGCGGTCAACGCCGAGATCGAGGAGATCCGCCTGGCCGAGCGCCAGCTCGAGGCGGACGTGACCCTGAGCGAGGAGGAACGCACCGAGCAAGCCCAGGCCCTGGAGGCCGAACGGGACCACTGGGAGGCGGAGTACGCCGAGCTCGAGGAGCGGCGCAACGAGCTGCTCGAGGAGGTCGGCCGCTACGCCGTGGGGATGGAGACCGCCGCCGGCAAGGAGGTGGTCATCGCCATGGGCGACGTGGTCAAGCCGTGGCGGCCCAACGCCATGAGCGTCTGGGACAAGGCCCGCTTCTACGTCGGCGACTTCTGGGACTTTGTCAGCGGCTATCCGCGCGAGGCGAATACCGAGGGCGGTATCCTGCCGGCGATCTTCGGCACCGTCCTGATGACCATCGTGATGGCGATCTTCGTCACCCCCTTCGGGGTGCTCGCGGCGATCTACCTGCGTGAGTACGCCCGGCAGGGGCCGCTGACGCGGATGATCCGCATCTCGGTGAACAACCTCGCTGGCGTCCCGTCCATCGTCTTCGGCGTCTTCGGCCTCGGATTCTTCGTCTACTTCGTCGGCGGCGGGGTCGATCAGTTCTTCTTCAGCGAGCGCCTGCCGGCGCCAACCTTCGGCAAGGGCGGTGTGCTCTGGGCTTCGCTGACCCTGGCGCTGCTGACCCTGCCAGTGGTGATCGTCTCCACCGAGGAGGGTCTCTCGCGCATCCCCGGGTCGATCCGCCAGGGGGCGTTGGCCCTTGGGGCGACCAAGGCGGAGATGCTCTGGCGGGTGGTGATCCCGCTGGCGACGCCGGCGATGATCACCGGGCTGATCCTCGCCGTGGCCCGCGCGGCCGGCGAGGTGGCGCCGCTGATGCTTGTCGGCGTGGTCAAGCTCGCCCCGCAGCTACCGGTGGACGGCAGCTTTCCGTTCATCCACCTGGAGCGCAGCTTCATGCACCTGGGCTTCCATATCTTCGACGTCGGCTTCCAGAGCCCCAACGTCGAGGCCGGGCGGCCGCTGGTCTACGCCACGGCGCTGATCCTGGTGCTCGTCATCATCGTGCTCAACCTGACCGCCATCTCGATCCGCAACTTCCTGCGCGAGAAGTACAAGGCCGAGAGCGACTGAGTGAGGAACCTATGAGTCCTGCAGACACCACGGCCACTCCGACCCACGGCTTCAGCAGCGAGGCGCTGCAGGACCGGGGTCGTGAAGGGCGCGCACCGAAGCGGCTGGGCAGCGACATCTGCCTGGAAACCCACGACCTCAACCTCTGGTACGGCGAGGAGCACGTGCTAAAGGGGGTGGACCTGAAGATTCCCCGAGGCGAGATCACCGCCTTCATCGGGCCTTCCGGCTGCGGCAAGTCCACGCTTCTGCGTTGCTTCAACCGGATGAACGACCTGATCGACAACTGCCGGGTCGGGGGGCGGATCACGCTGGATGGTGAGGACATTCACGACCGGCGGATGGATGTGCCGGACCTGAGGCGGCGCGTCGGGATGGTCTTCCAGAAGCCCAATCCGTTTCCCAAGTCGATCTACGAGAACGTCGCCTACGGGCTGCGTCTGCAGGGCGTGCGCAATCGCCGGACCCTCGATGAGGTGGTCGAGCGATCCCTGCGCCGCGCAGCGCTTTGGGACGAGGTCAAGGATCGGCTCCACGAAAACGCCTTCGGCCTCTCCGGCGGACAGCAGCAACGCCTGGTCATTGCCCGGGCCATCGCCGTGGAGCCGGAGGTGCTCCTGCTCGACGAGCCGGCCTCGGCCCTCGATCCGTTGGCTACGCTCAAGATTGAGGAGCTGATGTTTGAACTCAAGGAGCGCTACACCATCGCCATCGTCACCCACAATATGCAGCAGGCCGCGCGGGTGTCGGACTTCACGGCGTTCCTCTATCTCGGCGAGCTCATCGAGCACAACGATACGGACACGCTCTTCACCAACCCTGCCAAGAAGCAGACCGAAGACTACATCACCGGCCGTTACGGCTGAGGAGAGCGCCATGAGCAGCGACGACTCGGTGGACAAGAGCTTTTTCCACCAACACATCTCTCAGCGTTTCAATGCGGAACTGGAGGCCATCCATACCCGTGTGCTCTCTATGGGCGGGTTGGTCGAGCAGCAACTCGACGACGCGGTGGCGGCCATGGCGGAGGGGCGCATGGAGCTCGCCGAGAAGGTCGTGACCAGCGACTACCAAGTCAACGCCGTGGAAGTGGAGCTGGACGAGGCGTGCACCCAGATCCTGGTGCGCCGCCAGCCGACCGCCTCGGATCTGCGCCTGGTCATGGCTGTCGTCAAGACCATCACCGACCTCGAGCGTATCGGGGACGAGGCGGAGCGGATCGGGCGCATGGCGCTGCATTTCCTGGAGCTGGATCGCCAGACTGGGCCGATCGCGGAGCTCCAGGAGATGGGCGAGCACGTGCGCAATATGCTACACAACGCCCTCGACGCCTTTGCGCGCATGGATGTCGAGCAGGCGGTGCGGGTGGCGCAGCAGGACATCCACGCGGACAGTCAGTACGAGGTCATCGTCCACCGCCTGATGGAGCAGATGATGCACAATCCGGAGACCGTACCCCGGGCGATGGACGTGGTCTGGACGGCGCGGTCGCTGGAGCGCATCGGCGATCGTTCCCGGAATATCTGCGAGTACGTGGTCTATTTCGTCCGGGGCAAGAATGTCCGCCATACCAGCTTCGAGCAGATGGCGCAGGAGGCGACCGGCGACCGCCACTGAGCAGGCCAGCTGGCCGTGCCCGGGGCGGAAAGGGGCCCTGCACTCGCTATAGCAGCGCCCCGTCGCTGGCGTAGCGTAGGGCTAGGCGCTTGGCCGGGCCGGCGTTCTGGGCTGCCCAGAGCCCGGCCTGACGGAGCCACGGCAGGGGGCCACAGCGGGTGGCGAAGGCCTCGCGGATGGCCGTCATCGCCGATTGCATCAACTGGTTGTCCCGACGTCGCTCGCGGGCGTAGGCGCTGAGCACGGATGGGTCGTCGGGCGCGGTCCCCGCCTCCGCGGCGGCGGTGACGTGGCGGACGAGGGCTTGAGCGTCGCGGAAGCCGAGATTCACGCCTTGGCCGGCGAGCGGGTGGATGGTATGGGCGGCATCCCCGACCAGCACCACGCCGGGTGCGGAGTAGTAGCGTGCGTGCTGGGCGCGTATGGGGAAGCTCGCCTGCTGAACCACGCCATCGATCCCGCCAAGATCACTCGGGAACGCGGATGTGACGGCCTCGGCCAGCTCCTCCGGTGAGCCTTGCGCCAGGCGTCGGGCCCGTTCCGGGGGCATGTACCAGACCAGCGAGGCGCGCTGCCCGACCAGCGGCAGGAAAGCCTGCGGCCCCTCATCGGCAAAGCGCTGCCAAGTGATCGATTGCTGCGGCAACTGAGTCCGGACGTCGGCCACCACGGCGCTCTGCCGGTAGTCGTGGACGTCGATCGGGATCCCCGCAGCCTGGCGCAGGCGCGAGCGTGCGCCGTCGGCCGCGATCACCAGGCGGCCGTGGAGCCGACGACCGTCCTCCAGGCGGACGGTTGCACCGAGCGGTGCCGGCTCCAGGCCTGCCACGGCGGCTGGCGTATACGGGGTGACCGAGGGCAGCTGGCCCAGCTGTTCCCAGAGCGCCCACTGGATCAGGTCGTTTTCGACAATATGGCCGAGGTGGTCAACCTCCGGCCCCAACTCCCGGGCCTGGAACTCCACCCGGGCCGGGCGGTCGTCGTCCCAGACGGCCAGGCGCTCGTAGGGACAGACGCGCGTAGCGCGGATCGATCCCCAGGCGCCGAGATCATCCAGGTAAACCTCCGAGCGCCGGTTAAGGGCAGAGACACGGATCCCGTAGGGGGTGTCGGCCGTTACCGCGGCGGGTTCGCGTTCCTCGACCAGGCCGACGCGCCAGCCACGGCGTCCGAAGTCGAGGGCCAGTGCGGCGCCCACCATGCCGCCGCCGACGATGACCAGGTCGTTGGATTCGGGCCGCTCGCTCATTATTGCGCCTGCCTGTGGCTCGCTGGTGCGTTCGTCTTACCGGCAGGGTCATCTCGCGTCGCGTCGCGTCGCGTCGAGGCCGGGCCGGTGCCCTGCAAATCCTCTGTCATTCTGCCAGCGGGGGGCGCCTTGTGCACGGCGGTCCGGCCCTTTTCCGCGCATGACTCGCGCGGCAGGCGCCGCCGCCCCCTTGTCACCGCTGCCAAGGTAGGCGGTTGCGCCGTGCTGGTTCGGGTCATACTGTGCGTGATGTTGATCCGTTCTAAGTCACAGTCCGGGCGCGGACGGATGCGCCCGAGGGAAGCCGCCGATGACCTACTGTCTGGCGATCGCCGTGGAACAGGGGCTGGTCTTTGCCTCCGACAGCCGGACCCACGCCGGTGTTGATCAGGTCAGCATCTACAGCAAGATGCACAAGTACGCCCGCGCTGGAGAGCGCAACCTGGTGGTGCTCTCTGCCGGCAACCTGGCTACGACCCAGGGGGTTGTCCGCCGACTGGATCGTGATTGGTTCGATGGCGTGGAGCCTTCCCTGGCGACGGCCCCGACGCTTGAGGATGCGGCGGAATACCTGGGCGACGTCAGCGTTGCGCTGCAGCGTCGATCTGTAGAGCAGGCCGCCCAGCACAGCGGGTTGGCGGTGGAGGCGACGTTCATTATCGGTGGTCAGGTCAAGGGGCAGGCACCGGGGATCTACCTTGTTTACCCGCAGGGGAACTTCATCACCGCCTCGCCGCTTCACCCATTCCTGCAGATCGGGGAAGCCAAGTACGGCAAGCCGATCCTCGATCGCATTGTCTCCCGGCAATTGCCGCTCGATCGCGCGGCGACCTGTGCGCTGATCTCCATCGACTCGACCATGCGCAGCAATCTCTCCGTGGGGCCGCCGGTGGAGTTGCTGAGCTACGAGCGCGATAGCCTTGAACCAGGCTACTACCATGCGTTCGAGGCGCAGGATCCGTACTTCGCTAGCTTGCGCGACGCCTGGCGCGATGGGTTGCAGCAGCTGTTCGATCAGTTGCCGGCCCCCCCGCTCGACCCCGCCTCCTCGACGACGCGTTGAATGAAGCGAAGCTTTTCGGCAACAGGCGCCGTAACCTTGAAAGGGTACGGGTCGCGCTGGCCTAGGCTTCGTGCCAAAGCGTTCAGCGCCTCACTGAGTTGGTGCCAGCGTTCCAGCAACTGTTCCATCGGCTCGCCGTGCCGGGGTGTTGGCCCCGTCAGCTGATAAACGTCGGCTGTCTCCAGAGCGTCCGTGATGTGCAGGTAGTGGGCCCAGCTCTCCGCCCAGTCCTCCCAAGGGTGGGAGGCGGCGTAGGCGCTGATGTGGCGCACGGCCCAGTCGGGCCCTTGGGGGCCGTGCTGGTAGTAACGCTGCAGGGCCGGCTCATAGGGCTCGCGCTCGTCCCCGAAGACTTCGCGGAACGGCCCGTGCCAGGTAGAGCCCTCGATCAGGCGCATCCAGTAGTAGTGGCCGACCTCATGGCGCATGTGGCCCAGAAGGGTTCGATAAGCCTCGCCGAGGGCGATGCGCGTGCGCTCGCGGTGGATCTCATCGGCCTCTGCGACGTTAATGGTGATTCGTCCGCCGGCGTGGCCGGTGATGATCTGCTGTGCCCCTTCAGCGGTGTCGGCATCCGCTAGAAACTGGAAGACCAGGCCGCGATTCGGATCCTGCCAGCGATCCGCCAGCGGCAGGTTCAGGCGGAGAAGGTCGTTGATCAGGTACCTTTTGGCCGCTTCCAGACGGCGCCAATAGATGCGGTTGAGCTCGTTGCCCAGGTTGGGGATCGTGTCCGTCAGCCGGCAGGCCAGGCACAGGGCATCGCTGCTCTCGGCGGGCACCAGCCAGTCACAGCTGGCAGCCGTTGCATTGGCGCAATTGCGGTAGTGCCGGCCTTCAGCTGTCCGCCAGAGACCGTTTTCTTCGGCTTCCAGCGAGACGACGGCGCGAAGCTCCGGGGCAAAACCCAGGGCCCGGCCGCAGCTCAGACAGCGGGTGTTGCCGAAGTGCAGCCGGTTCCCGCAGGCGCAGTGGAATAGGCGCATCGCTCACTGCTCGGCGAAGTAGGTCTCACCCAGGCTGGCATGGACGTGGCAAAGGTCAACCTGCAAGGCATCCAGGCGTTCGCGCATGGCAGGGGTGTTGAGCGGTGCCCGCACCGGTGCTGTGGCGCGTTGCTCGGCGGCTGCGAGCAGTCGATGGGGTGTGTCCGGGTGCGGTAGCTCGGCAAGCGCTCGGGCCATGCGCTGGGTGCAGAAGCGCACGGACCGCGGGAAGCGGTCATCCCGCAGCAGGAAATCGACGACCACTGGCCCCTGGATCCCCGGGCCACGCTGCTGCCGGAACTGGCTGTAGGCACCCAGATACCGAAGCATGTTCATCCATACCGCGTCGTCCCAGGTCGGCGGGTGATCGGTATCGTCCCGGGGCAGGGTCGCTGCGCGCACGTCGATGATGCGCGTGGTCATGTCGGCGCGTTCCAGGTGACGGCCGAGCATCAGGAATTGATAGGTCGGCCCGCGCGAGAGCGTGCCCTCAATCACCCCGCTGACCCCCTGCGTGTGCTCGATGACCGCGCGAAGGCGGTCAAAGCGCCGTGTCCGCTCGATTGCCGTGGCGGCATCGCGGTGGACGTGGTAGTGGAGCTGATTGATGTGTTCGCGAAGCTCATCCGGGAGGAGGTCACGCACGGCTCGCGCGTTCTCGCGCGCCTTCGCGACGGCAGCCTGAATCGAGCTCGGATGGTCCGAGGAGGGGATCAGTTGCAGCATTGCCGCCCGTTCCGGGCTGAGCGTCGGGTCGCAGCGAGCGGTCGCGTCGGGACCGCCGAGGACCTCGAGCAAAGCCTGCCAGTCGATGCGAACGGCGTGAGGCTGGTCCAGGGCCAGGTGCGTTCCGGTGCTGATCAAGCGGGCGGTGTTTTCGGCCCGCTCAAGGTAGCGCGCCATCCAGTAGACGTGTTCGGCCAGTCGCGAGAGCATTAGCCCCTCCCACCGCCGCTGGTATCGACCACCCAGGTGTCCTTGCTGCTGCCGCCCTGCGAGGAGTTCACTACGAGGGAGTTGCGCGCGTTGGCCACGCGGCTCAACCCGCCGGTGGTCACATGCTGCCGGGCTGCCTGCAGCACGAAGGGGCGCAGATCGACATGCCGCGGCTCCAGTGCTTCGCCGTTGAACGTGGGTACGGTTGAGAGGCTCAGTGTCGGCTGAGCGATGAAGTTGGCCGGGTCGTTCTGGATCTGCTCAGCGAAAGCGCTGCGCGTGGCCGGGTCCTCGTGGGGTCCGATCAGCATCCCGTACCCTCCGGACTCGTTGGCCGGCTTAACCACCAGCTCGTCCAGGTGATCGAGCACGTAGGCACGCTCGTCTTCGAACAGGCACCGCCAGGTGGGGACGTTGGCGATCAGTGGCGTTTCATTCAGGTAGTAGCGGATGAGTTCCGGGACGAAGGAGTAGACCGCCTTATTGTCCGCCACCCCGGCACCGGGTGCATTGGCGATGGCTACGCGTCCGGCGCGCCAGGCGCGCATCAGGCCGCGGACGCCTAATGCCGAGTCCGGTCGGAAGGCTTCCGGGTCGAGGAAATCGTCGTCGATGCGCCGGTAGATCACATGGACCCGGCTCGGGCCGTAGATCGTGCGCATATAGACGCAGTCGTCGTCGCCGACAAAGAGGTCGCGCCCCTCGACTAGTTCGATGCCCATCTGCTGGGCGAGGTAGGTGTGCTCGAAGTACGCTGCGTTGTAGATCCCGGGGGTGAGCAGGACGACCTCGGGGTTGTCGGTCTCGGCAGGGGCCAGGCTGACTAGCGCATCGAGTAACTGTCCGGGATAGTGATCGAGGGGGCAGATTCCGGACCCCTCGAAAGGCTCCGGGAAGACCTGTTTCATGACTTCCCGGTTCTCCAGCATGTACGACACGCCGGAGGGTACGCGCAGGTTGTCCTCAAGGACGTAGAGCGTACCGTGGTGATCGCGCACCAAGTCGGTGCCGCAGATGTGGGCCCATGCACCATAAGGGAGCGTCAGCCCTTGGCATTGGGGGCGGAAGTTTCGGGATTTCTCGAGGATCTCCCGGGGCAGAATGCCGTCGTGGATGGCCGCCTGGTCGTTGTACAGGTCTTCGATCAAATGGTTGAGTGCCGCCAGCCTTTGCTTGAGGCCGGCTTCGATTCGTTGCCACTCGGTTAGGTCCACGACGCGCGGGACGATGTCCAGGGGCCAGGAGCGGTCGATGTTTTCCCCGTCGCTGTAGACGGTAAACGTGATGCCTTTGTCGCGGATCAAGGCATTCACCGCGCGCATACGCTCGGCAAGATCGTCCTCACAGATCGAGCGCAGATACTCGAACAGAAACTGCGCAGCCGGGCGCGGCGTGCCATCCGGGTGCAACAGCTCGTCGAAGCGATGATCCGTATCGAAGCCGTGGAAACGGGGTGCCATGGGGCTTCCCTCCGTTGCCGATCTCCCGGCAATCAATGCACATCCTGTGCCAGTGTGGCGCCGGTCCGCTCAGCAGAAAAAACGGGCGCCGCCGCGCCCGTGCTTGTATCGAGGGGGAGAGCGGGGCCGAGGAAGGGTGGATTCGCTGGCACCGCCCTCATGCGGCCCGCTGCACCTCGATGCGGCGCCCCTGCTGCTCCTCCTCGGCTTTTGGCAGCGTGACCGTCAGGACACCATCCTTGAACGCCGCATTGATCTGGTCCTCATTGATGGAGCGATTGAGCGGGATCTGCCGCTCGAAACGCCCGTAGGACCGCTCTGTCACGTGCACCTGACGGTCGTCATCGCTGTCACCATGCTCCGCGCGCTTCTCGCCGGCGATGCGCAGAACCCCTTCATTGTAGGTCAGCTCGACATCGTTCTCCGTCATCCCCGGCAGTTCTGCGACCACGTACAGGTTCTGGTCGTCTTCCTGGATGTCGAGGCGCGGCGCCACGGCACCCAGGCCCAGCTGCGGTGCTGGATCGTTGACCCCGCGGCGCAGGTCATCGAAGAAGCGCATCATCTCCGACTGCAGCGCCGTAAAGGGGTCACGCTCTGCCAGGTTGCGATTCGCTGCCCGGTTGTGCAGATCCGAGTTGGCCATGGGGAAGAGGTTCCGACGTACTGCCATAGTCTCACCTCCTTTTTTGTTCCGATGGACCCGTTACCCGAACCTGCGTTTCCGTGACTTGTCCGCCTTGCCTTTCCTGGCTACTTCTGCAAATAGGGTGTGCGTTGGCGGTTTTCAAGGGGGGTGCGGGGAGATACGGGATTGCCTCGACACGGTGTGACGCCGGGGCCGATTAGCCCTCGAAGACAGTCACGGCGAGCAAGCGAATCGGCACATCACGCAGCAGCTCCGGGCCATGAGGAACAGTAGCGTCGAACGTGAATGAGTC
>LFFM01002655.1_pt1 | contig 11666 bp, 12 predicted proteins | sample 643131 | NCBI WGS metagenome assembly LFFM01 (sample SAMN03777445, study PRJNA286221) | soda lake metagenome | biome: soda lake; feature: Kulunda steppe; material: water; isolation source: sample Tc-Br brine of Tanatar trona crystallizer | place: Russia: Kulunda steppe | collected 2011-07
GCATACACCATTTCTCCTTCTTCAGGGTCTGCAGGAATTAAAGGATATGATACATCCACATCCGTTAATTTTTCTTCATCAGAAAATTGCTCAACCATTTCTGTAGTGAACTCTCCCGGAGTAGGTATGCCCACACCATCTCCTTGCAAAACATTTGTTTCTTCCTCTTCTTCAAACCATTCAGGATGCCTGACTTTCCTTAGCCTAGTTATGAGACCGTTTAATCCTGCACTCATCTTTCTGACAACTCATAGCCTTGTTCTGATTTTGCAAGCCGCACATTACCTGATGCTGAACCTGTTAATTCCGATGTAACAGGGAGTTTTGAGGTATACTCACTGGTCCGTGTCTCTAGCATTATTTCATTTTCAGAAAATAGTATTGTGTATTCAGAGTTTGAGACTGTGTCAGGCAAATCGATATCTTTATGTGCTGTTCCCGATACTACTTCTAAACTGTTAAAAGCCTCTTTTATCTCGCTCTTGACTGCTTCGGCTTCAGCTTCTTCTGCTGTATTAAAAACATTTGTGCTAAAATTGCTGAAAAGACCTATAATACCTGTTGCAACTATTATTCCTAGCCCAAAAGTCAATACTGATTCTACTGCCATATACTGGCCTTTCACTGGAAATCGACCTCCACAACTGTTCTTTCTAAATCTATAGTTTCACCAGTCTGTATTTCTAGTCCATCTTGACCTGTATCTGTCTCAGTACCTCTGTTAGTTAGATCGATTGTGGTCTCTCCTGATGAGGAAGGAGAACCGACGGATTGTAAGTCTACTAAAGCTGCTTCAGGATCATCTTGTGGATCATCCAGCATGTTTCTAAATTCTACTCTATATCTTATTCTATCATCTGCTCCGGATTCGTCGGCTCTGGCCGCCACAATTCCTCTGCTATCTTGACCTGCAATACCATAATCTCCTGTTCCGATAGATAAACCTTGTAGGTTATCGCCTTCTAAAACAGTCCAGCTTCCTAGCGGATAAGTAGACGCTGATGCAAAAGTAGTTATTTCAATATAATTATCTTCTTCGTCAATTTCTACTTCTCCTTCAGTAATCCTAATATTTTCTTGACTCCCCGATCCATCACCGCTTCTGCTTACTGAATCTATAGAATTCATTAGACTTACGGCATCGGACTCAACTTGTCCAAGAGCAGCCTGACTTTCTCTCTTTTCTAATAATGGCGTACCCCATATGTAAACAGCAGCAATAGTGCCTATCATTATACCCGTAATCATAACTGCTGTAACAGCCTGAGTCTGACCTTTCATACAATTTTTGATTAGCTTAGCTTAAATATAAAATAAAGGGAAAAAAGCAGAAAAAAGGGTTTTTTAACATGTAGCACTACTTGATGTCGATGGATCACACCTGTTTGATGTGACTTCGTCATCTTCGTTATCCAAGACTAAATAGAAGGTTGCTTCTTCAGGACCAGAAATAGTATCTATTCCTGTTTCGCAGTCAACTTCTTCTCCAGGACCAAGGCTTGTATAGTTAGCCGCATCATAACCTTCGGCCTCGTTTCCAGGGGCTAGACATTGTTGAGAGTCTTCGCCTTCGAACTTACCGAACGTATCTGCTGCTTCTTCAAGAGGTACTCGAGATTCTCCAGGTATACCTACATCCACTCTAAAATCATCGTGTAAATCATATTCATTGACTCCACTGTTTCTTAGAGTGAATCTAATATCATCGTGCCTGATAGTTGACATTGTAATATCTGTGGCATCTGCATCTAGGAAATCTGCTGCAGGACCATCATCTCCAACTAAGTCTTGGAACTGTGTGTAAACTACTCCTACTGCCCCTACTGTAACTAGTAATAGTAATACAATAGCGATTACAGGAGTAATACCTTTAGTTGTTCCAAATCTTAACATCGATAAATTAGACTTATGTTGGCCAGCTTATAAAGATAGAGCCTAACAAGTATTTCCGCCATCGTTAAAACAAGTTATTGAATCCGAGCTACCGTAAGGAGCATTGACATCTAATTCAACCGACTCGCCTTCATCAGGCCACTCAACAGAGGTATCAATTGATAAAACTTCGTTTGGATTAAGATATACTAATTCTTCTCCATCAATATCCGAATCCATATATTCCCAGTCGTCTATAGGCCTATTACTAAGGTATATGTTCCATAAATCCGTCCCGTCTCTTCGTATTTCCAAGCTCTCTGAACCCGTATTTCTAACATCTAGTAAAACTTCCTCATCCGATCCTGTGCTTTTATGACCATACTCAATTCTTAGACCTGTAGAATCTCTTCTGTCTTCTAAGGCCATATCATCCTCAATACTTTCCCCGATACTTGTCATTGTATCATCTAAAAATACTGCCGCCGAACCTACAGCTCCTACGGCTATAAATAAAAGTAAAACAGTTGCGACTACAGGAGTAACTCCTTTACTGGTCTTTAACATCTCCAAATTTCTCCCGGAGCCTCTTCATTCTATTATCTCGTCCGGAACCTAGCTCCATAGAATTATTAGAATCTCCAGAAACATCTCCTGATTGGGACATTTCAGGTCTTTGAACATTATTGCCCATATTGCCCATATTTGACTTGTTAGGCCTCATTTGCTGGCTAGATCCTGAAGCATAAGATCTTCTTAAGCTTTGATTAACTTCTTCCAGCTGATCAACAACCTCTTTGTTTGATTTCATCATACCCTTAGCAACATTATCCATTTTTGTTCCTATAGCTTCGGCAATCTGATGTTCAATATCCCCAACAATCTGGCCTTCCATATCCATTTCTGAGGCTTCAGTAAGTAAATCCATGAAAGTATTCATATTGTCTACTACCTCATCCATTTTGTGAGTGAGATCCTCTACTGAGTTCTTTAATTCATGGGTAGATTCAGTCATATCGTTAACTATTCTTTGATTTGACTTCATTATGTCTAAGACATCTCTTACCAGTTCATCATAATTTCCTCCTCCCGATGAGTTTTGTACTGCTTCTTCGTGAATCTTATCAATTCTTCTTTCCAGTTTTCTGATTGGTCCTATAGGAACAACCTCATAGTCATCTCCTTCGGAAGAACCAAGCTGAACCTCGTCATTCATACCTTTGAATCGCCTCTAAGTTAAAATTGAGGGACTCCGGTATTTATAATCCACGGAAAGAGCTTATAGAAAAAGAAGATTTAGGAATTAAAGAATAATTAAAGAAATAATTGAATGGTTGGAAATGTTAGGCCTTACATCATGCCGCCCATGCCGCCCATTCCTCCTCCAGGCATTCCGCCTTCAGGAGCTGGAGCGTCGCCTCCACTACCGTCAAAACCGGAGGCAGAAATCACATCATCAATTCTGAGAATCATTTCAGCTGATTCTGAAGCAGACTGAACTGCTTGTGTCTTAGTCTGTCGAGGCTCTACAACTCCTTGATCAAATAGACCTTCAGATTTACCTGATGCAACGTCTATCCCTGCCCAAATTTCTCCTTTCTCATGTTTATTTCTAAGATCTACTAGGACATCAATTGGGTCAAAGCCTGCGTTTTCTGCTAGAGTTCTTGGAAGAACTTCTAGTGCATCTGCAAAGGCATTAATTGCTAATTGTTCTCTTCCTCCTACGCTATCGGCATAATCTCTGAGTTGTTGAGCTAACTCTACTTCTGTTGCGCCTCCGCCACCTACAACTTTGCCGTTTCGAAGGGCTGAAGCTACTCCGCCAATTGCATCTTCCATAGCTCTATCTATTTCGTCTACTACGTGCTCTGTTCCTCCTCTGATAAGTATAGAGACGGATTTAGCTTTTGGACAGTCTTGCACAAAAGTCATAGAATCTCCTCCAATGCGGTTTTCTTTAACTGTGCCAGCTTCACCTAGGTCTTCTTCAGAGATATCCTCAATGCTTGTTACTACGTTTGCTCCTGTTGCCTTTGATAGCTTATCTACATCTTTTGAGCTTACTCTTCTTACTGCGAAAATACCTTTCTTAGCGAGATAATGCTGGGCGATATCATCAATACCTTTTTGACATAGAACCACATTTGCTCCTGCTTGGTCCAATGCCTCTACCATTTCCTTGAGTTGCTTTTCTTCTTCTTCAACAAATCCTTTAAGTTGTGATGGATCTGAGATATTGATTTCTGCGTCTGTTTCTGTTTCTCGAACTTCTATAGGAGTATTGAGTAGCGCTATTTTAGCGCTTGAAATAGTAGAAGGCATCCCGGTATGAACTTTTTCTTTGTCTAGGATAACTCCTTGAATCAATTCAGTTTCGTCTATTGTTCCTCCTTCTTTTTTCTCAATTTTAACCATATCTCTATCAATCAGGAGTGAGTCTTCTTGTTCTTCTGCTACCTGTCTTACTGCAGTTACTGCTATTTCTGCTAGGTAATTTCTAGCAGATTCTGCAGATTTGCCAGTCATTGCCGTCATTGCCACTTTTTGAAGTGTTTCTTCATCAGCCAAACCAACTTCTTCAGATATGTCATCAAGTATGTCTACAGATTTTTCGCGGGCCAGTCTGTATCCTCTCGTTATTACAGTTGGATGGATTTCTTGGTCAAGTAATCCTTCAGCTTGTTTTAGTAGTTCTCCTGCAAGTACTACAGCCGTGGTTGTTCCATCTCCAACTTCTTCTTCCTGCGTTTGCGCTACTTCAACCATCATTTTAGCTGCAGGATGCTGTATATCCATTTCTTCAAGTATTGTTACACCATCATTTGTTACCACTAAATCGCCTACTGAATCGACCATCATCTTGTCCATTCCTTTTGGCCCTAAAGTGGTTCTTACTGCTTTTGCAACAGTTTTACATGCTGCTATATTGTTTTCTTGAGCATCTGCACCGGTTTGACGCTCTGCGTCTTCTGACATTACAAAAATTGGTTGTCCTCCAAGTCCTCTCATAATTCAAGTTTCACCTATTTTTAATGACATAATTAAAAATTTAAAAAGGAAACTCGGAGGTATAACTAATTCATCACCTTTATCTAACAACGAAATTGTAAGTCCTTTAGAACGTAAAAACTCAGTAATAATACAATAATAAAGAAAGTATCCTTGTGGCTCCAAACTACTTTTCGATCCCTAAATGCCTAACTCACTCATTAACAGCCTCTTCTAAAAACTTTTGAAGTACTGGAGCGACTCTAGACCCATCAGCATCTATATCTTTTAGTATTTCTCCCATTAATGCTCCTTGAGCTCTTAAGCCTTGATCCTCAATCATGGCCACCTTACTAGATATTACATCCCTAACAGCCTCTTCTATTTTTTCATCCGAAACTTGTGACTCTAAAACCTCATCAACCGGATTATCACTACCCTCTGCTGCTAGCCGGGACGCCTCTTCTAGATGAGCTTTTTCAATCTCTTTTTTTGAGAATGAATCTAAAATCTTTTCAGCATCTTGATTACTCACATCTAAACCTTCGCTTTCCAATCTTGGCAGAGTATTAACTATATAATTTGCTAAGTCTTTCTTTTGCACAGAGCCTTCAAACTTATTGAACAACCCTATTTTTCTCGAGTTCGTTATCTGAGAAGCTAATTGATCTCCTATCTCTGCCTCAAGCCTGTTCTTTTTCTCTTCAAGAGTTTCCGGCAGATTCCGATCTATTTCTTTAACTTTTTCGTCTTTTATTCTTATTGGAGCGATATCAGTTTCCGGATACATTCTTGCTGCTCCTGGAAGAGGCCTCATATATGAAGATGTAAAGTTTTGCTCTGCATTTCGTGTTTCTTCTGGTATTTCGCCGGTATAAAGCATTTCTGCTCTTTTTAATACTTCCTGAGCTGCAGTTTTTGCCTGTTTTCTCTCTGCTGCGATTACTGCTATAACATCTTCATCTTTTTTGTCGAATACATCAGATACTTTTCTGAACTCTTCTACTAAATCATATTTTTCTAAATCCTCATCAGTATGAAGAATTCCTTGTACGCCCTGCGATTTTGCGTAGTCTACAAGTTCTAATGCAAGATATTTATCCCCAGATATTTTTTGCTTCATTTTGCCTGTCATACCAGGAAGTTTCAAAGCGTAAACTGCCCCATCATTTTCGAGCACAGTGGAAATTATCTGGTTTTCTGTATCTTCAAACAAGTGCGTAACGTTATCTCCTACTACTTCAGCATTTTCTAGTTCTTTTCCAAGCTCCACAAGATTCTTCTGTCGTTCTACCTCTAGCCTGATAAGTTCATCAATATTTTTGACGTCTTGAAAACCCTTTATTTCGACTCTAGCGCCTTCTTCTATTGATACATTGACGTCTTGCCTAATGGTTCCTAAACCTCTGCGGGCTTTTCCAGTAGATCTCAGGAGCATTCCTAATTTTAATGCTACTTCTCTAGCATGTTCTGGGTTCTGAATTGATGCGTCTGTACCTATCTCTATAAGAGGCACACCCAGCCTGTTCAAGTCGTAAATCGCTTCTTCAGAATTTTTTTCGTGGATGCCTGCTGATTCTTCTTCAAGCTCAATATCCTCAATCTTTACTGACCCATATTCAGTTTTGATTTTTCCACCAAGTCCTAACATCATGGTTCTTTGAAAGCCTGACGTATTGGACCCATCTACAACCATTTTACGCATTACCTGTATTTCAGGAACTATATCTGCATTAACCATTCTTGCAAAAGTTAATGCTGTATCTAAGGCTTGTTGCGATATGTCATGAGGGGGCTCTTCATCTGCTTCAACTAAGCAGTTGTTCCTACTATAGTGTTTGTACACATATTTACGAGATCTTAAAGCTTCAGCTTCAGCCGCCTTGTCTTTTTCTCCAGCCTCTCCTGCAACAACATTTAGGTGGCGCTCGAACTTTCCATCCGCATTTTCGTCTACTAGATCGACAGGGCAGTGGCAAAACAGTTTTCTATCCGTATCAAGCTGTTGATGTATTTCTATTCCACATTTAAACCCTAATTGTTCGTAGTCCATTTTTTAGTCCACTTCTATTGTACTTTCTACTTCTTGTTCAAGCTTTTGCATTGAAATATTTTCATTAACTATTATATGATCGCTTAAAGCCATAAGTTTTCCGACACCGTTTTCTAGCTCTCTTTCATCTCTTTTATGGAACTCTTGGCCTTTCAAGTCTTCTTTTCTATTTCTATTTTCTCTTCTCTCTTTTCTTATTCTTGGAGAAGTCCATACAGCTATTGTTTTCAACTGGGCTTCTAGCTCATTCTCAAAGTATTTTTTCTCTTCTATACCTCTCATCCCAGTTATAACTACTTTTTCTTTCTTGGTTTCTCTAATGTATGGGACAGTTAGTTTGGCGATTGCGTTCATGCCATATTTTTCTCTTTGATTGTTAACGAATTCTCCTGTCTTTTCCACAGGTATGTTGCGTTTTTCTCGCTCTTTCCTTACTACGTCTCCCATATCGATTTTTTGGAAGTCTTTTTCGGCAAGTATGTTTGCTACAGTTGTCTTACCTGCTAAAGGCATTCCAGTGACCCCATAAACTTTCATCTATCTGACACCTTTTTTCGTAGCTTCGTGAAGTAACTGTCTCCCTTCTTTTTCCTTATTTCTGACCTAATAACGGATTTAGCTACTCTATACTCTGTGAAATTATCTATGTTTTCAAAGTCAATACCTATCATTCTTAGAAATCTTGATGGATTCTCAAGCTCCTGACCCATCTCGTAAGCCACACACATGGCGTATTCTCTCAAAATATTTCTTAGGCGGTCAGGCCTACCATTATCTAAAAATTCTTTGGCCTTTTTATCAAACTCATCTAGTATTCTATCCACTATATCATCGACCTCTCTGTTAGTTCCTCGTTGACGTCTTCTCTAAAAACTTTCAAAGCCTCATCCTTAGAATCCGTATTTCCAATGCTCCATGCTAGCTTGACATAAGCTAGCTCTGGATGCATATTACCAGCTGAAACAACACCCATATTTTGGATTTTAACGCCAGCATCGTACACATCCATATCTACCCTGCCATTAAGACATTGAGATGTCATTACTACCGGAATTGATTCTGCAACTTTCCCTAATTTTTCAAGTATTCTTTTGTGATGCTTAGTTTTATTATCGAAGCTATTGACTGGGAGATGACCTAATCCTGTTCCCTCAATAACTAGCCCCTCATAATCGTTCTCAATCACAAAATCCAATTCTTCTGGCTTCATACCCGGCCTTGATTTAACAATAGCCACATTAGAACTAACTTTTGTCTTCTTATCATAGTTTTTAGAGCTCTTATGATTATTATAGTCTATTTCGCCCGTCTGATAGTTTATTTCTGCCAAATTTTCCGCGTTAATAGGTTTAAAAGCATCTCTACGAGAAGTATGCATTTTTCGCAGTTTATGGGCTGGAAGAATGTTGCATTTGTCATCATTTATTGAAGAATGCATACAGACTCCAAATCCTGTAAATTCTGTCTCTGAAAGGAACTTTGCTGCACAGTAAAGATTCATTGAAGCATCGCTTGATGGCCTATCACTGGACCTCTGAGCGCCGACAAGTACAACTCCAGTATCTATGCCTTTAAGCATCAATGATAGAGCTGCACCAGTATAACTCATAGTATCAGTACCGTGCCCAACAATTATCCCGTCATAATCATTTTTGATATCATGTATAGTTTCAGCGATTTCTGTCCAATGTTCTGGCTCCATATCCTCGCTTAACATTTGTGCAACAACTTTAGAATGGACATTAACTTCAGAAGCCAATTCAGGATACATTTCTACTAAGTCTTCAGGATCGAAAGCTGGTTTAACACCTCCTTCCTCATAACTAACTTTGGATGCAATGGTGCCTCCCGTATGAAGAACTAATATATCAGGTCTACCCTCTACGTGCTGAATTTCCGATCTATTTCGCTTAGAGGGCTTTTGTTTTTCTACAAGCTCTATTTCTTCGGGCTCCAAACCTATGTTGTAACCGTTGTCTAGTTTTATGACCAAAACTTCAGGATCTCCTGTTTGAGGCTTGGGCATCAGTATTCCTTCTTTATCGTTTAATTTAATTCTGTCCCCTACGTCTATTCCTTTTTCTTCAAACTTTTGATAGAGCTTTCCCGAGTACATATATGACAGGGTGCGGTGGAATTCTTAAGAATGTAAACATCCTAAGTTTCGTTTTAAAAGGTTAGGGCTCGGACTGTTTTTGTATAAACACTTGTAAAACACGAGGTTTTTCGAATATGAAAGTACATACAGTAGGAGGATACGAACAGATTGGCATGAATATGACCGCTGTTGAAGTTGATGGAGAAACCGTCATCTTCGATATGGGTTATAACATGGAAGAAGTAATCGGATCCGACGAACAAATAGATGAGTTAACAACAAATCAAACCCTTAAAACTGGAGCCATTCCAAAAGATAAAGCCGTTATGAACAAAGATGTTAGAGCCATAGTTATAGGTCACGGACACCTTGATCACGTAGGAGCAATACCTAAACTAGCAGGAGCATACGACTGTCCGATTATATGCACACCTTTTACCAAAAAAATTGTTGAAAACGGACTTGAAGGCGACAGAAAAAATATCAACAATGATATAGTAGAACTTGAGAATGGAGATACTTACACGATTTCCGATAAATTAGAGTTAGAATTTATCAGGAATAACCACTCCATACCAGATTCAACATTGTCTTACCTTAAGACTCCAGAAGGAGGAGTAGTCTACGGAAACGATATGAAATTTGATCGTAAACCTGTAGTAGGAGAGAACACTGATATTGAGAGACTGAAAGAAGCAGGAAAAGAAGGAATCAAAGTGATGATCCCCGGCACAACTAGTGTAGATGAACCCGGCAGAGTCAGACCAGAACAGGCTGTAAAAGTTGAGCTAAACCAGCTACTTCAGAATTGCTACGATGCAGGCGGAGCAGTATTCGTCACAACATTCTCCAGCCAAATACAGAGACTTAATTCAATCTTAGAAGCTAACAATGGTAGACGAAAAGTAGCGTTCGTAGGCAGATCTCTGAAAGAGTATACAAAGAGCGCAGAAGAACTAGATCTTATAGATCTCTCGGATGTGGAAGTAGCATCCTACTATGACGAATGCGAAAAGTTAATGGACAGAATTGCAGGCGAGCGCGAAGAATGGCTAGTAGTAGCAACAGGTAATCAAGGAGAGCCCGGAAGCCAAATGGATAAACTTGCTTCGCAACAATACCCATTTAGATTCAAGAAAGGAGATCATGTCATCTTCTCTTCAAGAGTAATTCCTACCCCTCCTAGTAAAGCCAACAGATACTGGTTGGAGAAAAAACTGAAAGATGAAGGCGTGAGACTCTACAAAAATGTCCATACATCAGGTCACGCAAAGAAAGAAGATCACAGAGACTTTATCACATTCCTTCAGCCAGAAAACATCGTTCCATCACACGGCCATATCCAAAAACTTGGTAGCTATGTGCAGTTAGCGCGAGAAGAAGGTTACAGCCTAGAAGAAGATGTTTTCATAGGCGAAAACGGAAGAACAATACATCTCAACTAAAGTTACTCGTCAGGCCATAATAGGCCTGACACATTTCACTTATTGTTTTACTCTTTTTCCCATAGCTCAATAGATCTCAGCAGATTAAAAGCCTCTAAAAACAGTATAGCTAGTAAGAAAAACCCTTGCTGCTACAAAACATGCGTTTTGATTCTAAACCCTCTTATAATCTCAAGACACTATGGTTTCAGCTTTTTTGGAGGATACTCTTCAGGCTTCAAAGCCCCGTTTTCGACTAATTGATACCTTGAACAGTATTTTTTCAATTTAGTTTCGGAACAAGAAGGATTTCTGGCGCTACAGTGGTTTTTCCCATGTTCAATCAGCAACATATGGAAACTATTCTTTATCTTATGAGGGACTGCGTCATTCAATAGTTCATGAGCCTTTGCATTTGATGTAGAAAATGGGATAAGTCTAAAACGTTTAGCAAGCCTTTCTACATGAGTATCTACAGGCATAACATTTGCGTCAAAATGGAAGTTAAGTAATACTGATGCTGTCTTTGGACCAATCCCCTTAATATCTTCAAGCCAAGCCTGAGCATCCTCATCTTTCATATCTCCTAAAAATTCTACGCTGTAGTCGCCGGTTTCCTCTCTTAACGCTTTTAAAGTTCTTTGAATTCTCTTAGCCTTCGTTTCTGGAAGACCTGCTGGATTAATTGAATCTGCTAAGTCACTAATCTTTGCTCTTTCAATCTCTTCATAGTTTTTAAAGTCGTTAAAAAGGTTTTCAGCTGCTCTAGCAGTGTTTGTGTCAGCAACATTCTGTGACAGTATGGTGATAAGTAATTGTCTGACTCCATCTTTATCGTCAAATGCTTCCTGTTCACCGTATACATCTAATAAATCGCTGTGAATGTTTCGAATTCTCTTTTCCGAACGATCAATCTTCATAGATAATTTTTGATGAGTTAATGGTTTAAGAATCTCTGAAACTTGTAAATTTAGAGAGTATGAATGTTGTTTTTCATCGCAGAGACTTAAGAACTAAAGATAATAAAGCTTTAGCTGTTGCAGGAGAAGACGCCGCACCTGTCTATATTTTCGATCCTTATCTATGGGATCATGAGCTTGCATCGAATTCTAGACAACAATTTATTATCGAATCGTTGATGGATTTGAACCGGCAATATATCAGACTAGGGACAGAACTCAAACTTCTGCACGGTAATCCTGTGGAGATATTAGAAGACATTAAGAAC
>LFFM01002656.1_pt1 | contig 11664 bp, 13 predicted proteins | sample 643131 | NCBI WGS metagenome assembly LFFM01 (sample SAMN03777445, study PRJNA286221) | soda lake metagenome | biome: soda lake; feature: Kulunda steppe; material: water; isolation source: sample Tc-Br brine of Tanatar trona crystallizer | place: Russia: Kulunda steppe | collected 2011-07
CGGTTGAGATCGTCCTCACTGAGGTGACGGACGATCTCTTTCTCCCGTCCAGTCATTGCGCAACCAACTCAAAGCACACCTAAAACTTCTGTGAACCACTAATGTCGGCAGGTCCTCCGCAACCGGTACACGCTGGGCTCGACGATGGAACAAGGGTAGTCTTGGACTACTCATGCCGAACTTCGGGGGCGGCAGGCCCCCGAAGCTCAATGAGCAGCAACAAGAGCAATTGCTGGAGTTGCTCCGTGAAGGCCAGCCGTGGAAGAAACAAGAAATACAACATCTTATCAACGAAGAATTTGACGTCGAGTTCCACCCTGTCTACCTTTCAACGTTCCTCACAAAGCTCGGTCTCTCGTACGCAATTCCTCGGACAAAGCGTCCGTCACGGCCAGAAAACACAAAAGAGATTCTCGACGAACGCGTCGCGGACGCGTTCGACGAGGACCAAACACCACATAACAAACGTTCTGATGATTCTGAAGAAGGATGGGTCGTAGACGAAAAAATCTGTACGGACGGTGGTACCGTCCTTGAGGTACCGTCCTTGAATTTCTTGATGCGACCCATCCACAACCCTGGGACAATTCACGGCGACTCTATACTGTGGATGACCCACATATCACCCGACCGCTGGTTCGTCTAACTTCACCAGCGGTCGGGTTCTATGCACTCTCTGGGGAATCAGACACGGTATGTAAGTGTGATTCAGTTTCCGACGAGTCAAACAAAAGAACAGATCTGTGGCTGTCTTGAGGAAATACGCGAGCAGAATCCTGGCAAGCGGATTCTGCTCGTCTTAGATAACTTCTCTTCGCACGTGTGTGAACACACGCGCAAACGAGCACACCAGTTAGGTATAGATTTAGTGTTTCTTCCAGTCGGTTCGCCCGGTCTTAATCCAATTGAGCAAGTCTGGAAGAGTTTGAAATGGGAGGCATCTCCATTGATCGTGGAGAGCGCGGCAGAATACCGCGCTCAGCTCTTCGAATAACTTACAACCCGACTAAGCTTCGCAGCCTCTTGGATTGATGATCACCTCAGCGGATACCTTCAAAAGTTGCGCTAGGCTTCTGCTATCCAACTACTAAATTTTATCAAAGGTTTCCCTAGTAACAAGTTCGACCCTTTGTGTATATATTTATTGTGCGCATCTTTTAATCTTACCCGTTTAATTTATATGTTTATCACTTTTATTCGCCAAATCTTCAATGTATTCTGCAACCCTAGTTTGTGATTGAAAATCATTATGATCGTATATTAGTTGTTTTAACCTTTTTCTTTTAACAGCGTGTGGGTCTTTTCCATTTTTTATGATATTTAAATACGAATTGAGCTCATCAAACGATGATATTGCAGGTCCGGGAAGGAGATCAAAGTAGTCATATTTGAACCCATTTTTTTGTTCGAATGATTCGTAGTCATATGGGAAGAATATTATTGGGCGGTCTAATTGTAAAAAAGTGTGATAAACTGTTGAAAAATCAGTGATCAGTATATCTGTAAAGGGGAGTATCTCGATTGTACTCTCAAACGTTTGGTTTCCTGCCATTACAATCCGGTCGTTCTTAATTAGTACGTCTATGAATTGTTGGAGATTCGAATATTCATGACGTGTTGGTGTGATACTGGAAATAAAATTGTTATTTGGATGAAGTCGAATTAACAACAGTGCATTTAGTTCTTCCAAACTTTTATTAAGTCTATTTAATTCAAAATCATTGAAAGGAAACAACTCTAGGCTCTGTCCATATTTATCTTTGCGTTTTGTTGGCGCATATAGAATCACAAAATCATATTTATTAGAACCTATAAATTCATTCCATTTTGAAGTTATTTGTTCTGATGGATTCTTCAACAAATCGTTTTGAGGCATCCCTAGCGGTGCTACTGTCGGTATTTGTTCTTTTCCCGACTTTTCTGCAAGGAAACTTGATGGATATAGGTAGTGGTTATTTTGTATGGAATTATTATTTTCGATTACTTCATCCGTATCCGTAGTTTGTGGGGCAAATTTAACGGGTATCTCATGGTTCATCTTAAATTTTGTCGCTGATTTTGGGAAATCGTACCCGTGACTTTTATCAACACAAAATACTGTTGCGCGAGCAAAATTGTAGACTCCCCATGGTGAATAAAGGTACAAAACTGGCTTATTCCTTCGTTTGAGTCTCACGTAGATTGAGAGGTTGTGAGTTATCCAGTATGGCGTAACTTTTGTACTGTGGTTTTCAATGAGTCGATCAAGTACATATCTACAGTTCCCATTGTATCCAAGGGTATTACAAAATATTACTAGTCCACTTTCTCTTGACAAATACTTGGAAACTGCCAGTATTATTGGCATCCAAATAAAATGGTTCAGTTGAATATAAAACAGTTCCATGGCCCGTCTAGCTGATACCGCAATCAAGGAAAAAAATCCATCAGTCCGATATTTGGCATATATTTTTCTCCATACAGATAGCATACAAGATGATATATAGCTGTGTTTTTAATCTTTCCTATCTCTTATATTCATCGTAATAACGGCACTGCCTAGTTGAAAACTTTCTCGAGAGGTGTTTAATTGTCTCTTGGTTGGGTCGATCATGGTTGTAATAATGTCTCAACCGGCTCAACCACCGTCCTGTGCTGGATTGACTGCCCCTCCAGAACGAATGAAAGCGGTCGATTCGCATCGACACCGTCTGGAACCATTTTTTAATGTGGTTCCGCTCTCTGTAGTTGAGCTGACCGCTCAACTCATACCGAAAGAGGGCAATCAGGTACCCACCACCATCAACCAAAAACTCCGTGTCTGAAACGTCGTGTTTCTCAGTCAGACGATAGAGAAACGCCGCCGCTGGACCGACCTCACGGCGGCTGTATACATCGTTATCAAGCAAGAGTTTTGAATCTGTATCAACCGCTGCGTACACCCATTTCTTGTCATCATCAACTTCGATTTGTTTCTCATAGACGGCGGGTCGGCCTAAGCTTCCGCGAGATCGTGCGCCCAGTTCCACACCACTCTATGAGGTCGGTCAAGGCCGAACAAATCAAGTACAGCAACGACTTCCTGCACCGACAATCCCATCAAATGGAGCTGCACCCCGAACACCCTGACGTGTCGGGGTGCTTTTATTCTGCCAAACATCATTACAACCACGTTTAACGTCTCCCTGAGCAGGTCTGCGATTTGCATGGATTCCACTCAATTAGACCTGCTTAATTCTCAAATCTCTTGAACTAGACAGTGACTTGTTATAACATTTTTAAATCAGGGATATAAATACGCTATATCTGGGTGCGATTTATATTTAATATTTTGGCTATATATCTGATCAGGTGAACCATTCATTACAATTTTATCCCGTAATGCTTGCCAGTTTTTATGTCTAATAATCACATTCACCGGAATTGTGCCGATATCCAGTATCTTTGCAATAGAAAGACGGTGTTTTCCATTTATATAAAAGAAACTACCATCACGGCCGATCTTGACTTTTATTTCCCCAGGCTTTCTTGGCTTCCTGCCGTGAATTTCTTGCTGTGTTCTAAATCCTCCAGCACGAATTGATTCGTATAACTCATCCAAATAGTTACATCGGTTTTCAAACTCCGCTTCCGAACTAATACCTCTCCAATATGTATCCCCCTCAACTACTTGTTCGTACAACTCTGTCTGTTTCCAATCGACATCGCCAATAAAATGCTGCTCCATCGACCTGTACAGCAAACGCTCTTCAAAAGGTTGTTTTGTTTGATCCCACTCACCACCAATAACGTGAGAGAGGTTACGCTCGGACTTTGCGATGACAGATTCGTTCTGTTGATAGATCCGATCTGGATCGATCCAAATTATACGATAGGGATCTAATTCTGCTTTGTAGTGACGACCGTACTTCCACCATTGTTTGACCTCAAAATACATTCTTCGCTGATATAGAAATCGGATAGAGGCACTGATCGCAGATTGTAACCCTTCTTGTTCAACCTCTCGTATGAATTTTTTGGTAAGTTGCATACGTTCCACTACTTTGTAACGACACCTTTATTTTTCGATCATCTATTATACAAATTATCAGGCAGTTCATCGCCAAAATGGACATTTGAGATTATGAAAATAACGTATATTACACCATCAGGGATCCCTTCAAAACAGGCAAACACTGTACAGGTGATGCGGATGTGTGAAGCTTTTTCGCAACACGGTCACGAGGTGAAATTACTTTGTCCGTCTCAGTCGACTGGATCAGTTTCCGACGTTTTCCGCTATTACGATGTCGAGGAGTCATTTGAGATACGGAGACTTCCTTGGCAGCCATTCAAAGGATATCAGTTTTCGATTCTGGCAGCACTTTCGGCGTATCACTCAGATACGGACCTCGTGTACGGACGCTCAATAGCGGGCTGTTACTTTAGTGCGCTGCTCGGGTTAGATGTGGTATACGAATCTCACGTACCGGCGGATGATATCCATCCAATCACTGATCGAATGTTTCAACGCCTTACAAAAAGTGATAATCTACACTCTCTTGTAGTGATCTCAGAGGCATTGAAAGACTACTATCAGTCCAAGTATGACATTGGAGATCGTGTTCACGTTGCTCCTGACGCTGCACCTCGACAAGATGGGACGCCAATAGAAGCAATTCACCGCGCTGACGGACAACAGGTTGGGTATGTTGGACACCTCTATGCGGGGAAAGGAATTCAGATGATCGTTGATCTCGCACGTGAACTGTCGGATTCAACATTTCACGTGGTTGGGGGTACTGAGCAAGATATCGAGAAATGGCGTTCGAAATCTGGAGACCTGCCGAATCTCACCTTTCATGGATTCGTCGAACCAAATCGTGTGCCTGATTACTTGGCATCATTCGATGTCGTAGTCGCTCCGTATCAGACACAGGTCCACGGCGCAGGAGGGAACACTAATTTGAGCAGGTGGATGTCTCCACTGAAGATTTTCGAGTATATGGCTGCCGGAAAGCCGATCGTTTGTTCTGATCTTCCAGTCTTGCGCGAGGTGCTTGCTGATGGTCAGAATGCGTTGCTTCGGCCATCGGATGATATTGATGCGTGGGCGGAGACTATTCGAGAGTTGCGATATAATCGGGATCTTAGAGACCGTCTCGTGACTAACGCTATGCGAGATTTCGAAGAGAATTATTCATATAAGGCAAGAGCCGAAAAGATATTTGAATCGATTATTTTACACAACTAACAAACATAAAAACTAGTGTCGGGTTATCTTAGTAAAGTTTTTGTATTCTATACCTCCGACAAATACAAATATGAACGTATTTTCTCGTGCAGTAGATACCTATCGACAGGAGGGATTATTTGCTTTCTTGAATAAATCATTAGGATTCATCAAGAAAAAAATTCGAGGAGAGGCATATCAAAAATATTATACTCTTAGAGCAATGGTTTTCGGAGACCATATAATAAATGTAGATGGTGTTTCAATAGACACAAACAACAAAGTGTTTTCTTCATCAATGAAGAAAACTCTTAGAAGTAAACATTATGAATCAGCTGAAAGTGATCTTATCAATAACTACATACGACGTAATTATTCTACTGTCGACTTAGGAGCAGGCATCGGCTATACTGCTTGCTTGGTTGACAATCTAACTAATAATTCAACGTATACAATCGCTGTTGAAGCTAATAAATCGCTGATTCCAGTAATCAAACGAACAAGAGAGTTGAATGATTGTAGCTTTGAAATCTTGAATTCTGCATACGACCCAAAAAAAGAGAGTATCGAATTTCGGATTGCAAATGATTTTTGGTCATCGAGCCAATATGATCGGGAAGATAGAAATCAAAAAAAAGAGATTATTAACTCAATCTCGATTGATAGAATCATAAAGAAATACCAAATAAATCCACCACTACAACTAATTATTGATATAGAAGGATCAGAACATAATTTGCTTGTCAGTGAACAAAAAGTACTACAAAACAAAGTATCAATGATTATATTCGAACACCATGAATTCACAGAACATAATATTAAATATTATGATAGGCTCTTACACAATATCGGATTCAAATATATCACATCTCAAGATGACGTGTACGTGTACAAAAACAACAATATTTAGAGCACTGTCTTGCTGAGAATCCTCTAAACAGACGTTCGACTGTCTATTGCTTGGTTTGGTCGGTCATGGTTGTAATAGTGTCTAAACCGACGCAACAATATATAGCACTAGATTGACTGTCCCGCCAGAACGAATGAAAGCGGTTGATTCGCATCGACACTGCATGAAACCATTTTTCAATGTGGTTCCGCACGATGTAGTTGAGCTGACCGCTCAACTCATTCCGAAAGAGGGTGTCAGGTAGCCAACCATCGAACAGAAACTCAGTGTCTGAACGTCGTGTTTCTCGGTCAGACGATGGAGAAACGCCTCGCGGGATGGGTCCCGCAGCGGCTGTATACGTCGATATTTAGTAAGAGCTTCGACTCCGCATCGACCTCCTGACAGCTGGTTGCAGCGGTAACCATCCACCGTCCGAGCCAGCGGTCTGAGTGGTAATGCTTTCGCGTCGGCAGGGGCTTGCCGCCGACAGCGACAATTCGCCATCGATACGTCTCTACTTCTCTTGTCGCACCGCCAGAAGAATCACATTGACAGAGAACCCATGCCTCAGAAACAGCTAGCTGAGGATGCCTTGTGAGGTACTGATACTACAACCTTTACCAAAATTTGACAATATTACAAAAGTACCGGCGGTAATGAGTACAATTTTCAATAATTACAGAAAATCCATAATTCGAACACCTAAAGAAGCGATTCGATCAATCTTTGCAATGGGTCTCGGTACCTCTGTTTTGAATGAGATCGTTGTTGAAAAGGGAGATCAACAGACAGAAATCAAATTAAAACGACATAGTGGGTGCATGCGCAAGGACATTATATCCTATCTAAAATGAAGGTTATTTTATCACTTCATCGTTTTTCAAATTGGTTGTGAATTTATTTTCATAAGCCAAGAGAACTTTTGATACGAACTGACGGTCTATGGAGGAATCGTCTGTTCCAGCAAGACATTGTTCTAATATTACCTTCAATTCGTTATTGTTATTGGCTTTTTTTCCAGGGAAATACATATCGTAGTCATAAGAAAGTCCAACTTGTTTTTGATACGTATCGTGGGATGTCTTATCAAATATGATCGGTCGGTTAAATGGCAAATATTCAATGAAAATGGATGAAAAATCAGTTATTAGAACATCAATATACGGAAATATCTCTACGGATGATGGTGCCTGGTCACGGCTGATATGATGGATTCTATTGTGCTTGATTAATTCTGTCTTCTTTTCTTCTTTAGTTATGTGCATACGGAGGTATAGTTCTGCATTATGCCGTTCGAGAAATTCAGTTATGTCCGAAGAGATGATCTCTAAGGGATCTTCTGAATCACCGGTTGGGGCAAATAGGATAGCGAACGGACTGTCATCCGAACGAAGCTTCATTTTGAGAGACTCGGCCAAGATAGGTGATGCGTCCGTGTCCGCTAACTCGCGGCTTCGGTCAATTTGTGGATATCCGTATTTTCGAAAAACGCCGGGGGCACGTGCTGCGCCCGCAGAATGATAAAACAACTCTGGATCTGATGCCACAGATTTTATGTCGACAGCATCGAATATGCCGCTCAATCCATATTTAAATAATGGCAGGCGTTTAAATTTCTTTTGTCGCTGACGCTGCATAGAAGGCATTGAGAGGTTTCCTCGGGCCTTCACATTAATACCGTGATACAAATGGACAATTGTTAGCTCAGAGCTACTCACAGCTCTACGTAGCCAAATATCATCATTGGATGTGTAAAAAAGCAGTTCCGACCGAGCCAGCTGATGATTGAATTCCCTACTGTGGATCGCAACTGAATTAATATCAATGTTCATTTTCTCTAGTTCATGCTCAATATTACGGGTTGTTTGAGAAAATTTTGAGACGGAACCTACACCGAGAAATATTTTATAATTTGAACATTCGTCCTCGAGTTGTTTTAAAAGAGAAAGAGTCGTTGAATCAAGACACGAACCTCGAAGGATTACAGATATTAAATTATCTTGATTAGTTCGGAATGATGTAATTATAAGATGAATAGATAACACTATTTCACGCACTGTACAATACATCTTTGACAACACTTTTTTAGACATCATAATCGGACCAATATTCTGAGACAGGATCATTATTGTTGAATTTGAAATCAGACTCATGCACAATTAACCAATCGAATCATCCTGAACGCTTTTATATATAGTGTACGTACGCATTCTATTACATAAACCACCTTCCACAGAGATTCTTTTTTAAACATTTAAACACATGTGGCAACTTATGTTTTTCTTTTGATCGAGTCAAGACTCCCAATGACGGGTCTTTTGGCTCAAATTCGGAATCTTGTAACTTTTTTAGTCCGCGAGCGATCATATCTCCCCGAAGTTGTTTCGCTGCCAGCTGTACATGATCCCATGATTTTGCTTCAGTTATATTTGCATGTTCTTGAAGTATAATTCGTCCACCGTCTAGTTCATTAGATAATTGCTGCAACGTCATTCCAATTTCGTCTTCATCATTAATCCATTGAAAGAATCCATGCGGGCGTCCACGATATTTTGTAATATCTGAGGGATGACAATTCAAGACACCATATTCAGTCGCTTTTAATATATTTCCAGTTAATATTTTACTAAACCCAATCAGAATAACAACATCACACTGATCAGAGATTCGTTCAATAACATTCTCAGGGAAATCGTAGCGATGGCTTGTGACTTGTTGTGGCTCAAACGCCACCACATCAGACTCATTTAATTCTGGTACCGTCTCAAATATATCATCTCGATTTTTTAGTGTGTTCAGTTCATCGACTGCAGTTTTCTCAGGAAAGAATTGATGAGTCACATATCGTTCGACTTCTAGAATAACACCGAACTCACGTCGCCATAGTTTTTTTTTAAGCTTGTTTAATTTAGTTACTAGGCTGTAATCATATAAAGACTCTGAGGGAGGTTCATACGTGTTATCAATCAAAACAAGAGAAATTTCGAATTCCGCATCAATGATATTCTGAACTTCTTTGTGGAAAATAGTTCTTCTCATTCGGTCATCAAGAACAATACAAACACGAATGTCATTCGTCATATCTGTTTAACTTCTTTCCACACATATATACTATGTGTTTATTTGGGTCTGTAATGTTCACATAAGATGATTCCATGCGAAGTTGAGTGATGCACTCCAGTTATCGGCAGTCTTCTGCTGAAGCGTTGCTAAAACAGTTCGGAGTTTTATTTCTCTGAAGACATGTTCAACATCATTCCGACTTCCATGTTTTTCATATCTAAAGTCGTAGCTGCCTCGGTTACAGGCTACTTGCAACGAGTGTGAACAGTCAATGAGAAACACTGCCTCAGAAACGTCGTGCTTCTCGTCAATCTCAGCGAGAAAGGTTTGAGCAAGAACTGTGTTTGTGGTGTATTCAGATCTTGTGTGTCGTAATTCGTTTGTCTCTGGATTGACTGCGGCGTGCAGCCAGTACCACCCATTATTGAGTTGGATCATCGTCTCATCGACCGTAACGTGATCCGGATTCTTCCCTGACTTCGGCTGTAGATCGGTCTTGTAGCCCAGTTATGAACGGTGGATCGGGCACGTTTGACACCGAATGTTTCATAAACTCAAAAACTATTCGAAAGTGAACGATATGACAGAAGTAACTCAATACAGAGATTCATCAGAAACACCGGTGTTGCTTGTCATTCCACAAAACTAACTCGATTTGACCAATACTACCGTTGAGTCGTCCTTTTTCGAGCATAGAGTACTCAGAAAACGTGACGCCTCATTCTTCAACTCTTATTTGAACACCCCCACCAAATGAGATAGAAAATTGAAAAACCGTCGAACGGGCCTTTAGAAGAGGGATCACCTCGTTCAGTAATATTTTCGACCATGTGCAGCTGACGACTACAGAGACATGGCTGCAATCCTCGTATCCTGTTGAAATTCACTTAACTAAACACGATGACACCCAAAGCGAGAAAGAAAATATATAACAGATGTGCGACTAAACTTTCTTAACAGAACATGAGTTACCTCCTTATAAATAACCTGATTCAAGCATGAAAACAATATACATACCTATTGAAACCAAAGTGAGAGAATTTGATGGGAAACTTTGGTTATCGCTCAATTTAGCAAAAGAAGGTTACAGGGTTGTGATAGGTGAAAAGTCCAGAAAATTTGCAGTAGACAAACTACAACCAGATCTTCATATAGAGGTGGGAGCGACATATTCGAATAGTTATTACAATAGTTTAATAGATATTTCGGAAGCAGGGTGTAGGATTGGATTACTCGATACTGAGGGTGGTGTCTTCCCTTCAGAAGACTATTATTTCGAAAACGCTATTTCTGAAGAAATACTGGAAACCATAGATGTAGTTTTTTCCTGGGGAGAAATAACTGCAAACGTCATGTCAGAGAGAACATTCTACCCAGAAGAACAGATATACATAACAGGTAACCCACGGTTTGATTTGCTGAATTCTGAATTGAGAGATATATATTTGCAACCGGCTGCAGATATTGCAAAACGATTAGGTAGAATTGTATTAGTTAATACAAATTTTACCAGTGCAAATTCTTTTGATGAAAGGAAACGAAAACAGATTCTTGAAAAGAGGGGACGTCTACAGGATACAAACAAGGTTCAACACCAACAAGAGCTACTGAATAGGTTCCTCGACGCAATTGATTCACTCTCTGAAACGAATCCAGAACACACCGTCGTAATTCGTCCACACCCAGCGGAAAACCACGATTTCTACAGAGAGCAGTTCGCAGACAACCCTTCTGTCGTCGTTGAACACTCTGGCGATGTGCGAGCATGGATTTACGCTGCTGATTGCGTTATTCATAATAGTTGCACAACCGGTATCGAGGCAGCGATGCTCAGTACACCCGTGATCGCATACGAGCCAGAGATTGAAGTGGCCTCGTACCAGCGACCACACCTTCCGAATACAGTGAGCAAGTCTGTACACTCACTCGATGAACTACTCAACCAGGTAGAAGAATATACTTCTCAATCAGACCCCTATGAGATGTCACCCGAGCAGATTTCTGAGCTTGAAAAATATTTTGCAAACGTCAAGGAGCCAGCTGCACCGAAAATCGTCGACGCTATTTCCGAACTTGATCTGGACGGCGACAAAACAGCTCCAGATCTCTCACTCAAGCGACGGACGGAATTATGGATGAAAGACCAGCCCATCGCACCACTTATTAAACGCTTACACAAAGTGGCTGGAAGAAAGTCAGAGTATCAAAAACAAAAATTCCCAGGGCTCACAATCACAGAAGTTCGATCACGAATTCGTGATTTCGAAGAACAAGTAGGACCCATGGATCTTGAAGTGAGTCAAATTAACCGGTATGATGATATTTATTTGATTCAAAAATAAAACGAAAATTTTACACAATTCCACTGTATGATGCACATTATTTGTATACTCGGTACTTCCCGAACGCTGCTTCGTGAGCTGTGCTGAGTTACGCTTCTTTGGATCAAACGCTGCATAATTGCTCTGTGAAGAGCGAAATAGAGTTCACACATCAAAGAACCAAGCGGAGAGAACTC
>LFFM01002657.1_pt1 | contig 11660 bp, 11 predicted proteins | sample 643131 | NCBI WGS metagenome assembly LFFM01 (sample SAMN03777445, study PRJNA286221) | soda lake metagenome | biome: soda lake; feature: Kulunda steppe; material: water; isolation source: sample Tc-Br brine of Tanatar trona crystallizer | place: Russia: Kulunda steppe | collected 2011-07
CATCCTCCCGTGAATGATAGAGGCCATCGGTAACCCTCACTTGATCAGTTTCCATCTGGTCAAGAATTTCAGCAACGCGCGCAGGTGTATCATCAATTACGTGTTGGACAATCTCAGCAAATGTAGCTCCTGTATCTTGCTCCTTGAGAAACTCAATGATAGTGTTGTACTCTCCCCGATACACTTGCTCTTCAAGCAGGGCAATACGATCTCTCGAAGCATCTAACTCCCGTTTTAGCTCATTTCGTTGCTTGCGGAGCTCGCTCTTTCTTTCGTCGTAGGTGATTGAGTTATCGAACTGTGCGTATCCTGCCTCAACCATCTCAGTCATGTACCGAGAGACACTTTTGTACCCCATCTGTTCGGCTCGATTTTTCCACTGTTCGTACTGGGAGACTGATGGATAACATACCGCGTATTTAGTTTCCTCGCTTATTTCAGTCATTAATTTAACCTCTAATTACAGGGTGACATTCCTCTGTATCTCTGCTGGCGAAATACTCTCACAAATCAAACAATTTTGTATTGTTTGCGTGTCGGTATTCGAAACTGCAAGGGTTCATCTATCGGTCGTTGACCCTATAGTTCAATTTTCACCCATGTTCAAGCTCAATGGAAGCCTCACTAATTGAGATACATTTATTATTGGACTTGATGTTGTACTCAATCTGTTCTGTCTCATCAACAGAAACACCGAGTTTTCGAAGTTCTTTCCGAGAGACAAATATACAGACCCCAACACAGGTATTTTCGTGATAGCTGAGAGAGGCTCTTCTGCTGATAGTGTATGACGACCGAGCCATCTTTTATTCATCACCGTCCTCGTCTGATTCATTATTTTGGGACTCTTCTTCGGTGTTATTTCTCATTGAGTCCAATTCGTCAACATATGGCCATTTGCGCTGTACCCCACACTGTTTGCACTGATAATTGTGATTTTTGATTGAGCCGTCGATCTCGTGCTGACCATTCTGTCTAAACTCACCACCACAATCCTGGCAGATGAGCTTTACAACCGGAGAGCTATTGAGGACGGTTGTCAAACCAAATTCTTCGACAGCTGAGTCAACATCTGTTGTCGAATCGCTGGTGGAATTTTTGCAGTGTATCTCGTCAATTATTTTCTGTACTTTCTCAAACAATTTTTTGCTGATAATCTGTAGGCTAGGATCTGATACCGTTTGTTTATTTTTCTCAAATTGGTCCGTATTTGTTGTTATGGTAGGTCTGCCAATATAGACTGGATTTTTGAGATAACTCCGGATCTTAGAGTATTTTATCTCGGAGTTGAGTTCGTTCTCATACCTATTATTAATCTCTCTCAGAGTTTCTGAGTAGTTTTTTGTTGTTCTAAACAGGTCAAACATTTCTTGAGCGATATCGAACTCAGTCGAATCCACCTCAATCCAATCATTGTCTTTTGGTTTGAATCCTATAGGAACACTTTGACCAGAGGCTTTCCAGCTTTCTTTGTTCAAAAACTTTTGAACCTTATTGCGAGTTGCAGATCGGGACTGATATTCGGTTTCCATCTCCGCATTGAGAGATCGAAAAGTCGCTTGGATTAGTCCATCTATTTCTGAGGTGTCAATCTCACCTTGCCCAGTCAAAAGTTTGATACCGAAGTCGTTCTGGAGAACATGTATGAGGTATAATGTCTCAGCGGCTGTTCTACCCAGTCTGCTAATTCCGTCGACTAACAATACATCTATGTGATCTTTGCGCGCATAGTAACAAACTCTTCTAATGCCTGATCGGTCAAGATTAGTGCCTGTCTTACCCTCGTCAATTGCTGGATCGTCGATTAGGTTGATATCCTGGTTTTCCGCTATTTTACTTAAGGCTTCAACTTGACCCTCAATACTATTACCCTCCTCAGCTTGTTTTTGACTGCTCACGCGTGCGTACATGATTCCTCTTAGGTGGTCAGAAGTTTCAGACGCTTCAGTATCGGAGTCGTCGGAACCCTCACTAAAGTCATTAAGATCGGGTTGATCTCTATCGTCCATCGTCTACCCCCTTTACTGAGATATGATTTGAGATCCCTTGGACACACAGATTGGTTAGAGTGTATGATTTGGTTACACTCTGCTTGATGCGGGGCAAATATGATTTATTTCGTACGTGTGGTTGTAGCGACCAGACTGGCGAGACCGAAATACACACTCCAGTCAAATCTCCGGTTACAGTTTGTTCTATGGTTGTTTTTATATTCTGTACAGAGGCTACGTGGCGAGGTATGATATGGCCAGCCATGGCTGAGCTTATCATAGATTGCTGTTGACTGCTGTACAGATTATTTAAACCCGACAATTCTGGTGTGTTACCGCTACGATCCAGATGCGTAGTTATCTGATCGGTTTGGGTCGTTTGTTGCATGACGCAGCTAATCATAGGGGGGTGTACCTATCGAATTTTACCCAGAGGTTACTGCTGTAATTTACCTTTATAACCAAACGGTGAAATTTATTTTATACCCGAAAATATATTTGGGACAATATGGCTGAAGAACTATGGTCAATTGACAATGAACAAAGAAATTCTACGAATTATTCGCTAACAACAAAAGAGAGACTATTTTGTGTGACTGGTGTATCACAAGGATCGTATTCAAAACCACAATTAAAAGAAGGGATCACACAAAATCGTATAGAACGCTTGCCTGAGCGAATACAAGACCTGATTGACGATATTTTACTTCTGGAATATTCTGATACCGAATTTAAGTCTAGAGAGGAGTGGCAATCCCTGTGCCAGGATATTGTAGATGTAGAGGCGCGCGCGGAGAAAGTAATCGGAAAAAACATACTCTATTCAAATAAAGAGCAATTCTACGATGAAGTCCAGTTCGGCTTCGAGATCGGATATATCCTAAGATTACTTCACATAAATAATAATAAAGAACTGATTTGGGGAATTATGCTAGGTCAGTTCGGTCTGGATAAGCAATCCCATGACTTTGAAAAAAGTGTGATATTGAACACGCTTGATTATATTCAAGAGCTGGAAAAAAATCGGGTGAGAGCTGCAGAAGATCTTACTATACAAGATGAGTTACGACAGGACTCTACTAATACAAACCGACAAAAGTTGGAAGATGTTCTTCAGAATTACCATATAGATCCACCATTAAATAAGAGTAAATTTGAACGCCATGTTTTCTCAGAGCTTCGATCATTAGGATATGAATTTGAAAAATCAGATATAGACTCATTTATCAATGGATTCATTGAAGCAACCAATATAAGCCAGATAGATAGATTATATCACACTTTGAATAATGATCAAAAAGAAATATCTGAGTATAAGCAACAAGGAGTTAAAGCTACAAACTTAATTAAGCACATTTATGAAAATGAATTAAAAAACGAACAAAGGATTGAGATAAACAATTTTACGCGTAATCAATTGCCTTATCCACGTAAGCGGAATCAGGCGGTGGCGGCTCTTAATAAATTATCTGATAAAAATAATTACAAGTTGAGAACGTCGAATCCAGTGTTTAGTGAAAACCAACAGAAGCAGTGGAATACGACCGATTATGGTTGTGTGCTCATGTATACTATGCTCGAAAAACAAGATGCAAAGTGGGTATACAATTATTCAATTGAACCACAGAAAATGTGTTCTGAAGAGAAAGACCTCATTCGCCGCGGAATTATAGAAACCTCTCTTGCTTAGTGTACTTTTGTTTTCAGAGCGTTGCTTTGATAGTGTGCTTGAATGCCTCTCATCTCGGCTTTCGGTACAACTCACGCAATATTAGAACACTCCGAGGTACTGTGTTAGCATAGGGAATCCTCAATGTGGAGATAACCACCGTAACACAGGCTGAGCTTAGGTATCGCAGGTTTGAGGTGCATTTTGTCGTCAGTATGCTCATCGTCTTTGCAGAAGATGTTTAGCGGCCGACTATCATGAATTCAGGTGGTTTATCATCGTTATACCAAATCACGCGCGCGACTCATCGGTGCACTTGTTGCCTTTCGTCTCTGCAGAGGTGTGCACCTCATCGGTCTCGATTGGACTGCCAGATTCGGGAAATCGAAGAAACGCACAAATTGAGAACATCTACCGCCGAAGTACAATCTTCAAATGAGTGCAAATTTAAAGAATTGATTGACAGGATTATCATAGTCATATCTTAAATTAAATCCGTTCCAAAACTTGACTTGAGATAATTATTGTATTGATCTGCCACTTTTTTCACTCTTGTTTCTTTATTTGAACACGGCATTCGATCTCTGGAACAGCCCTTTGTTTGAAACCGCATTCGTATACTGCTTACTTGATCAAACGTAGACTCTTCCACGATTTGGTATTCAGCAACATACTCCTCAACACCTGCTACCTTGTATTCTCCAATATACAATTCATTGCGAAGCAACCGAGAAATATCTTGAATAGTCCATTGTTGGTTTGGAGCCTCTTTTTTTGTTGTTTCAGAAAAGCTCAGGGCTACCTTTCGCATTGATCTTAACTCAATATATTTTTCGAAAATTGATTGTACTACATCTGCTTCATCAGAATCTATAACTAATTTCCCATTATTTTTCATATTGTATCCAAATGGTGGTTTGTTATTTGGCCATTTGTGTTCCATCGCTAATCCTTTCATCCCCATCTGAGATCGTTGTGTGATTAGTTCTCTCTCAAATTCGGATGCACTAGATATATTTCGAAAGTTGAATCGGCCTGTTGGTGTTGTCGTGTCAATTTGTTCTGTAACACTATGAAGTGCAACTCCGTACTCTCTAAATTCCTGTTCAAGCTGGACTGCATGAATAAGACTACGAGAGAACCGATCTAACTTCCAGAAGACTACAATATCAATTGCTTCTGCTTGCACCTGTTTAATTAGTTGCTGGAACATTGGTCTGTCAGTATCTTTCCCACTTACCGCCTCATCTCGGAAAATATGAGTTATATCCCAATTCAATCTTTGACAACGCTGCCAACATTGACGAACCTGTTCATCTATTGAATATCCAAATCGTTGACTCGCGGACGACGTTCGGGCATAAATCACTGCCTTGAGATTCTTCTCGTCACTGTTTAGATCATCTTCTTGTTGGAGCGCTTGAATACCAATATTAGTGTCTAGATTCATGTTTTAGAACATCCCGTAATTCGGTTAGTCTTACCCGCATTGTCTCGGTTGTCACACCTGCTGCTCTGGCTAATGTTCGTTGGGTTACTGATCCATCTACAGCCAAATATAATGCCGAAGCTGCAACTGAACTTGGATGTTTGCCTGCAAATTGTATCTCCCTCTCAGCGACATCCAGTAGAGTAGCAGCACGACGCTTTGATTCCATATCAACCCCTACCTCGTTACAAAGGTGGCTCAAGAATTCCACAGGTTCAGACCAAACAGGTTCATTGAGTACCTCACGGTTGAGAAGTCTGACATTCTTTTGAAGAGTTACGGGACACACTGCCGCTTTTTCCGCTATATAATTACAAGGACGGGGAGACTGGGCCTTACGACAAGAGATACAAACAATTGCTGCTACAACAAGTTGTGTAGATCTACCATCTGTGAAATTTTCAATAGCCGCAGAAGAATATATTCCGACAGCATGTTCTCGTTCTTCCAAACTCAAATCAAGCTTTGTACCTAGTTCTTCTAAGATTTCGAGTGCATAGGCCACGTTTTGTTCAGTACTGTTTGTGATTGAATAGTAGTCTTGCCAATCGATATCCGAATTTTCTTGTTCACCCGAACAATTCGGGGTTTCAGTATTCATTCCTTCCCTTATTACAGCACCACATGAATTACAGACTTCCTCGGTATCGTCGAATAGTACTGTAAGTTCATCTTTGCCACATGCAGGGCAGCGATCAATAGAATCTGGCTCTGACTGATCTACATCACTCATCTTGATTCTCTTCATTTTGACTAGTGGTGTCCTTACGCTCAAATGACTGCATCTCTGGCAATGGGACTCGTAATTCAGCAAGACGGTCGTTGGCTGCACAATTCGGACAAAGCGGTACTGAATCACTAGTTGCTCTGGGATCGATTGTATCCCAATCAAACGAAATCGAGCATTCAGGACAATGCCACGACACAACATCATACTCGATAGCTAATTCAGGATACTCCTCGGCAATTGACGGTGTAATATGAGTCTCATCATGTGCCTCTAAGTACTCGATTATCTTTTCTTTCGGATAGCCTGAATAGCCAGGCAGGAATCCGTAAGGGCCACTATCACCGTATCCAGTGTCGCCTTTCCCACAGCGTTCTCTGTAGGCACAGAATTTGCATTCCCAGTCATGCTCTGGATCAGCTGGTGGCAGTTTGTCTTTAAGCCGGTATTCTGTATGACTCGCTGCCCATTCCAGAACAATATCCTCCCAAAATCCCACATCAAATTCAACATGGAAAATTTTCACATCCAGCGACTCTCGGCTTCCATACATGATGACTCCCTTGGTAAGGTCGATATCATATTTTTTCGAAAGACCAACCATGTATGCGTGTAATTGAGCGCGATGGGAGCGATTCGGTGATGAGGTATGTTCAATTGATGACTTTGTTTTTATTTCTGTAGGGAGGATCGGTACTGCATTTGTATCTACGATTAGTGGGTCCGTCTCTCCTCTGATCTCTAATTCTACGCCTCCCGTTTCTACTCGAAAATTCACCCAGACGGAATTCTGTACGTACGTATTTGATTCAGTAATTGCCTGCTCAAGAAACGGGAATGCAACATCTTCTTCGAACCGGGTCCCGAACCAAAAGATTCCATCTGGATCGGATTTCTCTTGGGGTGCGTTATATTGCTGATAAATGACTTGGCGGTGGCATTTGAGGAGCTTACTCGGACTGTGCTGCTCTATCGCGGGAACAGACGGTGGCCCGTTAAAGTACGGTGTTCCATTTTCGATGTTTTGTCTGTACGTTCGTTCGCGATACCACTCTCCGAAACGGTCTCCAGTAAGGGTGGAAAGGAGATTGTCAACTTTTGACGGCGTAGATGAGCTAGAACGATCTCGCTCAACTGGCTCAGAGGATTGTGTGATGTGGTCGACATTATTTGTCATCTTAGACTGCAAAGACGAGATCTATGTGCTTACTCAATCACTGATTGACGTTGAACTGCTTCGGACAGTGAGATATTCAATTGGAGAATCTGAACCACTGGAGGGCCCAGTGCGACCATCATTTTGGCAACCATGATTTGTCTTCCTGCCATGACGATCTGTCTATCGCGGTTGTAGATTATGATGTCTGCTTCCGCAAGTGTCGGCAAATGAGTCTGCGACAAGGCATTGTATACATTCCTGTACGGTTCTCCGGTGGCTTGCTCCAAGCTGACGTTCTCCTCGTGAGCAGCGATCTGTCGGGCGATCTCTCGAACAGATATAGGGGCGTCAGGTGTATCTGCCACGACCGAGATTACGATTCGTCGGCGAGTCGCACGCAATGCGTGATGCAGTGTCGACAGAACACATTCTTCGTTCATATCAGCGTAAGTCATCGATCCCCCGTACAGACTTCCCAAAGTTCGTGCCAAGACGGTCCAATTTGGTGGGTTCTGAGGTGTCCATTACTACGTTTAGAAGTGGTGCTAATATTTAGGTCCGCCGGAGGAACTAATTGTATAAATTCCTCCGGCGGAACAAATATCTAACACCCGTTAGGTCGGCGGATTGTAATAGATGAGCGAAGGGCCTGGTCGGAAGCCAACAGTTGAAGACGAAGAGATACTTGACGTATTCCGTAAACAGTCAGATCCCGTCTTGACCGCAACGGAAGTGTCCGAACAGTTACCACTCGGTCGACGAGGTACACTCAAAAGACTCCGAGATCTGGAAGATAAGAGCATTTTAAAATCGAAGGAAGTTGGTAGTGGAAGTCGTGTCTGGTGGTACCCTGGACACACTGGAACCGAGCCAGCAGGCCGTTACTGAGAATATATAAAGAGAAATCGCCGAATCAGGTACAACTTGGAATTGTTCAATTTAAAAGGGTATCTAACATTCACTATAGCCCAAAACAACTCACGGAACTGAATCTAACCTCAAATACGTGTGTTTTTCAACAGGGAGTATCTACGATTCAACGGTGGCAATGACGACAGTTACCCCCTCTCAGCCCTTTGTGATGACAAGTCAAACTGAGCCACCATTTAATTCCGATAAGTAGTTTATACGCCCAACAACTATTCGGATAATTAGTCTGATGTTGTCAGAGCTTCGGGGGAGACAGCCGACAGCGTATCGATACATACCACATATAAGTAGTATTTGGGATATTAGCGGCTGATCTATGTGTGAAAAAGATTATCATGTAGGTGTTTGATCAAGAAACATGGTGCAATTAAGTGCAGACTATGTGTTGAAAGATTTTGAAACCTCACAAACAACCATCCGTGAAGCATTAGATACAGAAGAGCAATCATGGTATGACCTAATTGATCAAAAAGAGTTTCGGATACCGGAATACCAACGTAATTATTCTTGGGAGAGTACTAATCGACAAGATTTCTATTCGACCTTGAGAGATGTTTTCACAGAACTACAGCCAATACCAAATAATCTAGATGATATTACAGATTTTGTAGGTATCTACATGGGTGCTGTCTATGTAGCGGAGCCCGGAGAGGATTCAGAGCACGAAGAGCTTGATATCGTTGATGGTCAGCAACGTTTAGCGACGTTCCAACTCTTGTTGAAAACGTTGTATGACTACACAAATAGTCTGGAGTCTGAGGCAGATGATCAAAATAAAATTGAACTAAAAGCAGAATTATCTGATATAAAAACTAAATTAGATGCTGCATTTTCTGGGACAGATCCCTCTGTTATAATGAATTCTGAGGATGAAGGTTTCTTTAAAGCATTAGCAGCATATCCTGATAGCTGGCAGATCAAGGTACGCGATATCTTAAAAGAAAAAATTGAGGAGAACAAGGGTCACGATCTTTCCGGGCAAAACCGACCCCGAGTCAAAACTGTTGAAGAGCTTATTGATATGATACAAGATCCAATACAGACTAATGGAGATAGCGATCTTAAGGAATTCGAACCATTTACTGATGAATCAGATGGGGAAGACGAGGATGATGATGGAGACGATGAAGGGTCCTTATTGGAAGAGTTCATTCGATTTGAAACGTCTCATGAGCGAATGTTTAAGTCATACCAAGAATCATATGATTTGATCGAGGAATTATTTGACGATCTGACTAACCAAGAATTAGAGGAACGAGCGAATGTACTCATGAACTTTACCTCGTTCATCCTTTATGGTGTTGTGGTAAATCGTTGTTTGATTACAGAACCAAATCCTGATCTACGTCTTGACATTTTCCAGTCTATCAATGATAAGGGGCGTCCGTTACATAATGTAGATAAAATACGGGCTCGAATCAAACACAGACTGATTGGAGAAGATGATAGTGGGCCAATGGATGAATGGAGAGAAACATTGGCTCGCCATGGAGGAGATAAAGATGACATCGAAGATATGCTGGTCTATTTTGTTGCAGCAACCGATGACTCTATCTCCGATATATCTGGTGCTCGAAATGAACTGATGAATGTATTTAATCGTTCCACGTCAAATGATTCTAATGTTCAAGCCCGCTTAACTAGTGACAATGCCACAGAATTAGTCACTAATGTTTCCCAATATTCGAAGTATTATAAAGATATAAAAGATTGTGAATTTAACCACTTTTCTCGTAGTATTAATGATTCTGATCGTCAAGAAATTAAACGAATACTCGACAGAGTGGGTAACAAATTAAGTGCCAAACAGTGGTTGGCGGTTGGACCGTGGGTATATCTAAAAACAGATACTGATGCTCCCGGCCACTGGGATGAAGAAGACGTTGGTGACTTCCTGTATAGTGTGTTTGATGCTATTGAAGTAGTCACACTCCGACAATCAATTAGCGAGCGAAGTGGAGAAGCTATCGAGGGTGTATATGTCGATACTGTTCAAAACTTCACCGACCGTGATTCAGACGAACAATTCGATAGTTCGCAGTTTGTTTCTGATTTAGCTGGAGCAGTCCGTGACAGCTCTGGAGATTTGTTCGAAGATGGGTTAATAGACCATTTCGCCAAGAATCGCAGCTGGACAACTAGTGCTACTGGTCAGTGTGTACTTCAGCGGACGACGAGCAGATATCTCTCTGAAAATGATATCGGACTATCTGTTCAAGATTACTCTGAAATCGAGATAGAACACATATTACCACAAACACCAATCTCTGAACGGGATAATCGAACCAGTTCAGATGAGGATCTTGGGAGATATGCTTGGTTAAAATACTTTTTCAGAACACAAGAGGACGGTGAGAATGCACTAATTACTGATGCTGCACAGGTGCTTATCGATGAAGAGATTCCTTCGCTGAGTAAGAGTGATATTGAACCTGAGAACTTGAGCGAGGACTACGACCAAGATAAAATTGAACAGATTCAAAAAGAAATCAAAAACCGCTTCATAGACGATATTGGCAATCTACTGTTGCTTGTGGATAAAGATAATATCGAAAATTCAAATGATCTAATGTCAAAGAAACTTCCAGTATATGCCAAAGACGATTATTTACAAGTAGTAGTTAATGAATATTTCAACAATGGGAATGCTTCCGATTTCGCTTCGTCAGAATATGTCTCTATGGAGGAGAGAGACTTTGAAGAATTAGAAAATGATAATCCAGAATGGGACTCTGATGCTGCAATTCGAGTCGACAAATCGTGGAATTTTGAGGTTATGTTTGACCGCAAATCGACGTTGATATACGAGATTCTTCAACATTTAGCTTTTGACTTGGAACCAGAAGATGATGAAGATTCATCAGTCCCCACTAAAAATGAATTTGAGGGCCTCTTGGAGCAGGTTGAAGATGCAGTTGCTGATGACCGTGAGCGGCGTATCGGTCGGCGCGCTTTCTAATAACGTACCAATACCCAGCGATTCTTCTGTTTTTTCCAGACCGTCATTCCCTTCCGACCCACATTCATAAGTCTAACTCCCGAGTTAGATATGTTCCAACATCTGCATATTCATTTCTAACGACCTTACAAAGCTCCAAATTTGTGAGTAGCCCGCTACGCGTAATATTGGCTGAACCGACGTACACATAATCTTTTGTGACAACTGCCTTTGCATGGAGATCTGGAACTTTAGCCACGTTCACGTTCTCTATCTCGCTAAGTCGATTAAGTGCATATTCGTTGCTAGATTCATCTGGGAGGACATACATATCAACGGAGGTGCCAAACTCACGGATTGCGGCTGCTAGTTTCGTCCGCCGGTCATCGACACCTGGTGCAAGCGGTAGACGAACGTCGACATCGCTAAGCCACGGCGAACAGATGGCGATATGGTCACTGTAAACTAAGGCATGGCCCAGCAAGTACCTGAGGCTACTAGAGGGTAAGGAAAATGCTTGTCCCATTGTACTCACCTCCTGGCAAGGCCTTCCGATCAAACAGTTCCTGCCCGAGCTTCTCATGTGGGACACGCTCTATGAGTTCCTCACGAAGTTCTTCGAGCAACACGTAGCTCAGTGTCTCTGATTGGTCGTGGCCTGAGGTACACTCCGCAAGCTGGAGATTTTCAACACACCCATCGATATCTGGTGAGAAAAAGAGTGTCTCGACTCTATCATGGCCATCAAAATCAGAGA
>LFFM01002658.1_pt1 | contig 11658 bp, 10 predicted proteins | sample 643131 | NCBI WGS metagenome assembly LFFM01 (sample SAMN03777445, study PRJNA286221) | soda lake metagenome | biome: soda lake; feature: Kulunda steppe; material: water; isolation source: sample Tc-Br brine of Tanatar trona crystallizer | place: Russia: Kulunda steppe | collected 2011-07
CCAGGAGTGTCCGCTCGACCCCCGCCTGTTCGCTCCTCGGTTCCGACAGGGCGTCGGAACACTCGTCACTCACGGGAAGGCGGGGGTATGCGCTCGCATCTCTATCAAAGTGAACCTCAGTTGGGTTCGGCAACTACTGTTCAGCGCGGGGAGGATCTCGATCCTCCGGCGACCGGACGGTGAAAACCGGAACGTCGGCCGTCCGGACGACCTTTTCCGTGACGCTTCCGAGCAGGTACTTCTCGAGGCCGCTTCGTCCCCGCGTCCCCATTACGATCATGTCGACGTGTTCGTCGCCGTACCGCTTGATCTCGGTGTAGGGGTCGCCTTCCTCGATCTTCGTCACCGTCTCGATGCCCTCGTCGCGCAGTTTCGCCTCGAACTCGTCGATCGTCGACTCGCCGCGTTCGCGGAGGGAATTGACGTTTTTGCTCCCCCCGACCCCGACGCCGGCATACGTCGTGTTGACGACGTAGAGCAAGTGTATCCGGGCGTCGAACGCGCGAGCGTGGCTCACCGCGTGCGGGAACGTTCTTTCGGCGGCGTCGCTTCCGTCCGTCGGAAACAGGATATCCTCGTACATCCGTGCCGGATATGAATGCACCATAATAATAAATTTTCTGACATTTTGGCGAACGGAAACGACGGACGACGCCGGCGTGCGGAACGGTGGGCCCATCCCCGGGGCGGAGTGTCCCCGGCGATCAGTCGTCGGAGGAGGCGGCTTCGGGCGCCGTGGCGGCGGTCTCCCCGTCGGCGAACGGGTACCACGACTGTTTGCCGTCGGTGAGACACGGGTCCTCGTAGCTCGTCTCCTCCGGCTCACAGTACGCCGCGAGCGCCTCCGAGTCCGTCGCGTCGGCCCACTCCCGGAACGTCTCCCCTTCGGCTCTCTGTTCGGCGAACGCCTCGAGGAGGTTCCGGATCGCGCCCGGCGCCTCGTCGGCGGGAACGCGCTGTGTGACGTAGTCGACGAACGACGGCTCCTCGCCGATGCCACCGCCGACCCCGATATCGACCGCCTCGACCATCTCCCCGTCTTTCCGTGCGCGCATCCCGAGCAGCCCGATGTCGGCGGTGTTGGCGTGTCCACAGTCCGCCGTACAGCCGGAGAAATGCAGCTTCAACTGCTCGACGTCGTCCGGCAACTCGACGTTATCGCGAAGCCACCGGAGCATCGCCGCGGTCCGGGCTTTCGTCTCGACGAGCGCTAGCGCGCAAAACTCCGTGCCGGTGCAGGCCATCGCCCCCCGGACGAAGGGGTTCGGCTCGGGGCGGTGTTTTTCGAGCAACGGCTCCGCGAGCAGTTCGTCGACTCGATCGGCGTCCACATCGACGATGATCGGGTTCTGTCGCCGCGTGAGCCGTATCTCCCCGGAGCCGTACTCGTCGGCGAGGTCCGCGAGCTCGATCGCTTCCCCGGCGGCGATCCGGCCGACGGCGACGCTCAGACCGACGTAGCGATCGCCGTCGGCCTGCTCGCGGACGCCCGTGTAATCGATCTTCCCGTCCTCCGTCGGGCGCCCCGCGTTGTAGGTGTACTCCTCGCGGATGTCCTCACCCGCCCGCCGGAGTTCGAAGTCGACGTACTCCTCCCCGAGTAGCTCCCGAATCCAGTCGGTTCCGTGTTCGTCGACGAAAAAGCGCGACCGGTTTTTCGAGCGGACCTGTCGGTCCCCGTGGTCGTGGTAGAGTTCGACGAAGCCGCGGACGACGTCGTACGCCTCCTCCGGCGTCACGAACACGTCGAGGGGGGCGAGCGACCCGGGGGTCCCGACCTCCGAGTCCGCCGCCGACACGAACGTTGAACCCGGTCACCGACTCGCCGTCGATCTTCCTTTCGGCGGGTTCGAGACCGATGTCGTTTATCGAATCCTGTGCGCCGCCTTCGGGCGTCCCGGAGATGCTGATGTTGAACTTCCGGGGCATGTTTCGGAGCGCGTTGTCGCCGCGGATCCCCTCCTGGAACCGCTCGAGCAACGGCAGCGTATCGATCACCTCGTCTTTCGCCTTGCCGGCGACCGGGCTCCCCGAGATGTTCCGCATCGTGTCCCCGCCGGCCGACCGCGTCGTCACACCGACGGACTCCAGTTTCTTCCAGATCTCGGGGATGTCCTCCAGTTCGATCCAGTGTAGCTGTATCGACTGCCGGGTCGTGAAGTCGATCCAGCGGTCGCCGAACTCGGGGTTCGACACGGGGCCGTCCGCGTACTCACGCGCGACCTCGCCGATCGCCCGGAGCTGGCCGGGCTCCAATCGCCCGTTGGCGTTCGTCAACCGCATCATAAAATACCCCTCCTGGCCCGACCGCTGGTGGAAGATCCCCCAGAACTTAAACCGGGAGAACCACTTCTCGCGTTCGTCCTCGGGGATCGACTCCCACCCCGCCTCGGCGAACTCGAGTATCCGCTCCCGGACCTCGTCGCCGTAGAGCTCTTCGTTCCAACCTTCTTTTTTATGTGCCATCGTGGATCCCCCCTGCTGTATCGTTCGGACTTTCCCCGGATTCTATGATCGATTGCGTAATTTGCACGTCATAGAGTTATCATACAGGCATAAAACAGTTCTCTTTTAATAAATAAACAAATAATTGCGCTCGACGCACGAGGCGGAAGCTCCGCCCGAAAACACCGTATTTTCCAGGAGATACGGAATTGAAATTTTGTTTGAAAGGAGTGCGCTAGAAAAACCATACATATTTACATTTACCACGCACGTTTCGTCGATACCGTTTAATTCAACTGCGATCCGCGCCGCGTGAGCGTGTGGATTCGGATTCCTGTCGCTTATTCGAACGTACATTTATTTTTGTTCGAGTATGAAGGCGTAACAAATATACCAATTTTTTACAACGAGTCGAAACTACTATACCCCTTATCGATAAAAAACGGGTGAGACAAAGGCCCGATGAGACACCAGACACACCCCGACCGTCGCTTTTGCCCGGCGCGTGTCCCGTCGACCTCCGGAGTCCGGGGACGAGGGCGCCCGGCGCCGGCCCGGGAGCCTCGGAGGCCCGATGAGTAACTGGATCCCGACGACCTGCATGCGGTGTGCGGTCGGCTGTGGCCACCTCCAGCGGGGGGCCGACGACGGGTACGGCCTCGACTCGGTCCGCGGCGACGCTGACCACCCCGTTTCGCGAGGGTTGGCGTGCCAGCGTGGCATCGACGAGACCGCCGACCCGGACGGGGAGTGGCTGACACAGCCACTCATCCGAAAGAACGGCGAGTTGCTTCCGACCAGTTGGGACACCGCGTTGGGGGCCGTCGGCCGGCGGATCGCCGAGGTCATCGACGTGGATCCAAACGCCGTCGCGGTGTTGGGGAGCGGCCAACAGACGAACGAGGCGGCGTACGCGCTGGGGAAACTCGCCCGCGGCGGCTTCGGCACCCGGTACTACGACGCCAACACGACACTGTGTATGGCCTCCGCCGTCACAGCGTACTACCAGGCGTTCGGCTCGGACGCGCCGCCGCCGACGTACGACGACATCCCCGAGGCGTCGACACACGTCGTGTGGGGGGCAAACCCCGCGGTCGCACATCCAGTGATGTACCGCTGGATAACCGCGAGTGCGGACGACGACGGCGAGTTACTCGTCGTGGATCCGGTCGAGAGCGAGACGGCCGGCGACGCGGACCACCACGTCCAACCCGAGCCCGGGACCGATCTGGCCTTTGCTCGGGCCGTGTTGGCGAAGGTGCTCGACTCCGGCGGCGTCGACCGCGAGTTCCTCGAGGGACACACCACGGGGTTCGACTCGTTGTGCGACTCGTTGCCGGAGGTTGCGGCGGCGGCCGACGCTGCCGGCGTGCCAGTCGGGACGGTCGAACGCGTCGCGTCGGCCTTCGACGAGCGAACGTTGGTGTATTGGGGGATGGGAGTCAACCAGAGCGTCCAGGGAACGGCGACGGCCCGGTCGCTGATCGATCTGTGTCTGGTGACCGGCAACCTCGGCCCCGGCAGCGGCCCGTTCTCGCTGACCGGCCAGGCGAACTCCATGGGAACGCGGCTCTGTTCCTCGAAGGGGACGTGGCCCGGCCACCGCGACTTCGACGATCCCGACCACCGCCGGACGGTCGCAAACGCCTGGGGCGTCCCGGTCGATCGGCTGCCGGACGACCCCGGCCCCGGCCCGGTCGGCATCGTCGACGCGATCGCCGAGGGACCGGTCGACGTCTGTTGGACGGTCGCGACGAACCCGGTGGCGGGGATGCCGGACGCCGACCGCGTTCGCAGGGCCCTCGAGAACACGTTCCTCGTCGTCCAGGACACGTTCCGGACCGAGACGGCGGAGATCGCCGACGTGGTGTTGCCGGCCGCGACGTGGGGCGAATCCGACGGGACGGCCACCAACATGGAGCGTTCGATCTCCCGGGTCCGCCCGGCCACCGATGTTCCCCCACAGATCAGACAGGATATCGACATCATCGCCGCCGTCGCCGACCGGGTCGTCCCGGAACTGTTCGACGACCCCCACCCCGACCCCGAGTCGGTGTTCGAGGAGATCCGCGAGCTGACGGCCGGGACCCCCGCCGACATCTCGGGAATCCCCTACGAACGGTTGGATTCGGAGTTGGCGGTGCGGTGGCCGGCCCCGGACACCGATTCGGCGGGCGGCTACCGGTACGTCGAAGGCGATGGGTGGTCGTTCCCGACCGACTCCGGTCTGGCCCGACTCTCGACGTCCAGCCACGGCGGACTCGCCGAACCGACCGACGAGGCGTACCCGCTGACGCTGACGACCGGACGGTGTGACGATGCATACAACACGGGGGTCCGGACCCGCGACGGTGACGACGCCCCACCGATCGCCCGGATTCACCCCGAGACGGTCGCGGAGAATCTGTCGGCGTTCGCCCGCGGTCGAACCGTCATCGAATCCCGTCGAGCGAGCGTCGCGGTCGGGATCAAACCGACTGACAACGTGCCGCCCGGCATGGTCTGGCTCCCGATTCACAACGCGGCGGTCAACGATCTCACCCTCTCGGCGACCGATCCGGAGTCGTCGGAACCGAACCTCAAACAGTGTGCGGTCACCGTCCGGGCCCCCGACGACGCCGGATCGCCGACTACCGAGGGGCGTCCGAACCGTTTCGTCTCGGACTCCTGATACGGTCGGCCGTCCGTCTATCGACGAGGGCACGGGCGTCGTCTCAACCGTTGTTGACCGCCGTGGACCGTACGCCCACGACCGACAGCACCGGGTGACCCGACGGTTTCCTCGCCGACCGTATGCGCCGGTTCCCCGCCGCCGACCGCATACGTCGTTCCGCCGTCGTCGTCGCGCGCCGGTTCCACGTTATGGTTTCTCCAGTCCCTCCGAAGAAATCCGTAGTTTTTCAAATTCTTCGCCGCAGGCGGTGTCAGAGACGCCGGCTGGCCCCGATATTCGAACAACTCCCAGTACGAGAACAAAAATTTAGTAAATATAATTCAATTGGTTTATTAACCACCAGACTATTCCCTGTAGACGTGAAAAATTGACGAAACGCAAAATAAAACCGGTAACGATGGACGGACGGAAGATACCTGTTACGGCTCGATCGCCGGAACGACAGCATTCTTTTTCCGTGCGTTCGAACCTACGGGACGCGCTTCCGGGGCACGCATATGTCGCGCATAAACGGACGACGGAGAGACAGGCATGAACCTGACTGACCTACTGTACGGGAAGTACCGAAATCTGATCCTCGCGACGGCGATGTTCAACCTCGGGTTCGTCATCTGGTTCTCGTTTGCCCCCTTCACCGGCGGGATCGCGGACGAATTCGGGCTTTCGGTCGCTCAACTCGGGATCGTCGCCAGCGCCGCGATCGTCGCCGTCCCGCTCGGCCGGATCATCGTCGGCCCGCTGACCGATCGGTTCGGCGCCGACGTCACGGGCGCCGGGACGCTCATCCTCGTCGGCACGTTCGCGATCGTCAGTTCGTTTGCGACGACCTACGAGGTGTTCACCGCCTCACGGATCGTCGCGTCGCTTTCCGGGATCACGTTCGTCATCGGGATCCAACACGTCGCCGAGTGGTTCGAGGAGGAGAACCTCGGTACGGCCGAAGGGATCTTCGCCGGTGTCGGCAACGCCGGCGCGGGCCTCGGCGCGTACTTCACCCTGCCGCGGATCTTCAGTGAGGGGTACGTCGACCCGATCTTCGGGACGGCCTTCCTGGCCACGTCCTCAAACTGGCGGGCGGCTTTCTTCTATACGGGGGCCCTCGCCGTCGCGCTCGGGATCGCCTACTACCTCCTGTGTGACGCGGCGAAATCCGAGGCGAAACGGGAGGCGACGAAGGCCGGCGTGAGCTGGGATCAATGGAAGTTTATCGCGACGCGGTACGGCGCCGTAGTGCTCTCCGTGGCGTACATCATGACCTTCGGTCTCGAGCTCGCGATGAACGGCTGGCTCGGTACCTACTACCGTGAAGCGTTCGGCCAAGGCGACATCGTCATCGCAGCGACGTTCGCGGCGACCTTTTCGATCGCTGCCGGTCTTCTGCGGCCGATCGGCGGCTACGTCAGCGATCTCGTCGCACGAAAGGAAAAGAACATCATGCCGTTCTTCGAGGGTGAATACCGCAATCAGTGGACGTTCGCGACGCTCGTCTTCGTTATGTTGTCGATGTTCGGGATGACCGCAGCCGGGCTGACGGGCAACATCTACATCGCCGTCGTCGCCGGCTTCTTCGTCGGGATGGGTTGTGCGTTCTCCGAGGGTGCGATCTTCGCGCAGGTGCCGGCGATGTTCCCGGACAACTCCGGGTCGGTGGCCGGGATCGTCGGCGGGGTCGGGACGGTCGGCGGCGTCGTCTACCCGCTCGCTTTCTCCGCCGCGTTCCTGCCGAACCTCCACGTCGGCTACGCGATCGTTGGGGCGTCGATGATTCCGATCATCGCACTCAGCGCCTGGGTCTTCCAGCCGAAGATCGCCGCGCGTGCAAACGACGACGGCTGGCTCGTCTCCGGCAGCCGAAGCGGATTCGCGGACACGACCGAAGCCGCCAGCGTGGACGACGACTGAGACGGACTGTCGTATTCGTTTGTCGGTGAGCGCCGCGTCGTCCGACCGCTGACCGGTGGTCTCGGCGTGTTTCATCCGGTGTCCGGGTCACCGAGTCGGTGGGTGGTGAAGCCAGGCTGTCCGGAGCGATACTGAAACGGACTCGGACTGTCGGAACCGCAAGGCCGGACCCAAAACGCCTCGAGTTCCGGTGTGCGAAGGAGACGCAACGCGCCCCGTCGACGGCATAAAACGGAAAAGGATCGCAGACCTCTCAAGCAGTCGGGCGACGCCCGACGACGGCGGGATCCTCTCGCTTTTCGAAGCACGCTCCGGGTCAACCAGGAGCCGTCACGAGAGCCGCCTTTTATACTGTCGGACGTAATTTCGTGAAGATCCGAACCGCCACACTCCCAAAACTACGCGGTAGCGCTTTTTTTCGACGAGGCTGCGATTCGAGTAGTTACGTCCGACAGTATCAGCCAGTTTCGTCCCCTCGACGAGCGCTTCGAGTTTCTTCGGCACGACGGTCGGGTGGACGGCGTTCGCCCCGTCGACGGCCGCCTCGAAGCTACAGTCGCCCCCGGGAACGAGCCGTGAGGGGCCGACGTACTATCTCACTAAAACCAGCAATTATTGCAACGCGCTCAGTACACAGCGTTCCCCGCGTCGGGCTGCTGGGCTGCCGCGGTATTAATACTGATAAAAACGGCAGTTATGCGGCTTTGCTTTAGCGCGTGTATCGGGCTCACTGTTCGATTGATTCTCATAGATACCAGCAACAACACCCTATATAGTGGTGAATAGCGTATATTTGTTAGCTTATGAGGGGCTATACGTGGCAGTGTCGTATATTCAACTAATGGCATACCAATACTCTCGACGTTCTATTATCGGTGCAGCAGCCGCTGGAACTGCCGTTTCACTCACTGGTTGTCTCGGCGGTAGTGGCGACACTGTTCGGATTTCAGGTGGCGTCGGGCCGCTTCCAATGGTTGAGGTGTGGGCGGATCTCTATGAGCAAGAAAATGATGTCCGCTTCGATATCTCCGGTGGCGGCACAGGCGTCGGGGTCTCGGATCTGTTTAACGAGCAGGTCGATATTGCGATGATGGGTCGTGACCCACGCTCCGAGGAGATCGACCAGGGCCTGGTCGCGGTGCCGATGTTGGTCGATACCGTTGTCGGAGCAGTCAACAGGGACAATCCAGTGCTCGATGAGATTCAATCACAGGGGCTTACCCGCGAGCAGCTCGAGGCGATATTCACCCGTGAGATCACCAACTGGGGCTCTCCGGAGCTGTTCGATGCCGACGTCGACGAAGAGATCGTCGTTTTCGGTCGCGCCGATGCCTCGGCCGCCTATGAGCAATGGGGCGATTTCCTCGGCGGCGGCGACAACGCCTGGACTGAAAGCGAACTCGAAGGCCTCTCCGACGGCAACCACGACGGCGATCAGCCGATGGCCCAGGCACTCGGGCAGAATGAAAACGCCATCGGGATGAACAACATCAACTACGTCTACGATCTCGAAAGCGGCGAACTCGAAGGCGAAATCCGGCCGATCCCGCTCGATCAAGACGGCGAGGGACTGTCGGACGAAGAAGACTTCTACGATAATCGAGAGATGCTGCTTGCGGCTGTCGAAGCTGGCGACTACCCTGCGCCGCCGGCGCGGGAGATGTGGCTGGCATCCAACGGCCCCTTTGAGGGGGACGCCCGCGAGTTTGTCGCCTGGGTACTTTCGGAGGGCCAACAGTACGTCTCCGACAACGGGTATGTACCGCTTGAACAAGACCGGCTCGCAGCGGCACAAGACGGGCTTGACGATGGTACCGCGGGGACATCGTGAGTAGCGAATCCGAGGGAGGGTACGGCAGGATAACCAGATATCAGACCGACCGGCTGAGCGGCTACTGGCTCACCGCGGCAGGGTATTTCGCTATCGCGCTGTTCGCACTGATCGTTCTGTTGTTGGTGTATGAGTCGCTGCCGGTGCTCTCGGAGTTCTCCTTGATCAACATGTTGACCTCCACCAACTGGGATCCACAGCAGAATCAGTTCGGGTTCCTTCCGGCAATTGTCGGCACGGTCTACGTTGCGGTGTTGGCGATGGCGATGGGTGTCCCCATCGCGTTGCTGGCGGCGATCTATATCGCCGAGTACGCGACTGGGCGGCTGAAGACGCTCGTCTCATCGTTTGTCGACGTGTTGGCGGCGATTCCGAGTGTGATCTTTGGGCTGGTCGCGCTGCTTGTGGTCGTGCCGTTCGTCGGCAACTACATCGCACCGGTGTTTGGCGCTAGCACTGCGGGTGTCGGCATTTTCACCGTGAGCGTGGTGATGGCGATCGTCGTCACCCCGTTTATGATCTCGCTGACCGTCGAATCGCTCGAAGCCCTGCCCGACGAACTACGTGAAAGCTCTCTTGGCGTGGGTGCGACGAAGTTTGAGACGATCCGACATGTCCTGTTGCGTGCGGCCGGCCCCGGGATCTTTTCGGCCATCCTGCTGGGCTTTGGCCGTGTCTTCGGAGCGACGATCGTCCCCGCACTGTTGGTCGGCGGCCAGACACAGATCCCGGATTCGATCTTTGCGACCGGCCAGACGCTGCCGTCGTTGATCGTCAGCGATTTCGGCGAACTCATGTCGCTGCCGCTGACGCAGTCGGCGCTGATCTTCGTCGGATTGATGCTCGTGATCGTTGTCTGGCTGTTTAATCTCGGCGCGATGTTACTTCGTCGACGACTCACACGGAGGTGGCAGTACTAATGGATCGATATACAACACAGCGACTGTTCGGTGTAGCCGTTCGGGCAGCGACCGCACTCCTGGTGAGCGTGATGATACTCGTCGTCGGCGTCACGGTTGCCCGCGGCGGACGCGTGTTGCTTGCCGATCCGTCGATCTTCGTGACACCACCTGGCTCTCGGTACATGCTTGAGGCCAACGGCGGATTCCTCCATGCAGTGTTGGGAAGCATCTTCATCGTTGGGCCGGCGACGATCATCGCCATGACACTGGCCGTCTCGACGGCGGTCTATCTGCAGAGCGATTACTCCAGCGAACGGTTTTCGGAGACCGTCAACATGTTTCTCAACGTGTTGTGGTCAACGCCGCCGATTGTTTATGGAGTGTTCGTGTTGACGATTATCATCGCAGTCGGCGCACAGACGAGCCTGTTTTTCGGTATCGTCGCCATTGCGATCTTCCAGTATCCGATTATGACCCGGTACACCGATGAAGCGCTCCAGTCAGCGCCCGAAACGGTCAGAGAGTCGACGTATGGGCTCGGGGCGACACGGTTCGAGACGGCGCGAATGACGGTGCGGGCGGCCGCCCCCGGTGTCATTGCCGGGCTCATTATCGGCTTTGCCCGCGGCGTTGGCGATGCGGCGACCGTACTGTTTACGACCGGTCGGTCGACGCGGATGCCCGGCGGGTTGTTCGACTCGGCGACGACGCTTCCCGTGCTCATCTTCGATCAGGCGATGTCGTTCAACCCCGAAATCCGCTCGCATGCGTATGCAGCATCGTTCGTACTGATCGTTGTCGTCCTCACGTTGATCATCATCTCGAAACTGCTCGCCGGCCGATACGCCCGCTATACCCCTGCGGGTCGACACTCCTGAAAATCATGTCAGACACACCACTCACAACGAAGAACCTGTCAGTAACGTACACCGGAGACCGAGAGGTTGAGGCAGTCAGCGGTGTCTCAATCAAGTTTCCGGCGAACCAACTGAACGCGATTATCGGCCCCTCCGGCTGTGGGAAGTCGACACTGCTAAAATCGCTCAACCGGTTGCACGACATCAACTCGAACGTCGAAATCACCGGCGATGTGCTCCTCTCTGGGGAGTCAGTGTACAACACCGATGAACCTGCCCCCGAGATTCGGAAGCGAATCGGCTACGTCCCCCAGACCCCGACTGCCCTGCCGGTGTCAATCTACGAGAACGTCGCCTACGGGTTACGCATCCACGGCGACTACGACTCGAAAGCAACACTCGACGAACAGGTCGAAACCTACCTCAAAAAGGTCAACCTCTGGGACGAAGTCCACGACCGACTCGATACACCAGGTGCAGAGCTTTCGACGGGGCAGATCCAGCGGCTCTGTCTGGCCCGCTCGCTGGCGGTCGAACCGGAGGTGTTGCTCTGTGATGAGGTGACCTCGGCACTCGATCCGGTCTCGGGGGAAACCGTCGAGGAAACGCTGAAAGAGCTGAAATCGGAGTATACGATCATTATGGTCACACACAGCATGGCCCAGGCTCGTCGGATTGCCGACGATGTCGTTTTCCTCTATCTTGGAGCGGTTGTCGAATCGAACGATGTCAAATCGTTCTTCGAGAACCCACAGCAAGAGCGGACAAAAGCATTCATCGGCGGCCCCACGCCGGTTGAGTCCGACGCCGCTGCTGAACTGGAGACACAGACTTCCCCTGCTATCGATAGCGGCGAGCACACGGCCGGGGACACGGAAGAGCCGGCAACGCCTGAAAATTGACATCCTCCCCGCGCTAAGGCGCGAGGATTCCTCCGTTGGGGGTTCGACTACCGGCCCACGGAGGCAACTTGCGGGTTTGTGCGCACTTCTTTGGGACTTTCGTGAGGGTGTGGTTTCCCCGACCACTCGTGGTCGTCCCACTCGA
>LFFM01002660.1_pt1 | contig 11652 bp, 8 predicted proteins | sample 643131 | NCBI WGS metagenome assembly LFFM01 (sample SAMN03777445, study PRJNA286221) | soda lake metagenome | biome: soda lake; feature: Kulunda steppe; material: water; isolation source: sample Tc-Br brine of Tanatar trona crystallizer | place: Russia: Kulunda steppe | collected 2011-07
ACTAGCCTCTCTATCCAAGAGTGAATTGAATATCGCTGCACTTTCCGGGGAGCTATCAATTTACACCGTCACAGCTCATGTATCGTCACAGAAACAGCCTAGTCACTGGGACGTGTAGCTACGAAAGTTGGTCTTTTTATCCAACAGGAGACCGACTGAACCAGGTGCGGGAGTCGAACCAGTCAATAGATCAGTGGTAATACTATCTCACAGATCTTACAGATGAAGATACTGTTAAGATGATGATTGCTCAGACCGTCGATGAGTTTGGTTGCTCAATATGCTTCTACACCACGCTGGTGTCATGCTGCTCGAAAACTAATGCGACCGAGAAAAATCCAAGCAGGTATTCAACGACGGTTTCGCCGTGTTGCCAACACCGATAGCAACAGTGTCGCAACTGTTGCTGTCACGATTCCAAACCCGACTCCATCATCATCTATCAAGCTATCCGTCTGTTCGTCAGTAGCCACTGCTCCACTGCTATCATCTTCCGCTGAGGCGTTTTCCACAATCACCTGCTTCGGCGTTCCGTCTCCAACGGTGAGTTGTTTCTCTGTAACGTGGTCTGCATCATGATCGAATTCGTGTTCAAACTCGAGTATTTTCTGTTCCCCTGGTGGGAGGGTAACAGACCGATTTTCTAATACTGTTTCCGAGAGCTCTATTGTGATATCCTGTTCGACAGTCACTTCGCCGCTGTTTTCCACGGTTGCCTCTATCAACAGTGGTTCACCAGGTGGGATTTCTGTCGTTGAAAGCTCCGTGTCGACGACGGAGATTGCACTTTGGTCATAGATAGTTATCTCCGCCAACTGCTTACCATCCCTCGTCAGGTCATAGGTTCCAACGTCTGGGCTCGAAAGCGGGAGGATGTCTGTGTACGTTTCGTTCGGTGCGACAGTAAACGGTCCATAGGAGATGGAAACCCCATCGAATTCGAGTGTGAACGACTTTTCGCCAACGGTTGGTCCTGTATTCTCTAGAGTAATTTGTACCTCGGCGGAGTTGCCCTGTTCAACCTGCGTATCTACCGGGACGATATCGACTACTGACACTTCCGCTGGTTCAACTACTGCTAACTCACTGACCTGATCGTTATTGAGCGTAATCTCATACGTTCCGACCTCCTCGCCGGTGACGTCCATCGTTACTGATCTTTCACTGTCTGGTTGGACACTCACTCGCTTTGTTTCGATGGTGTTCCCATCTCGCTTAAGCTTCAGCTCTTTTTCTCCTTCGATATCACCATCGTTGGTAAGCGTCGTGGTTAGTTCAGTACTCTCTCCTTCCTGAATGCTGTCGTCTTCCAGTGTACTCTCTATGACTGTGAGGTCAGATTCGAACCACAATAGCTCCTGTGTGACTTCGTGTGTTTCGCCATCTACCGTGACGAACAGTGTTACTTCTTCAGCTGGCTCTGTCGCTGTGACAATAGCTCCGGTCTTGTCTATCTCTCCATCTCCAGTCAGGTCCCATTCGTAGGCAGTGGGCTCATCAGGATACCAGGACCGGTCAAGCGCTTCGAGAGGGTCGGGTGTTGTCGCATCGAATGTCACCTCATCGCTTGGTGTAATGACAAATGGCTCGTAGGTGAATGCGGGAAAGACTGCACCGCCATCGTTCATTCGCTGTTGTTGGGACTGTAGTTGACTGAAAAAGTCGTCATGTATCTCATCTACATTCTTTCCAGCAACCGTTTCCAAATCGTCCGGATAAACCCCAGTATATAGCGAATCAATGCCTTCCCGACCGTATTCGTCGAGGACATACTCCGTAAATAGTGCTAACTCATCGTATTCCGCAAGCGATGCGTCCGTCGTCGTCAGGTCGATTTGATTTTGGCTGAATTGAGCCTGTGCACTAATTGACTCCGCAGGCCGTTCAAGATATCGTGTGGTCCCTTCAACGATGACTTCGGGTTTTGGTACTGCTCCTGGTGGATTGATGAAATTTCCGCTTCCGATTGCATCAGCCTGGAATCGATGGATTGCTTCGTGATAAAACAGGTGCGGGTCGTCGCTTGTAACCTCTATTGCAGGACTCACTCCGCTAACATAGCACCCTTCGACACCGGTGCCATCACACCGGAGGTCATCCAACGAACCGACAACAACCGAGGTTCGTTCGGTAGGTGGCTCGACACTGAACTTCTGGTATGGGAGTTCGAAATACGAATCGGCGTATGAGGCGATAGATTCGGCTTCGTCCTCGTAGCCCTCATGATAGTGGATTTCAAAATGTTCGGTTTCAATTGTACCGACTGACTGTCTTTCTCCATCAACCGGCCCGATGTAGCCACCAAGGGTAAGTACTGCTGCGATGGCACAGACTGTGGCGACTATTACTGTCAGTCGCGCCCAATGTCCTATATTCACGTTGTCAACGTGCATGCCTTGATGCTATCAGCTTAGTCATGTAAATTCTTCTAAAACAGATATGTTCCGTTTCCCGTCAGTTCTGTTACTCTCTCGCTGACTGTGATTTTCCATACGGGTGTGTGAACCCACCCCGGGGCAGTCGCCTTGTACCGCCTATACATGCGTTTTGGTCAATGAGATACACTTTTGGATAATTCAGCCCAATCACAAAGCGAGATGAATCTCACAGCGAACCTCGATGGAAAGACGGCAGTTATTACGGGCGCATCATCAGGTATCGGCGCGGAAACAGCCCAGGCACTGGGAGAGGCCGGGGCGAACGTCTGTCTTGCTGCTCGCCGCGAGGACCGATTAGAGGAGGTGGCAAACAAGATTGAATCTGTCGGTGGCACTGCACACGTCGTACCAACTGATGTCACAGACGAGGAAGCCGTACAGGAGTTGATTGATGAAACGGTCGAGGAGTTCGGTTCGCTTGATATCCTGATCAACAATGCGGGGGTCATGTTGCTCGAAAAGGTCGAAGATGCAAATACGGACAACTTCCGGACGATGGTAGAGGTCAATCTGATGGCCGTGATGAACGCAACGCACGCGGCACTCCCGATTATGCAAGAACAGGGCGACGGACACATTGTCAATATCTCCTCTGTTGCTGGCCGGAAAACATGGACGGGTGCAAGTGCCTACAACGCAACGAAATTTGGTGTGAATGCCTTTTCTGAAGCTCTCCGTGAGGAGGTCACGGGGAACCATAACATCCGCATTACGCTCATCGAACCCGGATATGTTGATACGGAGTTGTCTGACCATATCCCTGATGACAACATTCGACAGTATTCGAAACAGGAGATGGCAGAGATGGACGTGCTCACTGCTGAAGATATTTCTCGGTCAATTCTTTTCGCGGTGAGTCAGCCACCACACGTGGACATCAACGAACTGTTGATTCGACCGACAGAACAGAAGCTGTAGAGGCCTGCTGAGCTGCTCCGTTGGTATTAGTGGATATCACGCCGAACGAACAATACGACGCTGAAAGCCAAAAACGCCACGAAGGCGACGAGGAGGATTCCGGCATCCGCAAAGGCATACTCCTCACGGACGAGGATAGCAGTCTCATCGTAGTAGCGACTCGGGGTGAACGCGCCAATCCACTCGTAATCCGGGTCAAGTGCGGAAGCACTGTCGACCAGCCAGAGGATGATGACAAGCCCAAACGCCGCTGCCTGTGCGGTTCGAACACGGTCAATGATTACTGAACAGAGAATACCAATACCGGCACAGACAAGCAGGTACGGCACGCTAAGCAGGTGAACCATTGCTAATGCTTCCGGATTGATGGTACTGTCAATGAGCACTGAACCAACGTAGACAATCACGGGGACTCCGACGTTGAGCACAACCAGTGGAACCCAGAGGCTTGCAACTTTCTGGAGGATGACAGACTCACGAGAAACGGGATTTGAGAGTGTCAGGTCCATCCGCCGCCTGTCGATATCTTTGACTATCATCCCGGCGCTGATATATGCGAAGTAGATACCGACGAGCAATACCCAGAAAAACGAGTAGATTTCGGCGGCGATGAAACCCTCTATAGTATCGAGTGCTTCCAATCCGAAGAAATCAAACATATACTCAGGGAACGCTTCGAGTAACGCTTCTGCATCTTCTTCGTACTCCGGGAATATGGAGAAATACATCGTCGAGAGAACGGCAAAGACGGCAACAAGGATAACTGACCCGCGAACGCGCTTTCTGGATTCCAGGCGGAGGATTGCTGTCATTAGATATCCCTCCTAACGAAGATAGCAACCGCCGCTGTTACCAGCACGAGAAAGGTCACCATGAGAATTACCGCATCACCCAGTGCGTACTCCTCGTGGACGAGAATCTCCGTCGAATCATAATACCGATGTGGTGTTGCAGTCCCCAGCCACTCGTAGGTTTCTCCCATCTCGGACAGTCCCTCAATCAGCCAGGACATAAAGACGAGTCCGATTGCACCGACCTGTGCCGTCCCGACACGCTTGACACTGACAGAAAGTACCAACCCAATTCCAGCACAAACAAGGAAGTACGGGACGCTCAGGAGGTGGACCATCGAAAGCAGAACTGGGTCCAGTGTTTCATCGACCAACTGCACACCGCCAAACAGCGTTATGGCCATGCCGAGGTTGAGGACAACGAGGGGAACCCAGAGGCTAGCGACAGACTGAATAATGACGGACTCTCTGGAAACCGGGTTGGATAACAATAAATCCATTCGCCGGTGTTCGATATCACTCGCTATCATCCCCGCACCGGCGTAGGCAAAGTAAATGCCCCCAAAGATGACCCAAATAAACGGGTAGACGTAGCCACCGAGAAATCCTTCGATGGTGTGTAACTCTTCGAAGCCGAACAATCCTATCATATACTCCGGAAATGCTTCTTCGATAGCCTCCGCACCGTCTCGCATGGCCGGAAAGACAGCGAGGAAAAACAGTGATGTGATTACAAAGACCCCAGTCAGGATGACGGAACTCCGAACCCGATTTCGTGACTCGATACGGAGGATGGCCGTCATCACGAATCCTCCGTATACTCCTCGCTGTAATAATGTTTGAAAATGTCGTCGAGTTGGGGATTACTAATTTCGATATCGTCGATTTCATAGCTGGTCAAATGTGAAAGCAACGAGTTGTAATCCCCAGTATACGTAAACTGGATTGCGTTGTCGGTAATTTCGACGTTAATCATCTCTTCTGTCACGAACTCGCTTTCAATAACGTCCTCGCGGAGATGGAGCCAGACGTGCTTCCCGCTTCTATCGAGTAATTTCTCGATATCTTCGAGGGCGACCAACTGTCCTTCGCGGATAATGCCAACCCGATCACAGACGCGTTGAACTTCGCTGAGAATGTGTGAGGAGAAGAAAATTGTCGTTCCGGAAGCAGTCTCTTCAGCGAGAAACTGATGCAATCGGTCCTGTTTGAGAGGGTCCAGCCCGGCGGTTGGTTCATCCATAATCACTAACTCAGGGTCGTGCATAAACGCCTGGACAATACCTAGCATCCGGCGGTTTCCTGCGGAGTATGTCTCAATCTTTTTCTCCAGAGGTGGATGAAACAGTTCGAGTAACTCCTCTCGTTGTTCATCACCGCGCATCCGCGCAAAGTAATCCAGTGCTTGATTCCCAGTTAATCGCTCGTCGAAGCCAAGGTCATCAGGGAGATATCCAAGGTCAGCTTTCACTTCTGTGAGCGCTTTGCGGTTGCGGATGTCAGCACCAAGCACTGTCGCCGTACCATCTGTCGGTTTGATGAGGCCCAATAACTGCCGAATTGTCGTGGTTTTTCCCGCCCCATTTGGTCCCAGATAACCGAAGATCTCACCTTCCTCGACAGCAAGCGTTATTCCGTCGTTTGCACTGACATCCCCGTAGCGTTTGGTGAGGTTTTCCAACGAGATAGCAGCCATAGTTGAACACACAGTCAACTACGATATAATAGTACGCCCCTGCTCTCACTCGCTGTGTTCTTCGGTATGAATACGCCGACCAGTCAGCTCTTTTGCATCCATCCGATACAACCGAATGTCAAGAGTTGAACGTGATGGTGCCCACATTTCGAAGAGCGGACGACTCGTCTCTCCCAGATTTGCCACGACTTCCGGTGTAATGTCCTCTTCACGTATTTCATCGGGTTGTCCCTTGGCCATGACGCTCACATACAACGGGTCCTCCTCGATATATGACACAAGGACACATTCGGGAAAGTCTGGAAGGAACTCCCGCTTCTCGCTCCCTCTGGGGAAAACATGACGGAAATAAAATCGCTCATTGTCGCGGTCGAACCGGTACGTAATTGGGACAGAGTATGGGCCCGTTGACCCTCTCATCGACATCACGGCTGTCTGGTGCTCCTCGAGGAAGTCGTATATTTCTTCATCGCTCATCTTTGCCTGTTGTGCGAGTGTCATTATTCGTTCACCTCCAGTTTGCTAAAGGCATCAGAAGCGGCAGGGCTACCGCAGAGGATGCAGCCTTTTTCTTCGAGCGCTTCTTTTGTTTCAGTCGTGATTTTCAAGTTACTGTCACATTGACTGCAGTAGAACTGGTATGTCGCATCGGCTGGTCCAGCGAATACTGGTTGGGTTGTTTCACCGACTGAAAGGACTGGTGCTGCGGATTTCTTCGAAACACATTGCGTCGTACTGCCATGGAGGAGTCGATCGAGTCGCCCACCGGTTGTCGTCCCCATGACAATCAGGTCAACATCTCGTTCCTGTGCATACTCGACAATCGTATCACACGGGTCACCAGACCGAATCTCCGTCGTGACAGCAACACCTTCTGTATCGCCCGTCTCTTTCATCTCTTTGAGCGTTGCTTTCGCTTCCCCTTCTGGGTCAGCACGTATCCGGTCACGCGTCGTGACGCCTTCTGAGAGGACAGCCAGCCCGTGGACAGTTGCGTCAAGCGAGCGAGCTAAGCCAAGTGCATGGTCAGCTGCTCGCTGTCCGAGTTCACTCCCGTCTGTGGCAATCAGGATGTCTCGATACATGCCTGCTACTATGTACCACAGCCCCATGTGTTGGACCCTGTTATATACTGTAATTTATATTAGTCCTCTATTGAGGTGGGAAAATGGCAACAGAACGAATATAACACTACTTTTCAGGCGTCTATATCGATTTGTAGTTACCCTGATAGCTCGACGCCAAGTGCCGACAGCAACGCGCTCTGGGCTTGAATCCGTTCGCCAGCAAGGAATTCAACTCGACCGCTTCGAGCCCCGCGGGAATCGAGCGCGGCTTTCGGAGCGGAGTTGCGCGCTTTGTCAACAATCGCCGCGACGTCGATACTGACATCCCCACGGATGTAGGCTTCATCTTCATCGATACCGACTATCGCCACGACGTTCTGGCTGTTTCGACGATAGAGTTCATCGAGCAACAGCTCAGTCGGTGGGAACTCAAATCGGTGGGTATAGCTCGCGGTATCGAGGACGAGCACAGTTCCAGCGTCCGTCTCGTGCTCTTCGAGGTGTGCTTCGGCAGTCTCGGTTGCAGTATTCATTCGCTTTTGGAACTGCTCGCTGATATGTTCCGCCAGGCCGACATCCGACTCATCAGCAAAGAGCAGGTCGATAATCAGCTCTCGCTTGTCCTGATAGGATTGGTAGTGCGCTTCGAGTGCAACGGCTTCACGAAGTGCACGAACTGCGGACTGGTCGTACCCTGCGTCTGTCGCAAGTTCGTCGTAGGTCTCCGGAACGTTGTCCCAGAAACTCACTGCTGGCAGATGCAGCAATTCATCACGGACATCCTCGTTGACATGGGCGGCAACGGTAGTCGCCAGCACTGTTGTGGTTGTTACGCCGGCTTTCTCTGGCGCGACTGCCACGTCGACGGCCTCCGTTACCTCCGGTGCAACCGGTTGGTCATCGACAAGCACCCGGCGCGCACCGTAAACATTCAGGAGGTCATAGCCGTCAACCGACTCCGCGGAGCCACCAACAGAAACGAAGACAAAGAGTGGGACCTGTTCGTCGTGGCGGTCTTTGGCTGAGAGCATCATCGTCACGTCTCGTGTCGCGTCATTCATGTCGTACACTGAGCCTTCAACCGGACGACGTTCGAAGTAATGATACTCCGCATCAGGGTCCTGATGCTGGTCACGAATGAGCGGAAGGGTCGCTCGTTCAAGTGCCGCACTTGAAACATATCCATCTGCAGTCGCACCGTGGCGAACAACGATTGGACGCCCTTCGATCACCGCTCGTCGGATGGCTGTCGCCGCATCGCGAAGTTCGGCTGAGAGTCCTTCGACAACGTCATCCGCCGCGATTGGCTCAACCTCATCAGGACGGGCACGGTTTCGCAGTGCCGTTGCCATCCGCTCGGTGACGGCTTCAGCCTGGTCTTCTTCGAGTACGACGAGTGCCTCGGTTTCTACCTGTAAGTCACCGCGCCGTCGTTCTACTTCACCTTCCAGTCTGACAACGTCTCCTTCGCCAATTTCTGGATAGGCACGCACGCCGGCTTCTTCGAATGCTGCACATTCGACCGTTCCCGTTTCATCACGCAATTTGAAGACTGTCGGTCCGCTCGTCTGACGCGCGCTTGTGAGTTCACCTTCGAGACGAACGAGTTCGCCAACCTGGTCCGCTAATTCGGAAACAGTCGTCGAGAGTGGTTCACGTGGCTCTGTCTCCGTCTCAGATTCCGTGGTCTGGTCTGGTTCAGAATGCGATTCCGGTGCAGCTTCCGCCGTTTCGGATTCTGCTGTATCTGATTGTGAGTCGCTTGGGCTTGCTGACTGTCGAACTGCTCCCGAGGAGTCATCGTCATCGTTAGTCACCTCCTCCGGGAGTCGCTCTTCGTCGGCGCTCGGGTCGTCAATCAATGCACCTCTGAAACGGCTTTTTTCCTGTCGGATTGACCACCCCAGGTCGATATTCCCGTTGTCACGCACGCTCTTTACTTTGACATACACCGTATCGCCGGAATCCAGGTCAACGCTCTCAAGGCGTTTGTCCAGCTCGCTTTTGTGCAAGAGTCCGGTTACGTGGTCGCCAATATCGACGAAGATACCAAACTCGGCAAATCCGTCGACCGTTCCGCGGTAGTATCGGTTCGGGGTGAGTTGGTCGGGTTTCGTTCCTTCGAATTCGAATACAACGTCCTCTTCGTGAAGGTCACAGACACGGCCATCCGTAGATGCGCCGCAAATGATACACGTACTCATTTACTCGTGAATACATTCCCGTCCTAAAACGATTGTCGAATTACGCGCGAGCGTGAGCACCGACATCACACCGGTCGCAATCCTGCCACTACAACCTGTCCCCCTGTCACAGACAGAAGGTATGGAACCTTTACAGTCAGTTTCCGAGCGAATCTTCGAGCAGCGTCGGAACCGATTCAAGGGCATCATCAAGCGCAGCAGCGTCAGGACCACCACCCTGTGCAAAATCTGGCGGACCGCCACCGCCGCCACCGACACGTTCTGCGAGTTCGCCGACTAACTGTCCCGCGTTGAGGTCAATTCCGTCCGGCACAGCCACTACGAACTGTGCGCCATCTACACCGGACCCGATAACGGCGACATTGCCTTCCTCGACGAGCGCGTTTGCTGTCGCACGCAGTTCGTCCATATCCCCGTCAAGCCGCTGGACAACTGCTGTCACTTCACCGATTTCAACTTCTTCGCCACCGCTGCCACCGCTGGCTCGTACTGATGCCAGTTCTTCCTTTAGTTCGTCAATTCGCTTGCCGCGTGCTTTCCATTCCTCGAAAAAGCGCTCAGCAGTCTCCGGTACTTCCGGCGGACTTACATCGAGAATATCCGCTGTTTTTGTGAGTGTCGCTTCCGTCTGTTGCATCGATTCGATAGCTGCATCCCCTGCAGCGAACGTAAACCGAACGACCCCGTCTTGAATGCGCTCCGTACTCAACACGTTGATTGCCCCAACATCCCCGGTTGAGCTGACATGTGTCCCACCGCAGGCCTGTGTATCCTCCTCTGCGTGAATCAACCGAATCTGTTCGCCGCTCGGGATACCACCCTGATAGATATCGAAGCCGTAGGTTTCCTCTGCTTCGTTTCGGTCAAGCCACTCTTGTGTGACTGAGGCGTTTTTCATCACCAGCTCGTTTGCCTTGTGCTCTATCTCACGCACCTCTTTATCAGTTACCGACTGAAAGTGTTTGAGGTCGATTCGTGCGCTGTCTGTTGCTTTTTGTGCGCCAGCCTGCCTGATGTGCTCGCCAAGAACAGCGCGAGCAGCATGACCGACCAAGTGTGTTGCCGTGTGATGGCGCATGAGTCGTTTGCGACGCGTTGTATCTAGTTGCCCACGCACGAACTCACCTTTGCCCGGGTCCGCCGATGTCCGATGGACCACAACGTCCCCAACAAGTTGGACGTCCAGAACATCCGCCGTCACATCATCTGTTGCGAGCGTCCCGTGGTCTGCGGGTTGTCCACCACCCTCAGGATAGAACATCGTCTGGTCAAGTACGACATCGTAGCCGTCCTCGCGCTCAAAGACCTCAAGCACCATCGCCTCGAAAGAAAACCGCTGCTGGTCGTCGTAGTAGAGTCTGTCCGTCTCAGGGAGCTCTGAGAACTCCGCTTCGGCCTGTTCCTCAGTCTCGGTCTCCTCCTCATCTGTCTCGTCTTCGTGTTGTGCGGCTACCAGTGAGTAGAAATCATCAGGGATATCGACCGTAGCGCCATATTCGGTCGCTATCTCTTCAACCATATCAGGCTGGAGGCCGTGTGAATCATACAGTTCGATGAGCGTTTCTGTCGGAATTGGCTCACCGGATGCAGCGTGCTCCTGAGCCAATGATTCGACACGACGACCACCTCGTTCAAGCGTCTCCCGATACTTTTCGACTTCCGTCCGAACGACCTCTCGAATTGTATCGCGGTTCTCGTATCCCAATCGTTGGGCCTGCATATCGACGAGTTCGTCAAGTGGGGCATCGACGCCGACTGTGTCACAGAGACGTTTCGTCCGTCGAAGCACCATCCGTGCAAGATAGCCCGTTCCGACGTTCGACGGTACAATTTCGTCGCCAAACATGTAGGCAAGCGTTCGCGAGTGGTCGGCAATGGCGTAAATTTGCTCTAGCGGTTCGAGTAGGGTTCGTAGTTCATCAGTATCGACGCCAAGTTCTGCGGCAATCTCTCCACGAGCGGCTTCGACATCGTCAACATCGTCGATATCGAGGTTTCCGGAGAGGCGAGCAGCATCGTTGACGAGCTCCTCTTGTTCAGCACTCAATGAGATATCTGCATTATCGCGCAGGAAGGTAATCATCTCCGGGTAGACTGCCTCATACACTGTTGGCGTTCCCTGGCTAATCCACGTCCAGCGTTCGAGACCATAGCCGGTATCGACGACATACGTATCCATCTCGCTGTACCGGTTTCCATCCTTGAGGAGATAGTCACCGTCAGAGTCCTGTTCGAGCGACATAAAGACAAGAGTCGCCAGCTCGAGCCCCCGATAAATCACTTCGATGGCTGGACCGGCATTTCCGCCGCCCACCCACGGGTCCTCGATATATGTGACCTGCTCGATATCCGCACCGAGTTCATCGAGCAACTGTTCGCAGTACTCGACGGTTTCGCTTTTCCAGTAGACCTCGCCTTCATAGGCGTATCCCTCGGCATCCTCACGGGCGTTGAACGCGTGATGGGCCATCATCTCGAAGGCCATCGTATGCCGGCCAGTTTTCCCGACGTTATCGATATCCTGCATCCGGATGCAGG
>LFFM01002661.1_pt1 | contig 11649 bp, 7 predicted proteins | sample 643131 | NCBI WGS metagenome assembly LFFM01 (sample SAMN03777445, study PRJNA286221) | soda lake metagenome | biome: soda lake; feature: Kulunda steppe; material: water; isolation source: sample Tc-Br brine of Tanatar trona crystallizer | place: Russia: Kulunda steppe | collected 2011-07
ACGCGCTCCGGATCGTCTCTCCCGATCCCGATACTGACGGAGTCACGGAGATCGACGCCGTCGATGGGGCCAACCTGATCGCCGAAAGCGACGCCGAAGACGCCGACAATAACGAACTCGTACCCGGCGAGTCGTTCCCGTTCGGAATACGAATCGATCTCACCGATGCCGAAATCGACGAGATCACCGGTGATCCGGACATCACGTTGACGATCATCGCTGAAAGTGGGGAGGTGGAGGACGACGATGGAGACGATGAACACGAAGGCGATGGACAAAGTGACCTAATTTCAGTTGCACCGGACGAGTTGGTGTTGGATGATGAAGGCTCCGGTACTGTCGAGGTTGCGATTGAAGGGCCGCCGGTCGGGCAAACGGATGTGGTAGACGTGCGTGGGGAAGATATCGTAGCTGATCCGGACAGCTTTGATTTACAGGGTCAAGGCGATTCCCAAACGGTTGAATTAACCTTCAGCGGTGAAGGTGAAGGTCAAGCTGAGTTCGTTGCAGAGACACCAGACGGTAGGAAGGATACTGAGATCGTTGCAGTCTCCACGAACTAAGTGATAAAAGACACTGTCAGCACCCGAAGGAGCCGCCGAAGGCAGCAGATGATTTTCAGCCTGCTCCGTATGAGTCCGAGGGTTGTGAGTGGATTATCCGTTTGTATCCGGTTTAATCCTTCATAGCAGTGAGATCACTGCGCACCTCCGCTAACAGCGTTTGCCGATGTGGGATCAAGGAGGATCTCGTCGATGGGAGCGTCGTTGAAATCAACGGTACGCAGGATGTCGCGCTTCTGATCATCGCCGAAAATGGTGGGATCGATGACGGCTCCAGCTCCGGTGATGTCTCCCGATTCGTCTTTTTATCTGGTGATCCGGCCGTCAACACGTGGGATGCGATGGACTTCGCGGTCGAAAATCAGGGCCTATGCGCGACCATAGAGCGCTTCCGAGTCGAAGTCACGGGGGCGAATGACATCGTTTACCAAGTACGATCTCGAGACGACGGGCGATCCTGAGGCGTGCGCAAGGGATGGCCCGTTCGAAGTGAACGCGAACATCGATCGCGACCCCCACACGCTTCCACCGAGTGGCGATGTCGAACACGGTCTCGAAGGCATTGACGAGACCACTCAAGCGCCTCTCAGCAACGAACCGAACGATTTCGGGTCCGATTTTTTTACGGCCGATGGTTCCGCTGGCCCGAGCGGCGAAACCGGGTGATCCGCCGCTACGCGTCCGCCCGTCCGGTAACGATCTCAAACCGCGCTCCGCCATCCTCGCCCTCCTCGATCGCGATCGACCAGCCGTGCGCCTCGACGATCTCCCTGACGATCGACAGGCCGAAGCCGGTGCCGCCGGAACCGGTCGTGTACCCCTGTTCGAAGACCGTCTCGCGGTCGTCGACCGGGATCCCGTCCCCGTCGTCCTCAACGTAGAACCCCTTCCCGTCCGGTAGCGTGCCGACCCGGACGGTGACGGGCGGATCGTTGTGCGTGGCGGCGTTCCGAAACAGGTTCTCGAAGACGTTGCCGATCAGGTCGGGGTTCGCCTCGATCTCGACGGCGTCGTCGACGTCCGATCGAAGCGTCGCGCCCTCGGTGCGTGACGTCTCCCACGCGTCGGTGACCACGCGCGCGAGCCGGAGGCGTTCGGTGCGGTCGGCCGCGTCGTCAGCCCGGGTCATCGCGAGCAGCCCGTCGATCATGTCGTGCATCCGGTCGAGCGACCGCCGCGCGGTCGCGACGTGCTCCATCTCGCCGGTCTCCTCGGCGAGATCCAGGTATCCCGTCGCGGTGTGGAGGGGGTTGCGGAGATCGTGACTGACGACCGACGCGAATCGCTCCAGCCGCTCGTTCTGTCGCTGGAGGTCGCGCTTGCGACGCTCGCGTTCCGTCACGTCGCGGATGGTCACGAGCCACCCCGTTCGCTCCGGGCCGACGGGCAACGGGGACGCGTTGAGTTCGTACGACCCCTCGCCGTCGGCCCCCGCGACCGTCGTGACGGCCCTCCCGTCGCCGTCGGTCGACGACGGGAGGGCGTCGACGAGCGCCGGCCGATACGCGTCGACCGGGTCGCTGACGACAGAGCGGTCGATGGACGAGCCGTCGACGCCGAGGAACGACAGCGCGGCGTCGTTGGCGTCGAGTATTCGCCCGTCGTCGTCGATCGCGAGCATCCCGTCGCGCATCCGATCGACGGTTCGCGCCCGAACGACCGGCGCCACGTCCAGAAACCCGTACTTCGACCGGATCCGCCACACGACGCCGACGAACAGGGCTCCGGCGAACGGGCCGGGGTCGATCCGCGGGTCGCCCAGGCCGACCGTGACGTTGACCAGATTGACGACCGACACGAGGAGAAACGTGAACAGCAACAGCCCCGACCGTCGGCGGTACATCTCGTGTGATCGCATCGCGTGTGAGGCGAGCAGGGCGATCGCCACGAACACCAGCCCGTAGCTGAACGCCGCGTGTGGAACGAAAAACAGCGGCCCGTACACGCGCTCGACGCCGCCACCCGCAAGCGGCTCCGTCCCTGCGGCCCAGACGAGCCGATGGAGCGGGTTCGTCCACGCCAGCAGCTGCGTGACCGCGGGAACGACGAGCAATCCGACGAGCAGTCGCCGGGACGGGACGTAATCGTACGCGTACTCGACCACGAACAGGAACGCGCCGATCGACGCGAGACTCGCGCCCAGCAGTACCACGTTGTACGCCCGAACCGGATCGACGAGGGAAGCAGCCAGCAGGGCGAGGCCGTACCCGACCAGCCACAACCACGATCCGAGTAGCAGGATCGTGAAGCCGCGTGCTCCCGGTACGTCACGATCACCGGCGGATCGATACAACAGCACCAGCACGGCGACGCCCAGAAGGATCGATCCCGCGCCGACGAGATCGATCCACGGCATAGTCGTTGTGAACGTCGCCCCGAATAATATAACCACCCATATCGGTCGGATCGGCGACGGAGACGAACGCCCCGACGCCCCGGACTTTTGGTCGTTCGGCGAGTGGCCCAAGACGTCGATGCCCGATGCCCCAGTCGTGCTGCTGGTCGAGAACGATCCCGAGCTGGTCGAGCGCCACGCGGAGTGGCTCGAGGCGGAGTACGCGGTCCGGACGGCGATCGACGGGGAGACGGCCCTCGAGCGGTTCGACGCCGACGTCGACGTCGTCCTCCTCGACCGTCAATTGCCGGATATGTCCGGCGGCGGGCTGATCGGCCGGCTCCGCGACCGCGACGGTGATCCGGCGATCGGGATGGTCGTGGGACGCGAGCCGGACAGGCGGGTGCTCCAGCTCGACGTCGACGAGTTCGCCGTCCGCCCGCTCGATCGTGACGCGTTTCGGGCGCTCGTCGCTCAACTCGACCGCCGGCGTGCGGTCGACGAGGCGATCGAGTCGTATCTCTCGTTGCTCGACCGGAAACACGAACTCGAATCCCGCGCCGACACGGCCGACATCGACGCCGACAGCGACTACCGAGCAGTCTCCGGTGAGCTGTTCGCCCGCCGCCGCCAGCTCGAGTCGCTGCTCGACCGCCTCCAGGGGGCCGACGACGATGCGGCGGCCACGGTACCGGAGGTCGAAGCCGCCGATTCGGCCACGATCGAGCCGATCTATCGTGCCCGCCCCGTCGAGTTCTACGGGCTCTGGCTCGTGGCGGCGCTCACATACGGCGTCGGCGACGTGGTCTCGACGCTATACGCGGTGTTCGGCGTCCCCGGCGTCGACGAGGCGAATCCAGTCGTCGACGCCCTGCTCGGCAACTTCGGCGTGCCCGGCTTCCTGCTTTTGAAGCTACTCGTCTTTCTCACGCTGATCTCGGTGAGCGTGCAGGGCGCGCGGACCGCGGACCGATTCTCGTACTACTGGCCGCCGCTTCTGGCGTCGGCACTCGGGATCGCGCTCACGGCATGGAACGTGTCGCTCATCGTCGGCGCCGGCTGATCCTGGCTCGGACTTAGAGCCACTTCCGAACCTTCCGCCGGACGCTGTCGGCGATCGACGTGTCGCGGTCCCTATCACGGAACCGGAGCGGCTCGAAGCCGACCGCGATCGCGAACACGGCCGTGACGGCGATCGCGATGGTCAGGTCGATCGCGGCGATCGCGACCCACGGATGGATCGCGTGCAGCGAGACGATCACGGACAACGGAAGAAGCCCGAGGTACTGCCGCTCGGATATCCCCCGGAAGTACACCCCGGTCTCCTCGGGGGCATGCAGGGTCGCCACCGTGTTTGCGGTCTCGCCCCGGCTCACCCAGTGGGTGGTCTCGTCGACGGTCACGCCCGGACTCGCGGGTTCGATGATGGCGACTTGCGGGACGAAGCCGTCGTTCGTCACGTTGTACTCGACGGTCTGGGTCCCGCCGCGTTCGATGACGGTCGGATTCCCGCTCGGCGACTGTGAGCTGACGATCGTGATCTCGTTTATCCCGGACGGGATCACCATGCTCGCCGTCGCGGGCACGAGGATCAGCAGGAGGATGACCCCGAGGACGAGGCCCGCACGCATCGCCTCCTCCCGCGACCGGTCGCGGTCGCGACCGCCGCGATCGCTGCCGAGGAGGTCGGCGGCGAAGCTGTACAACAGCAGGAGCACCCCGCCGCCGACCATGATCGAGCCGACGTCGCCGTCGGCGATCGCGTCGCCGCCCGGCAGCCCGGACAGCAGGCCGGCCACCGTCCCGATCGCGCCCTGGATCGCCAGCGCGGCCGTGCCGATCGACGGGATCACGACCAGTTCGTCGTTGAACTCCCACGCCACCGCGACGATCTGTGAGTCCTGTACCGGCGGTTCGTCGCCGTCCTGATCGGTGAATGGGTTCGCGTCGCCGCGCGTGACGTATCCCTCCTCGGTCTCGCCGACCACGCGGTGGGTCGTGAGGCCGCCGCCCTGCAGCTCGCGTGCGTCGAACGTCACGACGTCACCCTCCTCGATGTCACCCGCCAGCTCCGGCGGCACCGCGACGAAGCCGTCGCCCGGTTCGAGCGTCGGCGACATGCTGCCGGTGACGACGAAGCCGAGCAGGATCGGTTGCCCGAGCTGCTGCCCGATCAGCATCGCGATCACGAGCGCTACGAACACCAGCGTGACCGCCGTCCCGACCGACGAGCGAATCGCCATCCTACCTTTCGAGTCGTTGGCGTGGCGGACGTAAATACGGCGCGGCACGAACGGCTCCCGATCCGGTCGCGACCGCTTCCGTCGTCCCGACGACTCGTTCCGCCTCGTCGGGCAAGGACTATCACTGGCGACCCCGAAATCGAACCGATGAGACGGGGCGAATCGACGCGCCGGCGTGCACCGACGAGCCGTCGCCGGTACCTCGCGTCCGTCGTCGCGGGAGTGGCGACGGCCCTCTCGGGCTGTTCGATCCCGGGAACCGACTCCGGGAGCGAGCCCGAGGCGGGCGCGACGGCGACGCCCGAACCGACGGTCGAGCCGTCGGCCGACGGGGAGCCGGGGTCGACGACGGAGGAGCCGATGCCGGCACGCCTCCGCGTGACCGACGTCTCGCTCAACGCGTCCGACGAGCTGCAGTCGGGATCCGAGACGCCCGTCCACGTCTCGGCGATCGTGCCGGTGCTTCACGGCACGTACGAGCTGCGGGCCGTCGTCGAGTTCCGCAGCGAGCAGCGGGCGGCGGCGACGACCACGACCCGGATCGAGGGGCGGCGGGAGACGACGTACTCCCGGGAGGGGGCGGAGCTGACGGAATCGATCGTCGCCGACGTGCCCGTACGGGCGGCCGGCCGGTTCGACGTCGTCGTCGCCCTCGAGGACGAGCGGGGGCCGGGAACCGTCACGGCGACGGGCCGCACCGAGGCGTCCGTCCGGGTGCCGGCGTGGCAACGGTCGCTCGAGACGGCGGCGGCGGCGCTCGACGAGGCGCTGGCGGCGTTCCGCGAGGGGCCCGACGGGACGATACTCGACGCCGGGTTCGACGAGTTCGCCTACCTCTCCGCGATCCGGCCGGTCAGGGACGCCGATGAGGCCCTCGAGGCCGCGACGGACGCGGTGCCGGCCGACGTCGATCCCGGGCCCGTCCTCGACGTCCGGGACGTCGAGATCCGCCTCGTGGAGCGGTTCGTGCGGATACACCGGGACCTCGTCGAGATCTTCGACGACGTCGCCGCCCTCCGGGAGCGCGTCGACGCCGAAACGGCCACGGGGCGGCTTCGACGGTCGATCGAGGACGCGCAGGACGACGTTGCGGCCGACCTGACGGTCGCGGAGACCCTCCTCGACGACCTCCTCGAGATCGCCGATCCCCCCGATGCCGCCGATCCGGTCGACCTGCGCTCGGACCGCTACGCGGAGAAGCACGAACGGCTCGCGGACCATCTCTCGATATCGCGGGACGTGGTCGAGGCGCTCACACAGTTTCAGCGGACCGGTCGGCAGCTCCGGGCCGCACGCGAGGCCCACGGGCTCGGCAAACGAACCTCCGCCGAACGGGCCATCCGCCGGCTCGACGCGTTCGTCCGCGGGATCGATCCCGACGGCACGCCACATGCGAGCATCGAGGGCCAGCTTGGCGGCGTCGCGCACCTCGACGTCGACGAGAGCCTCGAGCCGCTGATCGATGCGATCGTGCAGATGGCGAACGAGCGCGAATCGACGGCACGGCAGCTCCGACGGGACGGGATCGACGAGCGGGAGTGAGCCGATCGCCCGGCGACCCGCCAGTGCGGTCCGTCGGGTTCCGGGTCGTCGGGCCGCCGGGTTCCGGGTCGTCGGGTTCCGGCCCGTCAGAACTCGTACGACTCGAACTCGTCCATCGTCATGTCGGCGTAGTTGACGAGCCAGTCGCTGGCGGGGGAGTCGGGCTGGACGTACACGTAGATGTACTCGCCGTCGAGGACGGTGCTCACGCCGAGCTGCTCGTCTTTGATCACCCGCTTGTTCGTGTCGATGGCGACGTCGACGAGCCCCTCCAGGTCGTCGACGAGGATCGTCGCCTCGTAGTCGCGCTCCGACGGGAACGTTCCGCTCGTGATCCAGTCGGAGAACTCCTGTTCCTGCTGGTAGATGTCGAGCAGCTCGCGTTCGTCCTCGCTCAGCTCGAGGTAGCCGGTCACGCGGCCGGCGGTCAGCCCCACGAGCAGCACGACCGAGAGGGCGACCACGAGCAGCGAGCCGACGACCTCGGTCGTCTCCGGCTCGACGGGTCGTTCGACGACGTCGGTCTCCTGGTGGCTTTCCTCGACGATCTCGATCTCGGTCACGCGGAACGTCTGGGGTGTCACCGTGATCGGCATCGTGCTCTCGTGGATGTCGTCCACCGCCCCGCCCTCGACGACGCCCTCGACGTTCGAGGTCGACACGATCCGGATCTCGATGGTGCCCGCGGCGCCGAGCTGCTGCTCGACTTCGTCGATCGTCGCGAAGACCGCGGTGATGTCGACGGTGGCGTCGACCGTGTGGCTGTCGTCGGGCGGCAGCGCCTCGTCGGTGCCGGTCGCGAGCGGTTCGGAGTACTCCCACAGCACGTCCTCGCCCTCGACGCCCCGGAACAGCAGCAGCGTCTCGGTGGTGACCCGCAGCTCCCCGTCGGCGGCGTCGTACTCGTACACGTACGTCACGTCGAGCTCGTCGGAGAGGCTGGTGTAGTACACCGGCCGATTCGTGACGCGCTCGCCCTGCTCGAACGGGATCGACTCGTTGACGATGAGCGCGCCGTGTTCGTAGGCGGTCGCCTCCGACCACTCCGAGACGGTCACCTGCTCGCGCTCGACCTCGGGGGTCGCCTGCGCCTGGTACGCCCACCACCCGCCGAGCGCGGCGACCAGCAGGACGACGACCACGACGGCCGCGAACCACTGGTCGATCAGCGCCCGGAGTCGGAGCGACCGGTCGAGCTCGCTCACGACGCCACCACCCGGACCGGGGGCCGACATCGGGCCGGGAGCCGGCGTTTCGTCGTCCGGACCGGCGGGTCACGGGAGAAAACGCCGGGACCGGCGTGGCCGATAGGGTCGTCGCGTGGCGAGTCGGGCATGAGCGTCGATACCGTCGGCGCTATGACGGCGACGGTAATGAGTGCTGTGCCCCGCGACTCGTGGCCGGAATGCGGTGTCGTGGCGCTCAGCGGCGTCGCGGTCGACCGTTCCGGTGCGGCCGATTCGGCGACGTCCTACTCCCGGTGAACGCCGACGTCGTCGATCGAGACGACCTCGTCGAACAGCGGTTTCAGGGTGTTGATGTTCTGGGAATCGCCCGCGAGCGGGTCGACGTGGAAGTGTGAGATCGCGTCGGCGCTGTCGAGCGTACCGAGGAAGATGTGGAGAAAGCGGAACGCGCTCCGGACGTCCTTGTACTCCAGTAGCACGTTCAGCGAGTCGAAGCACACGAGCGTCTCCTCGTCCTCGTCCGACCAGTCGTCGACGGTCCCGGACACCAGGATGCCGAGCCGCGTGATGTCGTTCGGATTGTTGATCTGGACCGTCTCGACCGCGGAGCGGACCGAATCGGGCACGGGCTGGGAGTAGCCGATCGAGATGAGCTTCATCCGGTCGGCCGCCTCGGCGATCCGCTCCAGGCGTTCCCCGTGCAGTTTGCGGTACCGAACGAGCAGGACGTTTCGGTCGCGGCCCGCGTCCGCGAGTCCGAGCAGATCCGTACAGGCCGCGTGTTTCCGGTCGTCCTGTGAGCCACACTGGATCAACACGCTCGTCCCCGGATCGGGGTCGAGCCCGTCGGGACGAATGTACTCGTCGTCTCCCGCGAACTCCTCGGTGACAGCATCGGCCGAGTCAGGATCCCGCGTCGGCGTCGGATCCTCGACGTCCGCGGCGCCACGCCGTCCGCTCCCGCTCCAGAGCCGCTTCCAGCGCCCGCCATCGTCGGATTGTGGGTCGGCCGCGGGCCCGTCCGAACCGACCTCGCCGACGCTCGTCGCGTCGCCGTCCGTCGGGTCGTCCTCCGTCGGATCGGTCTCCAGCGGGTCGCCGCGCGGATCCGGTGACGCCGATCCGCCGGACGCGGCCGACACCGCCGACTCCGACGCGGGTACCCCCGTCGCGTCCGGCGGCGGGTCGGCCGCCTCCGTCCCGTCGTCGATCCAGTCCCACGAGTCGAGGTCCTCCGTCGCCGACTCCGCCCGTTCCGACGTGGCGGGATCGTCCTCGGCGGTCGCCGGCCCGTCGACGTCGAGTCCGTCGCCGTCGGGCGTGTCGTGTCGTCGGTCCTCGTCCGGAGCCGAATCGGCGGCGCGGCCGTCGTCGGGTCCCCGGTCCGCCTCACCCGTTTCGCTCCCGGACTCACGCCCGGCTTCGGCCGTCTCGTCTTCGGACCCCGACCCCGACCGGCGAACGCGGTCCGACAGCTGCTTGAACCGCGACCGGCGGCCGTCCTGTTGCTCGTCGTCGGTCGCGTCGTCGTCCTCGCCGCGGGCGTCGTCGGTCATGGGGACGTCGTCGGGAATGGTGGGCGTCGCGTGGTCGGGAACGGCGTTCGTTCCGCGCGTGCCGGGGCGGGAGCGAGGGCGGGCTCCGGAGCGGGCACGGGTCCGGCGGTCCCCATCCGTCCCCGAGTCGACGACCCGCGGCTCACGCGCCCGGGGTTCGTACGCCGGAAAACTCGGGGACTGAGTCGGTGGTTCATTGTTCGCGTCTGACAGTAGCGGGAAATCCGGAAAGGAGACGGTTAAAATTACCGGAGTTTCGGTCGCCGCTCGCCGGTCGGTTCGCGCGGTGATCGTCCGGCCGTACCGGTCGGCGGTTCGATCGATTCGGCGGATTCGCGGCTTCGTTGCGGCGCTCACTGCGAGTGCGGAACGATTAATACGTTGCCGGACGAACATTTAGTGACATGTCGGACTCCCCTGCTCCCGATGGCGGTCCGCCGGTCGATTCCGACGCCTTCCACGAGTGGGTCGAACACACTGCGTCGGCTCGGGACGTCGACGAGCAGGAACTGCTGAACCAGCTCGTCTCGGCGTTCTGGGTGCTCGACGAGATGAGCGGCGTCACCGGCGACACCGACCCGTTCGGGACGGGGTCGGGCGGCGGGACCCGTTCCGACCGGACGGGTGCGGGCTCGGCGGCCGACGACTCCGGGGCGGATCCATCCGACGACGTCGACGCGATCCTCGGAGGGGACCTGTCGGACTCCGCGGGCGGCGGCGACGCTGGAGCCCGTGAGCCGGACGCGGGTGCCGACTCGCCGGACGACGAAGCTCCCGCACCCGCCGATGCGGCTACGGAACCCGATGCCGGCGCCGAGTCCGCCGGGGCGGGAGACGGGGTGGACGACGTCGCCGCGGAGATCCGCACGCTCCGGGAGTCGCTCCACACGCAACTCGAGGTGGTGCAGGCGGTCGGCGAGCTGCGCCGGCAGCTGTCGGACCTCTCGCTGGACGTCGAGAACCAGCGGTCCCGTCAGGACCAGTTCACCGACCGCATCTCCGACGACCTGACCCGGCTTCACAGCCGGATCGAGGAGCTGGAGTCGCGGACCGAGGCGTCCGAGGCGGCGAGCGCCGAGAGCGTGGACCGCCTGGCCGCGGAGCTCCGCGACGACATCGAGTCGCTGGCGGCCACCCAGCGGGAGTTCGAGTCGTGGATCGACGAGGAGTTCGACGAGATCGAGGGGTTGTTCGAGCACGTGCTCGAGGCAACCGACGAGCTCGACGACCGCCTCGCGGACGTGGAGTCGACGCTGGAGACGGTCCGTGCGGACCGGACGGAGCGTGACCGACTCCGGACGCTCCGCGAGACCGCCCAGCGGTCGGGGGTCGACCGCGCCGACTGCGGGAGCTGTGCCGCGACGGTGGACCTCTCGATGCTGGACGAGGCCCGGTGTCCGGAGTGTGACACCGCGTTCGCCGACGTCACGCCGGCGACCGGCTGGAACCCGTTCTCGAAATCCACCCTCGAGACGAACCCCTCCCCGCCGGCGGAGTTCGAGTAGGACGCCCGCCGGCAGCCTGCGTCGACCCACGATCGCCGAGCCGTTGGACCACATCTCGCCGGATCGCCGCCGCACGCCCCGGCGGCATACGTGACAATCGATCGTACATTCCCCATCACAAATGTTTATGCGTGAACACCAGTTACTGTTATTACAGGATGTTCCCCGACCCGGTCCGTGAGGCGGACGAGGTGTTGGTGAGCGGGCCGTTGTTGAGCGGGAAGCGCACGGTGTTTCACCGCCTGTTGCGCGAGTGGGCCGACGAGCCGGTGGTGACCTCGACGCGGCGGGTGGCCGAGCGCGTGCGCCGCGACCACGAGCGTGCGACGGGGTGTGGCGGCGACGACCTGGTGATCGTCGACTGCGTGTCGGCGACCCACGAGGACGACCCGTCGGACACGCCGCGGACGAAGTACGCCGCGGGGCCGGGCAACCTGACGGACGTCGGCACGACGTACACGGGCGCGCTCGAGGGGCACTCCGGAGACGGGGCGGTGGGGATCACCTCCATCTCGCCGCTGTTGATGTACGCGCCCCTGGACGCGGTGTATCGGTTCACGCGGCTGGTCGCCCAGCAGGCGGTCGGCGAGGGGTATCCGATCGCGGCGGTCGTCGAGTCGCAGACCCACGACGACCAGGAGCTGCACACGATCCGCGAGCCGTTCGACGCCATCATCGAGACGCGGGTCGCCGGGGACGACGCGGAGTTCCGCGCGCG
>LFFM01002663.1_pt1 | contig 11641 bp, 9 predicted proteins | sample 643131 | NCBI WGS metagenome assembly LFFM01 (sample SAMN03777445, study PRJNA286221) | soda lake metagenome | biome: soda lake; feature: Kulunda steppe; material: water; isolation source: sample Tc-Br brine of Tanatar trona crystallizer | place: Russia: Kulunda steppe | collected 2011-07
GACCCCGACGACTATCTTTCACTCGGGGCGGAAATCATCGATGAAGCAGGTGATGAGGTAGAACTCGACGGCAGTCACCACGGGCTCGAGGTCGACTTCGCTGACGGTGCCTCTGAGGAGTATCTCAGCCTCGATGAGCACGGTGACCACGTCCACGTCATTGGTGAAGCAGAGGGAGAGACGGAGATTCTGTTCCGGTGGGTCCACGACGGACATACTGAATACGAGACGCCGCCGCTGGCAGTCGATGTAGACCACGACCACGGCCACGAAAACGGCCACGACGAGGGTCATGATAACGGCGAAGTAGAAACCTTTGAAATTCTCGACCGAAACGAGGACGAGGAGGTCACGGCGTACCTTCACGGCGACCACTGGGACGGGGAACTGCCAGAGGTTGAGGAAGGAGAGCATCTCTCACTCGGAGCTTATATCGAGGACGACCACGGTGATGAAATCGAACTCGACGGTGACCACTACGAACTCCGCGTCGATTACGGCAACCACGCCCACGAAGACGTGGTGAGCTTCGATTACCATGGCGACCACGTCCACATTATCGGTGAGGAAGAAGGTCACACTGATGTGGTCTTCCAGCTCTATCACGACGACCACGTCGACTACGAAACCCCAGCAATCGAAGTTGAGGTTGGCCACGGCCACGACGAGGGTCATGATAACGGTGAAGTAGAAACCTTTGAAATTCTCGACCGAAACGAGGATGAGGAAGTCACGGCGTACCTTCACGGCGACCACTGGCACGGCGCACTGCCAGAAGTTGAGGAAGGAGAGCATCTCTCACTCGGAGCTTATATCGAGGACGACCACGGTGATGAAATCGAACTCGATGGAGACCATTACGAACTCCGCGTCGATTACGGTGACCACGCACACGAAGATGTCGTGAGTTTCGATTATCATGGCGACCACGTCCACATTATCGGTGAAGAAGAAGGACACACCGACGTTGTATTTGAGCTATATCACGACGGTCATACTGAGTACACCTCGCCAGCAACCGAGGTTAGCGTCGAACACGGTCACGAGCACGATGACCATGGTCACGGCTACGAAGATGACGTCGAGCACGCGTGTCTGCACTTCGATGACCACCACACCGGAATCGACGAAGCCGAACCGCTCGATGGTGGCGAGAGCCAGGATGACCCTGCTGTCGTCGCTGAGACACACAATACATACAACGTTTCCTTCGAGGGTGACAGCACCTACGTGATGTTCGATGTGGCAGAATACGGCGGTGGCGAGGAGTTCATGTTCCTGTCCGAAGAGGGGCAGGTGGAGGCTATCGTGGGCGAGAAAGTCGAAGAGGGTCACGATATCGAAGACGGAACGTGCGAATACGTCGATATGTGGGCCGTCATCGAACCAGACAACGACGAAATCGTCATTCGCCTTTCCCCTGCAAACGGGGACTCGGATAGCTACTGAATCTCGTCCCAGTAGTTATTAACTTAATACAATAACATAATAACCCTTTTTAGTTGGTGGGCGTAATATAACATATGAACCTTTCACGTCGGTCCGTACTTGCTGGTATTGGAGCAGGAACGGTCGGTGCACTAGCTGGCTGTCTCGGTGGCGAGAATACCGACGCCGATGGCTATACAGCCTTCTTTTCGCTGTATGACTGGGCAAACGAAATAGGTGGTGAGGAACTCTCGTTCGAAGACCCGGTTGGAACCGGTCGGATGGGTCATGGCTGGAGTCCAGACGGGAGCCTGACGACTGACGTCGCATCCACGGATATTTTCATCTATCTCGATACAACTGAGTTCACATGGGCACAGGACCTTGCCACGGAACTGCAGGCGGATTACGATAACATCACAGTCATTGACGCACTCGATGGTCTCGAACCATACTTTATCGCTTTCGATGAAGATGACGAAGAAAACGGTGATGAGGGGATACCGGCACCGGATTACAACACCGAATTCGAGCCGGAAGACCTCGGACTCGATGATTTCGATATCTGGGACCTCAGAGAGGAACAACAGCTTGGCTACTGGCACAACGACCACTGGCACGGTGGCGTCCCTGAGGTTCCACTTGGTTCGTTCGTCCCTGTCGCCATTACTATCGAAGATCGAGACCAGCGTGTCGTCCCGCTCGGCAGAGACCATCGCTTCTGGATGGATGCACGCCTTGCTGATGATTCCGAGGACGGGATTGTCCGAATCGAATCACAGGGCGACCATATTGAGTTTCACGGCGAATCTGAAGGGGAAGCAGAAATTATCTTCGAGATTTACGACGGCGACGAGTTGATATACGACACGGAAAACGACCCGGATACAGTCACTGTAAGCGAGGATGTCGACGCTGACTTCGAGTTTTTCGACCCACACCTCTGGGTCGACCCTATCCACGCACAGCGGATGGTTGATACTATTACTGAAGGGCTCGTTTCCTACGACCCTGACAACGAAGCTGTGTACCAAGAGAACGCGGAGGCGTACAAAGAACGGATGGATGACGTACACGACCAGATCGAGGAGGTCGTCTCTGATGCCGAACTTGATGTTGCAGTCTTCGCCGGCCATGATTCCTACCAGTATCTAGAACGACGCTACAATTTCCAGCTTGCCACGCCGACAGGTGTAACACCCGATGCAGTGGAATCTTTTGACGATATCAGCAACCTCGCCGAGGTCATCGAAGAGCACGACATTGATACCGTTCTCTACGACCCTTTCGAAGCGGCAAACCCCGGCGAGGATTACCCGCAGATGGTCGATGTATTGTTCGACGAAACTGATATTGAAGAGGCCGAGCCGTTGAGTCCGGTCGAAGGGGTTACTGAAGAATGGGCGGATAATGACTGGGGTTGGGTCGACCAGATGGAGAATGTGAATATTCCATCCCTGAAAAAAGCCCTCAAAGCCGACTAAGGGCGACGACTCGGTTTCCCGCTTACGTGTTTTGTTATTAACGGAATAGGATTGAATAATAACTCTTTTTACCGTCAGTATCTTGGCTCCGCTAGAGACTACCGTGAGCACAGTAATTGACATCCAGAATCTCTCCTATTCGTACGGTAATACGCTTGCGCTGGAGGACATTTCACTCACTGTCGACGAGGGGAGCTTTTTGGGGCTTATTGGGCCGAACGGCTCCGGAAAGACCACGCTCTTGCATCTGATGATCGGTTTGAAACGACCGGATGAGGGGACCGTGACACTGTTTGGTGAACCGGCACACGCGTTTGAAGAAGGAGAGCGAATTGGCTACGTGTCACAGCGCGCGACAGACCGCGGCGAGAGTATGCCGGTTTCAGTTCGTGAGACTGTTTTGATGGGACGCTTTCCACATGTCGGCCACCGACGAATCAGCGACGAAGACCACGTTATCGTCGACGAGGCACTGGAGCGTGTCGGTATAACTGACCTTGAGGACCGCGCGATTTCGGCACTCTCTGGTGGGCAACGCCAGCGTACCTTCATCGCCCGTGCACTCGCAAGCGAAGCGGACCTTCTGGCACTGGATGAGCCAACTGTCGGTGTCGATGCTGAATCACGGACTGAATTTTACGATATGCTGGATGAACTCAACCAGGAAGGCATCACTATCTTACTCATCGAACACGATGTCGATATTTTGACGGAACATGTGGACAAGGTTGCCTGTCTCAACCAGCGCCTGTTCCATCATGGCGATACGGTGTCGTTTCTCGAGAGTGATGCAATTGCTGAGGCGTACGGGCCAACGAGCCGCGTCATCGCCCACGACCACCCATGATGTCGGTACGAAACGTCCTTCAGGGAATCAGTCTCCTCGGGATTGCTATTCTTGCAGCCCTCTCACTCCTCTTTATATCTGCTGACTGGCTTAGACATCTGGGTGGGCCGCTCGGGTCGTTCGGCACCGACCTTTTTGCAGCAATCCTCAGTGGCGGGGAGTGGGTCGATGATACCGTCGGAACAAGAGTGTTCCAGCATGCGTTCACCTGGCGTTCTGTTTCAACTGGCATACTAATCGGCATTGTCGGTCCACTTGTCGGGACGTTCCTCGTTCATCGCCAGATGGCTCTCATTGGTGAAACGCTTGCACATACCGCGTTTGCTGGTGTCGCCGTGGGGGTCCTTTTAGCTGGTTTGACCCCGCTTTCGGGGTCCAGTGACGAGCTCGTGTTTATCGCGCTCATCGTGAGTGCAGTGGCTGCACTCGGGCTGCAGTGGCTAACTGCTCATACTGATTCATACGGGGATGTTCCGATTGCCATCGTCCTCACTGGGAGCTTTGCCGTGGGGACGCTGCTTATCTCGTGGGGCCGTGACATTAGCCCAATCCCTATTGAAATTGAGGATTTTCTCTTTGGGAGCCTTGCAATTGTTACGCCTGAAGGAACGCGCTTGGTTGCCGTCCTCACCGTTGTTGTCGTCGGGCTCGTAGTTGTAAATTACAAGCAGTTCCTGTTCATTACGTTTGACGAGCAGGCAGCACAGGTTGCCCGACTGAACGTCAGTGGTTACAACTCGCTATTGATTGTGATGACCGCAGTCGTTGTCGTCGGTGCAATGCAAATCCTGGGTGTTATTCTGGTTGCAGGATTGCTTGTTATCCCTGCTGCCGCCGCGTCACAGCTGGGGAAAAGTTTTCGCGAGACATTGGTTCTTTCGGTGATTTTCGGCCAACTATCGGTCCTCCTTGGACTGGCGTTCGCGGTTAGTGTTGACCTCCCTCCTGGCGGCGCAATTATCGTTGCTGCAATCATTATTTATCTGATTGCAATTACCGTCTCAGACCGGGCAATTGGACAGATTTCGGTCCACTGAGTGGTATACATCGACACTGGTTCATCAGGCTACCAACACTCCAGTGGATTCTGTGTGATTTCAACGCTACTAATCTCTATAAATAAGATAATAACTTTTAACAACTTAGATATTTATTTTACTAATACTCCATACGCACTCCCACATGAGTTTGCTCCCACTAACTGACAGCATCGAGTCAACCTACCGTGGCACTCAGCAGTGGCTTCGCTCAATCCGCCCGACCATAGTCGCCGGTGTTGGCGGCACGATATTGCTGGTGATTTGTGCGATGAACTTTGTTTTATTGTACTGGTTGCAAAGTCAGGGGATAGCCACAGAAACGTATTCACAGTTTCTGGCAACCGGAGCAGACATCGATCACTGGCTTGGGACCAATATGTTCCAACACCCTGTTTTCTGGCACGCATTTTCTTCCGCAATATTTGCAGGGTGTACAATTCCACTGGTGGGGACGTTTCTGGTACATCGTGAGCAGGCACTACTTGGTGAAACACTCGCCCATACGGCGTTTGCGGGTGTTGCAGTCGGCGTGATTGTAGTCGGAATGACCGGAATTTCGATGCCACTGGAACTATTCGCACTCGTCATTGCCATCGCCGGGGCAATTTGCATCGAGTGGTTTCGAAACAGCACACAAAGTTACGGTGATGTACCGCTCGCTATTGGATTGGTTGGGAGCTTTGCCGTTGGCACGCTCCTCATTACGTATGGACAGGACCGGATGCCCCTCTCGGTCGATATCGAGGGATATCTCTTCGGGAGTGTTTCTGTTGTGACGGCTCCGGGAGCACGGCTGCTGGCGCTTATCACTGTGTTGGTGTTTGCAACCGTCGCGTTGCTGTACAAACAACTGTTGTATATTACGTTCGACACATCTGGTGCGCGGGCCGCTCGACTTCCTGTCTCACGTTACAATACCATGTTGATGATACTCGCTGCAATCGTTGTCGTCGGCGGGTTACAGCTACTCGGCGTGATTTTAGTCGCTGGTTTACTTGTTATTCCCGCTGCAACCGCGACCATACTTGCTTCTCACTTCAAACAACTTCTCGTCTACACTGTCCTGTTGGGACAGTTTTCAGTCGTCACTGGTTTCCTCATTGCACACCAACTCAGTCATCCGTCTGGCGCGACCATCGTCTCCGTTGCTATCGCCTTATATATTGCAACTCTCACCATTTCGGATTAAGCCGACCATGGGCCTGGATGCAATTTGAACGCATGAACCACGAGAAGACGACGCCACTCGCTGCTCGCTCGTAGCGTCCACTCCCGATGGTCGTTTCCGACAGTTCGCGATGACCCTACGGGAGCGGATTTTCAGCCTTGTCACTCCTGAATTATGTTTTGAGAGAATTTGCGAGGGAAGACCGTTCCGCAGGTCTTCCGCACACTTTGCCCGTTCGGGCGCAGTGCGAGGGATGCGATTTGAACGCATGAACCCCTACGGGAACGGATCTTGAGTCCGTCGCCGTTGGCCTAGCTTGGCTACCCTCGCACACTGGCTGTTCCGTTGCAGGGCACTATCCTGCAATGGGTCTTTGCCCGTCCGATTATATAGGTCGTACGACTTCCGGACGACCGCCCTGACTATCCGGCGCTATTTTCGAGCGACTTCGTGCCGACCGAACCCGTACCGCAGTCGGTTAGCAAGTCGTCGAGAGAATCGGTCGTCAGCCCGCGACCCAAACCGTTCACCGAGCGATTGGTAGATGAGTGGAACCGGAACTTCCTGTTCGAGCGCCTCCTGTACTGTCCAGGTTCCCGTCGAGCCACCAGCAATATAGTCATCAACGTCTCCAAGGTCGGTTCCTTCCTCGCGGAACGCCTCCTCACAGAGTTCGAGTAGCCACGACCGGATGACTGCCCCGTTATTCCACGTCTGTGCGACGGATTCGAGGTCGAGGTCGTATCGTCCCTCATGCAACAACTCGAATCCTTCCCCGTAGGCCTGCATAAGTGCATACTCGACGCCGTTGTGGACCATCTTGACGTAATGGCCGGCGCCGTTTGGACCCATCCGTGCATGTCCATCCGGGCCGGTGGCGACTGCATCGAACACTGGCGTACACTCCTCGTAGGCCCACTCCGGCCCACCAATCATCAGCGAAAAGCCCAGTTCCGCACCGGCAGGCCCGCCGCTCGTTCCACAATCAAGGTATGCTGCGTCAACACTCTCGGCCCGACGAACGGATTCCTCGAAGTGTGAGTTTCCGCCATCGATAATGATATCATCCGTACCGAGAACTGCTGACAGTTCATCAAGCGCCGCATCGATTGGGTCGCCTGCCGGAACCATCAACCAGAGTCGTTTCTCTTCTCCGAGTTTCTCAACAACATCAGGAATTGACTCTGCGGGTGTTGCACCCGCTGCGCTGGCACTCTCTACTGCATCTTCATCGATATCAAACGCGACAATATCATGACCGGCAGCGAGCGTCCGGTCGACAACAATCTGACCCATTCGCCCGAGTCCGATAACTCCAAGTTCCATATCGTGGACTCGTCGGGCCGGAAGGTAGTAATTGTGATTTTCCACCGAACGCTAACAACAATCGCGGAAAATTACGACTCTAGTTCGATCTTCTGAGCGTCAGCCTCGTCGTATTTTTCTCTGAACTCCGAAATGAGTTGGCCCATCTTCGCGTACCAGTCGTTGAGTACGCGCTGCATATCATCGGCAATCTCATCCGGGTCAGTTGGATAATAGACGTGGTAATAGCCGCCCTCGTCGTAGTTGATTTGTTCTTTCTGGATGAATCCTGTCTGCATCAAGCGCTGGATGGACCGATAGACTGTCGAGCGCTCGCGGTCAACTTCTTCGGCAACGTCATCGACGGTGAGCGGGTCGGAGCTTTTTACGAGCACCTGAAAACAATGTTTGTCGAGTTGCTTGAGGCCGTGAAAACACTCAAGCAACCCCTCACACGCCATATCCTGGCGTAACATCTCGTTCATTGCGTCTGGCATACAGTACCGTTAGACCCGCAAGAGTATAAGATTGTGCACAGTTTGTACAACACTGTGTCATAGCATCTGTCCACACGCTATTCAGAGCGATTCACGAATCGGTTGATTCGTTTTGAGACTCGTTCAGGAGTGGTGATTCCGATTCGTTTCGTGATTCGTTTATAGAAACATCGGTTGTTTCATTTGTTGACTCGTTTCCTGTTCCGGCCGAACTCGATGTCTCACCTTCACAGTCGCAGCTAATGTCGACGGTTCGGTCCTGAGCCACGAGGTCCAGGCCGTTTCCAGTGACTTGCACAGTAAACGTCACCGTTGTCTCAGCATCGCTAGATGGTGGGCATTCAACATCTACTGTCACATCACCGGACTTACCGACAGCGAGGCTCTTGGGAACCTGAAGGTTGCTAATAGATGGTACGTCTGCAGAGGAGTCGTACCCAACATCGATATCGGTTATCTCGGTCGTGAGTTGATTCGTCAACTCGACAAGCGTCACTGTCCCTTGACAGACGACGCTCAGGTCTTTGTTCTGGTCTTTGTAAACTAACCGTAGATACGCATCTTCATCTCCGACGGTTTCGACCGTTACTTTTCGCTGTGATTCGCTCTGTGAAAACGCCCCACTGGCGAGTAGACTGCTTCCCCCCGCTGCGGTCACAAGGCTACCGAGCAAAAACGCTCTCCGTCTCATCCTCTCACCTCGAACAGTGTCTCAATCGCCTGTTTGTTGCGCCAGTTGTGTACCGTATGAATTGCTCCAGCAAGCGCAAACATCACGAGCACAATCCAGATGAGCAGGCTGGCAGTAAGCCAGTCAAACGGATAGATGCTCTGTTGGCTCACCGTTGCGAGCACGCCACCGACACCGGTGAGTCCAAGATAGAGCGAACTCCAGGAGATATCGTTTCCTGGGTCGTACTCCAAATACAACCGGGCGTATTCGGCTTCCTCGTTCACCGTGATTGTACCGCCGTCGCTATCATACTCAATCAGACCGACAGCGTCCAACTTCGGCAGGTGGACCTGGTGAAGTGCTGAGTATACCCGCATTCGTTCATCCGATGGCAACTCAGTGATTTCCCTGTCATATTGCCAGGCGGTCACGTAATCAACCACCTCTCCGAGTTTGACAGGTCCGTCTTGTTGTTGGAGATAGTACAATGCACACCGCCGACGCTCATGACTGAGCACGTCGAATAGCTCGCTGCGTGAAAGCTGGTCAGTGATGGCTCCTAACCCAATATCCGACGTGGGTTGGTTCGGTACTGCCGTTTCTGTATATTTTGTTCCCATAGTTATCACTCGTAAATCACACTGGCCGGTTGGTCTGTGGATTCAATCACTATGTTCTACACCAACCTGTTGCCACTTTGCTAATGCTCTTTTACCAGCGACCGTCGCTCAGTATACAGATACATACCATTCGATTACACGAACTGGCTGTTGATAGACTCAGTGTACAAGAGCGTATCCACTCCCTGCGACCAGTAAGCGTGTCGGTACTGTGTGTTTGTTTTCGTCACACATGCCTGCATTGTGAACTGGGAGGAAACCAGAAGGAGATAGATTGTCTGTAGATTGTCACAGACACACATAGAGCGCACCTCAAAATCATCCAGCGGCGTATAACCAAACCGGTCTCTTTCGTTGTCAGTGATACGGTGTGTCGGCCGACCGGCCGCACACGCGAACTAGCTATGGATAGACGAACATTCTTACTCGGCGCGGGAAGTGCGACAATCGGTGGAACGGCACTGCTCGGCTCAGGTGCCTTCACCCGAGCGCAGTCTCAGCGCCGTATGAAAATCGACGTAGCGGACGATTGGGAGGCCTATCTCGGACTCGATGGCTGTCCGAACTCGCCGAACCGCAGTTACACGACCTTCGACAAGAACGGCCACCTCGCAATCGAAATGTCAGACAAAAATCCGACGGATGCCGGTGGGATTGGCGTTAACTCCAACTCCCGGACCTTCTTTGATGATGTCTTTCAGATATGTAACAACGGCAAACAACCAATCAGTGTCTGGATTTCAGATGACGGGCGCTGGCCGATGTACAACGACGAACGCCGTGTTGAGTTTTACACCGGCCCAAGTAAAGGGGCTGACAGGCTTGACCAGTTGGATTCGATTATCGGAACGCCGAACCAGCGACTCCTCCAGACTGGGGAGTGTCTCTGTGTCGGCATTGCGACTGTCACCAAAGACCTCGGCAGCACTGAGCAACTACTCTCGGATATCGACGATAAAATCGTCATCTACGGCGATTCCGACCGAAAGCTGGCCAAGGGACCAGTCACGAATCAAGATCAGCGGACGACACACAAAACGCTGCAGAAGGCGATCGATAAGGCCAGGAAGAAAGACACAATCAAAGTGTTCGAAAATCAGAGCAAGCACATCACGATCGACAAACCACTGAACGTTGTCGGAGTCGATGACCCGCTGCTTGCAAACGGCGTCACTATTGAATCGGATTACGTTCGACTCTCTGGGTTCCGAATTGAGGCGTTCAACCAGGCACAGGGTGTGGTCATCGACGGGTCACACGTCGAAGTATCGAACAACGCTATCGAATCGACCGCAGAGAACGTCATCACGGCTGATACAGATGGCGGTTACGAAGGAATCACTGTCCGTGATAACGACTTACACGTCACTGGTTCGGACACTCAGCAGGTGCATATCCACGGCGGGCTGGAGGATGATGACCTGACCAATCCATCACGGAACGTGGATATTGTCGCCAATCGGTTTACTGCGGATGGTCTGGGTAATGGTGTCTCCCTTCGGCTTGAGACCGATGCGGGTCGGTTCACTCGCAATCGCTTCGACGACCCGGAGACTGACCTCGGTCACGTCCAACTGTTCGGGCCAAACCATGAGGTGGCAGACAACGAATTCTTCGGTGAATCGCTCTTGGGAGACGCGTTCTATCTTGCTGACCCGCGGAGCCAGTATGACCTGACTCACGTGCTGAACCTGAACGAGTTCGACCCGTCTGCGGAAATTGTCGACAACGAAATCAGGCCAGAGTAGTCGCCGTCTCACCAAAATCAATCCGTATCTACTCCTTTTTCGACCGATTTAGCCTTTTATTGTAATCTATAGAGTTGCCGTAGTGTGCTTGTTGTAGATGGCTATCGTTCCAAAACCATTCCTATGGAATTGGCCCGATTTGGGGTCCAGTTACTAACAAAGTTGGTAGCCCTTGGAGTGTCTTCTGAAGCCGTCAGCCCACGCGTGCGTGGTCAATAACATCAACCACTGGCAGTGGGCAGGACGGTCACTACAAACCATGAGACGACGTAACTTCCTGCTTGGCGTCAGTGGAACAGCAATCGGTGGGAGTGCCCTCCTCGGTTCAGGCGCTTTCACCCGTATTGAATCGCAACGACGGGCGAAAATCGAAGTGGCAGCTGACCCGGATGCATATCTGGGGTTGGATGGCTGTCCGGACTCGCCGAACAGTAGCTATACAGAAATCGACGAGAACGGGCACCTTGCCATCGAAATGTCACCGGAGAACCCGACCGAAGGCGGTGGTCAGGGTATCAACTCGGATTCGTTCACGTACTTCGATAACGTCTTCCAGGTCTGTAATCAGGGGAAAGAGAAAGTCGGCATCTGGATAGATGGTTTTAAAACGCTCGACCTTGACTCCGAGTACGATGACGAACCCACGGTTGAGTTCTATCTCGATGGCGACCCTGACGATTCATTAGTCGGTGAAGAGAACGCATTTCCGCTTGGCGTAGGACAGTGTGTCTGTGTCGGTATTCGAACAGTTTCGAAAGGTCTTGAGGAAGGTGACCAGCTCATCAAGGATGATGAAATTGTCATCAACGCTGATGTCGATAACCTTGGTGA
>LFFM01002664.1_pt1 | contig 11629 bp, 9 predicted proteins | sample 643131 | NCBI WGS metagenome assembly LFFM01 (sample SAMN03777445, study PRJNA286221) | soda lake metagenome | biome: soda lake; feature: Kulunda steppe; material: water; isolation source: sample Tc-Br brine of Tanatar trona crystallizer | place: Russia: Kulunda steppe | collected 2011-07
ACGACCGCCTCGAACTCCGTCCGACTCTGATCGTCGTAGTAGAGCTTCTCGGTCTCCGGAAGGTCGCCGAGTCGTTCGTCGCGTTCGGCCGCCTCGTCGCCTCCGCCGGTCCCTCCCTCGTGGCGGTCCGCGACGAGCGCGTAGAAGTCGTCCGGCACGTCGACGTCGGCGCCACGGTCCGCCGCGATCTCGGCGACCATGTCGGGTTGGATGCCGTGTGAGTCGTACAGCTCCAACAGCTCCTCGGTCGGGATCGGCTCGCCGGTGCCGGCGTACTCGTCGGCGAGCTGCTCGACCTTTCGGGAGCCGCGCTCGAGCGTCTTTCGGTACTTTCGCTCCTCGGTGCGGACGATCTCGCGGATCGTGTCGCGGTTCTCGTAGCCGAGCCGCTCGGCCTGCATGTCGACGAGCTCGTCGAGCGGGGCGTCGACGCCGACGTCGTCCACGAGCCGCTTCGTGCGCCGGAGCACCATGCGCGCGAGATAGCCGGTGGCGACGTTCGAGGGGACGATGCCGTCGCCGAACATGTACGCGAGCGTGCGGGAGTGGTCCGCGATGGCGTAGATCGTCTCCAGCGGCTCGACCAGCTCACGCAGTCGGTCGACGTCGACGTCGAGCTTCTCCGCGACCTCTCCCCTGGCGTCCTCGACGTCGTCGACGTCGTCGATGTCGAGCCGGCCGGAGAGCTTCGCGGCCCGGTGGATCAGCTCGCGTTCCGTCTCGGTGTGTTCGATCCCCGCGTTCTCCTTTAAGAAGTCGATGGCGTCGGGGTAGATCGCCTCGTAGACCGTGGCGGTCCCCTGGCTCATCCACGTCCATCGCTCCAGCCCGTAGCCGGTGTCGACGATGTACGTGTCCATGAACGAGTACGTGTTGCCGTCCTTCATCTCGTACTCGCCGTCGGGGTCCTGCTCCATGCACATGAAAACGAGCGTGGCGAGCTCGGCCCCTTTATATATGACCTCGATGGCGGGTCCGGCGTTTCCGCCCCCGACCCAAGGGTCCTCGAGGTAGGTGATCTCCTCGACGTCCGCCCCCATCGACTCGAAGAACTCGTCGCAGTATTCCACGGTCTCGTCCTTCCAGTAGACCTCGCCCTCGTAGGCGTAGTCGGCCTCGGCGTCCTCGCGCGTGTTGAACGCGTGGTGGGCCATCATTTCGAAGGCCATCGTGTGTCTGCCCGTCTTGCCGACGTTATCGATGTCCTGCATCCGGATGCAGGGCTGTGAGATGGTGAGCGGGTTCGCCGGCGGCGGGGTCTTCCCGGAGGTGACGAGCGGCTGGAAGTCGTAGACGGACGCCTGCGTCAACAGGACGTCGTCGCGCCAGCGGTTCGCGGCGACGGGGTAGGGATCGATACGCTCGTGGCCGTGTTCCTCGAAGAAGGAGAGGAACGCCTCACGCATCTCGGAGAGGCTATGTGATTCCGGGAAGCCGGGGTCGTCGATGAAGCTGTAGTCCTCACAGGGAGGCTCCCCGCACAGCTCACGCTCCTCGTCGCGCGTCCAGAAGTACACGCCACACGAGGGGCACTCCTTTCGGATGAATCCCTCCTCCTCGAAGTAATCGAGGCGGTACTCCGCTTCGAGATCGCTCATTACCGATCCGTGGCCCGTGTTCGGTCAAAAGGGTTCCGGGGTTGCCGCCCGCGACCGATAAACGGGTCACGGTCCGCATCGCGGCCGGCTTCGGTGCAGTATCCGCCGCGGATCAGATCAGGCTGGCGCCGTCGAACACCGTTCGACCGTACTCGACGTCAAGCAGCGTCAGGAGGGTCGGGGCGACGTCCAGCAGGTCAGCGTCCTCGACGGTCGCGTCCGGATGGTCGACGAACAGGGCCGCGTCGTCGAAGGTGTGCATTCCGGTTCGTGGCCCGTCCGCGCTGAAGACGTGATCGTGTGGCCTAAAGCCAGCCTTGAGGTCGAAGCCGTCGTTCGGGATCACCACGAGGTCCGGCGCGATGGCATCGTGGTCGCCACGGAAGGCGGTCTCGCGCTCGACGACGCGCTTCGCGACCGGCTTTCCGTTCGGCCCGGTCATCGCCTCGAGTTCGGCCTTCAGTTCGTTGCGAACCGCGTCGTACTCGTCCGTCGGCACCGTTCCACGGGGCTCGCGGCCCTCGAGGTTGAGATAGAACCGTCCGGGCACGAGCGAGTACGCTCGCGTGTCGCCGTCGATCTCGTCGAGCGCGCCGTGATCGTCGCCGTCGTACGAGAGCCATCCCTCTCGTTCGAGCCACTCGTTGCAGTAGACGTCGTAGGAGAGCCGGGTGAAGCCGTGTGCGGAGCCGACGACGAGCCGCACGTCGTCGGGGAGCGCTCGGCGGAGCTCGCCCACGTGGTCGTCGAGCGCCTCGTAGAACTCGAGAAACTCGTCGTGATAGGTTCCCCCGGTGACGTAGTCCCCCCAAAGGAAGTGGTTGACGCGGTCCGGCGTCATGAACACGCCCATGAACAGGTCCCAGTCGTCCCGCTCCACGTACCGTTTGAACGCGGCCGCGCGCCGTTCGAGCGTCTCGTGAGCGTGTTCGAGAAACCCCGTCTTGTCGTCTTTGTGGCCGAGCTTCGAGTTGACGCTGAGGACGTATCCCGACTCCTGAAGGTAGGTTCGAAGCTCCTCGGGGTGAGCTGCCTTGTCGACGTCGGGCGAGAGAAAGCCCGAGACCATCCGCTGGACGTTGCGCTGTGGCGGGAAGGTGACGGGAACGTTCATCACCGTGGCGTCGAGGCCGGCGGCGGTCGCCCGATCCCAGACGCGGTCGACCTGAACGTCCCGCCCCATCGGAACGTAGGTGTCGTAGCTACCGACTTCCCGGTCCTGAAAGCCGTAGACCCCGGTTTCGCCGGGGTTCATCCCGCTGGTGAGCGCCGGCCAACACGCGCTCGACTCCGACGGCACGATGCTGTCGATCGGCCCGCTGGAGCCCTCCTTCGCGATCGCCGAAAGCGTCGAGAACGTCTCCGGGTGGTCGTCGACGAGTCCGTACGGGACGCCGTCGAGGCCGAGGAACGCAACGCGGGGGGTTTGGCTTCCTCGTAACCGATCGAATAGGCCCATGTACACCCTATCCGCGGACGGCCTCAAAAGGATTGACATCGCTCCGCACGATCGACGGTCGGCGGACATGGGCACGAACGGTCACGTCGGGACGGTTCCGGATGCCCTCGTGACCCTTTTCACGCGAGCGCCCGACGACGACCCATGGAGACACGACGCACCCTTCTCGTCGACGCGTTCACGGACGAACCGCTGTCCGGCAACGTCGCCGGCGTCGTCCCCGACGCCGAGGGCTTGAGCGACGACCGGATGGGTCGGATAGCCGCCGAACTCGGTGCCTCCGAGACCGCCTTTCTGACCGAGCTCGACGGCGACGCGGCCGCCGACCGGCGGATCCGGTATTTCACCCCGACGACGGAGGTCGACCTCTGTGGACACGCGACGATCGCGAGCTACGCGGTCCTGTTCGCCGACGACACGGTCGGCGCGGGCGAGGACGTCCTCCGGACGAACGTCGGCGACCTGCCGGTCGAGGTGACCGACGAGGGCCGCGTCTGGATGACCCAGGACGCCCCGAGCGTCCGTCCCGTCGAGGTCGATTACGACCGGATCGGCGAGGCGTTGGGGGTCGATCCGGCCGCGCTCAGGGACGTCGGCGCCGACCTCCCGGCGGCGGTCGCCTCGACCGGCCTCCCGTTTCTGGTCGTCCCCGTCAACTTCCTCGAGCGGCTGGGCGGGGCCGACCCCGACATGGGGGCGATCGAGGCCCTCTCCGAGGCACACGACGTGGCCGGCGTCTACGCGTTCACCTTCGACGCCGTCGACGCGGAGTCGACGCTGCACGGTCGGATGTTCGCGCCCGCGGCGGGCGTCCCGGAGGATCCGGTCACGGGGACCGCCAGCGGCGCCTGTGGCGCCTATCTCCGGGAAGTCGGGGCGTTCGACGGGGAGTTCCCCGCGGAGCTGCGGCTCGAACAGGGACACTTCCTCGACCGTCCGGGGCTCGTGTACGTTCGGCTCGACGGCGACGTCGTTCGGGTCGGCGGCGACGCGGTCGTCTCACTTCGCGGCGAGCTGTCGCTCCCCGAGGAGTCGGACGACGGGATAATCGAGGCGTGAGACGCGCTCGTCGCCGTCGACTGTTTTGGCGAACCGAACGCTTAGGCGTCGCCGGCCGCTACGTGCTCGTACATGCAGTTCGATCTCCCACGCGCCGCGGGCCTCCTGCTCGCGGTCGTTGCGCTCGGCGTCGGCGGCTTAGTTGCAAGCGGCATGATGGTGCTCGAGACGACCCTGATGATGGTCGCGCCGTCGATGCTCCTCTTCGGCGCGGTCGCGTTCCTCATCGGGGTGAAACATGGCGAGTTCCGCGCGACGCACGGCTGAGGGTCGCGTCACACGCCGGATCCGTCGACCTCGTCGCGATCGCCGACGTGCGGCGTCGTCGACGTCGTGTTCCGCCGGCGCTCAGTTTCCGTCCGCGTCGCCCTCGGAGTCGATGACGTCCTCCAGCGCCTCCGACCCGACGTCGCTCGCGATCTTCACGCCGAGCACGGAGATGACCATCCCCGCGAAAATGAACAGCGCGAGCCGCTGCCCCGACGAGACCGCGACGTCGCCGACGGCAAGCGCCGGCAGCACGGACTCCTGTTCGAGGAAGTAGCCCGCGAACCCCCGCACGACCAAGCCGACCGCCAGAATGACGAACGGGAGGTTCAGGTAAGGGGTCCGGATCCCCTCGTCGCGGATCAGCTCGTCGAGGAGCCGCCCGGTCGCGGCCGTCAGGCCGGCGACCGTGAGCCACGGCACCGCCGCATGGAGGAACTGCATCGTCTCGACGAGGACGGGAACTCCCGAGTCGAGGTCAGCGGCCGCGAGCGCACCGAAGAAGAGCCCGACGAGCGTGAGACCGGCGGCGACGACGTACGTAACGACGGAGACCTGTCCGGCGTATAACGCCTCCCGCGTCCGCTCGGGGACGCCCGCAACGAGCCGGTCGATGGAGAGTCCCTTATATAACAGCGCGGCGCCGAGCAGCCCGGCGACGGCGGCGAGTGCGGCCTCCGACGGGAGCCAGTAGAACAGCGGGGGCAAAAGCAACAGCGCGATGCCGAAGGGAACGAGCACGGTCGATCTGAGCTGCTCGTCCGCGAGGAACTGTTTGAGCAGGTAGTAGGTCGACTCGATGTCGTGGGCCTGCCGGACCACGACGCGGTCGACGGAGTCGACCGGGACGCGCGACTCGACGATGGGGAGCACGCGCTCGTCCTCCGCGGAGTCGACGACGACGATGGCGGACGTGGGGTCGTACCGGGCGACGAGGTCGTCGAGCTGGGACGCGATCGAACGGTCAGCGCCGACCGGGGTGTCGCTCTCGCCGGAGACGACCGCCACGACCGCCTCCTCGCGTTCGTCCCGCAGATCGCGGGCAACGCGCAACGCCTCGAGCAGACAGTTGACGCTGGCGTCCTCCGGATCCGCGAGGCCGACGTCGGTGACCAGGGACCTGACCGCCTCCCAGCCGGCGACGGGCATCGGCACGTTCGTGGTCCGCCCGATCGCCCCCGAGCGGTCCACGCAGATGACCAGCGTCGTCACGTGTTGGCTCACACCCCCGCGAGTAAAAACCCTCCCGGTCGGCAGGGGCGTCGCCGAGTACCGCGTCGCGGCCGAACACGCTTTCGACACACACGGGTGCCCGCTGACACACGGGTCCCCGCCGACACACACAAGCCTCCGCACGGTCGAGGGTGGTCCATGATCGGGACGGACGGCGATCGGAACGAGCGGGACGAACTCCGCGACCGCGATCCCGTCGTCGTCGACGGCAGCGACGGCGGGGGTGGCGTCCTCCGAACCGCACTCGGCGTTTCGATCGCCACCGGCCGACCGACCCGGATCGAGAACGTCCGCGGCGATCGACCGACGCCCGGACTGAAGGACCAGCACGTCGCCTGCGTCGAGGCGGCTCGTGATCTCACCGACGCCGACGTCGAGGGCGCAACACGGGGCAGCGACGTCGTGCGGTTCGACCCCGGATCTGTTCGTGGCGGAACCGTCGACGTCGACGTCGGCACCGCCGGCAGCGCGACGCTCGTCTGTTCCGCGGTGCTTCCGGCCGCGCTCGTCGCCGAACGACCCGTCAGGCTCCTGGTTCGCGGCGGAACCGACGTCGCGTGGTCGCCGTCGACCGACTACTTCGCCGGCGTCTCGCTCGGGGTGCTCCGAGCCCACGGGGTCGTCGGCACGATCGACGCGCCGCGGCGAGGGTTCTACCCGAGCGGCGGGGGCCTGCTCCGGCTCGACGTCGGGCCGTCAACCGCGGATCGAGTCGTGCTTGATGCTCCCCCGACGGTCTCGGCGGTCCACGTGGACGCGGTCGCGTCGACCGACCTCGCGGACGCCGACGTCGCGGAGCGACTGGTCGACGTGGCGACGGCGGACATCCGTGAGGGCGGAATCGCGGTCCCCACGCGCACGGCACGGTACGCGGAGGCGACGTCGACGGGGGCCGCCATCACGATCCGCGTCGAGGGGAGGACGCTGACCAGCCCCGATCGCCCGATCCCGCTCGCCGGATTCACGGCGCTCGGCGAGCGGGGCGTTCCGGCCGAGACGGTCGCGGGCAACGCCGTCGAGCGTTTCGAGAGCTGGCGGGAGAGCGACGGCGCCGTCGACGCCCACCTCGCCGATCAGCTCGTTCCCTACCTCGCGCTCGTCGGGGGGCGGCTCCGGATCCCGGCCGTCACCGATCACGTCAAGAGCACGGTCGCGGTCGCTCGGACGTTCGGCTTCGATCTCGACCTCGACGAGGAGACGACACCGGGTGAGGCCGCGGTCCTCCGAGCGGACGGCGGGTGAAAGGGGCCGCTTGCCGGGTTACGGGGTCGCGTTCGTCCCTTACCGGAGTTCGACGTCGACGTCGCCGCCCTCGTCGGTGAACACGCTCGCGACGCCGCTGCCGGCCGCGAACGCGACGCGCTCGGCGCCGATCCCGAACCGCTCTGCGAGTCCGCGCTGCGGTTCGAGCTCGCGGATCTCGACGTCGGTTTCGAGCAGGTCGGCGAGTCGGCTTTCGACGTCCTCCCGGGTCCCGAGCTCGTCGACGAGGCCGATCTCCGCGGCGTCGGTGCCGAGGTAAACCCGCGCTTCCGTCTCGCGAACGTCGTCGGGGTCCATCCCGCGTCCCTCGCTCACCGTCTCGACGAACTGCTCGTAGTAACCGTCGATGATCCCCTGAAGGTACTCGCGTTCCTCCTCCTCGATCTCGCGTAAGGGCACGCCGGCGTCCTTGTACTCGCCCGCCGTGAACTGTTCGTAGGAGATGCCGAGCTTGTCCGCGAGCTCCGCGGCGTTCGGCCGGGAGCCGACGACGCCGATGGAGCCGACGAGGCTCGCGTCGTGGGCCCACAGCTCGTCACAGCCGCTGGCGATCCAGTAGCCGCCGGAGGCACAGAGGTCGGTGGCGTACGCGACGGTCGGGCCGTCGAACGCGGCGGCCGCCCGTCGAACGTCGTCGCTCGGGAGCACCTCGCCGCCGGGCGTGTTGAGTCGCAACAACAGCGCCTCGGTCGCGTCGTCCTCGTCGGCCTCTTCGATCAGCTCGACGACCTCGTCGGCCGTCGACGTGGCGCCGCCCGAAAGCGGGGACGGTCGGCCGCGATCGCGGACGATCGGCCCCGAGACGGCTACCTCCGAGACGTTGTATTCGTCCGTCTCTCCGATGCGACCGCGAGTGAGTCGGGCGACGATGCGGCGGCACGCGAGCATCGCCGTCGCCGCGAGGACGGCGACGGCGACGATCAACGCGCCACCCTTCGAACGGGGGTCGCTTTCCATACCGTCGATTGGTCGGCCTCCGGTTTAAGCGGCGGGACTGCTTCGGGCGACGTTCCGAGCTGCGAGAGACGACCCGTCGGGCGGGGCAGTCGCTCTCGGGATCGGACCGACGGCGAGAATCGAAACGCGTGCGTCCGTCGACTACAGCAGGCCGGTCTTCTGGAGCTTCATCAGGTCCTCGGTGTCGAGCGTCTCGCCCTCCTTGAACTTCTGATAGATCTCCTCGGCCTCCTCCTTTTCCTCCTCGCGCTTCTCCGCGCGCTCGTCCTTCCGCTCGCGCTCCTCCTTCTTGTCCAGCTCGCGCAGACGCTTCTGCACGCGGACGAAGTCCTCGTGGTGGCGGTCGGCAGCCTCCTGGGCCTCGACGAAGAGCTCGTGCATCTCGTCGGCCTCGTCGCGGATGTCGTCGGCCTCACGGTAGGCTTCGATCATCCGGTTGTGGTGCTCTTGTGCCTTGTCGGCCAGCTCCGTCACCTTCTGGTGGTGTTTCGACGCCTCGGAGCGGACCTCCTCGGCCTCCTCGACGAGCTCGTCGAGCTCGCCCGTGTCGTCGACCTTCTCCTTTTTCTCCGCGAGCTTCTCGCGTTTGTCGTCGATCTTCTCGATGAGCTCGCGCTCGTCCTCGGCGGAGAGGACCTCGGTCTGCTGGCGGAACTCCAGCTGCTCGATCTCCTCTTTCAGCTCCTCGATGGATTTCCCGGAGCCGAGCTCCAGGTCCTGTTTCATCTCCTCGACCTGATCGAACAGTTCGTTGGCCTTCGCGTTGAGCTCGTTTCGCTTGTCCTTGTGCTCCTGGACCTGCTCGTTGAGCCCGTCGCGCTTCTCGCGGTGTTCTTGTGCCTCGTCGACCTTCTCGCGCGTCTTCGCGTTCAGGTCGTCGCGCTTGGAGGCGCGCTCGGAGGCCATCTGGTTGAGCTCGTTCCGTCGGTCACGGAGCTGGCCCGCTCGCTTGATGAGCTGGCCCTTCGAGCCGTTCTCCAGATCGTCTTCAGAAAGGTCCACGTTGTCCGCCCCGTCCATTGCCTCGATGCCGTACTGTTCGATGACTTCGTCTTTCGTTACCATTTTTCTATCTCTCCATCACCGCTCCGGATATGGCGGACGCTCGTCGTCGTGCGTCGAGCCGTTGATAAGAACTCCCGTTCATTTCGACGTGCGATCCCACCAGCGCCGGAGGCGTTCTGGTACCCGGACATACTCCACTTCGATATATAAATCCATCGGTGGATCGATCCGTGTAAATCGGTACCATGGGCCGTAATACGGCCGAATACGCCGATTTCACCGGATCCGGCGCGGTCGCGTGAGACCGGTTCGTGTAGCGAGCGTTTCATGCCGTGTGGCCCGACCGCAGGGACCATCACACGCCCTCGATCGGGGTGATGGAGTCGCTGCTACGTCGTCCCGCGGCGCCCCCTCGCTCACCCCAACGCGGCGACGCGAACCTCGTGTGCGGCGTCATCGGGGTCGAGAACGACGCGGTCGACGACCGCCTCGCGGACGGCGCCCCGCCAGTCGGTTATCGCCTCCCCGTGGCGTGCTCGTCTCGTGGCGAGATCCGCGTCCGGATGGCGTGCGGCCGTCTCGTCCGCCTCGGGATACGGCGGAACGTCGCCGACGAGGTCCCGCGGATCGACGTGGATCGCGCCCTCGGCCGCGGTCGGGTCCTCGGCGCCCGCCTCGTGGATCCGGGCGCGCATTCGCCCGGAAAACGGCGGCGTGATCCGGAGGACGACCCGGCGATCGGTCCGTAACGTCGCCTCCAACGCGGTCGCGACGTCCTCACGATGCACCGCGACGGACCGGATGCGGGCCGGGTCCTTCCCGTCGTGGTTCCCGTTTGCGGGAGCGTCCCCGTCAGTCATCGTCCGGGGACCACCGTGCGTCCGAGAGCGTTCGTTGGACGGCCTCCTCGCCGACGGCGGCTGCGAGATGCTCGAAGCCACCACGCACGCCGCGGTCGGTCGCGTTCGCGACCAGTCGCGAGACGATGAACTCCGGCGTCGACTTGCCGACGGTCCCGTATCGCGGCTGGTAGTCCACGCGCAACTCGAGATCGTTCGTCAATCCCTCGGCGAAGATGCCGTCGATCCGCGCGGCGTCGGGCAGCGGACTCAGGTCCTCGGCGAGATGCGTGACGTAGACGCCGAGCGCGTCGCGCTCGACGGTCAACTCGACGAGGCCGTTGAGCAGGTCCGCGGCCCGCCCCGGCTCCGTGATCGCCTCGAACTCATCGACGAGCATCAGGGTTCGTCCCTCCTCGACGAGCGGCGGCACGACCGACTTCAGGGTCGATTCGAGAACGCCCGCGTTGAACGACGCGTGTCGTCGGTGGAAGACGATCCGATCGAAGGTTCCGACCTCGGCCTCCTCGGCGGGCACGGGCAGGCCCATCGACGCGAGCAGGGCGACCGCACACAGCGTCTCCAACAGCGTCGTCTTCCCGCCGGAGTTCGCCCCGGTGAGCACGCTCACGCGATCGCCGGAGGGCGGCCGGGCAGCCGCCGCGAGCGCCGGGGCTTCCTCCGGACTCTCGCTCAACGAGTGTGATCCGATCGCGTACGAGACGGGCTGGACCTCGCCGGAGACGAAGAGGCTGCGTGCCTCACGGACCGCGATCCCGTCCTCGACGAGCGTCGGCCGCGTCAGGTCGTGTTCGGCCGCGAATCGGCCCAAAGAGAGGTGAAACGCGACCTCGGAAACCGCCTCGACCGCACGGTCGACGTCGTCGCCGGCCTCTCCGAGTCGCTCGCGCAGGTCGGCCGCGACGGTCGCCTCCCGCTCCGCGACGTCGGCCTCCAACTCGGCCACGAGTTCACGGAGCGTGCCGGAGACGAAGTCCGCGGCGTCGACCGCCTCCTCCGGCGCGGCCGACCGGATCGTCGCCGGGTCGATCCCGGTCTCCGACGCGAGATGGTCGATGACGCCCCCGCGGAACGCCTCGAAGTCGCGGACCGAGCCGTCCCGGACCGACTCGATCACGTCGAACGCGGCGCTCTGCAGGTCCCGAGCCGCGTCGAGTCGCTCGCGGCGACGGTCGAGCTCCTCGTCGGCCCCCCCGGCGATGGTCGGACCATCGACGGTGGTCGACCCCCCGGCGGAACCGGCCGCACCCTCTCCGTCGGTCGCGTCGTCGGACGGCCCGGCCACGTCCTCGAGCGAGCCGCGGACGTACCCGAGCGCGCCGACCGCATCGCGGAGCGCGTCGTCGTCCAGGCCGTCGAGGGCGTCGAAGGTTCGCCCGGCGAGCCCGACCGCGCGAAGCGCGAGCGCCGCCTCCACCGCGGCACGATCGGTGCCGCCCGCCTCGTCGTACGTCGTGAACGCCTCGACGACGCGCTCGCGGTCCGCATCCGAGAGTCGGTTCCACGCGCCGCGGGCCGCGACCACGTCGTTCAGTCGCGATTCGATCGCCTCCCGGTCGGTCAGCGGCGTGAGCACCCGGATCCGGTCGCCCGCATGCGCGGTCAACGCGTAGCGGGCGGCCAGCGAAAGCAGGTCGTCGTAGACGGACCGGGCGTCGCCGGTCGCGAGGACGTCCATGCCGGCCTCGCCGTTGGCCCGGCGGAGGATCCGGGTCGCGCGGCCGCGATGCAGCCCCGCGTCGACCAAGGCCCGGACGTCGGCCGACTCGATCGCCTCGACGGCGCGCTCGGTGCCGAGCGCCTCCGCGAGCGTCTCGCTCGTCTTGGGCCCGATCCCCCAGTAGTCCTCCAGTCGCATACGTTCGCGTGTCGGCGAGTCACCTTGGCGTTTTCGTCACCCGGATCCGGATCGGGTTTCCGGATTCGGA
>LFFM01002665.1_pt1 | contig 11627 bp, 6 predicted proteins | sample 643131 | NCBI WGS metagenome assembly LFFM01 (sample SAMN03777445, study PRJNA286221) | soda lake metagenome | biome: soda lake; feature: Kulunda steppe; material: water; isolation source: sample Tc-Br brine of Tanatar trona crystallizer | place: Russia: Kulunda steppe | collected 2011-07
ACCTTTGAAATTCTTCATTATCAATTTAATAAATTAGAAGAGTCATCATATCATGATCCTTCATCTGGTCTGCCAAATAAATTATATTTATTTAATAGGCTTAAAGAGATTCAGCAGCAAGAAGTCACTAGTGATTATAAATTAGTTTTAATAAATATAAAAAATTATTCTGAGGCTATTAATAATTTCGGTCATGGTAAAACAGTTGAGTTTAATCAGGCTATAGCAGGAAAAATTAAAGGTAATTTTAACCAGGTGAACAATGTTTATAATATCTACAATGAAAATTTTGTTGTTATTTATAATGAAGACTCTCACAATAATTCTTTAATAGATTTAATTAAACTTCTAGAAAATGAATTTAATCAATCATTTGAGTTTAATGATTTACCAGTATATCTTGAAACATATTTTTCAGTTACTTCAATAGAAAATAAGTTAAATCCAGAAGAACTATTCCAGAATGTCTATTTAGCATTGAAAGAAGCCAGGGATTCAAATCAGACTTTAATAGAGTATAAGAATGATTATAGAGAGAAAGAAGAAAATAACTTAATATTATTAGGTGAGATAAAAGACTCTATCCAGAATGATGATTTTTTCCTTAAATATCTGCCTAAATTAGATTTGAAAAACAATGAGATTATTGGAGCTGAGGCACTAATACGCTGGAATCATCCTGAAAAAGGCCAGATATCGCCAGGATTATTTATTCCTCAAGTAGAAAAGACAGCTCTTATCAATGATTTAACATATTGGGTTGTAAAAAAATCCTGTCAGGAATTAAATCAACTAAAAGAAGCTGGTATCGATATCAATATTTCAATAAATATAACTCCAAGAAACCTATTGGATAATAATTTTATTGACAATTTGTTTAAGATCATTTCAAACCATGATCTTAGACCTGCAGATTTTGATTTAGAACTTACTGAAACAGATATCATGCAGGATATTGATACCGCTGCAATAAAACTTTCAGAGTTAAGTCAGGCTGGCTTTAATATTTCTCTGGATGATTTTGGTACAGGTTATTCATCACTTTCTTATTTAAAAGAATTACCATTTAATAGCTTAAAAGTTGATCAAATATTTATTAAGGATATTTATCAAAAACCTAAAAGTAAGGAAATTGTTTCTGCTGCAATAAAGTTAGGCCATATAATTGGCTGTCAGGTAGTAGCAGAAGGTGTCGAAACAGAGCAAACTATAACAGAGCTTAATTCCCTTAAATGTGATTATATTCAGGGTTTTTATATTACGGAACCTTTAGTTATAGCTGATTTTATTGACTGGCATCATAATTATTAAATATATTTCAAATTATGCAGGAATAAATAGGATTAACGAGAAGAATAATTATTAAGGGAAAGTTTATAAATTGTTTTGAAGTATCGGGGGAGGGTACTAAATTGGCAGATAGTCAGAGGATTTTAGATAGTTTTTATAAAATAATTATAGATAGTGTTTATGATATGATCTATCTCCATGATTTAAGGGGTAATATTATTGATGTAAACGAACGGGCCCTTGAAGAGACTGGCTATACCTGGGAAGAAATCACTGATATGAAGGTCTTTGATCTCCATCCAGATGTTGATGTTCCTAAATACGATCGGCAGAATATCTATGATAGCTGGGAAGATTGTAATGTTGGCGAATCTGTTAGCTTTCAGGTTGAGCATGTAGGCAAAGATGGAGAACCTATACCTGTGGAGATAGATGCCGGCAAGGTCGGTAATAATGGTCAGGAGTACATGATTGCCTTTGTTCGAGACATTACAGATCGTAAAAATAAAGAAAATAGAATACTATATTTAAGCTATCATGATGTTTTAACAGGACTCTATAATCGCCGATATTTTGAAGAAAAGCTGGAAACTATTAATGAGGCAATCTTGCCAGTCAGCCTTATCATGGCAGATCTCAATGGTTTAAAAATTGTAAATAACAGCTATGGTCATACGACTGGCGATAAAGTTTTGGTCAAGGCTGCTAATATTTTAGAGGAAGAAACACCTGAAAAAGCAACAGTAGCCCGCTTTGGCGGCGATGAATTTGTCATTCTTTTACCTGAGACTGATAATCAGGAGGCCCACAGAATTTTTGATGATATTAAAACAGCCTGTAAAGCAACTGAATCAGATGAGTTCCCTGTTTCATTGGGGATGGGTATAGCTACAATGACTGATTCTGAACAGGATATTAACCTTATTTTTGAGAAAGCTGATAGGGAGATGAATCATAATAAGCTACTTGAAACTAGAAGCGCCAATCATAAGATGGTTTCAGGGCTTTTAGGGGCTTTATCTGCTAAAAGTGATGAGACTGTTGAACATACAGAACGGATGACCCAGTTGGCCAGAAAGATTGGAGAGAAGTTGGGAGTTCATAATTCTCAGCTTAATCGACTTTCTCTCCTGGCAACCCTTCATGATATTGGTAAGACTTCTATTCCAGAGGAAGTTTTAAATAAGCCAGGTCCACTGACAAAAGAAGAATGGAAGATGATTGAAGGTCATCCAGCCCGGGGTTATAAGATAGCTTCAGCTACCAGTGAGTTTGCAGTCATTGCCGAGGAAATTCTCTCTCACCATGAACGTTGGGATGGAAAAGGTTATCCCAGAGGACTGGCGGGTCAAGATATTCCTTATCTTGCCCGAATAATAACAATAGTAGATGCCTATGATGTCATGCTTAGTGGCCGCCCTTATCAGCAGGGCATGTCTAAAGAGGAAGCACTCCAGGAAATAGAAGATTGTGCCGGTAGCCAGTTTGACCCTGAAATTGCAGAAGAATTTGTAGAGTTATTTAGATAATCACTTTAATTATTTGATTTTAAAATGAGCACTATAGATTTAATAAGAGGAGTACTATTAATCATTAATAGTGAGTATTATCTAGCTAATGAGCTTTAATCTGCTTTAAAGATAAAATCCAGCCTTTAATAATATTTATTATCGATCGATAATAAATATAGAGATAATCTAGAATTAATAGGATCATAAATAATAAAAAAGAAGGTGGCGCAGATGAAGATTGATAAAATTCCAGGAGTAAATCCTGTGGAAACTGGAAATAAGTCTGCTGGTAAAAATGAAGTCGATAGAGCTGATAAAGCCCATGGTAAAGGCAATGTAATTGATGTTGATAGAGATAAATATACTCCTGGCAAGCGCAATATTAAAAATACAACTTATGATAAGCCGGCCACTAAGATAGATCAGGAAGCCCTGGCCGAGGTGAAAAAGGCTGCAGATGACGCTAATAGCCGTCTCAAGGCAATGGTTAAGGAACTTCTGGCCCGGCAGGGTATGACTTTTAACGAGGCTCTTGAATCATCAGAAAAAGTAGAGGTTGATGAGCAGGCAGTTGTTGAAGCTAATGAATTGATCTCAGAAGGCGGGAAATTTAGCCCGGAAGCCGTTAGCGACAGGATTGTAAATTTCGCTAAAGCAATCTCCGGTGGCGATACTGAAAAATATGATCTCTTAAAAGATGCCATTGAGAAAGGTTTTAATGAAGCCAGAGAACTTTTAGGAGGTAGCCTCCCTGAAATCTCAGATTTAACTTATGATCTTGTCATGGACAAACTTGATAACTGGGCTAATAGTAGTGAAGATGCATAATAGCAATGAAGTTGCATAAAAAAACCCTCCCCGGAACAGGGGAGGGCGCTATAATAGATCTAACTATTACTGGTTATTCATTATGCTGGTAAATCTTCGCTCTCAATTGTTCCCTCAACATCGAGGTGAATTATAAAAATATCATAAGCTGGAACAGTAATAGTCAAATCAGTACCTTGATAAGTGTCGAATACGTTTCCAATTCCAACTCCAGTCAATTTTTCAGGTAGATCTGCTGTTGCATATCCCTTTATTTTTACAGCTTCTTCTTCATCTTGTTGTAGGTCCCAGTTATCTTTGAGATTTAGTGTAATTGTAACTTCACCATCAACAGGTTCAGATATTTCTACTGTTCCTATATTTATATTTCGGCCGGCATAGATATTTTGTACGGAAGGACCAGCGGTATCAAAGTAATACCACCAGCGTGAACCGCCACCCCAGGTGTCTCCACCAAATGCTGTCTCTTCTACAAAATCACCAACTTCAAATCCGTTATCAGGATCTAAAGGATCACCGTTATCAGGAGTGAATTCTCCATTGGTAGGTTCACTTGTTAGGTCATAATCTTTTTCAGGATGTTCTCTTACAGAGACAACCTGGAATTCATAGTCAGCAATATCATATAGTTCGTCTTTTTCTACAATATATTGCAATTCGTGTCTTTCGCCTTCAGCTGTATGCTCTACTTCGCCAATTTTTGCAAAATGAGAGTGATAATAAGGAGTTCTTTTGCGGAGCACATTATATCTGTCAGCATTTTCTACTCCGTCCCAGGAGATTAAGAAGCCATCGTTATTCTGAACTATCTGGACGTTTGTAGGGGAGGCAGGTTCTGCCATCCAGTCAACACCAACAGTAAGCTGAGAACCATATAGAGTTATTGGTACATCTGTAACTTTACCTGGAACTACTCTAGCCTGTATTTCTTCTCTCACAGAACCATGACCTTCCCAGGATATAACTATTGTATAGTATGCAGGGAAAAGACCTTCTACTAAAAGATTCTGATCTTCTACATCATAATTAAAATCTTTTTCCGCACCAGGTATTGGTTCTCCGTCTAGATCCAATACTTTAATATTTACATCGTCTATTCTTTCTCCACCGGTAGCTTCAGATGGAAACTGATCTACAGTTATATCTAATCCACCATTTGCCTGCTGGATCTCTAGACTGACATCTCTTTTCTGACCAGCAATAACCATAGCTTCGGTGGTACCTTCTGCAATAGTTACCCTCTGTTCAGAACCGGTATTGTACCCAGTTAAAGTAACTTTTACATCATAGTTTGACTCTCTTAAAGCTGTGAAAGTTACTGAGTAACCATTATCACCGAGATTATCTTCTAATATATCTTCATCGTCTAAATCAATTGTTTCTGTATAGCTTGTACCATCAATCTGATATTCAATATAAAATTCTAATTGAAAATCTTCAAACCTATTAAATAGTAAACTCTGGGCTCCAACTTCTTCCTCCATGTTTATTCCACTCATTACAACTTCCAATTCACCTGTTTCTGAACTATCAGCGACGTTTCGGGCAGTATCCTCGACGGCATTATTCCCTACCATGTCACAGGCAGCCATTGTAAATGCAAAAACTAGAACAAACACAAATAGACCAACAACTTTCAACTTTCTTTTTTTCATTTTGTTTTCCCTCCTATTTCTATAGTATACAATTATAATAATATATCGTGTTTGATAATGTTAGTATGATGAATTGATATTGAAAATATTTTTAAAGCTATAATCACATCATAATAACAGTAATATTTTAATTTAGCTGAAAATGATTTTAGGATAACAGTTAGTTTTTTGTAAATGATTATTTTGGTATTATAATGACATATCAACAGAAAAAGAATATATTAAATAAAAACCCTCCCCGACAGCAGAGGAGGGTTTGATAACAGATTAACTGTTGCTGGTGCTATTCATTAAGCTCCATAGATTATTCCCATAACATCCAGCTTGATCCCATAAAATCTATAATTTACGGCAGGAACATCGATAGTAATTATATCTCCATCTACATTTAACTCATCAAAATCATATTGGTAGTCAAAAAATGCAGGTTGAGGTCTCATATCAGGTAGATTGTCTTCAGTAAATCCCTGGACTTTTACAACTTCATCAGTTTTATCTGTTTGTAGTGACCAATTAACATGATCGATAGTCATTTTGAGTGTGATATAATTAGGATTATCTGGATTTTCAATAACTTCTACTGTTCCCATTTCTACTGCTAGATTGACATAGATAGTTTGTTCGGCAGGACCTTCGGTGTCATAGTAATACCACCAGCCATCACCAAATTCACCAGCAGTGTCTCCACCCCAGGCTGTGGCTCGATCGAGTTCGAATAGAGCTGGACTGGCAGGATCACTTGTAAGGTCATAATCTTTATCAGGATGCTCTCTTACAGCGACAACCTGGAAGTTATAGGCTGCTATATCAAATAGTTCTGGTTTTAATACTTTATATTGGAATTGGTGTCTACCTGGACCTGTATGCTCTACCTTGCCAACTTCTTTAAAATGAGCGTGATAATATGGAGTTCTTTTTCGGAGTACATTATATGAATCTGCATTTCCTACGGCATCCCAGGAGATTAGAAATCCTTCTTCATTTTGGAATACCCGAACATTTGTAGGTGAGGCAGGTTCTGCCTTCCAGTCAATATCTACAATTAGTTGAGAACCATATAGAGTGATTGGAACGTTTGTGATTTTACCTGGGATTACTCTAGCCTGGATTTCTTCTTCTACTGAACCATGACCTTCCCAGGAGATAACTATTGTGTAATAAACAGGATAAAGGTCTTCCACTAGAAGATTTTGGTCTTCTACATTATAATTAAAATCCATTTCTCTTAATACTGTTTCATTATCTAAATCCAATAATTTAACTTTTACTTCTTCGATTAGTTCTCCACCTGTTTCTTCAGATGGGAATTGATCCACTGTTATATTTAGATCACCAGTTGTTTGTTGAATTTCAAATCTAGCAACCACCTTCATGCCTGCAACACAAAAAGCTTCATAATTTTCTTTAGATGCAATAATTACTTCTTCACCACTATTGATATTGGTACCTTTTAAAGCAGAACTTACATTATATTTACCTTCTTTTAGGGCAGTGAATATCGCTGAGTAATCACCATTAGGATTACCTAAATTATCTTTTAGTATATCGTCATTATTTAAATTAATAGTTTTATTATACTTTATAGTTGGATCATCTTGATGTTCAACCTGAAATTCGAGTTTAAAATCTGTGAACCTACTAAAATGCACACTTTGAGCCCCAACTTCTTCTCTCATTTCAATTCCACTTACCTCGACTAATAAATCTCCTGTTTCTGAACTTTCAGCGACGTTTTGGGCAGTATCCTCGACAGCAGTATTACTTACCATATCACAGGCAGCCATTGTAAATGCAAAAACCATAACAAATACAAACAACCCAACAATTTTTAGTTTTCTTTTCCCCATCTTTTATCATCCTCCCCTTTGCTGTAGTATATTTATATCATAATATATCGATTTTAATAATAATAGTTTGCCACATTGACATTTTTAATTTTTTTTGAAGGTATAATCACGATATAATCACGGTGAAGATTTACAGTTGGATAAAAATGATTATAAGATAACAGGCAGTTTTCTGGAATATTTCTAGAATAGATGTTTAATTAAATAAAAAAACCTCCCCTATATCAGGGGAGGTTATGGTAATAGATTTAAATGTTACCGGGCTTATTAATTAAGCACCATAGATAATGCCCATAACATCTAGCTTGATTCCGAAATATCTAAAATAATCGGTTGGTACTTCAATAGTAACTACATTGCCTTCTATATTCAATTGATCATAATCAAATTGATGATCGAAAAATGCAGGTTCAGGTCTGAGATTAGGCAGATTGCCTTCTGCAAATCCCTGGACTTTTACAACTTCATCAACGTCATCTACCTGCAGAGTCCAATTATCTTTATCTATGACCATTTCAACTGTAATATAACCATTTCCATTATCAATAACTTCTATTGTTCCCATTTCTGTTTCTAGATTGACCCAGATGGTTTGTACGGCAGGACCTTCAGTATCATAGTAATACCACCAGCCTTCACCAAATTCACCAGCAGTGTCTCCACCCCAGGCTGTGGCTCTATCAAGTTCGAAGAGAGCTGGACTGGCAGGATCACTTGTTAGGTCATAATCTTTACCCGGATGTTCTCTAACAGAGACAACCTGGAAGTCATAAGCTGCAATATCAAATAGTTCTGGCTTTAATACTTCATATTGGAATTCATGTCTGCCTGAACTTGTATGCTCTACTTCGCCAACTTTTGCAAAATGAGCGTGATAATAAGGAGTTCTTTTACGGAGTACATTATATCTATCGGCATTCTCTACTGCGTCCCAGGAAATTAAGAATCCTTCTTCATTTTGCTCTACCCGAACGTTTGCAGGGGAGGCAGGTTCTGCCATCCAGTCAACACCAACAGTAAGCTGTGAACCAAATAGAGTTATTGGAACTTCTGTAACTTTACCTGGAACTACTCTAACTTGAACTTCTTCTCTCACAGAACCATGTCCTTCCCATGATATGACCATTGTATAATAAGCAGGGAAGAGACCTTCTATTAGAAGATTCTGGTCCTCTACACCATATTCAAAATCCATTTCTCCAAGTGATTCGCCTTCTAAACCAAGCAACTCAACATTTACATCTTCGATTAGTGTTCCACCGGTTGCTTCAGATGGGAACTGATCTACAGTTATATCTAATCCACCAGTTACCTGCTGGATCTCTAATCTAACATCTCTTTTCATACCAGCAATAACCATAGCTTCGGTGGTACCTTCTGCAATAGTTACCCTCTGTTCAGAACCAGTATTGAAACCAGTTAAAGTAACTTTTACATCATAGTTTGACTCTCTTAAAGCGGTGAAAGTTACTGAGATATCACCGAGATTATCTTCTAGAATGTCTGCATTGTCTATACTAATGGTTTCTGTAAAGTTTACTGTATCATCATTCTGATATTCAATATAAAATTCTAACTGAAAATCTTCAAATCTATTAAATAGTAAACTCTGAGCTCCGACTTCTTCCTCCATGTTTATCCCACTCATTACGATTTCTAATTCACCGGTCTCTGAACTTTCAGCAACGTTGCGGGCAGTATCCTCAACTGCATTATTCCCCACCATGTCACAGGCTGCCATTGTAAATGCAAAAACTAGAACAAACACAAATAGCCCAACAACTTTAAATTTTCTTCTTGTCATTTTTACCATCCTCCCGTTTCTATAGTATGTCTTAATCATATTATGCTGGATGTTATAATCATAGTACTCTGAATTGATATTGAAAATATTTTTTAAGGTTTAATCACTATACAATTAGTCTGTTTTTTTAATCTTAGCTAAAAATGATTTCAGGATAACGACAGTTCTCTGGAACTGGTTATTTTGGTATCTTAAAGTCATTTTCACAGCAGAAGAATATTTTAAATAAAAAACCCTCCCATGGAGGGGAGGGCTCACTTACTAATTCATAATATTTATTCAACTCTAATTCTGTTATAATCGTTTTAATCTACCATGAATTCTCCATTGGCAGGTTCACTTGTTAGGTCATAATCTTTATCAGGATGTTCTCTTACAGAGACTATCTGGAATTCAAAGTCTGCAATATCAAATAGTTCTGGCTTTTCTACATCATACTGAAATTCATAATTACCTTCGCCTGTATCAACTATTTCGCCGACTTTTGCGAAATGAGCGTGAGTATAAGGAGTTCTTTTGCGAAGCACATTATATGAGTCTGCATTGTCTACTGCATCCCAGGAGATTAAGAATCCTTCGTCATTCTGCTCTACCTGGACGTTTTCGGGTGAGGCAGGTTCTGCTGTCCAGTCAACACCAACAGTAAGCTGAGAGCCAAATAGAGAGATTGGGACCTCTGTAACTTTACCTGGAACTACTCTAGCCTGTATTTCTTCTTCTACAGTACCATGACCCTGCCAGGATATTTGAATTGTATAATAAGCAGGAAATAGGTCTTCTGCTAGTAGATTTTGGTTATCTACATCATAATCAAAATCCATTTCTTCGATTAGTTCGCCTTCTAAATCAAATAATTGAATATTTACTTCTTCAATTAGTTCTCCACCGGTTTCTTCAGATGGGAACTGATCTACAGTTATATCTAAGCCACCAGTTACTTGCTGGATCTCTAACCTGACATCTCTTTTCTGACCAGCAATAACCATAGCTTCAGTGTCACCAGTTGCAATAGTTACTCTTTCTTCAGTATTAACATTGTAACCAGTTAAGGTAACTTCTACATTCCAGTTGGACTCTCTTAGAGCTGTGAAGGTTACTGAGTAACCATCATCACCGAGATTATCTTCTAGAATATCTGCATCGTCTAAACTAATTGTTTCTGTATGGTTTACAGATGAATCTGGCTGATATTGAATATAAAATTCTAATTCAAAATCTTGAAACCTATTAAACAGTAAACTCTGGGCTCCAACTTCTTCCTCCATGTCTATGCCACTCATCACGATTTCCAATTCACCTGTCTCTGAACTATCAGCAACATCACCAGCAGTATCCTCAACAGCACTATTACCGACCATGTCGCATGCTGCCATTGTAAATGTAAAAACTAGAATAAAGACAAATAGCCCAACAAATTTCAAACTTCTTTTTTTCATTTAATTTTCCCTCCCATTTCTTAGTATGCATTAATCATAATATATCAGGTTTAATAATAGTAGGACGTTGAACTGTTATTACAATTACTTTTGAAGCTATAATCATGATACAATCAGTTTGCTTTTAATATTAGTTTAAAATGATTTCAGGATAACAGGTAACCTTTAAACCTGATTGGTATCATATCTTAGTCAGATTTTTAATTATGTCTGATATAGTTTGTGCTGGTCTATAGGTGTTTAGTTACATAAAAAATCCTCCCCTATAGCAGGGGAGGTGTGATAAAAGATTTAACTGTTACTGGGGTTATTTATTGAATACCAGCTGCATAGATTACGCCCATAACATCCAGTTTGATTCCGAAATATCTATAATAATCTGTGGGGACTTCAATAGTAACTACATTGCCATCTATATCTAATTGATCATAATCAAATTGATGATCGAAAAATGCAGGTTCAGGTCTTTCATTAGGCAATTCGCCTTCTGCATATCCCTGGACTTTAACAACTTCATCAACATCATCTACCTGCAGAGTCCAATTATCTTTATCTATGACCATTTTAACTGTAACATAACCATTGTCACCATCAATAATTTCTATTGTTCCCATTTCTGTTTCTAGATTGACCCAGATGGTTTGTTCAGCAGGACCTTCGGTGTCGTAATAATACCACCAGCCTTCACCAAATTCACCAGCAGTGTCTCCACCCCAGGCTGTGGCTCTATCGAGTTCAAATAGAGCTGGACTGGCAGGGTCACTTGTTAGGTCGTAATCTTTACCAGAATGCTCTCTTACAGAGACAACCTGGAAGTCATAAGCTGCAATATCAAATAGTTCATCTTTTAATACCTCATATTGGAATTCATGTCTGCCTGGGCTTGTATGCTCTACCTCGCCAACTTTAGCAAAACCATCATGAGTATAAGGAGTTCTTTTGCGAAGTACATTATATGAGTCTGCATTGTCTACTGCATCCCAGGATACTAAGAAGCCATCTTCATTCTGCTCTACCCGGACGTTTTCTGGTGAGGCAGGTTCTGCCTTCCAGTCAACACCTACATTAAGCTGGGAACCATATAGAGAGATTGGAACTTCTGTTATTTTATCTGGCACTACTCTAACTTGAACCTCTTCTTCTACTGAACCATGGCCTTCCCAGGATATGACCATTGTATAATAAGCAGGGAATAGGTCTTCTATTATAAGGTTCTGGTCATTTACATCATAATCAAAATCCATTTCTCCTAATAC
>LFFM01002666.1_pt1 | contig 11626 bp, 6 predicted proteins | sample 643131 | NCBI WGS metagenome assembly LFFM01 (sample SAMN03777445, study PRJNA286221) | soda lake metagenome | biome: soda lake; feature: Kulunda steppe; material: water; isolation source: sample Tc-Br brine of Tanatar trona crystallizer | place: Russia: Kulunda steppe | collected 2011-07
CGACGAGAGTGGATCGTAGCCCCGGGTGACCGAAGCGGTAGCGAGGGAGCCCGGGGGCACAACGTGGGCGGTGCAATACCCGGCGATAGCTGCATTTAGAACCGCAAAGGGGCGAAAGAGGCAAAGGAAGGTCAAAAGCGATGGAACCGCAAAGGGGCGAAAGAAGCAAAGGAAGGACCGCCGTGGGCCCGAAATGGTCATGAAGTTCTGTGATAGCCCCAGGCGACCGGAGCGATAGCGGCGGAGCCTGGGGGGCACAACGTGGGCGGGGCAATATCTGGCGGTAGCGAGGGAGCCCGGGGGAACAACGGGGGCGGGACGAGAGGCGTCGTGTCATCCACCGGCGTCGCGCGTCGCGACGCGGTGCAGGTCGAGGCGAAATTCGCCCTGTTGACCGCCGGCGATCAAAAATCCAAAGGAGACGATATCCGACGGGTCGAGCCGACGGGTTTTCGAGAGCAGTTGGCCGCGTCGCCACAGCCGAAAGTCGTCGATGGCGAGCTCCAGGCGTTGCCACCGGCCGGCTCGGGTCTCGATGGGGTGGCGAAAGCTTGCGCCGTCGGCGATGTCCGGGGTTCGGATGGTGATGTCGTAGTCGTGACCGTCGCCGTATAGCTCGAAGATGAGATGGTCGACGCCCGAAAGCCTCCAGTGGCCGCAGTTTTTCGCCGAACAAAAGCCGCCGTTATTTTCCAGGGAGACGACGCCGTGGAATCGAAGGGAGCCCGGCCGTGAGTCCGCCGGTCGATGGTCGACCCACTCCAGGGCACTGTGGGAGCGGCCACCCATGACCACGTCGTCGACGGTCTGCCAGTCGGCAGTCGATTCCGGTTTCGGGAAGTGTATAATGGTGTGTACGTCAGATGACATCGAATTGATCCGGTTCGGCGAGGTTGTTGATGAAGAAATGGCTACTGATGGCGGTTTGGGTGCTTGTTATCTCAGCCTGCGGTGACGCGTCGGATGAGGAAAGTAACGACCACGGGGAGGATGTCGAGGAGACCTGCGGGGCCTACGAGAACGGCGGTCCCTACGAGGTGGGGCTGACGGAGATCGAAGTCGAGGAGGGGACCGATGTCGCCGTCTTTTATCCGGCCGTCGACGGCGCTGTTGGCGAGGCGCGTGCGCAGTACGATATGCGCGATTTTATGCCGGAAGACGAACGGGAACTCATCAGCGACGACGATGCGCCGATCTACGAGATGGATGCCGCTCGGGAGGCGGCGGCCAGCGAGGAGGGGTCGTTTCCGGTGGTGCTCTTTAGCCACGGTCTGGCCGGTTATCGCTACCAGTCCAGCGAATTGCTGGTTCATCTGGCGAGTTGGGGTGTCGTGGTGGCCTCTGCGGAGCACGAAGAGCGCAACCTGGCTCATGTACTGGAGAATCTGGCGCCCGACGGAGACGATGCATCGGAGACGATGCGGGCGGTCGTCGATGCACTGGAAACCGCCACAGCCGACGGGGACCATCGGCTGTCCGGGGTCGTCGATACGACGCAAATGGCGGCCACCGGCCACTCGATGGGCGGCAATGGCGCAGTGTCGATGCTCGAGGAGCCAGGTGTGGAGGCGGCGATCTTTTACGGGTCCAACGTCAGTGTCGATGACGCCGACGGGGCGGCGCTGATGTGGCAGGGGGGGACCACCGATGATCTGGCGCAGATGTCGCAGATCCGCAGCAACTACGAAAATGGGCCGGCGCCAAAGCGGCTGGTCGGCATAGGCCAGGCTGGCCACCTGGCGTTTTCCGATATCTGCGCTGTGGGCGCCGAAGATGGCGGGGTCCTCCAGATCGCCGCCGACAGCGGAGTCGATGTCCCCTCGATTATCCAGACGCTGGGCGAAGACGGCTGTCGCCCCACAGATCTGGCGGTAGAAGAGGCGTGGCCGATCATCCATCACTACAGCGTGGCGCATCTGCGCCACAGTTTCGGGGTCGACGACGAACCCGTCGATATGACGCAGGAGACGGCCGATTGTTTCGACGAGGTCACCGACGTGGAGTGGGCACAAGAGGAATTGTGAGACGTCGCGCTCTCCTACTTTGCATCCTGTAGCAGGGCGTCGCCGTGAAAGAACATGTGCAGGCCGCGAATGGCGGCGACGAGCCGGCCTCGGGCGTCGCGGATATCGATATCGGTGACCGTGTTGTGGTCCGTCGTCTCGCGCAGTGCGGCGGCGAGTTCGAGGGGGCCGTCGACGTCGTCGATGCCGAAGTCGACAAATTCTTTGATCGACGTCGGCAGATTGGAGCGCCCGTCGATGGCGATGCCCATCAAAAGTGCGAGCTGGAGGGCGGCGTCGAGGGCAATCGCCGCCGTGGTCGGTGCCACTGTGGCCCGGGCGACGCCGTCGTCGCCGAAGCCGGCGACGGACTCCATGACGTCAAAGGGCTCGTCGTGAAATAGGAGGTCGCCGTAGATTTCTTCGATGTCCCAGGGAGCATCGTCGAGTTGTTCGGCGACCTCCAGGGCGTCTGCGGACGGCGGATGGCTGCGCAATTCGGCGGTGGCGCTGTAGTGGATGGTGCCGTCGGGGCTTTTGAGCTGGAGCTTCGCGTCGTCGTCACGGAGCGATTCGGCGGTCACCGTAAATCGCGCCGATCGCGTCGGATCGTCGAAATCGGCCAATTGAATGCCTTTTTTGACATCGATATTGCGGAGTCGGCATCCGTTGGCATCCGGTCGGAGCGATGTGGCGAGGCCGCCAAAGATATCGGCGACGACAGCGGCCGGGACGACAGGGGTGTCGCCGACGACGTGGCCCTTTAATTCCGGCGTCGAGATGGCGTCAAAGGAGACCTGAACCGCCGTGCTCTCTGTGGCGTCCGGAAGTCCGGCGCCGATGACGACCTCTGTGTCGGTGGCGCTTATCTCTCGGCAAAATGCCCGAGCGCCGGCGTCGAGATCGATGAGTTCGACGCCCTGCGACTCAAAGTGCTTGCGCAATGCGTCGTCGACCATCCCGCCATCCCAGGGACCCCAGTTGATGGAATGGGCCCTCAGATCGCGGCGGTCGGCAATGGTTCGGGCTACCTTGTTGAAGGTCTCGTTGGCCATGGCGTAGTCGACCTGGCCGGTGTTTCCGGTGCGGGCGGCGACAGAGGAAAACAAGATCAGGTGTTCCAGCGGATCGCCGTCGGTGGTCTCCAGAAGGGCCCGGAGGCCGTCGATTTTGGTATCGAAGACGAAGTCGAATTGCTCGTCGGTCTTGTCGACAATCGCCTTGTCGGCGAGTACACCGGCGGCGTGGACCAGGGCTGTGGGAGCGCCAAATTGGGCGCGGATGGAGTCCAGAGCCTCTGTCAGTGCGTCGCGGTTGCAGACGTCGCAGGCGTGATAGGCGACGTCGCTTCCGGCGGCCTCGATGGCGTCGATGGTCTCGCGGATCTCGCGGGTTTTGGCGATATCTCGAGCCCGGTCGTTGACCTCTCCGGGGTCGGGCATATCGCCGGTCTGTTTGACCGTGCGCTCGATGATGACCCGTTTGATCTCGGCTTCGCTTTTGGCGTTGCCCACGTAGTTCGGTTCGTCGTCGAGCGCTGTCCTGCCGAGCAATGCGATCGACGGCTGGTGTCGCTCGGCGAGTTCGATGAGACAGCGGGCGGTGACGCCGCGGGCGCCCCCGGAGGCGACGACCACATCTTCGGCGTCGAGCGCAAGTGTCGCCGATTCGTCGAGTTCGACGAGGCGACTGGAGATGGTGCGCCGTGTCCCGTCGCTGCTGTAGCCGACTTCGATTTCCGGGCCACCGGCGGTCAATTCATCGGCGATGCGTTCGGCGATCTCTCGTGGCTCGAGATCGTCGGTGGCGATGTCGATGGCTTTAACTGCGGTCTCCGGCCACTCCAGAGCGGCGGTTTTGGCGAGCGCTGCCAGTCCACCGGACCACACTCGCCGGTCGTCGACAGCCGTGGCGTCGTCGACAGGGAATCCGAATGCGCCGCCGGTATCAAAGACGACAGCGCAGGTCTCGAGGTTCCCGGCGTCGCTGCGCCGGGCGCTTCGAAGAGCGCGGAAGGCCTCTTTTTGGCGCTGAAGCGCGTCGTCGACGGTCTCCATACTTCCCAGGGCGCGCACATCGACGATCTGAGCGGCCCCGGAAGCATCGCCGGCGTCGGCCAGTGTCGCCGTGTAGCCGCGTCGGGCCAGCTCTTTGGCCAGCGCCGGTCCCACATCGCTGTCGCCGTCGAGGATCGTGATCGGTGACGGGGTCAACTGATTGATGCCGGCGGAAGGAGCCGCCACCGGTCCCGGCACAAAGCGGGCGGGACCGGTGGCGGCTTCAGGCTTTCCCAGGCGTTGCTCCTCGTCGTCGGCCGTCGCCGATGAGCCGGAGCCGCCGTTAAACTCCTCGAGGTAGTCGACGATTTCGCCGACAGTCTTTAGAGGCGCCATCTCGTTGGGATCGATCTCCGGCAGGCTCGGGACCTGTTTTTGAACGGCCGATAAAATTTCGACGCGCTTGATGGAGTCGATCCCGAGGTCGGCCTCCAGGGCCATGGAGTCGTCGAGCATATCGGTGGGATAACCGGTTTTGTCGGCGACGACGTCGAGAAAGACGGAGGTGATATCGCCGGCTTCCGAGCTTTCGGGTTGAGCGTCCGGTGTCTCGGCAGCTGCGTGGGGCGGCGGCTGATTCGAGCCCTGTGGCTCGGTGGAACCGGAGTTCTCGAGGTAGTCGACGATTTCGCCGACAGTCTTTAGAGGCGCCATCTCGTTGGGATCGATTTCGGGAAGCGAGGGCACTTGCTGTTGGACGGCCGACAGGATTTCGACGCGCTTGATGGAGTCGATCCCGAGGTCGGCTTCCAGGGCCATGGAGTCGTCGAGCATATCGGTGGGGTAGCCGGTTTTGTCGGCGACGACGTCGAGGAAGACGGAGGTGATGTCCCGGGTCTCGGGGCTCGCTTCCGGTGTATTGGATGGTGGTGTCTCTTCTGTCGGGTCTGGGGTCTGAGTTTCGGGGCGCGGAGCTCCTGTCTCGGAACCGGCATCGCCGGTTACAGATTGCGAAGCCCGGGGCCCGGCGGCCCGGTCTGGAGTCGCCGGTCGATGGTTTGGCGTCTGGTCTCCCGGGCCTCCAGTCGCCGGTTCTGGACTGCGAGTCGGAGTCTGGGGGTTGCGAGGCGGGGTGTGCGCGCTGCGTTTCGGAGGTTGTGCGTTGCGATTCGGTGTGCGGGAGTCGCGCGCTGCGGGCTGACTGTCGGGACGCGGAGCCGGAGTGTCGCCGTCGCACCACTGGCGAAAGGAGTTTTCCATGGCCTGCATATAAGAGCGCTGGGCCTGGGCGATGGATTGCTCCATGACGCGCAGGTACTCTTGGTGGCTCTCGGTCAGCGCTCGCTGGTATTCGCTAAAGGCCGTCGCCGAGGCCTCGTTGCGAGGCGGCTGTGGCGGTTCGGGGGCGTTTGGGGAGGTGTGCTGTGGCGACGACGTCGACGGCGATGATCGGTCGCTGTCGGCGGGACGGGCGTAGCCTTGGTGTTGGCCGTTGGTGGTCGGGGGGCCGTCGGGGGCGTCGTTGTGGTCTGTCATCGGCGATTCCTGGTTGGTAGTCGGCAAAGAAGAGGCAGTGGCGTCGGTCGCCGGGGCAGCCGACGTCCGCGGGGATTTATGATGGGTAGATGGAGGATTGGGCTCGGGCACATTGTCGGCGCCGCCTTCCGGTGGATAGGGGCGTCCGACATTGGCGCCGTTGATTTTGACGCTAAAGCTCGAGGACTCGACAGCGGTGGGGTCGTCGGGTTCGGCGTAGCCCTCCCACAGCGCCCGATAGTCGAGTTCGACGCCCAGCGCCGCCAGTTTGGCGACGGCCGAAAAGGTGGCGCTGATGTCGTCGCTGTCGCGGTGGTCGAGGGCGACGATTTCAACGTCTTCAACGCCTTCCAGGTCACCAACGGCGTCGGCGTCGAGACAGCGCGACGCGAGGCCGGAGAGCGTGTCGTGGGGGCCGACTTCGATAAAAGTCGCCACGCCATCGTCGTGCATCTGTCGGATCATCTCCACGAAGCGCACTGGGCTCTCGATCTGAGTGGTCAGCGTCGAACGCACGTCGTCGGGGTCATCGGCGTAGATGTCGGCGGTGGCGTTGGCGTAGACGTCGATGTCGAGGCTGTCGAGCTCCACTTCGTCCAAGAATTCGGCGAACGGGTCGGTGGCGTCGGCGACGACATCGGAGTGAAAGGCGGTATCGACGGGAAGGCGCATACAGGCGACGTAGTCGCGCTCGAAGGCCTCTTCGGCGATCTCGATTTGCTCGGTGGGGCCGGAGACGACGACCTGTCCGGGGCTGTTGTCGTTGGCGACGACCACATCGGCGCCGCAGTCGTCGATGATGTCGCGGACCGCGTCGGCGTCGGCGCGCACGGCGACCATGGCGCCGTCGGTCGACGAGGCGGCGTCGGCCATCAGCTCGCCGCGGGTTCGGGCGATCTCGAGCATGGTGTCCTCGTCGTAGGCCCCGGCGGCAAATAGCGCCGTGATCTCGCCAAAGGAGTGGCCGGCGACGGCGTCGAAGGCGACGCCCAATTTGTCGAGCAGGGCCAGTCGAGCGGCGCTGTCGCAGCCGATCGCCGGCTGTGCCCACTCGGTGGCCGTCAGAGCCTGTTGTTGGGCCTGGCGGCTGTCGTCGTCGAAGGCCGGCGGCGGAAAGACCCGTTCGTGGAGCTGGAAATCGAGGTCGGCGGCCCGGTCCCACACACTGCGCGCGATATCGAAGTGCATGGCCAACTCGCCACCCATTCCGACGTACTGGCTTCCCTGGCCGGGAAAAAGCAATGCCACATCGCCGCCGGCTCGAGACTCCGCGCGATAAAACATCCCGGAGGGCGTCTCAAATTCGCCGGTGTCGTCGTCGAGTCGCCGCCGGGCGTCGTGGAGCTGGTCGTGGAGTTCGTCGAGGTTCGATGCCGTCAATGTCAGGCGGTGGTCGGTGTCGGCGTCGAATGCCTGCTGGCTGTCGAAGGCCAGAAAGGCCAGTAGCTGGTGCCGCTGTCCGGGGTGTTCGGGTCGATCGTCGAGTTGGCTCAACACGGACTGGATGTTGTCGGCCAATGTTGCCGCTGTCGGCGCGCCGTAGGCAAAGAGCTCCGTCGACAGTACTCGCTTTCGCGACGGCGTCGGCGCCGGTCCGTCGTATTCCTCGATGACGACGTGAAAATTACTTCCGCCAAAACCAAAGGAGCTGACGCCGGCTCGCCGCGGGTGATCGCTGCCGCGAATCCAGGGGCGAGACTCGGTATTGACGTAAAACGGGCTTTGGTCGACGTCGAGTTTGGGGTTCGGTTCGTCGACCTTGACGGTCGGTGGCAGGGTTCGGTGGTGGAGGCCCATGACGGCTTTAAAGAGGCTGGCGGCGCCGGCGGCGGCTTTGGTGTGGCCGATCTGGCTTTTGATGGAGCCCAAAGCACACCAGGGCGAATTGTCGCTTCTGTGGCCGCCGTCGGCCTCGCTATTACCGTTTGAGTCGTCGCTGAAGGCCCGGCATAGACCGTCGAATTCGGCGACATCGCCGGCCTTCGTCGCCGTGCCGTGGGCCTCGACGAGTTCGACGGTCTGTGGGTCGACGCCGCCGCGCTGTTGGGCCCGGCGCAGCGCGTTGGCCTGTCCCTCGGCAAGTGGAGCGTACACCGACAGCGAGCGGCCGTCCGACGAGCTTCCGAGCCCGCGGATGACGGCGTAGATTTCGTCGTCGTCCGCTTCGGCGTCGTCCAGGCGCTTGAGGGCGAACATGCCCAGCCCCTCGCCGAGTAATGTGCCGTCTGCCGACGCGTCAAAGGGGCGGCAGTCACCGGCTTTTGACAGGGCCGGCGTCTTCGTAAAGCACATGTACATAAAAATGTCGTTAAAGCAGTCGACGCCGCCGGTGATGACGACGTCGCTGTGGCCGAGATACAATTCATTGAGGCCCATCGACATCGCCGACAGCGACGAGGCACAGGCGGCGTCGGTAATGCAGTTGGTGCCGCCCAGGTCAAAGCGGTTGGCGATCCGTCCGGCGACGACGTTTCCCAAAAGCCCGGGAAAGGTATTTTCCTGCCAGGGGGTGTATTTGCCGGCGATGCGATCGCAAATTTGTTGCGCTTCGTCTTCCGGGATTCCGTGCTCTCGAAGACTGGCCAGCCACTGCGGGCGCTGAAGTCGGGCCGCGGCCTGGATGAGCAATTCCTGACCGGCGGTGACGCCGAGGACGATGCTCATTTTGGATTTGTCCATGTCGCCGAATTGGTCGCCGAAGGCGTCGGCGAGGACGCGCTTTGCACAGATCAGAGCCAGAAGCTGGGTGGTATCGGTAGAGGGGATATTTTTGGGCGGAATACCGAATTCGACGGGGTCGAAGTCGATATCGGGCAAAAACCCGCCGCGTTTGGTGTACGTCTTGTCGGCGTCGCCGGGCTCCGGGTCGTAGTAGTCGTCGGCGAGCCAGTGCGAGGGAGGGACGTCGCCGATGAGATCGGAGCCGTCGAGGATATTGTGCCAGAATCGGTCACTATCGACGGAGTCCGGAAACAGGGCACTGAGGCCGACGATGGCCACGGGGGGATGGTCGACTGCGGTAGTCATGCGATAGATCCTGACAGTGCAAAAATAGGGGCCGACGGCGAGCCGGCGCCACAGCTACAGAAATGCTCTTCGGCGGCGATGATGGCGGCTTTTGCCGGGATGTTCAAGGACCTTTGAACGACACGTTCCCCATTGTGTGCGGTCTGTCCTTGGTTCATCGGAGTCGAGCCGGAGGTCTGCTCAGCCACCATCCATTACCCGCTTCTAAGACACGAATTCAGTCATCCACTACCGGCGAAAAAAGTCGTGATCGCCGGCTCGTGCCGGAGCATACACCGTCAGTGCAGGGAGGTAAAATGGACGGCGTAGCCCGCATCGGTCGCGATGCCGGGCTCGCCGGTGGCGGTCATAAGTCGACAGCGTCGCGGACGTTGTCGCGAGAGATACTGGAATCGACGGCGTCGATGACGACGTGGAATTGCCCGGGATCGACGATGCGATCGTAGAACTCGATGGCCAATTCCTCTTGGTCCATCGACGACGATAGATGGGCGATCAACTCCGCGGCCTGGCGCGAGGTAAAGTAATTGGAGGCCAGGGCGTCGGTAATCAGGCCCTTTTGGTCGGAGGAAAACGTCTCGTCTTCGACGCGTCGCGAAAGATCGCGAAAGTTGCCGTCGGCCATCGGGTCGGCGTCGGCGGCTGCGTCGGAGCTGGAACCGGAGGTGGTCGTAGTGTCGGCGTCGTCGACGGGTACTGTAAATCCGTGGCTGATATCGGATTCCCCGTAGAGCTCAAAATTGGTCTCAGTGGGGCTCTCCTCGACAACCTGGGCCATGTACTCCCGGTCGCTGTAGAGGGTGATGACGTCGCGGTAGATCTCTTCGCCACCGGCGATATCGACGATGCGCAATTCTCGCTGGCCGGCCGGAAGACAGCGCATCGCCAATTGCCCCTGGGTCTGGAAGTTGCCGCGGCCGATCAATTCGCTATCCATGTAGACCTCGACGGCGCAGGTGCGGTCGTCGAGGGCGTCGGTGCCGCAATTGAGGACCAGATCGGAGAGGCCAGTTTCAACGACTTCCGGCTCCGATGGTGCGCTGTCGTGGTGAGTTCCGGACTCGACCTCGATTTCCATTTCGATGGATTCGCCGAAGGGACCGGTCACCCGGGTGGAGATGCGGTCGGTCTGATCGGCCTGCTGTTCGTCTCGGTACGATTGCTCCATTTGCTCCTGAGCCTGAGGGAGCAATTCGTCGCAGTAATCGGCGGCGAATTCCTGGGCCTGTCCCTGGGCTTGGCCCCCGGTGGCACAACTGGAGCCCATCAGCCAGGGGCTGGCGGCAATCAAAGCGGCGGCGATGAGTTGGGGCAGACTGAGCTTCATGGGGGGGGCCTGTCTCCGAGCCAATATCGTATCATCCGTAGTATTGAACTGCCCGAATAGACGAGCGGAGTTGAGCAGTATTCAATTTGTGCAGACATTACTGGCCTGACACTCCGAGTACGCCGAGCCAAGGTCGAAGATATTGGCGTCACAGGCGGCGATGCGGGCTCGATCCAGACAGGAGTCGAATTCATCGGGGTCGATGCGGTCGTCGCTACATTCGTTTTCCGGCCAGTAATTGTTGAATCGCTCGCGCTCGCCGATGATGCAGTCGGCGTGCGACGAGTAACTCTCGCCGAACATTCCGTCCAGATTTTCGCAGTCTTCGGCTTCGTCGCAGACCTCCTCGGCCGCCGAGTCTCGATATTCGGTGCGATCCGGTTCCAGACAGCCGGTGGTGGCCACCAGCACAACAGACAACAGGGCGATGAAGGTGATCGGTGCAGGCATCCAGTTCATGACAATTTCCCCGGAAAGCGATTCAACATTGGTCCGAAGTCGGTCGGTAAGTATTGGTAATGACACCGCAGAGACTACCGCTGAGGGCGCGGGGGTGCAATTGACGAAATGTAACCCCCGGGATCGATGGAGGCGAAGGAAATGGTTCGACTGGTGGTTCCAGGGCCGAGGAAGGCGTCGCCTTGGAGAAGATTGGTAGTGGTGAGACCCCAGATCGCACAAAGTCTGGCGAAGTTGGTAAGAGGTCGTGCAGTGACAGGACAGCCGAAAAAATGAAACTCTCGGCCTGATACCCTGATAAGGCCTTGCCATACGGAAAAAAACCGCGTCTACAAGGAAGGTGTTGGTAGGGTCATAACGACTCTTCCTCAACCCTGGGACCACCAGTCGAATTGTTGTAGCCGCCGAGTGTTTGGGATTGCGGCGTTGGATGTTGCCGGCAATCGGGCTCCGAGGCTACGGGTAATGATGCGCTGCGTTATCGTTGTCGTTTACAACGGAGCGAAGTGCTATTTCTATTCCATTGAGCGAACCGCCGGAGCGGGTTTGGATGTCGGTAATACCGGTATTTTCGCAGCGACGGGGGAGATTAGAGGATTCAACGGAGCCACGTCAAATTCCCGTTGATGGACCGCAAAGGGGCAAAGAAGTTGGAACCGCAAAGGGGCGAAAGAGGCAAAGGAAGGACAATCGAGGGCCCAAAATGGTCATGAGTTTCTGTGATAACCCCAGGCGACCGAAGCGATAGCGGCGGAGCCCGGGGGCACAACGTGGGTGAGGCAATGTCCGGCGGTGGCACCGCGAACAAAGGTCAACCCCATATGGAACCGCAAAGGGGCGAAAGAGGCAAAGGAAGGACAATCGAGGGCCCAAAATGGTCATGAGTTTCTGTGATAACCCCAGGCGACCGAAGCGATAGCGGCGGAGCCCGGGGGGCACAACGTTGGAAAGACGATAGGCGGCAACCGGTAATGAAAATCATTTTCAACGATATTGACAACCGTTTTCAAAAAGGCTAAGCCGGGGTCGTTGGTCGGCGTAGAGTCTGCTTTTACAGAGGTGCAAATGAGTCGTAAGCGGATATTGTATTCGATGTTCCTGAGTCTGGTTGTGGCGTCGATACCGGCGATGGCCGTGGCTGACGATACAGAGGTGTCCGAAGCCGAGGAGTTCGACGATGGCGATGACGATTCGGGCTTGGTAACAGCTCCGCGTGCAGTGCAGGTCATCGGCGAGCGGCCCGCCGATCTCGATTCGATTCCCGGGTCGGCGACGAC
>LFFM01002667.1_pt1 | contig 11623 bp, 10 predicted proteins | sample 643131 | NCBI WGS metagenome assembly LFFM01 (sample SAMN03777445, study PRJNA286221) | soda lake metagenome | biome: soda lake; feature: Kulunda steppe; material: water; isolation source: sample Tc-Br brine of Tanatar trona crystallizer | place: Russia: Kulunda steppe | collected 2011-07
CGTCGGCGTACTCCGCGGCGCGGTCCATCTGCGCGAGCATGTTGTCGAACGGGTCGTCGGCCATCGTCCGCCACTCTCTGGTGACGGGTGATATCGGTTTCGCAAATATTGCGAGGGGCGCGACGGGCACACCGTCCGTTGAACGAGGGCGAGAACGGGCCTCGTATCGAGCGTTGTTCGCCCTCCGTTTCGCCGGAACTTATAAGCGACCATCGACAACGAGGCGGTATGAGATCCGCACACGTGACGGAGGAGCGTCGATGACGACACAGCGGCTACACCCTCGGGTACGGATCGTGTGGGTCGTACGCGCCGTCATCATCGCGGTCTTCCTCTCGGTGCCCGTCGCAGGTGCCCACTATCTCGGCTACCTTCCACAGTGGGTGCCGGCCGTCGTCGGCGTGACGTTCGCCCTCCTCGGTGTCATCCACGCCGTCCTGCGATACCGGCGGTGGAGCTACGAGATCCGCGAGGACGCCCTCTATCTGGATCGGGGCGTCATCACGCAGGTCCGAACGACCGTCCCGCTCGTTCGTATCCAGCACGTCGACTCTCGACGCGGTCCGGTCGAACGCGGGGTCGGGTTGGCGTCCTGTGTCGTGTACACCGCCGGTTCGCGCGGCGCGGACGTCCGTATTCCCGGGTTGACCCCCAACGGAGCCAGCGACCTTCGTGAGGAGCTGAAACGACTGGCGATCCGCGCCGACGGGGAGGACGCGGTGTGAAGCTCGCGCCGCAGTCGATCCCGTACCGTGCGTTTCAGCGAGTCCTTGGGATCGTTATCCTGCTGTTCTTCCTCGCGTCCGCCAACGAGTGGGGGATCTTAGTCGGTGGAGCAGTCGCCGTCGCCGTCGTGCTGGTCTCCGTCGGCTACGAGGTCGCCTATTATCGGCGCTTCGAGTACGAGCTCACCGAGGACACCTTGGATATCTCCTCAGGTGTGATATCTCGACGCGAACGCGAGATCCCTTATCGACGGATCCAGAACGTCGACGTCAGCCGAAGCGTGATCCAGCGGGCGATCGGTGTCGCCGCCGTCGATCTAGAGACTGCGGGCGGTTCGAGCACGGAGGGGTCGATCCGGTTCGTGACGCCCGAAGAGGCCACGCGACTTCAACGGGAGGTCCAACGCCGGAAATCCGCGGCGTCGACATCGGCCGAGACCGACGAGGACGGCGATCCGGTCGGCCCGACGGAGGAGAGCCTGTTCGCCATTTCGCCACGAGAGCTCGCCCTCGTCGGTGCGTTATCGTTCGACGGCCGGCTCATCGGCTTGCTCGCGTTCCTCGGGTCCGGTTCGTTCCCGGTGTTGTCCGGGTTCCTGCCGGACGCGTCGGCCGCAGTGCTCACCGCGTTCGCGATCGTCGCCATCGGCGTCCTCTTCCTCGTGTCGTGGGTGATCGGCGCTGGGCTGGCGTTCTCGAACTACTACGGGTTCCGGCTCTCGCGCGCCGGCGACGAGCTCCGGTACGAGCGCGGATTGTTCCGCCGGTACAGTGGGTCGATCCCGACAGAGAAGGTACAAACTCTGACGATCTCCGACAATCCGGCAAAACGCCTGCTCGGCTACGCCAGCCTCTCGATCGAGACGGCGGGGTACGCGCCCGGACAGGGCGGCGATTACGGGAGTCAGGCGGCGGTCCCGATCGCGTCGACCGGCCGAGTGTACGAGCTGGCCCGCGAGGTCGAGCCGTTCGGGACCCCCGAGTTCAGCCGACCACCGAAGCGGATCCGGTGGCGGTACGTGTTCCGATACACGATGGTCCTCGGCGTTCTGACGGGGATGGCGTTCGCGGTCGACTGGTACGTTACACCCGAGATCCCGTGGTACGCGCTGCTCGCGCTACTCGTTGCGGTCCCGTCGGCCGCTCACTTGAAGTGGAAACACCGTGGCTACTGGCTGGGCGAAGACCACCTGTTGACTCGCAACGGCTTCTGGAGCCGTGAAGTGAAGGCGGTGCCGTACTACCGTATCCAGAACGTGATCGACAGCCGAACCGTGTTCCAGCGGCGTTGGAACGTCGCGACGATCGTCGCGGACACGGCCGGAACCGGGTCGCTCGTGGGGAGCGACGCCGCCGCGATCGACTTCGACACCGAAGAAGCGGTCACGCTCCGCGACGAGCTCAGAACCCGGTTGGGTGGCGCGCTGGCTGACCGGCGGGCCCGTCGAACCGCATTCGAGTGGTTCGAGGGGGAGATCGAGGGCAAGGACCCGGCTGACCCGAGCGGGGACGAGTCCAGTGACGAGGAGCCGGTCGAGGACGACGCCAGCGTCGAACCGACATCGGACGACGCCGGCGGCGACGAGTCGGTTACGGGTGACCCTGAAGCGGATCCGGCGGACGATCTCCCCGAATCGGATCCGGCAGACGATCTCCCCGACGACGGGGTCGTTCGTCCGGACTTCTCGACGACGACGCGGGACTACTCACAGCCCGCGAAGCGTATCGACACGGGCGAGTACGCCGTCGATCAGTTCCCGTCCGATACCGACGTGGCTCACCGCCCCGAGGCCTCGTCCGATGACGAGGCGTCCACCGACGGTGAGGAGCCTCAGGACGCTTCCGGTGACTCCTCCGGCAACGCCTCCAGTGAGGTCTCCGACGACGCGTCCAGGAGGTAGTTGACGCCGGCTCTCACTCGTCCAGCAGTTGCTGTGCGATCGTGTTCCGCAGCACCTCACTCGTCCCCTCGTAGATCTCGTTGAGTTTGGCGTCGCGATAGAACCGCTCGGCGGGGAAGTCTTTGGTGTATCCGTAACCGCCGTGTATCTGGATCCCCTCGTTGGCGACCTCACGAGAGACCTCGGAGGCGTACAGCTTCGCCTGCGCGGCCTCCTTGATGAACTCCTCGTCCCGTTCTTTCAGATCGGCCGCTTCGTGCATCAACAGCCGCGCGGCTCGGACTTTGGTGTCCATGTCGGCGAGTTTGTGTTGAATCGCCTGGAAATCGGCGATCGGGCCGCCGAACTGCTCGCGCTCCGTCGCGTACTCCACGGCCGCGTCGAGGGCAGCCTGTGCGATCCCGACCGAGCGCGCCGCGATAGTGATCCGTCCACCGTTTAGCGTTTTGAGCGCCTGGACGAACCCGTCGCCCTCCTCGCCGAGGAGCCGCTCTGCCGGGATCCACATGTCGTCGAACCGCAGCTCGGCCGTCGGACACCCCTTGTCGCCGAGTTTGTCCTCCGTCCCCTCGACGATGAACCCGTCGTCCTCCTCGGGGCGGACGACGAACGACGAGATCCCCTTTCGGCCCGCCTCTGGGTCGGTCTTCGCGAACACCGTCACCGTGTCCGCGACGGAGCCGTTCGATATCCACAGCTTCTCGCCGTTCACGAGGTACCCGTCACCGTCGTGCTCGGCCGTCGTCGACATCGCTGGCACGTCCGAGCCGGCTTCCGCCTCGGACAGCGCGAACGCGCCAATGTCCTCGCCGGTGTTCAACGGGGTGAGGTACGTCTCCTTCTGTCGATCGTCGCCGAAGGCGTACACCATATTGCCGGCAAGCGACGTGTGTGCGGCGACGACGGTCCCGAGCCCCCCCGACCCGCGTGAAATCTCCGACAACCCGATCGCGTAGCTGTGGTAGTCGAGTCCCGATCCCCCGTACTCCATCGGGAACGGCATTCCCAGCAGTCCGAGGTCGGCCATCTCGTCGACCAGGTCGGCCGGGAACTCGTCGGTCTCGTCGATGTCGGCGGCCCGTGGGACGACCTCCTCGTCGACGAACTCCGCGACGGTGTCGCGGATCTGCGCCTGCTCCGATGAGAGCGTGAAGTCCATGATCGTTCGTTCGGTCCGGGGAACTTAGCCGTTTTGACGTGTCCCGCGCCAGCCGATACCGATCCGATCGCACGACTGGAGCGGTGTTTCATCCCGGAAGCCGCCGATAGCGACCACGGATCCTCGTCGATCACAGGCGAGCTCGTGCCGCGAGGCTTTTTTATGGGTCGTACCGTAAGGTCGGGTAACTGAATGAGCGGACGAGAACATTACCCCGCTGAGCCCGACCTCCCGTGGTGCCACGAGGCGGTCCAGGGGGTGTCCCGCACCTTCGCGCTGACCGTCGACGTGTTGGAGGAACCGATGGCCTCACAGATCTGTCTCGGGTACCTGCTCTGTCGGGTCGCCGACACCGTTGAGGACGCAGGACACATCCCACCCGAGGAACAGACCGCGGTTCTGGAGACGTACAAACTGGCGATCGATCCGGAGACCGACGTCGGGATCGAACGGTTCCGCGCCGAGGTCGACGAGTGGCTTCCGGCGCCCGACGAGCGGAACGACGACTGGGAGGTCGTCGCCGAGTCTCCCACGGTCGTCGCGACGTTCAACGAGCTCGACCCCGAGGCCCGGGACGCCATCATCCCGCCCGTCCTCGAGATGGTCGACGGAATGGCGATGTTCCTCGACCGTCACGCCGCGGAGGGTGGTCTTCGCATCGACGACCGCGACGAGCTCGAACAGTACTGTTATTACGCCGCCGGGACCGTCGGAAACCTGATCACCAACCTCCTCACGCGGGGGGATGTTCGCGACGATCGTGCACGGCAGCTCCGGGAGACGGCCGAGGAGTTCGGACTCCTCTTACAGCTCGTGAACGTCTCGAAGGACGTCTACGACGACTACACCGAAGAGAACAACGTCTATCTCCCCGCCGAGTGGCTGGAGGCGGAAGGCGTCGACCAGGAGGCGGTGATCGACCCGGAGAACCGCGAGTCGTCCGCGCGGGTCGTCGACCGCACGGCCGAGTACGCTCGGTCGTTCCTCGACGACGCGCAGGCGTATCTGGAGACGATGCCGCTGTCTCACGGTAACACGGTGGAAGCGTGGACGGTACCGTACTTGCTCGCCGTCGGCACGCTCCGCGAGCTCGGCTCCCGTCCGGAGGACGCACTGACGGAGACCGGCGTGAAGATCTCCAGACAGGAAGTGTTCGCCGTGATGTCCGTCGCGGGCGACGCCGGACGCGACTCGCTCGCCGAGCTACGGGAGACGATCGCCAGAACGCCGTACCACCGCGCCGTCGAACCGGCCGACTGACGCCGCTGATCGCCGATTCCGGACGGTGACACGACACCAGCCGAGTCGGGACTCTACAGCCGAGAGCGCGCACGCGGCACCGCCGGCACCGACACGTCGATCGTCTCTCCCAGCGCTTCGGCCGCGCTCAACAACCACTCCGCTCGCTCGACGCGTGAGTCGAGGTCGCCCGGCCCGATCCGATACGCCTCGACCAGCTCCTCTACCGTCGCACCGCCGATCCACTCGTCGAGGATCCGAGCGGTTTTCACCGACTCCAACCACTCCTCGAACTCTTCGGCCTCGCCCATCCGCGTCGTCAACACGTCAGCATTGGTATCGGCAAATCGATATATTTCCGCCCGTTCACGGTTGCCGAGATACGTGTCCTGCATGTCCGGAGTGTCACAGATGATCTCGAACGCGGTGAGCGTCGTCACATTCGCCATCCCCGCCGCCGTCCGAAGCCCCTCGACGATCCGCTCACCGGTCTCGGGACGGACGTACTGTCTGGAGGTCGTCTCACCGACCGGAGTCGCAACGAGCCGATAGGCATCGACACCGCCGGTCTCACGGCTGACCATCCCAGCGTCGACGAGGTCGTCGACGGCGACGGCAACCGCGTCGGCCAAGCTGCCGGCACCAGCTTCCCGGGCGTAAAACGTTCCGTCGAACACGTCGAGGATCTCCGCCTCCGTCGCGGCGAACCCGGTCGCGATCGCCGATAACACGTGCGTCCGTAGCGAGGCGGGATCGGCAAGCGTGGACTCGACGGCCTCAGGATCCCCCTCAACGTATCGCTCCACCAGCGCCGATCTCGTCGCCGACTCGGCCACCAGCACCGCCTCGCCATGTGGGTCGAGCCCAGGTCGACCCGCCCGCCCACACATCTGGTGCACTTCGAGCGTCGGCAACCACTCCATCGACGAGCCGGTGTACCGCCGTTGGTCACGGACCACGACGCGCCTCGCGGGCACGTTGACTCCCGCCGCGAGCGTGGGCGTCGCGCAGATACAGGCGACAGAACGCTCACGGAACCCGCGTTCGACGACCGTCCGGTGGTCCGCTCGGAGCCCCGCGTGGTGGAACGCGACGCCAGACCGGAGACAACCGGCGAGCTGTTGGCCCGTCAGTGTTCCGTCGATGTCGGCCGCTTCGTCGGCCACTCGTGCCGCGTCGTCCTCGATCCCCATCGCCCCGGCCAGACCCATGTCCGCGAGGTGTTCCGCGAGTGCGGCGGCCTCGGCTCGGGACCGGACGAACGCCAGACACTGCCCGCCGTTCACGACCGTATCAGCCACTAACGCCGCGGTGACTTCGGTGTCGTTGGGGCCTTCATTCGGGTTCGGCTCGTCCCCATTGTGACCGTCGGTCTCGACCGGTACATCCCGCTCCGTCCCGTCGTCGAAGGCGATGTGCCCCCCGACACAGACACCGGTACGCAGGTCGACTGGCCGCCACTCCGACTCGACGAGCGTCGCGTCCAGCCAGTCGGCGATCTCCTCGGGGTTGTCGACGGTCGCGGAGAGCGCGACGACTTGGAGATCGGAGCGTCTTCGTCTGAGCGTTGCGAGCGTGACTTCGAGGGTCGGGCCCCGTCGTTCCGCGTCGAGGAGGTGAACCTCGTCGACGACGACGCAGGCGAGTTCGTCCACCCACGTCGCCCCGTTTCGGATCGCGGAGTCCACTTTCTCACTCGTGGCGACGACGACGTCGTGTCCGGCGAGCTCCTCACCGCTCGCATCGAAGTCGCCGGTAGAGATAGCAACGTCGACGCCCGGTAGCGCCGCGAACGTTTCGTATTTTTCGCGGGCAAGCGCTCGGAGCGGGCAGACGTAAAGACCCGGCCCGTCCGCTGTCATCAGAGCTAACTCGGCGATGAACGTCTTCCCCGAGGCGGTCGGCACTGCCGCGACCACGTTCGAGCCTCGGCAGATTCCGGCATCAACGGCGGCCGCTTGGGGCGGGTACAGCTCGCTGATCCCCGCCTCGGCGACGTGGTCGACGAACGGGTCCGGAAGCGGCAGATCGGAGACTCGCATTCGGTCGTGCGTTCGGCCCGACCGTATTTAACTAGTGTCCGGGAAGCGGGGGACCGCTTGCGTCGAGGGGACTCGGTGCGGATCGGACCGCGCTTGGACGAAAGGTCTACTCCTCGGTGTCGAACTCGCGGAACAACCCCTCGAACTCCTCGTCGTCCTCGGTGACGGCACGCAGCGACTCGTCGACGTCCGTACGGAGTCGCTCGATCCGCGCCGATAGCTCCTGATACTCCTCGTTGTCGGCGAGCTCGCTGGCACTTTTTTCTGCTTCGAGCATCGCCTTCTTCGAGGTCAACGAGAACAACTCTTGAACGCCCGAGTCGTACTCGTTTCGGCGGAGGAGCCCCACGACGGTGTCGCGAAGGGTGTCACTGCTGACGGGTTTGACGAGGTAGTCGTCGAACCCCATCGCAAGGATGTCGAAGTCGGGTTCGACGGCCGTCACCATCGCGACACGACAGTCGATGCCGCGTTCGCGAACCGCCGCGAGAACCTCGTCGCCCGAGAGACCTGGCATCCGTCGGTCGAGGAGGATGGCGTCGATCTCGTTGTCCAGGTTGTCGAGGGTTTCGAGCGCCTCTTGGCCGCCGTAGGCAGTGTGGACTCGGTAGTCGCCGCCGAGCCACGCGGCGTACAGGTCGGCCAAGTCGGGTTCGTCCTCCACCACAAGGACTGTCGGTTGTTCACTCATTGGTCGCCCGAGCGACGAATATCGCTCACACGTCTCGTATCTTCGCGTGCTATATTAAAATACCTCTTCGGTCGTGACGGGAAGCCACGTACCATGGCGGGTCATCGGAGCGACCGAGGCGCTGGCCATGGGGCCATGTGGGGTGTAATTCGAGGTGTCCCGGGTCAGGGTGCCGCGGGCCGGAAGTGTCGCGGGTCGGGATGCGGCCGGCCGATATGGGGCGGGTCGATGTGCCGATCCGAAGCCGGTGCCGGACGACTCGGTGTCAGTTCACTCGTTTGGACTGTAGTTCGGTGCCTCGTCGGTGATCATCACATCGTGGGGATGGCCCTCCGTCTGGCCCGCCGAGGAGACCCGAACGAAGTCCGCACGCTCATGCACATCGGAGATCGTGTTCGCTCCGACGTACCCCATTCCGGATCGCATCCCACCGGTCAGCTGATGCAGCTCCGACGAGAGCGTCCCTTTGTACGGGGTCGCGGCCTCGACACCCTCCGGGACGAACTCCTCGCTGTCGTCGTCGTCCTTGAGGTACCGGTCGCCGCCGCCGGATTTCATCGCCCCGACGGAGCCCATCCCACGGTACTGTTTGTACTTTTTCCCCTGCATCGTGATGACTCGACCGGGTGCCTCTTCAGTCCCCGCGAAGTACGATCCGAGCATCACCGCGTCCGCGCCCGCGGCGATCGCCTTGATCGCGTCGCCGGAGTAGCGGATCCCGCCGTCCGCAATAACTGGAACGTCGTGATCGGCGGCGACGTCCGCGACCTCCGAGACGGCCGTGATCTGTGGCATTCCGGCGCCGCTGACGACGCGTGTGGTACAGATCGAACCGGGTCCGATACCCACTTTCAGCCCGTCCGCGAAATCGACGGCGGCCTCGGCCGCCTCCCGCGTCCCGACGTTGCCGACGACGACGTCGGCGTCGACGCTCGATTGTATCGCCCTCGCGGAGTCGAGGACGTTGAGGTTGTGAGCGTGTGCACAGTCGATGAACAGCACGTCCGCTCCGGCCTCGTCGGCGGCGACCGCCCGCTCCTCCTCGAAGGGGCCGACGGCGACGCCAGCGAGCAGCCGGCCGTCCTCGTCACGCGCGGCGTCCTCGTGTTCCCGGCGCTGGAGCACCCCTTGCATCGTCACCAGCCCGACGAGGCGGTTCCCGTCGGCGACCACCGGGACGCGCTCGATCTTGTGGTCGTACATGAGCTCGAGCGCCTCGCGAGCGTCGACCGACTCGGGCGCGGTGATCACTTCGTCCGTCATCGCCTCACGGACTGCGTCCTCCTCACCGACCTCGAGATACGGGCGGATGTCGGTCCCGGAGATGATCCCGAGGACGGCGTCCTCGTCGTCGACGACCGGTGCCCCGGAGACGCCCTCTCGTTCCATCACCTGATCGGCTTCCCGGACCGTGGCGTCCGGAGAGACGGTGACGACGTTCTCGCGACGGATGACGAGCTCGTGTGCCCGCTTGACGCGCTCGACCTCCGCGGCCGTCTCCTCGACGGTCATGTTTCGGTGGAGAACACCGAGCCCCCCCTCGCGCGCCATCGCGATGGCGAGGTCGCTCTCGGTGACGGTGTCCATCGCCGCCGAAAGCACGGGGACGGTGATCTCGACGTTCCGTGAGACGCGCGAAGACAGGTCGGCGTCGTCCGGTTCGACACGGCTCTCCTTCGGCCGCAGCAACACGTCGTCGAAAGTCAGGGCTTCCGGCACGTCGAGTTTCGAGGAAAACGGGTCGGAGTCTCTCGCCATATAAACCGTCGTGACGGGGCAATCAAAAACGTTGCGAGTCGCCATAGACGTGCACCTAACTACTAATTAGTTCGCTTAGTTACCCATTTTTGTGGATCAATATGTGATCGACCGACCCGAGCGGTCCACCGGAACCGATCCGCCTGACGCGCTCCGGGCACGAAAGCGATGGATCATCGATTTCAATCCGGTTATACTGTGAGATCGACGGGTTTATTTATATAGTCTGGTTACTGTACTGTTGTGTCGTGCGGACAACCCTCACACAAACTTTAACCCAAGCGAAACGGATATATGGAGTATGGACTCCGACAGTCCCGTGAACGTGCGCATCGCCGGTCAGCCGAACCTCGCGCTCGGCGCCCGCTTTACACCCGGCAATATGCGCAAACCGTTTACATGGACTCGTCGGACTCGGTTCGGATCCGACTCAGTATGCCGATCCCTCGGCTATCGTGAGTCGCCCGTTTCCTACCGCGGCCCCATCGGTCACGGGCAACGCCCCTGAATGAGCGTTTCACGTCACCCCGTCGCACTACGATTGGAGCGGCGAGTCGGGGGTGCGACGAAGCTGCTCGCCACCGTGATGGCGCTTCCGTTGATCGACGGGATCTTCGCGGCGCTCGTCGTCGCGGGGGTGTTGGCGACGCCAACCGGCGTGATCGAGACCGGGATCCTTATCTTCGGCGGCTCGGCCACCATGGCCGTCATTCTCGCGGAGATGGACGGATCCCGAACGCAGATGGCGGCGTCAGTGCTGCTCATCGGCGCAGTCATTATTCCGGTCGCCGCGGTCCAAGCGGCGCTCGCCCCCACGCTCGAGGGGTTCTTGAACCTCGACATCTTCGAGCGGTTCGCGGGGCTGGTGATACTCGCTATCGCGGCGAAGACGGCGAGCGCTGAGTTCGGCGAGTATCTGCCGAGCCCGGGGGTCATCATCGGCCTCGGCCTGGTCGCGAGCGTGACCCCGAGCGGGTTCGCCGTCGAGACCTCGACCGAGTACGTGGTCAACGGCACCGCGGCCGCGACGATCGGCGTCGCCTTCGCGCTCGCCGTCGCCCTGCTCGCTCCGCATCTGCGCGGGCGGGTCGACATCGACCGCTTCCGGTTCGGCTCCGCGGTCGCACTCGGTGTGCTCGCGCTTCCGATCCTGTTGCGGCCGTTCGACGTGATGCAGACGGAGGTCCCCATCGCGTTGGCGGTGCTCGGTGTTACGGCGCTGTTCGCGTACGATCCCGATGCGGAGGGGATCGGGTCCGGCACCGGTTCCGATGTGGACGACGACGATCCCGACGCCCCGGACGAGAGGGGGTCCCCCGGCGACGGGCCGGCCGACGGCGCGTCGGACGACCTCGACGTGGGCGACGCGCCGGACGACGCCCCGCCCACCCCGCGGGAGACGCCACTTGACGCGCCGGGGGTCACCGATCGTATCGTCGACGACGACGTGGCGGTGACGGCGGCTGCGGACGAGCCCGCGGTGGCGTCCACGGACGACGAGCCGGACGCAGACGGTGACGACTCCACGGATCCGTTCGCCGAGGACGACTCCCGCGCGCCGTGGCTGTAACTGGGGTGTGTCACGGATCCCTTTCCCGTGTCCCGACTGCGCCGTGGCCGGCGCGGGTGACGGGATTTAGGTAGTTCCACCGTCTACGGCGGGTATGTCGAACCGCGTCGTGCAAGGTCGAATGGTGACGCCGGCCAAGCTGGCCGAGCTCGTCGAAGGAGAACCCGTGTTGGAGACGGAAGACATCGCGGACGCCGATCGGGACTGCCCAGACTGTGGCGGCGACGTCATCAGCGTCGGCTACATGCCAAGCGTCACCGAGTTCGTGACCGGGTACAAATGCCAGGAATGTGATTGGGCGGACGACGATCGGTAGGGACGCGCCGTCGATTCAGGGGTCGGCGACGTGTCGGTAAGCGGGCCGCGGATCGTCCCGGATCGAAACCCCTTTATCCGTGTTTCAGCAACTCATGATCGCAAGATCACGCGGGGCTGTGGCCAAGCCAGGCATGGCGACTGACTCCAGAGGCTACGCCCGGGACGACACTCCAGACTGATATACCGAGCGGCCGACTGATCATCGGTCGTGTTGACGACC
>LFFM01002669.1_pt1 | contig 11619 bp, 9 predicted proteins | sample 643131 | NCBI WGS metagenome assembly LFFM01 (sample SAMN03777445, study PRJNA286221) | soda lake metagenome | biome: soda lake; feature: Kulunda steppe; material: water; isolation source: sample Tc-Br brine of Tanatar trona crystallizer | place: Russia: Kulunda steppe | collected 2011-07
AGGATCGCCACTGGACGGTACTCGAGGAGGCGACGACGCCGGCGGCGCTCGCGGCCGAGCCGTTCGAGGGTGCGATCCTCGCGGCGGCGCTCGCGGCGGCGCCCGACCCCGCGACGGTGTTCGTCTCCAACAGCATGCCGGTGCGGGACGCAGACCGGTTCGGCCGGCCGCGGTCGGCCGCCCTGACCGTCCTCGGCAACCGCGGCGCCAGCGGCATCGACGGCATCACGAGCACGGCGCTGGGCGCGGGCGACGCGACCGACGACCCCCTCGTGCTCGTGACCGGCGATCTGGCGCTCTACCACGACGCGAACGGGCTGCTCGCGCTCGATCGCCTCGGCGTCGACGCCACGATCGTCCTGATCGACAACGACGGCGGCGGCATCTTCCACATGCTGCCGATCGAGGGGTTCGATCCGCCGTTTACCGGCTCGTTCAAGACGCCCCACGGCCTCGCGTTCGAGGCCCTCGAGGGGCTCTACGACCTCGAGTTCAGACGCGTCGACCCCGCGTCGTTCGCCGAGGCCTACCGCGACTCCGTGGCCTCCCCGGGGAGCCAGCTGCTCGCCGTCGAGTTCGACGCCGCGTCGAGCCACCGCCGCCGGGAGGCACTCGGCCGGGCGGTCCGCCGGGAGCTGTCCGCCGGGGACGGTCAGCCATAGAGGCCGGCGAGGAGGTCGCCGACCAGGATCAGGCCGACCGCCGCGACGATGAAGACGACCGTCCAGACGATGACGAGGTACATCGTCCGCCGGGTGAGCTCCCGACCCTCCTCGATGGAGATCGGTTCGACCGCGCTCATGGCCGAGTGATCAACCCAATTACATATAAATCCACCGTCGAGGGCCACGAGCGGGTCGTTTTTCACCCGGGCCCCCGAGTCGACCCGTATGAGCGTTCACGTCGCCGCCGAGGAGCCGATCGGGGAGGCCGTCGTCGCCGCGCTGTCGGACGTCGACGTCGAGGTACGCCGGGGGTCGCCGGCGGACGTAGCGGACGCACGACTCGGGGTCGTCGCCGGCGGCGCCGGCGGGGAGGCCCTGACGACCGCGAACGAGGCCGCACTTGACGGCGGGACGCCCTGGATCGCCGTCGAGGTCGGCGGCGTCGGCGGCCGGCCGCTTCCGGACGTCGAGGCCGCGATCTCGGGGTTCGCGCCGGCCGTCGGCTGCTATGACTGCCTGCGGGCGCGGGTCGACGCGACCACGACGGAGGTCGCCGAGGAGGCCACTGCGCCACGGAGCGCCGCCCGCCTGGCCGGAGCGGTCGCTGGCCGGGAGTGCGTGCGCGTCCTCGGCGGCGAGGGGCCGTCGATCCTCGGTCACGTCCGCGAGTTGCCCCACGCCAGGCGTCGCGTCCTGCCCGTTCCGGGCTGTGGCTGTGGGGACGCTCGTGACCGCACGCTCGGGCGCGACGCCGACTCCCTCGCCCTCGAGGACGCCGTCGCGAGCGCCGAGGCCGCGATCGACGACCGTGTCGGGATCGTCACGGAGATCGGCGAGGTCGAGTCGTTCCCGGCGCCGTACTATCTCGCGCGGACGGTGGACACCGCGGGGTTCAGCGACGCGAGCGCGCCGGAGGCCGCCGCGGGCGTCGCGGTCGACTGGAACGGGGCGCTGATGAAAGCCGTCGGCGAGGCGCTCGAACGCTACTGTGCGGGCGTCTACCGCGATAGCGACTTCGTCCACGCGAGCGCCGCCGAACTCGCCGACGCCGTCGGTCCCGCGGAGCTGGTCCGGCCGGCGGACGCCCCGACGGTCGACCCGGACGAGGAGCGCCGATGGGTCGACGCGGAGAACCTCGCGACCGGCGAACCGGCCCACCTGCCCGCCGCAGCCGTCCACTTTCCCCAGCCGGGCGAGCGGATCGTGCCGGCGATCACGACCGGGCTCGGCCTCGGCTCCTCGACGGTCGACGCCCTGCTGTCGGGGCTGACGGAGGTCGTCGAACGGGACGCGACGATGCTCTCGTGGTACTCGACGTACGAGCCCCTCGGGCTCGCCGTCGAGGACGACGGCTTCGCCGCGCTCGCCCGGCGGGCCCGGAGCGAGGGGCTGTCGGTCACCCCGATGCTCGTCACCGTCGACGTCGACGTCCCCGTCGTCGCCGCCGCGGTCCACCGCCCGCTCGACGCCGACGACCCCGAGTGGCCCGCGTTCGCGCTCGGCTCGGCCGCCGACCTCGACGCGACGGCCGCGGCCCGGGCGGCCACGGAGGAGGCCCTCCAGAACTGGATGGAGCTACGGTCACTGGGCCCGGAGGACGCCGACGAGGCCGGCGGGGCGGTCGACGAGTACGCGAGTTTCCCCGACCGCGCCCGGTCGTACGTCGACGTCGACGGACGGGTCGACGCCGCGACGGTCGGCCCGGATCCGGTCCCGACCGGCCGCGAGGCCCTGACGGCCGTCGTCGACCGGCTCGAGGACGCGGGGTTGACTCCCTACGCCGCCCGGCTGACCACCCGGGACGTGGAGGCCGTCGGCTTCGAGGCCGTTCGCGTCGTCGTCCCCGGTGCCCAGCCGCTTTTCACCGGCGAGGCGTACTTCGGCGAGCGCGCCCGGACCGTCCCCCACGGGCTCGGCTTCGAACCCCGGCTCGACCGGGCCTACCACCCCTTCCCCTGACCGGTCGGCCCGTGACGGATCGGTCGCGTCGTTTCGTCCCTTCCTCCGATCGGTCGAACCGTTCTCTCGGGCGGTTCGGTGGAGCCGCATACTCGAGGCGAAACCCCCCGGTCTCGAGGGGCGAACGAAATAAAGCGGGCTAGTTCAGACGAACGGGACCGTCTCGGGGAGCGGGAGGACGGTCACGACGTACATCCCGAGGAGCGTGACCAGGCCGATCAGGACTGCAAAGAGCACGACGGCGTAGTTGGTGCCCGCGAGCAGCCGACCGAGGTCGCCGCTCATACTGGAGAGCGCCGGGGTCCGGCTCTTCCGGAGGATCGCCAGCTCGAGGCCGAACAGCACGACCGTCGCGGCGGCGGACATCATACAGAACGGGCAGATCTCGCCGATCACGCCCAGCTGGAGGTAGACGAAGTACGCCGAGAACACGACGCCCGTGGCCGTGATCGGGGTCAGGATCTTGACGATGAGCGGGTGGCGCGTGTCGAACCACCAGAGGGCGAGCCCGATGGTGGTCAGATAGTAGAAGCCACCCAGCGTCGCGAGGGGCACGCCGAAGACGTACGCCCACTGGCTCGTGATGACCTCGATGCTCCCCTCGACCGGCGCGTCCGGCGGAATCGCCGGCAGGGCGAACAGGTGGACCGCGGTCAGAACCACGGTCACCAGCCACCCCAGCACCGCCACGAACGTGAACGTCCCGAACAGGGTCGGGACCCGTGGCGAGTACTCCCAGTCGTAGTCGAACCCGAGCGCGGATGCGGTTTCGGTTGCCATCATCAGTTCGTTCGTGGACTGGCTACAAAAGATTGTTGGTTCTTCCCACTACTACACAACAGTGATTCCCGGAGTGGCCGGTGTGGGTCTCCCCGACAGTTTGCGGGATAGAAACCCCACCAGTATCGACGTTCTCTCCCCTCGTCTGGGAGTTCCGATCCGTTCGATCGCGTCCCAATCCCCTGCCCCCTCGATCTCTTTCGGCGGACCATATTGTGAGAGTGGGGCAATACAAGCTCCGAAAACCGTCTTCTACCTCCCGGGAAGTCCGTCCGCGGACAGGGCGGGATCGGCGCCAACGACGGCGAACGGGGCCGCCTCGCGTACTCCATCGGAGTGAGACCGCCTCTCGGCCGCTCCGGTCGGTTCGCCGAGCGTCCCGCGGCTCAGGTGGCACACCCCGGGTTCAGCGAGTAGCTCTGGAGGGCGGATACAACGTCGACGGGCCGACGCGGCCGGTCGATCGAGCACGACGTCGCCCTCGCGGACGTCGTCGATCACGGAACCGACGCCGGCGCGGCGAGCACGGAACCGACGCCGGCGCGGCGAGCACGGAACCGACGCCGGCGAGACACGTGGTATTTGGCGCCGGCGAGACACGTGGTGGCTATACGACGCCGGCGTGGTGCCATTTCGCCGGCGTCGCCAGTCGGTCACGATCCCGCTTCGGGACTTACCATGACGGACGGCCGCTGGCCGAGGTGAGCTTCCGACAGGTCACGGCCGCCATCGCAACGTACCGGCCGGACCGAAAAAAGGGGACTGCCGACCAGTGTTGGCACGACCGAAAAGAGCCGTCACTCGACGGGACGGCGCTGCTCGCGTCCGACGCGTGCAGCGTCGATGGGTTCGAACCGTCGCTGGCGGGGGGCCACCTACCACACCGGCCCGATCGCCCCGGAGACGGGCCGGCCACTGCCGGGGCGAACGGACAGGACGTCCGCGACGTCAGTCACAGACGAACTTGTTGTCCCGCCAGTTGACGCCGCTGGAAGGGGTTCCGCGGTGCGTGGCTCCTCGAGATCTCGACATCGGCAGGCTGGTCGCCGAGGGAACGAACCCACGGTACAACCGCGAGTATCGGACGTTCGCCGAGCAGCCCCCGCCCGAGGACTGGACGCTCGTCCCCGGCGTGATCGACGTGAAGACGAACGTCGTCGAACACCCGGAGGTCGTCGACGACCGGCTCGTGCAGTTCACCGAAAGCATCGGCGACTCCTCCCCGATCGTCGCCGGCTGGGGCCGGGCGGTCACGGCGGAGAACCAGGCGGGGCGAGTGAGCTTCGTCGAGTCGCCCCGTAGCCTGCTGGCTCCCAGGATGACAGGGCGGTTGTACGCACTCGAAGAGACGGGGCAGTTGTACGTCCTCAGAACTCGTCCAGGGTGGTGCTCTCCCGTTCGCTCGTCACTCCCGGTAGATCGATGGCGTCGGTTTCTCCGAGTTCGCGTAGCCGATTCACCAGTACCCCCGTCTCACGTCCCGCACCCCTCGCTCGGGACGCTACGAGGTTCTGGACGGCCTGTTTTAGCTCGTCGAGTCTGTCCGCTAACCCCATCGTGTGAAGCACGGCGCGGTCCAGCTCGTCCAGTTCGGTTTCTTTGGCCGCTACCGACGCGTCTTCGCCGAGCTCGTCTTCGCGATCCATCAGTGCCGTGATCGCGTCCCGTATCGCCTCTTTTTGCTCCTGGGACATCTCCCCCGGGTCGGGTACAGGGAGCATCTCCGTCTCGTAGATCGTCTTCTGTAATCGAGTCATTCCCTCGCCCCCGGCCCGTCGGCCCAACAGCTCGTTGGTGAGAGCCGACAGGCGAGAGTTCAGAATGCCACAGAGGAGTAACTCGTCGATCCCTTCTTTCGGCCGTATCATGTAGAACTGTTGATCGGCTATCGCCCCGGCCTCGTTCCGTACCATACGGTGTTCCCGCCACGTAAATCGCGTATTCAGTATCGGAGCGATCGGGACGTCTCCGAGATCGAACCAGACGTCCTTATCCCGGAAGCTCCGCCGTTCGTCGTACCCCTGATCTTCCCCCCATTCGATGTACTCGACCAGTTCGCCGTGCCCGTTCTCTCGAAGCCACGACTTCACCCGCTGAACGTCCGACCTCCCGAAGCCGGTATCGGATTCGTCCAGAGCCTGCTGTACGAGCCCGTGAACGTCGAAGACGGCCCACTCGTCGGCGTTCTCCTCGTCGAACCGGATCTTCTCGATCTGACCGGTTGCCTTCAGGAGGTTCGTCGTGTACTCCGCGATTCCGAGCTCGCGGAACGCTTCCGTGCGCCGATAGAAGAACGCGTTCGCGCCACTGGTGATCCCACGGGAAACGTCTGCGATCTCGTCGAGTCGAACGACGTTCTCCGCGCCACGGAGCTCGAAATACACCGGCGGTGCCATACGGAACAGGTTCCACTTTCTCTCCTCGGCTAGTGCGTGTTGCCGCTGTGTGACCAACCGATACGACTCGTTCGAGACCATCCTGTCCGGCTCGACCCGCTCCTCGACGATGTCGGCTATCTCGTCGACGCGAAGCTCCTCCCGTAGCTCGAGGAACTTCGCGACGGCTCCGTCCCTTCGCTCCGCGTCGGCCTGTCTCCGTAGGATCAGGACGCTCGAGCCGACGAGTACGTCGTCGAAGACCTGCCTGTCGAACGTGATGATCGCCCGGATCTCGTAGTTCTCGAGGATGAACCGTTGCATGTCCTCCCCGTACCGTGTATCGAGCCACCGGTCGCTCGTGACGAATCCAAGATCCCCGCCGTCGGCGAGAAACTCTGTTCCGTGGGTGAGAAAGTACACGTAGACGTCCGATCGGCGGGAGATGTACTCCGCGTCGAGCTCTCGGCTGCCGAGATGGCTCCGGACGTGGTCCTTGTCGTCGACGTTCTCTTGACGGATGTACGGCGGGTTCGCCACCACCGCATCGAAACCGCCGATCTGTTCTGTCACCCCCTCCGCGTTCTCCCACTGTCGTCCGCTCGCTCCGGCGACGACGCGGCCGAACCGCTGGTTCCGTGCGACGTTGAAAAAGTCGTTGATCTCGACGTCCACCTCGTCCGTGTACGAGGAGAGGTCCTGTATGGCGAGGTTGATGGCTGTCAGGTGAGCGGGAAAGCGATTGATTTCGACGCCGGAGAGCTGACCGAGGATCCTGTCGTGGCTCCCGGTCGGTTCGGGGAGCTGGTCGCGGAGACGGTGATAGGCGCTCACGAGGAATCCCCCACTACCGCAAGCCGGATCGAGCACCGTGTCGCTCGCGTCGGTTACGGTCAGCCGAGTGATCAGGTCGGTGATCGCAGGCGGCGTGTAGTACTCCCCCATCTCCCGGCGGCGCTCGGGTGGGATGACGCCTTCGTATATCCGACCGATGACGTCGCTGTCGAACTGCGTGAGGTCACGTTCGTCCAGTTCGATGACGAACTCCCGGACTTTCCCGTCTACGGGGTCGAGTGGAATTTCGCTGTAGATCGGGTCGTGCTCGTAGATGGCCTCGAAGTCCACCGTTTCGACGAGGTGCTCGAAGTAGTCCTCGAGGTCGGCCTGTACCCGGTGTGGGCTGACCGCCAGTGGCTCCACGTCCTCCTCGTAGGTAGGTGCACTCTCCAGAATCTTGTAGAACAGAATCTTGTTGATCAGGAGGTACGCGGCCTGTTCGGCAAACTCACGCCGAACGTCCGTTCTCTCCGAGACGCTCATCCCCCCGTACTCGATACCCTGTGTGCCAGTCCAGGCCGCGAACGAGTCACTGAACTCCTCGTCGTCGTCCAGGTGGCTGGTCAGCGATCCGTCCAGTCGCGGGGAGACGTACTCGTGAAGCGAGTTCATCCGGTCGATGAACGCGGCATCGAGGGCGTCCCATTTGACGTCACCAGTGCGTAGCCGGGCGATCTCGTCCAGTAGCGTATCGGCGAACGCGTCTACGTCGGAGATGGTGTACGACTTCGTGGACCGTTCGAGCAGCGGAACGCCCTCGGTGAACGCGTCGAAGACGACCAGCCGGTCCCGGTTGTAGGTACAGAAAAACGGCGAACCCAGATCACCGGCGTACCGGAACGCCTGTCGGATCACGGCCGGTGCATAGGGGTCGATGTCCCGACTACCGCCGGTGTCGGGTCGCTTCGCCTCGATTACGAACACCGGGTCGTCGTCCGTGTCGAAGACGACGATGTCGGCCCGGCCATCGAGACCGTCGCTGTACTCGGGACGTGCGGTTCCGTAGCTAATCCGTCCACGGTCGGGTTTTTCGTCTATCGCGTTCTGCAGATGTCGGTAGAGTTCGAAGTGAACGTCGGCCTCACTCATACGAGGATGCCCTCTCCATACCCCCGTCCTGTAACCCTCGTTACATAGGCCTTGTCCTACCTTTCAACAGCGAGAGAGTCCCGCCGTTCACGGCGTTGACGAGAGCGGAGCTCTCGTTCGCACACCAGAACGCGAAGCGTTCTGGGGACGGGCGTGAATCGCGTAAGCTTCGGTGAGAAACCACCAAGTTATTGCTGATCTTGAGTCTCCAACGCCTCAAGTCCTGCTTCTAACACCTCTGCATAGGCTTCCGAGAGATTCAGGTCGTTCGCTTCTGCGTAGTCTTTGATTCGTCCGTGGATTGCCCAGTCAATGTCGATGTTCGGCCTCATCGTTGGACTTATTAGACATTGGGTCCCATTATACTTTGGATGAAGCGTACCAACACGTTCGCCGTGCGACCGCTCTCTGATGATGGAGAGCAACTGCTACGGGACCTGTTGGACGCTTCCGCCGCTCTCTGGAACGAAGTCAACTATCAGCGTCTCATGCGGTACTGAGCGGAGCAAAGCTCCGCGATGTCCGCAAATCTACGATTTGCTTGACAACGACGAGGACGGCTTCGAGGACGAAGACGTGTGGGACGCCGATACCGGGCGACTCGAAGGGCGATACAAAGGCGTTCTCGGTGCGTCCACCGCCCAACAGGTGATACGGAAAAACAGCGAAGCGTGGCGCGGGTTCTTCCGACTGAAAGACCAGTACCACGACGAGTCGAACACATCGGTTACTGAGCACCCGGAACCGCCGGGATTCCGTGGTAATGAAGACGATGGACGGCAACTCAAGACCGTCATCCGCAACACGTCGTACACCGTCGAATGGGGCGACCGCTCCCGATTGGAGATACTGGTTGGGTCGGAGCTGAAAGACCGATACGACCACACCGGACGACTCCGGCTGGAGATTGCTGGCGAACCGAACTGGCCCGAGTACGAGAAACAGGGCCGGTTGGACCTGTGGTACGACGAGACTGATTGCACCTTCCGAGCTTCGCAGCCTGTGACTGTTTCTGATGATGCACGGTACACTCCACTGGCCGACGAGAAGGCCGCTTTGGATATTGGTGCAAACAATCTCGTCGCCTGTACCACGACGACCGGCGAGCAATACCTGTACGAAGGCCGCGAGTTGTTCCAGCGATTCCGTGAGACGACGCGGGAAATCGCCCGGTTACAGTCGAAACTCGAGGATGGCCGGTACAGTAGCGAACGTATCCGCCGGCTATACCGAAAACGGACTCGTCGACGCGACCACGCCCAAGAAGCCCTGTGCCGTGACCTGCTGGGACGACTGTACGCCGAAGGCGTTGATACTGTGTATATCGGTGGCTTGACCGACGTCCTCGAGACGCACTGGTCGGTCGAAACCAACGCGAAGACGCACAACTTCTGGGCGTTCAAGCAATTCACCGAACGACTGGTGTGTACTGCCGAGGAATACGGAATCTCGGTGGAAGTCCGGTCGGAAGCCTGGACCAGTCAGGAGTGTCCACAGTGTGGCGGCAAAGATCGGACGACACGACACCAAGACACTCTCACCTGTCCGTGTGGATTCGAGGGACACGCAGACCTCACAGCGTCAGAAACGTTCCTCGAGCGGCAGACAGAGAAGGCAGTCAGGCCGATGGCACGGCCCGTGCGGTTCGAGTGGGACGACCACAACTGGTCGGAGTCACCACGCTCTCACGAAAGTCCCAAAGAACAGCGCACAGACCCAAGTACCGCTGGCAACAGCGGGAATGTTGCCTCCGGCGAGTCGTAGACCGACTGAGACTCCCACGGAGGAAACCGCGCCGTTCACGGCGCGGAGGATGTCATCCCTCTATCGTCTCCTCGTAGCGTCGCCGAAACGCCTCGTAGGCCGCCGGCTCGATGTCGATACAGTAAAATCGCGCATCGTCACCGAACACCTGCCGCGCCGCGATCGCCGCCGGCGCGGTGCCCGCACAGGGGACGACCACGAGTTCACCGGGTTCGATCAACCCGGACAGCCACGCCGTATACGGCCCGACCGGTTTGGCGCGCCCGCCGCGGCCGTAGGTCTCGGTCGGCCAGCGGGCGACCTGTCGGGCCGAGACGGCCGTCCGACGCTCCGTGGGCCCTTTGTGTGCAAACACGACGCTGTAGCCGCCGGTCGAGAGAAACGGGCCGTGGGTGTCGCGGTCGGGCGTCCCGTCGTCGGTGAGATACGTCACGCCACCGACCCGCCGAAAGCCACCGCCCTCGTGGTGCTCGGTCGCATCACCCCACGTCTCCCGGAGATACGAGACGAACCGTGGCAACAGCCAGTCATCGACGTCGGCGACGAGCCACCCACCCGGCATGAGCGTCTCGTAACAGGCGTCGACGAGCTGTGTCGTCGTGAGGTCGTCGGTGACCTGCGGGTCGTCTACCGACAGCTGTTCGTCGAACGGGTGAAGCCGGTAGCTGACGCTCGTCTGCTCACGCCGGCCGGGACGCGCCCAGGCGTCGTCGAGGAAGATGGCCGCCGCCTCCTCGTCGAGGGTTTCGAGTGCCGCAAGCGCGTCGCCAACGATGTACTCGCCGCCGGGCCCGACGGCGTGTCGCTCGAACCCGTCACCTGTCGCCATCGGTCGTGGTTCGAATCGCCAGCCCATGAACGTTCTGCCGAAATCGCTCGTGGCTGGTATCGACACGAGGCCCCGAGATAATCCCACAGAACGTGTGCGGGGATCGGCCCGGTGACGAGCCGGCCGACCGCTCGCGACGCGGCTGGATCGACCGCCGACGCCACGCGACCGGAATCCGGCGCGCCACAGGCCGTAGCGGACCGCGAGCACGCCGTGGGCTCGCAACCGTCTCCCGAGCGCGAGCGGCTCAGCCCCGGCGAAACAACACGACGAGCGCCACGATCAGCCCGAGCTGTGCGAGTTTGTCGACCACCTCGATCGCGTCGATCGTCCCGAGCGTCGGGTCGTTGAGCAGATACCACAGGACGATCTGGCTGCCGGTGAACGGAATCCCCGCCAGATACACGAGCTGTCGGCGAACGTCGAAGAGCACGAGCACCACGCCCCCGACGAACCCGCCTGCGGCAAGGACGAAGCTGATCCCGAAGGTGCTCGTCAGCGGGAGGTCGACGACGGCGATAAAGAGGTGGACGGCGGCGCTCACGAGCGCCATGACGATGGCTCCCCAGTGCAGCGGGGTCAGCGACTCCGTCTCCAGACTGCGGCGAGCGGACATCGACGTGGGATAGGACCACGTAATAAAAAGGTGTTTGCCCGTCGACCGGTTTCGGGCCACGGTCGCGTCCCGTCCGACACGGTCACATCCCGTCTCGACACCACCGTTTTCCGACACGGCCACATCCCGTCTCGACACCACCGTTTTTCCGGGTGTCACGCCGGAACGTGTCTCATAACGGTTCCCCGTCGGCCGATCGGAGCGGTTCATCCACGAGCGCTCTCAGCCGTTCTTTCCCCTCTTTCGGGTCGTAGCCCTCCTGTCTCAGGTGTGCCAGCGGTGCGACCGTTGGGTTGCGTTCCCAGTGACACCAGACGGCGGTCTCTCCGCGGTGGGTCGGAAACAATCGAACGTGCAACTGCCACGGACCGAAGACCCCCGAGGGCCGGTATGCGTAGCTGGCTTCCTCGTATCGCATCGCCCCGTTTCGCTCGTAGGCGTGGAGATACGCCCGGATCTGTGGCCGAAAGCCGTAGTCGGCGAGTCGACGGCGGGCCTCGGCCGGCGACACCGCCCAGATGCCGAGGTACTCACGGTCCGGCGGGGGCAACACCCGAAGATGCATCGGCAACACCGGATCGGGCAGCCGAACCGACCACCGTGTCGCCCATCGTCGGACCCGCCACAGCGGAAGCCACCGGAGCGCCAGCCAGCCGGAGACGACGAGGGCCACCAACCCAATCGCCGTCGCTCGGGAGACGAGGC
>LFFM01002670.1_pt1 | contig 11618 bp, 9 predicted proteins | sample 643131 | NCBI WGS metagenome assembly LFFM01 (sample SAMN03777445, study PRJNA286221) | soda lake metagenome | biome: soda lake; feature: Kulunda steppe; material: water; isolation source: sample Tc-Br brine of Tanatar trona crystallizer | place: Russia: Kulunda steppe | collected 2011-07
AGCAGGCGAACAGTCAGTTCGAAAGCGATTTCGACGATGTAAGCTCCTATCTACAGGATAATTGGGTGGACAAAATCGTCAGTAAATACGACGTTGAGGAGTCTGGTTGGAAGACTTCAGTATCAAGCAACGTAGAGTATCAGAAGCTTTTCCCGGAGTACTGGGCTCAAGATCCGTTGAACAGTAACAGTACGATTCAGTTATTCTACCGTCATTCACCAACGACTGAACTGCTTCGGAATCGGACGCTTCGATTCAGACTTCGACTGCCACCAGCTCGGAACGTACACACCCAACCACAAGGCAACGGACGCTCGTTTAACGCGCTGTTTGCTGAGAAATGCACCTCGAAGTACAAAGACCGAATCCACGACGCACTAACTGGGATCGGTGCTGACGATACACGGCTGGGGAGTGCGTCAGCGCTCATTGTCAAAGATTATTCGCTTGACTCGAATAATTTAGTTGGCTCATATTTTGACCAGCTTGACACTGCAGTCTCCGAATTCTGCGGTCCTCACAGTGAGCTCCCGGTCATCATGAATAACGTGTTTGAAGAGGTGTATCGAGAGGTATTCGGTGAGGACCCTGTAGGTGAATTTCTTGGCTGTCTGCAGGAGAGTGAATAAGCGATCTGACCTTGGAAAGCACGCTGCTCATTACGGCTTCATTCAGGTGTTTGTGTAGCAACCGTAGTCTTTCGGGAGACCATGGTCAGTGGAAAAGTCGATAAGTGTGATTTTCCGAGCCTGATCATCACGTCGAGCGATCATCCGATACTGGTTGTTTATTCTGAGATAGGAGAGACCATTTTTGCATGGCCGCCAGTTGAATCCAGTATGGTGGATGCTTTCCCGTAACTTTTCTATTTGAGTGGAGATGCGATCGCGGATTGACCCGTCTGCTTTGTCGTATGCTTTATTAAATGACTCAGATCGGATTATTTCGTAGTTAGTGTAGAAGTCATCAAGAGAGATTGCTTTATATGAGTAGACTTCTTGACGTTCTGGTTCTGGTTTTAGGATGTTGACCGGGATTCGTCCCTGCTTAATCGCTTGGGAAATATCGCGGTCGAATGGTAGTTGATCGCCGATTGCGATCTGCTTCTCTAGGTCATCTATGTCATTAGAGATGTTCTCCGTGCCAGGGTTTCGGATGAGATGCACAAGATGTCGGCATCCGGTTTTGAAGTCACCACCAGTGAATCGATCGTATTTGCGATAGGCCTCTGGCTGACTGAGGGTTGATAATTCGAACAGGTCGTTGAACGTGCCGGGCGGCACGAATTTCCGGACAGCAGCTGAGTTGGCAACGTACGCATTAGCCACCGATTCCTCAATACAGTCTTCACCAGCAAAGTTCGCTTGATATGCGTCTTCCATATACTGTGTATACAATGCTGTGTCGTACAGGTCTTCCAGATACGTAGCAAACACCTCAACTTGATAGTGCATCCATTCGTGGCGTAAGAGAACTTCGAGCGCCAGTTTCGCGGCATCCCTTCGTGATGAGATTGGCTCACCATCGAACGGATATTCAGCGCTGATGTTGCTACCAGAGAGAGCCTGCTGAGTTATAGTAGGGTTACGGCCTCTGCTCAATCCGAAGAATAGATTGGTCAGGATTCTGAGTCCGTCCTCTCTAATGCTAATACCCCAGTGGCGCTGGGTGTAATGGAACGGCGTATACCACGCGAACGCTTCAAACCCTTCTTCACTGACAGCACCGACGTATTCGTCAATTAGTATCCTCCATTCTTCGTCACTCAGTTCCCGGTCCTCAGCAAGCGAAGAGATATCTGGTCTATCGACCAGCTCACCCTCTCGATCAAAAATCACATCAATATCGTAGTCTCGATAGGGCACGCCACGCTTGGGCTTTGATCGTTCTCTATCCCACTCAGGGATACGATCTTGCACCCACACCGGAGGCTCTTTGTCACTCTCTCGGAATGGGGAGGCGTCTAATTGTAACCCTTGATGTCTCGCATCGTACTGGTCCAAAAAATCAATAAGATCACGTCCCTCCATGTGTGACTGCTTCAAATGAAATTGTCTTGATTCTTTTGAAACAGATACCAAGCTGACTCCAAATAGCTAATGTCTACTATTCTCGTGTTAGTTCTAGAACCCATCAAAAATGACTCCACTGCTACGCTTTTTGTAGATTTAAACGAGGTAATCTTCATACAACGGGCTCATCTAAAATCTGTCTTTAAGAGAAGCTGGCGCTCTTTATTATCCTCCTCTTCGTCTATACCTGATTCGTGAGCTCGTTGATTTTGTCGAGATCAGAGTCTGTAACCTGTGTGAAATTGAACCCCTGTTGGCCGCAATATCCCATCTTCTCCGAGAACTCTCCTTGATTAACGAGTCGCTGAATCTCTTGGTAAGTGATCTTAGGTTCAATCTCTATCGGCGTCTCGAATTCTAGTGATGCACCGTCTGCGTCGATTTGCTTGTCCGCGATTGGGAGGAGATGGCTGATACACGTCGGGTGCTCCTCAACAGAAGAGGAGCAGTATAGTATCGCAGTGTCCCCGGTGGTTGCGGCTTGCCATGCGTCTCGGCGCTCGTACCCTTCGCGTTTCCAGTAGGGGGCTGCATTGAAGTATCGGTGATGCTGGAGGGGCTCATCAACAAATGTTGGGCCTATTGCTCCTTGGATATACTCTGGTTTCGCATCCTCACTGATTTCTCGCCCATTCGTCTGGATGAGAAACACGCTCATAGGAGTGGCAAACGAGGGAAGGTTGATAAATCAGGTTGGCAGTATACTCCGTTTATGATTTTTATTTCAAATATCGGGCCCTGTGATGTGTGGAAATCGCTAGGCGTGGCCCGGGTCCTCGTTTTACTTTCACCGCGCTGAGTGTAGGTTTATAACCCCGCCGGGAAGTGATGTGTGTGTGACGAGATTCCTCCATTTGGCGGACATCCATCTTGGTCGGCAGCAGTATGGCGTGTCGCAACGGGCGATTGATGCGAAACTCTCGTTCCAGCACACGCTGTCGCAAGCTTCGGCCGAGGATGCTGACGCGGTGTTGCTCCCGGGCGACTTGTTCGATAGTCGGGACGTGCGGCCAGAGACGCTCGCCTCGGTGGAAGACGTTCTTGCGGACGTCGAGGTACCGGTGATCGTGAGTCCGGGGAATCACGATCAGAACATGAGTCGCCGACGGGATTTGACGTGGCTCCAGTACCTGAACAACAAGGGGCTTATCACGTTGTTGTCGGCTGATTTCGCCGATGACCGCGCGTCGTTTGCTTCGACTGACGTGGAGTCTCCGCGGCACGGTGGCGGCGGGTACGTCGATTTGGATACGGACGAGGGGACGGTTCGCGTGTTCGGCGTGCAGTACCGCGGTGCGTACATGGAACGACAGATTCCGGCGGTCGTGGACGGGATCGAAGCCGTGAACGCGTCTGAAGGTGAGCCGGCGGCGACGGTCGTGTTAGCGCACTTCGGTGTGGATGACGCGGTGCCGGATCTGGGTGCGACGGTGTCGGTCGCGTCGTTGACGCCGCTGATGGACGCGGTGGATTACGTGGCGCTCGGGCACATTCACAAGCGGTACGAGGTGGAGAACGTGTATAACCCGGGGAGTTTGGAAGCGTTCTCGGTGCAGGAGGGACGGTGGGACGACGCGCATGGGTACTACGTGGTGGACGCGGCCGACTGGTCGGCAGACCACCGTGCTTCGAAGCGACGGCCGTACGTGACCGTCGAGTTCGACGTGTCGGGGTACCGGACGTTCGACGATCTCCGCGCGGCGTTCGAGGACGCGGTGCGTGACGAGCAAGGGATGGTCGAACGCGTGTGTAGCAACGCCGAGTTCCAAGCGGGTGACGGGTCGCGTCGGGATCCGACCGTGAACCTGCGGTTGACGGGGACGCTGTTGCTCGATCACGTCGCGTTCGACGTTGATGCGTTACGAGAGATCGCGGGAGAGACGCTGGAGGCGCTGTACGTCCAGCCGACGGATAACACGGAGCGGAAAGCGATTCAAGAGCTGCTCGGTGATATCGATCGTGATGAGGCGTTCGCGGCTGACGGGACAGTGAACACGGACGCGTTACAGGAACGCGTGTTCACGACGCTCGCTGAGGAGTCGCGGTACAGTACCGCCGCGGACGATGTCGCGGCGACGCTTGACGAACTGGAAGGGCTCGTCACCGAGGACGGTGCCGGTGTCGGTGAAGCGGCGTCGTACTTGCGAGAGCGCCGTCGAGAGTTGTTCCCGGACGGGGTCGGCGAGCCGGGGGAGACGGGCGAGGCGGCCACCGTTAACGGGGGTGAGACGGAGTGACGGTCGTTATCGAGTCGGTGACGTTGGAGGATTTCAAGAGTTACGCGGACCGGACGACAATCGAGCTCGGCGACGGCGTTACGGCGATCGTCGGGGAGAACGGGTCGGGGAAAAGCACGGTGCAGGAAGCGATCGGGTTCGCGTTGTTCGACACGCACCCGTTCGACAATCAGGACAGGCTCGTGCGGGACGGTGAATCGTCCGGGCACGTCGAAGTGACATTCCGGGTCGTCGAGACGGGCGAGGTGTACACAGTGCGGCGCTGGGCCGGGCGGTACAAGTTCGACGTGCTCGATGCGAACGGGGACGCGCTCGGACTGGACACCGGGTCGGCGATCAAAGAGTGGGTCGCGGAAAAACTCGGCGTGGATGACGCGGACGATCTGTCGGAAGTGTGGGAGCGGAGCGTCGGGGTGCCGCAGACGAATTTCCTCGTTGATTTCACGCAAAGTGAGACGGACCGGGTGGACACGTTTGACCCGCTGTTCGACATTGAACGGTACCGGGAGGCGTACAAGTCGTTGAGCGGCTTAGAGGGTGAATTCGATGAGGAAATCACCGAGAAAAACGAGGAGGTCAGCGAACTCCGCGGGGAATTGAATGACTTGCCGGACGTCGAATCGGAAGTCGAAGAACTGGAAGACGAGCTGCGAGGGTATGAAACCCAAATTGCGACGATAGAACACCGCGTGGCGGTGCTACAGGCGGAGCACACGGCGCTTGAGGAAGTCGAGGCGGAGCTTGATGAGAAGCGAGGTGAGTTAGAATCGCTTGAGGACACGAAGATCCCCGCAGCAGAGCGAGAACTCAAACAAGCCGAAGAAGCGCTGGCAGACGCCGAAACCGCAGTCGAGACGCTGTCCGGCGTCGAAGAAGAGTACGAGGCGTACCGCGACGCGGAGAAGAAGCGTGAACGGGTGGAAGAAGAAATCGACGAGCGCGAGGAGTTGGTCGATGAGCGCGACGAGATCAAAAGCGAGATCAAACAGAAGCGCACCGAGGCCGAGCAGAAAGAGGAGGCAGTTGAAACGGCAGAGCAGGCCAAAGAGCGGCTCGAAGAACTCGAACCGGACGTCGAGGAGTACCGAGAGTTGGAGACGGAGGTCGAGGAGCTTGAGGACGACGCAGAGCGGGTCGGTGAGATCGATGAGGAGGTCGGCGAGCTCGAAGCGGAGATCTCGGATCTCGAAGGCGAAATCGAGGAACTCGAAGATCAGATCGAGGCTGCTGAGGCGCAGCGTGACGAGGCCGAGAAACTCGAAACTCTGCGCGACGAGCGCCGGGAGTTGTCCGTCGAACGAGAGTCGCTACAAAAGGAGGTGGAGGAGCTGGAAGCACAGAACGGGGAGTTGAGGGAAATCGACGTGGATGACGCGTCGGACGTGCCGTGTCCGACGTGCGATCGGCCGATCACGGCGGATCATCGCAATTCGGTGATCGAGCAGAACACGGAGCGGATCGAGGAGATCGAGTCATCGGAACTCCCGCGGATCAACTCGCGGCTCAGCGAACTCGCCGACGAGATCGATGACGCTGAAGCCGCAGCCGACGCGGTATCGGAAATCCCTGAACACGAATCCGAGATTGACGATTTGAATGAGGAAATCGGTGACCTCGAATCGACAATCGAGGAATTACAGAGCGAGCAGTCCGAGCTCGAAGTCCGCACCGAAGACCTTCCTGAGAAGCAGCGTCGCCTCGAAGAACTCGATGGTGTTGAAACTGAGTACACGGCGGCGAAAACGCGGTACGAAGATAACGAGTCTGCTGAAGCAAAGTTGGAATCGATTGAGGAGCGTATCGCGGAGTTGGAGGGTGAAGTCGCGGAGCTCGATGAAGAGATTGCGTCGTACGGTGATCTTGATTCAGAGCTTGACGCGGTTAAAGAGACGTTGGCAGAGACGAAGGAAGGGTATGAAACGTACATTGCTCACGAGGAAGAGGCGAGTAAACGCGACGAGCGAGAAGAGTCGGTAGAGGAAGCGCAGTCCGAGTTGGCGGACCTCCGATCCAGCGTAGGGGATGTCCGAGAGGAGATCAGCGAGTTGGAGTCGGAGTTCGACGAGGAGCGGTTCGAGGCCCTGGATACCGATATTGGTGCGTTCGAGGCGGAGAAAAACCGGCTCACAGGGAAGCGAGAGACCGTTGAAGAGCGTTTGAGTGACGCTCAGAGCGAGCTGGATGACCTGTACGAAAAGCAGTCCGAGAAAGAGGATCTTGAGTCGGAGATCACTGAGTTGAAGCGCGATAAGCGGTTTGCCGGGTGGTCGCGGAACACGTTACAGCAGGGGGCGGCGGATCTGCGTGAGTTGATCACGACGGAGATTGGGCATCGTGCGAATGAGGTGTTTCAGCAGCTCCGTGGGAATCCGACGGAGACGTTGGTGTGGGATAAGACGTACAATCTCCGTGTCCGTGTGAAGGGGCAGGACAAGCCGTTCGATTCGTTGTCCGGTGGGGAGAAGATGGCGGCGGCGCTCGCGGTCCGGTTGGCGATTCTCGAACGGTTGGCGAGCGTCGGGATGGCGTTCCTTGACGAGCCGACGGCGAACTTGGACACGGAGAAGAAGCAGAACCTGGTGAATCAGTTGGAGTCGCTGGAGGGGCTGGGGCAGTTGACCGTGGTGAGTCACGACCGGACGTTCGAGGCGATGACGGAACGTGCGGTCGTGCTCGAAAAGGACGAGACCGATGAGGTGACGCGGGTGGTGTCTCAGTAATGCCGTTGTACCCTGAACGCGTCGCCGAGCAACTGGAAGCGAACAAAGCGGAGATTCACCGGTTTACGCACGACGACACGCGCGTCGTCGAAGTGTACCGTGACCGGCTCCGCGACGCGGTGACTGAGTCGCAAGCGGCGATTCGGGACGCGGTCGGTGACGACCGGGATTCGTACCCGGGCGCAGTCCCGACACGCGAATGGGACGCAGTGTCGGGCCCGGTCGTGCCGTTCGACGCGTCGGTGCCGTGGGATAATCACGAAGCGGTGAACGAGTTCGCGGCCGACGTGTTAGCGGGCGTGTCAACGGTCGCGGCGGACGGGTCGGAAATCGGGCCGACACGCGATTTCACCGTCCCGCTCGGCCTGGTACAGACCGCGTGGTGCCGGAACGGGCACTTACCGTCCCGCGATTACGAGGAGGACGTCTCAACGCGGCTGCTCGTCCCGGCGGACCTGACGGAGGACCGTGATGACGGGCGGCGGTACGTGGACGGGCAGGCACCGGCGCACGAACGGTACCGCGAGGAGGCGCGGACGATCATCGATTGTATCGAGCGGTTCGCGGACGTGACGCCGCCTCCGGTCGTGTTGTACGACGGACCGCTCGTCCCGTCGTTCGCTAACACGTTCGCGCCGGACGTCCGGGATGAGTATTACCGTGAGCCGATGTCGATGGTGTTGGCGGCGTCGGAACACCACGGCGTCCCGGTCGCCGGGTACACGGCCGGGAGCGGTAGCACGAACCTGGCGAAACTGTTGCGCCGGCGGTACCCGGACGCGTTAGGCGACCGGCCGTTCGTCGCAGACTCCCGGATTTTGGACCCGTTCATCGACCACTGGGGCGACCGGTCGCAGTTATTCAGCAACCGGCAGGACGGCGCGGTTGACGCGCTGACGACGCAGTACCGCGGCGAGGAGTACGAGTTCTGGGACGACGTGCTGTTCGCGTACCTCAACGTCCCGGGCGGGGACGCCCTCGATCGCGTCGAGCTTCCCGGGTGGGTGCTTCGGGACGACCAGGCGGAGTACGTGTTCGACGTCGTGCGGGCGGAAGCCGGCGTCGGGCGCGGGTACCCGGAGATACTCCAGCAGGCGGACGCCAACGCGGTGCTCGACACCGGGGCGAAAAACCGGTTTCTCGCGCTCGTACAGGAGTTCGCCGACGAACACGGCCTCCCGATCGAATGGGACGCGAAAGCCCTCTCGAAGGAACGCCGCCGCCGATAACACGATTACATAACCCATGACACAACAATCGAACGCGGACGATTCGACGCCGGCGATCGCACCGACCGACACGGCGTTAGGCAGTATTGTGCACTCAAACACGCAGATGGACTACGTCGCGCAGGCGTTCCGAGACGGCGAGCGGGAGAATTCGCCGTCACGCGACGAGTACGAGTTCGGCCAGCCCGTGTACGCCACGGAAACCGTTCGCGGCACTCCGCACGCCGTGATCGGTGTCGTGTACGACACGCGACTCGTCGATCCCGATCAGGGACGGGACGGGCCGCGGCTTTCCGCCCCGGATCAAGAAATGTTCGTCCCAGGGTACGTGAACGAGAAGCAGACGATGCTCGGGATCGCGCTCCTCGGCACGGCCGAACTCGACGCCGACCCGCACCGACACCCGAACGGCGAGGCGGACGGCGATCCGCAGTCGTTCACCGCGGTGTCGCAGTCGATGCCGCGGTGGACGCTGGACATCGACGATTTCGTGTACGCGCTCTCGGACGACGGGTTCCGCCAGTTCCACACGCCTGACGGGACGCTGAACTTGGAGTACTACGAGCGCTTGATCGCCACGGCCGACCAGTTCGGCCCGGAAGTCGCGTTAGCCATCGTGGACCGGTTACGGCGACTCACGGACGCCGACGCCGTGTTAGACGTCGTCGAGAAGAAAGTCCGCTGGCAGTCCAGCGAGAGCCGCGGGGTGCTTCGATGACCAGCGACGACCGTGGTCTCCCGAGCCCGCCGGCGACACGTGACGTTCCCGCGCTCGACGGGACGCCGATCGGGACGGTCGCGTGCCCCGGAGACGACCCGTCGGAGTTCGAGTTCATCGCACCCGGCGACCAAGGGCTTCGAACCGGGGAATTCGTCGCGTACAACGCGACGGTTGCCGGCGAGCAGGAAGCGATCCTCGCCCGGGTGACGAACACGACACAGGAACGCGGATTACCGGGCGAGTTCCTAGCGAACCCGGACGTGGACCCGACCGAGGTCGCCGGTGCCCTCGGCGTCCCGACGGAGGACACGGAACTCAGTCGGTTCACGGCCAGAACGATCGGGTACTTCGACGAGCAGATATCGACGTTCACGAACCCGCGTATCCAACCGCAGCCGGGGACGCGACTCCAGCTCGCCGCCCACACGTACTTAGAGGCCGTGCTGCCGAGCGCGGACTGGGACTCCGGAAGCGGTACGGCACACCTCGGGTGGCTGTTGAATCGACCGCACGGGGCCGCGAACGTACACATCCCGATCGACAAGTTCGCGGCCACGCACCTGGCGATCCTCGCATCGACGGGAAGCGGGAAGTCCTACACGGCGAGTGTCTTGATCGAGGAGATGATGCGGCCGGCGTCGCGTGCCGCAATGCTGGTGTTCGACCCACACGCGGAGTACGACACGCTCCCGGAGATGCGGCGCGACGAACACAGCCACGCGTTCGAAGGTGACGACGGGTACCGACCCGAGGTGGAAATCATCACGCCCGACGAGATCACGATACCGATCCCGGACCTCACGTACAGCGACTTGCTCGCGTTGCTTGACGGGCCGAGTGACCGGATGCGGTACGTGCTCAACGAAGCCTGGCGAGACCTGACCGACGAGAGCAACCACATCACGCCCCAAGACATCATCAACAAATGCGAGGATGTTGAGGGGGAGCGCAGCGGGACGGTCGATGCGCTCGCGTGGCGGTTGAACAAGTCGCTGAACCGGGATTTGTTCGTTCCGGCAGCGCGTGATGACCTCACCGATCTCGTTGCGCCCGGGCAAGTCACAGTTCTCAAGCTCAATCGGCTGTCGCAGTCCGATCAGCAGATGCTCGCCGCGGCGCTGCTCCGGAAACTGTACGAGGCCAGGGAGGCGGCGACGCGCGGTGAGGACGACGCGATCGACCACCCCGTTTTCTCGCTGTTCGAGGAAGGACACCGGTTCGCTCCCGACGGGGAGGCTCGGAGCCTCGGGATTCTCCGTCGGATCCTTTCGGAAGGCCGGAAGTTCGGGTTCGGAGTCGGGATCATCAGTCAACGCCCGTCGAAAATCGATCCCGACGTGTTGTCACAGTGCGGCACGCAGATCATTATGCAGATCCAGAACCCGAACGACCAGCAGGCGATCCGCACGTCGGTCGAGAGCGCCGGCGAGGACGTGCTCGATGAACTCCCCGGACTCACCCCCGGCCAAGCCGTCGTGGCCGGAGACGCAATGAACACGCCGGTCCTGGTGAACGTCCGCGAACGCCACACCGAACACGGTGCCGATAGCCCCGAAGCGACGAAAGAGTGGAAAACGGCGCACGACCGGATTGAAAACGAACCAGCGGGTGTGACGAACGCATATGACGACGATGGCGATGTCGACGAAACTCCGCTGTAACCACTTGTGCAGAATTTGATAGTGAATGTTTTGCGCAGTTTTTCCGTAGTAGGGGCCTCCTTGCGGTAGGGCCCGCTTCGGCTCCCTTGTAGAGGCCCCTTCGACCCTCTTGCGGCAGGACCCCTTTGGCCCTCCCTTACAGCAGGGCTTCGTTTTCTAGATCGTTCCCGTCGTGGTTGCGACGGTCGAATACCTTCAGGGGAACACTACGCGGCGCGGCGTTGCTGATGAACTTGACGTTCCTGCCGTCGAAGGGACCGCTGTAACGCAGGTCATCGAACGCATCATCGCGGTCGTCAAGGACGTCGATCCGACATTTGGCGGGGTGTCGTTCGAGGTGGCGGTTCACGAGCGTGCTGTCGAGCAATCGCCGTACCCTCGCAGCGATAAGTGAGTTAGTCAGGAGAGGGCGGCCTCACTCGGGGAGTCAGGTCAGGAACCGCAGCAGCCAGATCGATTGGGCGACTGCGGCTACGGTTCGAACGATGCTCCGACTCCGTCAGCGATCGCTTTGAGATCGGCCTTCCGGAAGGTGGAGTCGTCGGCTGCCTCTAGCGACTCTGCGATGTCGACGTGCGCCCGGATGAGTTGGCGCATCTGCGATGTTGACGGTCGCCCCGCCTCGTCGACATCGACTCCGAGTTCCTCACAGATCTCTTGTAGCTCCTCTTTCGTGAACGATGCCGTGACTTCCCGTTCGAAGCGACCTGTTGCCACTCGAATCGCGTTTCGGAGTTCCTGGACGGTAGGATTCATGACTCTCCACTCTTTGTTTATCCACCTCAAAGTTCCTACTCAGTGGTAGCGTCGTCGAGGTTGTCGTCGGAGTAGGCGGTCGCGGCCGCCGCGATGCCATCGACTACTTGAGAGACGCAACATGGGCCGCACTTGAACGGGGTGGAAGCCAGGCTGATCTGCTGAGGACCTGAGCGCAGGACAATCTCTCCGGCTCCGATTGGCAGGAGCGAATCCTGTGAT
>LFFM01002672.1_pt1 | contig 11603 bp, 6 predicted proteins | sample 643131 | NCBI WGS metagenome assembly LFFM01 (sample SAMN03777445, study PRJNA286221) | soda lake metagenome | biome: soda lake; feature: Kulunda steppe; material: water; isolation source: sample Tc-Br brine of Tanatar trona crystallizer | place: Russia: Kulunda steppe | collected 2011-07
AAAACGTCACCAAGGCGATGGTCTACCTTCTCCTGATCCTTGGCCAGTACTGGGACGATTACAGCTGGGTCTTCGAGGACGACAGTGAGACGACCATCATCCCCGCTGATGTCCGGATCGAAACACAACGTGACCAGACGCGGCGCAAGATCGGCCGGGCCATCGAGATTGAAATCCTGGACCAGGCGAAACAGGACACCCCTGACAGCGATCCGGTGGAAGCGCTCAAAGACAAGTACGACAGCGTGGAGGATGCCGATGCGACGGAGCTGGATGAACTCCAAGGTGAGGTCGACGCTAACTGGGACTTCGACTTCCAGACCGTTGATGAGTCACTCCGTGAGATCGTTGCGAACGATGTGTTTGCTGATACGGAGGTGGCGACGTATGCGAACACGGTCCGACCACTCGGATCGATCGACCCCGAGCTCCGCTACCTGATCCTTGACGACCTCGACCACGTCGTCACCCAGGTCAAAAAAGCAGCGACAGTGCTGGAAAAGCAAGAGGATCTAGAACATCTCACCACGAAGCTGGACTGGTTTGGTATCGATCCCGATCTCCAGTCTGAGGACCTGGACATCGAGTGCATCACCACGATCGAGGAGTTCTGGGAGACCCACCAGGTTGAACGGAACATCGAAGATGCAGCAGTCGGCGATGACCTTGACGGATATCTCGACGGCGATATCCAACTCTCTCGGTTGTTCGATATGCTCCAAAGCAGGCGAAAAAGCATCGTCCCCCAGGTCGACACCTACGACGCTGAAGACGACAAAGACGCTCTGGATGATGACTTGGAGTACATCAAAGGCGAGCTGACCGACGCCATCGAGGAGGAACAGGAGACGGTGTCCGCAGCAAAAGACGAGTTAGCAGAGTACCGCGACCGGATCCCCGGTGAGTCCAGCTGGCTGCGACGCGGCCAAACCTATCTGGACAACTGCGAGACCGAATTGGAGAGTTCACCTGCCCAGTTCGACCACGACCAGTACGGGGACTACTGGGAGCAGTGGGAGACAGCCCGCACCAACCTAGAAAAAGAGGCATTCGGTGAAGACGAGTTCGAAGAAACCGTCCGGAAATATGATCCCGATATCGAGATAGACGTGGTCGAAGACGCTACCGAGGACGGCCTCTCGGACAGGTTCACCGAACTGGATGATGATGAGTTCCAGCAGGTGATCGACGGATTACGCGGGTCGACAACGGCTGCCGAGGAACTAAAACAGTCCCTGCTGAAGATACGTGTGAAAGCTGAACTCACCGGTGACGAATCATGATTATTGGCGGGGACAAAGAAGAGCTATCAGCCTATCTTGGCCGCAAGTTCGACAGTACCGATGAGCTCGGTGAACAGGTCCGCCTTGACCTCAACGAACCCCATATGGTCACCGTCTGTGGGAAACGCGGCTCCGGAAAGTCCCATACCCTGGGTGTGATGATGGAGGAACTGATGACCCTGCCCGCCCAGGCTCGACAGAACCTGAATGGCTTGGTCATCGACGCGATGGGGATTTATTGGAGTCTCCAGGTCCAGACACCAGACACGGATCTCCTTGATGGCTGGGATATCTCTCCCAGAGAGTACCCGGTCAAAGTCTACTATCCTGCCGGCCTCGAAGAGCAGTACGAAGAGATCCAGCAGTACTTCCACGAAGGCTTCGAGCTGTACCCCTCGGAACTCTCTGTCGAGGACTGGCTGTACCTGCTTGATATCGATGAAACCCAGGCACAGGCCGGGTTGCTCTCCCAAGTCATCGAACAGGCAGAGGAAGACTTCGGCCAGTACTACAGCATCATGGATCTCCTCGATAAGGTCGAAGCCTCGCCCGAATCTGCCAACATCAAAGACGCCCTTCACCGCCGTCTGGAGAAGGCCAAAAACTGGGGTATCTTCAGCTCCTCCGGCTCGAAGATCGAGGAAATTGTCGAGGGCGGGGAATTCGTCGTCCTCGACCTCTCCGGTGCCGGTGCTCTGCCGTGGAACGTCCGTACTATGCTCACCGGCATCCTCGTCAAAAAGATGTACAACAAGCGGAGCTTTGACCGCAGCCGGGAAGAGGTCAAGAAAATCAAAGGCGAACACACCGAGGTCAGCTTCCCGTTGGTCTGGCTGTTCCTCGACGAAGCACACTTGTTTGCGCCGTCGGGACATACCGAGCCCAGCACGGATCCACTCGTTGAATGGGTGCGGCAGGGCCGTCGACCCGGGCTCTCCCTGGTCATGGCCACTCAGCAACCCGGCGCACTCGACAACAGGATCCTCTCCCAGTGTGACACCCTCATCATCCACCGTCTTACTGCTGGTCAAGACTCAGATGCTGTGGGGGACAAGATCTCTGAACTCCACGACGCCCAAACCATCAGCCACTATATGCAACAGATTCCGAAAGAGCCGGGCTACGCTTACGCTATGAACGACGACGCCGAAACCATCGTCCCGGTCAAAGTCCGCCCCCGCAAAAGCTGGCACGCCGGCGAATCCGCCAAACTGGAAGAATTTCTCCCTGAATCGTAAACCAGTATCACTCTTAGTTCATATCCCGACTTTTCAGCGGACCGATTCAAATTACTGTATTTGCTCGTCAAGGTAGCCCCGGGAGACTGGATCAGCTTTAGTCCAAAAGAAATGGAAGAACTGATCCCAGAAAGCGACGTCGTCTTCGCGGGTGATGAGATAGCCTGCTTCACCATTGAGGTTCATAGAACTGTCCCGAACCTCGCCGCTGCCGATGTAAGCGAGGGAGTGGTCGGCAACCACCATTTTGGAATGGATACTCATATCCAGGGCTGAATTGCCTGGTCCGATCTGGTGATAGAAATCCCGTACCTCGATGAAATCACCGTTCGGTGCACGGCTCTGGTAGCGTTCGACGAGTTCGCGAAGAGCTTTCAGCTTCTTGCTGTGGAAGATACTGTCCTCATTCCGAGGGTTAAAGACTTCCCGAGTGAGGACGTGGAGGTGAACCCCGTTGTCCGCTGCTTCCAGAAATTCGTCTTCTAAGATATTGAACCCATCAAGTTCGAAAAACGGAACAGCAAGGTAGAGGTCATTATTTGCTTCCGTGATCGTACGCTGTAACGCTTGCTTGAGGGAGAACACCGGGAAATCGGCCGAGATGTCGTCGTTATCCCAGTCTGAACGGAGCGAGGAAGGGATACTGATGACAGCAGCCATATCGAAATCCAGTGGCTGCGGTGGCGTTTCCTCCGTCATCTCCCGGTACTGGGCGGCAAGCTCCGCCCGATCAAGCAGATGGTACGTCCCGGCGTCCCGGTCAAGGACATCGTTGCTGGCTTGTCGTCGGAGGTAGTCCTGCCCGAACAGGACTTCGTCCGTCCCCTCGTCGAACTCCGCTTCCAGCTCCGTCACGGTAACCTGGCCGTTTTCGAGGAGCTGGTTGAGGATCCAGATGTAGACGTCTTCACTCCTCATAGGACATCACCTCGGCTGCGCTCTGTCTGTCCAGCAAGGAGTTCGGAGGTGTGTAGCCCTGGACCTCATCGGTGATGAACGGGTGGCACTGTGCGTCATCCAGGTAGACACAGGCGGGGCAGCTGTCATCGCAGTCCCGGGTGCATTCTTCGAGCATGTCGGCCACGCGGTGGAAGTACGAGAGCAGGATGCCGCCGTCGGAGTTGATGGTGAGCTGGGTGAGCCCGCCGGCCCCGACGTCGTCGCGTTCGACGAGGACGACCGCGCCATCCCGGACCAATAGCTTCGCTCCCAGGAAGTCCTCGAGCCCGGCTTCCTCGATGGCAGCTTTGTACAGGGCATGTTGGAGGGCGTGGAGGACAGGGACTAACCGGTAAGTCGTATCACCGATGAGGTCGCGGGAGTCTGCCTCATCAAGATCGGCGAGCTCGGCCTCCGCAAGCTCCTCATAGGTAACGTCCGGATCCTCCTCGCCGGTGGCTGTTGTGAGGAGGCGGTCCTCGTCGAATTTGAACACGAGGCAGCGACCGGATTCATAGGTCATGAAGGCGCGGCGGGCTCTGTTGTGCCCCGCGAACGTCCGTGCCAACCGGCCGGCCTCACCGAGATCGGTGTTGATCGAGGTGACCGTCGCTTCGTACCCGTAGACCGCGGTCGCACTGTCGACGTCTTGGACCGTGAACACTTCCTCGATGCCGAAGAGGTCACGAACCGTTGCTTGGCTCGGTTCGGCAAGGATGTCCAAGGTCCAGTGATACGGGTCGTCGGCTTGGTCATCGCGGCTCGCTGCCTGCATATCGTCGAACCGGATACCGCGGCTGCTGTACAGGTTGCTGAGGATGAGCGGCCGTGTGAGAGTCGCGTCCGCAACGATGGGGCGGAACTCTGACTGGACTTCCGACTCGGCGTCGGTGGCGGGGCGGTGACAGTCCGGACAGTTGGATTCGAGACGTCGACTGTAGGAACAGTCTGAGCAGTGGAAGCGGACGTCCCAGAGGCTGTCGGCTGTCTGGACGTGGAGATGCCCATTGCAGTCGTTTTCCGGGCATCGTACCCGGCCTGGATGGTCGTCGTCTAGATGGAGTTCGGGGCTGGGATGTTCCATCCGCGCACACCGGGGACAGACAAAGACGTACGGGAAATTCTCCATCCTCCCCCCACCGTGTTGGTCGCACTGGCACGTCGGTGGTGTGTCGCTGTTGATCGTCGCACCGTCTAAGAGTTCGAAGTGGCCACAGTCCACACAGTAGAAGCTCCGTGGGTACGGGGCCATGACCAGCTCTGAATCCCGGGTAATCTCCATCAATTCGATATCGTCCCGATTATAATCTGCTGTCTGGCCCGGGTCCGGCTGCCCGTCATCGTCGCCGTGCTGTGTGTCCTGGCCGTTTTGTTGGAACCGGTCTAAGGCGGATGATGCCCTTGACCCATCAGCGTCGGCCTGCTGATCGCCGTTGCCGTCACCGTCGTGGTCGTCGCCTGCAGCATTGACTTGTTGTTGGTGACGTGCTTGCTCGAAGTACTGGTACCGCGCGGTGTCAAGGTCGGTGATCTGGTCAGCGATATCGTCCTGGAGCTGTTCGAGGTTGGTGATCGGGTCGCAGTTGTCGATGTCGATACACCGCATCCGGTGTTGGCCGGCGTACCGGAGCCGGCTGGGGTAACAGCTCAGCAGGGTCTGGTACGGGGTCGGTCCTGTCATGCCTGGTCACCTCCGGTCAGGGTCTCGGTACCCCACTCGATTCGTTCACTGACGTGGCCGGCGTCCGAGCCGCGGAGATTGAGGCCGTCTGCCCGGTTGCGTAGCCAGGTGTTGACGTTCTGGTCGGCGTCGTCGTAGGCTTGTCGCCGCCAGATACCTTCCTGGGTCTCGTAGCCGATGTAGGTCATAAGTCGTTCAGTCACGTTGTCCTCAATCTCGTGTTGCAGGTTCTCATCGAGATCGATTGAGTCTGGCACGAAAATGGTAAGCAGGTCATCAAGCACCCGCGTAATATGCGGATTTGAGCGGGGTTCGTCGGTGTATTCCATGATGTCGGCGAGTGACCCGATATCGTGTGGTTCCTCCTCGATGGCCAGTTCGATGGTGAGGAACGGGCCGAGGATACAGTCGAACAGTTCATCCGCCAGGTAGGGATTCGTCGGCTGGATCGCCGCCCGCTCATAGTAGTCCGTGATGTCGGACAGCAGGGTGTGGAACTGCTCGTGGATGTGGAGGTCTCGAGGGTTCGTCGGGAACAGGTGGATCGTGGCGTGGCCTGCTGCTGCGTCCCGTCCTGTCCGTCCGATGGTCTGCATCTGTTCGGACATCGATCGTGGCGCACCATACAGGATGAGATTGTTCAGCTCAGGAATATCGATCCCCAGGGAGATCACGAGATTCGCCAACACGACGGGTTCGGCGTCGAACTCGCCCATTCCGATGTGCCGACGCATCGCTTCCTTGCTTGAGTCACCAGAGAGGAACGGTGGGTCAAGCCGGCCGTCACTGATGTCATCGGCGAGGTCACGGATCGAGTTCTGGAGTGCCCGGCCCTCACTTTTCCTGTAGAGATAACCCAGGATGAGCTCGTAGTCCGATGGGTCGGCCGGGACCGGGGTGCGGTCAATCTCCTGCTCCAGGTCCCGTCGATAGGTCTGGTCGGCAGGATTGTGGATGTCGTCGTAGGTCCGGACGATGCTCTGGCGGAACGACTCACGGTTGGATGAAGCAACCGGTTTGATCCCTAAGACCCGGTACCGCACCCGGTCTTCCATCGGCTCGAAGTACTCTCCGTGGTTGTCCTCCTCCGGGATGGCGACGACTTCGTCTTCCTCGGCCCGGAGCAGTTTGCGGATGTGTTCCAGTTTGTTGCTAATCGTGGCGGTCCCGGCATCGGCCGAGATACTGTGTTGGTGCCGGTCGGTGGTTTCTGTCTCGCGGAGCCGGGACGCTAAGACCTCGAAAAATTCCATCATGATGGACATCCCGATTCCAAAGTGACCGGTGTACATATGGGTCTCATCGAGCACGATGTGCCCGACGGGCGAGTGGTTCGCACCGGGGCGGTCGGTCTCGGCCACCCGCCAGTCCACCTGGGTGGACACCCCGCATTCCGCACAGTAGATCCGGTTCCGGTCGTTCCGGACTCGCCATGTGTTCATATCGGTCAAGGCCCGGCCACACTCACGGCACTCGGTATAGGGCGCGCCGAAAAACGGGAGCGTGGAATACGTCGAGTGATCGGTATGGGTCTGCAGCGTCGGCATGTAGAAGATCCGCTCCGGAGTCCCGACGGCAAACGAGGGCAGGTACTGCGTCGTCCGCTTGACATCGTAGACCCAGTCGTAGTCGTACCCACAGCTTGCACAGTGCGGATGCTCATAGTGATCGCCGCTTTTCACCTCGATCGAATCACTCCCACAGGAGTGACACCGAGGTATGTAATCGAGCATGTCCTGGGCTTCGAGATACTCGCGTTGATACGACCACTCGACCTCTTGTTGCCCGATACAGATCCCACAGTCCAAGTCCCGGCTGCTGTCAGCGAACTCCCGGAGCGCATAGGTGAAATCGATCACCCGTTCCATCATGTCCTCGTTCAGGATTCGCGTCGGGAACGGGAGGACGGCACGCGTATCTCGTTCTAGGACGACCAGCGCTGATGATGCGAAGTAGACGAGTGTTTTCCCGGCCGAGGTCGGTGCCTGAACGACCAGATTATCATCCCGGTCGTCCAACAGGAGTCGGACCCGTTCCTGGATCGCTGCCCACTGGAACGGATACAGCTCATCGCCGTTGTCACCCAGCCATTCGTTGACCGCCGCCAAGACCACCTTCAAATGGTAGAGCAGGGTGTCGTGGTCACGGAGCCTGTCCTGCTCCGCATCCGAGAGCTTGTCCATGCGGCCTGGGAGGTCGGTGTCCTCGGCGATCAGATCTGAAATACTGACCCGGCCCGCGTTCCGGTGGCGCTGCCTGACGTAGTCGAAGACACCAAAAGAGGTGGAAAAGAAACTGTCCGGGTCGTCCGGTTCTTGGGTCAGGATACAGTCTCGCTGTGTGTACAGCCGCTCCACGGTATCGTGCGGTAATCCTTCGACAACGGGTTCGCCCGTGCTGTCTTCATCGTCGCCAAGTGCAGACTGTAATGCATCCACATGTTGTTGCTGAGGGAACGGCGGCTCTGCCCCATCAAACTCGATGTGGGTGAACGGATAGTAGATGAACCGGGCTTTCCGCGTTGCTGCGGAGGCATCCTCAGAGGTCGGCGTGATATTGCTGTAGCGGACCGTCAAGCGGTGGTAGCCATCGTACTCGCGTGATGCTCGAAGATCGACATCAATCTGGCCGGCCAGCTCATGCCGTTCGTATTCGATATCAGCATCGCCGTGATTCGCCGAACCGAACGGTGTGTCAGGACTGCCATCGCGGTCGATATCCGTCGAGATGACCCTGTTGTCGTCGGCCGTCCACCGTTGGATCGTGGTCTCCTCCGCCTCAACAGTGAAGGGACGGGGATAGTCATCGAGCTCGTCCAGCTCGATCGTGTCCTCGAAGGTGAAATAGACCGGTGGGGCGGCTGTGGCTCGTGGCCGGTACTCCCCGGCAAGGTCGATGTCCTCGTCCCCGACTGTTACGGTGAACAGGTTCTCCGGGAAGTTGCTGTAGAGGTTGCCACGGACGCTTGAATCCGCTTTGACCTGGGCAGCCTGGAACCCCCCAACCGTCAGATCGAGGGTGGTGTCCTCGAGGTCGTTCTCATCGATGAGGAAGGTGTATGAGTGACTGGAGGGATAGTCCCAGTTACTCCCTTCTTGCTGGGAGTCCGCAACGTCTTCTGGGACAAGTGCGTTTCCATCACTGGCATCGCGGAACCGTTCACCGACACGATAGGTGAAATCAGTCAGCTGTTCCGCGGAGATGTGATCGAGATACGTCGCATCTTCCGTATCGGGACGGAGGTGACCAAGCATCTCATCCAGAAACGCATCGGTGGTAGCTCCTGGACGGACGTTAACAGGCATAACTGGATACTCAAACCAGCGCCGCATGCGACCATAAACCTAATTGATAGCTTGGACGCTACTCGATACTGTGTGTCAATACTCAAATAATTTGGCGGCGGATCAGATGGTTATGAGTCCTTACCACCGACGTGGACCTCGAAGTCTTCGAGATCGATCTCAACGATAGGCGGTGTGAAATCATCCATCTCCTCTACGAACTCGTCAAGGTTGTCCTCGATATCCGACAAGTACTCATCAAGATACTCGTCCCACATCTCTTCGTCGCGTTGCTCGATTGTCGCCCGTACCTCGGGGAAGGCGTGTTCGATGTCTTCCAAAAATTCCCGTGCTGTCAATAACTGTACCATGTATTCTTCGTTGGGTCGATGAAGAAGCAGTGCCATCGTTATCTGAAAGAGCGATCGGGCAGCATGTGTGGCAGGTAGTGTGAATCCAAGATTAGCGGGAGCTGTCGGCGTCGACAACCGATATCTGTCACTGGTCGCAAGTTGTTCGAACGTGCCCTTTGCCCCCGAGTGGATATTCGCCTTGCTGGCAAACTTGTAGTATGGGTAAAACTGGCCATAGCCAGCATGTTCCTCGATATCTTTGAACCGTCCTCTCTCGATCTCGTGAGAGGCCCATCCCCAGGTCCCATCGAACCCCGATCCATAATGATCTAACAATTTCTCACGCCGCTGTTCAAGCTCCTCCATCGTTTCATCCGATATCGGCTCACCTCGAAGCGTGTCCTCTTCGTTCCGATAGGCCACTGCCTGGTGGTAGTCATCGATCGCTTGATGCAGCATAAAACGCTTCACCGTCTCTTGTCCGGTCTGCCGGATGAACTCGCCGACGACTGCTACTTCGTGAATACTCCGCCAGCGAGCATGCGCTCCATCGGCATATCCTTGCTTGATCAATGCGAGAATCTCCCGGGCAATCAGACATGCCCGTGCGTGGAGTTTCACTAGGACTAAATGAACCAAGTCCTCATCGTCCATCGCCGCCTCCTGCCGGTCCCGACTGTACATCTGCCCGAGCTCTAACGAGAAAACAATAAATGACTCAAACAGGTCGATCGGTTCTTGCCAATTATCATACAACCGGTCTTCAAATCCATTCATTTCCTCCCGCCAATCCTCCAACATCGTATCTCTGTGGTCCATCAGACCCTCATAATTGGCCTCGACTAGATCATCAAAGAGATCGCTGACCACCTCATCGACATCTTCGTCGTCATCGAGCTCATCCGCTATTTCTTCCAGTTTTTCCTCGATCAATCCCTGTAATGATGGGTCATCATCGGTGGCCATACTCTACAAGCAGTCAGTCCTGGACAATTATCAAACCATACTGTAGGGCACCTCTATCACCGTGTGTCTCGATAAAAGAAGATCCGAACGTTCGGATTCGTATCGATGGTCCTGTACGACACCATTGCGGGATGGCTACTCGGCCGTAGACCAGAATGGTTCGCCTTCGAGGTGTTCGTAGAGTGCGTTGATGATGGCGAGGCCGCGGTCGACTTCGTGCATAACCGGGTCCTCGAAGTCGAGTGTGTGGTGGACGTCACGGTCGTGGACGAGGCGGTTCCGCCGCTTCCGGAAGGTCCGCATCTCGTCGACGGTTTCATGATCGATGATCCCGCAGCGGAGCAAGAGATGTTCACACCCGGGCTGTGGTAGCCGTTTTCGCAGCGTCTTCATCGTCTCGTTCGTCCCCTGATACTCCTCCGCGATCAGGTCTTCATTGAGGACATCGACGGTCAGGTTCTCGATCGTATCCTGTGCGAGGACGAAGAAGATCAGGATGTCGTCTGCCATGAAGGTGCGGAGCATGCCGCGTTCCACCTGCTCCAGTTCCTCATCGTCGAGATCCTCGTCTGGGACGTTGTCCATCATCTCGTTGATCTGCTGGATGCTGTCTCTCATCCCACCATAGATCCGGTTCAACGAGGAGAGGGTGAACGTCCGTCGCAACCCGCTTGGGACCGAATCATCACGTTCCAGCGCCAATTCCTGGAATCCACTTTCCAACATCCGCATCTCTAGTTCCTCCGGGAACTCGATCCCATACTCCGATTCCAGGTCCTCGATATACCCTTGAAGGTCCAGACTGTCGTCGTTACTCATACCGTGTAGGTCCAGAAAGGCACACCACTTGAGCTACCATCCCTCGAAGTCGCGTCACATGGCTCCTCTCCTTGTAGAATGACCAGCATCAATTCTAACTCCAGTCCGTAAAGTCAGTGACCGTTTAGTCTTGTGGTCGACTATAGCAGAGTAGTACATCTTGTCGCTGGGTGCGTCGAGAATCGCCAATCCAGAACTGTACATCAGTACATAACCAGAAAAACGTGGTCAGTTACAGAGCTCTCGAAGCAGTCCGAGATACCTTACTGCAGTCCGCGCCGAACGGCGATGACCAGCCTCGGGCAGCGTCAGATAGAGAACTCGAAACAATCTCCATCTCAGCAGGATGAGAGCAACGATGAACGCTCGATACCGAACAAGTGGCTTTCCGGAAATAGCTACTCTCTTAGAGAAAAACGCACCACTGCAAGTGGTTCAAGTAAGTAAAGAGGGGCAATCAGCCGCTTTTCGGAAACCACCCGGTTATACTTTTAATACTCAACCCCAAATCAACTATCCAGATACAAATGATACGCGATGCTCGCGTTCTCCGCGCCGGGTTCGTTCCTCGGGAAGTTGAGCATCGCGACGCAGAAGTCAACCACCTTTCCAGCGTTCTCGAGCCCATCACGAACGGGGAACCCGCTGACACCGCCATCGTCACCGGACCCAGCGGCGCCGGCAAGACGTGCATCTCGCAATTCGTCACCGAACGCCTACGTGAGGAGGTGCTCGACGTCGAGGCCACCTACGTCAACTGCTGGCGCAACTACACCCGGTTCCGCACGCTCTACCAGATCCTCGACGACCTCGGGGCGACCATCGACATCCACCGGCAGTCGACGCCCCACGACGAACTCGTTGATCGCCTCCAGCAGCATGACGGCCCGCGAACCGTCGTCATTCTCGACGAGGTCGACCAACTGGAGGACCCCAGCGTCATTTACGACCTCCACAGCCTCCCGCAGTTCGCGATCATCTGCATCGCGAACAAGGAAGAGGAGCTGTTCAGCCGCGTCGACGACCGCCTCGTGAGCCGC
>LFFM01002674.1_pt1 | contig 11600 bp, 13 predicted proteins | sample 643131 | NCBI WGS metagenome assembly LFFM01 (sample SAMN03777445, study PRJNA286221) | soda lake metagenome | biome: soda lake; feature: Kulunda steppe; material: water; isolation source: sample Tc-Br brine of Tanatar trona crystallizer | place: Russia: Kulunda steppe | collected 2011-07
ATGTCCCAGGTCCGAGGCTCGGCGGAGCCACGGGAAGGACGCGGACGCTTCCAAGGCAGCGTACCGCACCGAATCTCTGAACCCTATGAGTGCGGCGCTATGTCCAGCTAAGCCACCCGGCCTCATCGTATCGTACCGCGATGATGCTCTTTAAGCTTCTCATCCGAACCGAGGATGGGAGTCAGTCGCACGTTCCCGGTGCCGCGGGCGCGAAAGCAAAAACGGTGGATTCGGGTCCGCCTCGGCTCGTCGACCCCTGGATATCACGCGCTATGAACGGACCCCGCGGATTTATGCCCGGGCGCGCGGATCCTCGGCGTATGACCCTGCCCGAACGACTCGCGGGGGCGGTCGACGACGAGACCGTCGTGGCCGAAGTCCCCCTCGGCGGCGACGACGTCCTCGTCGTCACGCCGACGCGAACGCTCGTTTACCGTGCAGAGGGCCTGCTTTCCGACGAGACGGTAGAGGCGTACGGCCACGAGGTCGAACGCGTCGAGGTCTCGAAGGGCCGGCGGAAGGCGAAGATCACGCTCGACTACGGGCTCGACGGCAAGCAGACGGTATCGTTGCCGGCAAAGCGCCTCGACGACGCGCTCCATCCGGTACTCGCCGGGATCCTCTCCGGCATGAGCGTCACGGAGTCGGGCGAATCGGTCGTTCGAACGTTCCGATTCTCCGAGCTCACCCTCGTGATCACCAGTCATCGGGTCGTGAAACACGTCGGCGCCGCCGTCTGGGACGAGGAGTACGAGGAGTTCCCGTACGACGAGTTGACCGGGCTCGACTTCGAGGAGGGCACCGTTGCCACCTCCGTCGTCCTTGCACACGGCGGGCGATCCGAGCGATTCAAGGCGCCGAACGAGTCCGCTCGTGCCGTCCGAGAGGCGCTCACCGACGCGGTCTGTTCGTTCCACGACGTCGACAGCCTGGAGGAGTTCCGGCTCGTCGTCGCCGAGGCGGCGGAGGACTCGCCCGCGACGGGAGGCTCCGACTCCCCGGCGAACGACTCCGCGTCGGTCTTCGGCGAGGGACCGGACCCCCTTTCGGCGTCGCCCGCGGCGGACGCGTCGGACGCTTCACGCGAGGACGGATCCACGGCGGCCGAGTCGAACGCGGACGCGATGCCGGGCGGAACCGCGGAGGGGCTGACCGTGGCTGACGCCGCCACCGGCACGTCGGAGCCGGCGGACCCGCTCGCCGCGGAGCCGGGCAGCGAGCCGATGGACACGCCGACCGGCGGAACCCCACCTGGAGGTGGCGACGGCGTCGGCGACGTCGAAGACGCTGAATCCCACGCCCCCGGCGGCACGGCGGGGTCGGTCTCCGATCCCGGAACGGACGCGTTCGATGACGCCTTCGAGGGCTCCCAGTTCGAGAGCGCAGGCGTCGAGGACGAGGCCGATCTCGCGTCGGAGGTGGCCGCGCTCCGGGAGACCGTCGAGACGCAGTCCGACCGACTCGACCGACAGGCCGAACTGATCGAACGGCTCATCGAGGAGCTTCGGCGCGGCAGGTAGCTCTCGACAGGTCGTTCTCGGCAGGTCACTCCCGGCCGGTCACCTTTCGGACGCACGAGGAGCCGAAGGGGCCCAGCTCCCCGGCTTCGAAGCGGACGAAGTGGCCGGTTGAGATGCTCGCCCCGCACCGCCGACACTCGAACTCGCCCTCGCGAGTGACGACCTGACTCTCGAAGTCAACGTAGGTGCCGCCGCGACGAACGCGGAGGCGGGCGTCCTCGCGTTCGATCACGCCGCGCTTCTCGGCGACATCGAGGATCTCTCGGGTCAACGCCGGGCTGGTCGTCACGGTCTCGATCCGGTCGATCGCCTCGGGAAGCGGGAGGGTCTCGTGTTCGAGGTGTGCCAACAGCTCGACGCCGAGTTCGACCGTCCGATCGCGGGGCTCCCGTGTCACGCCCGATCGAAGCGCGCCGGCCCGTATAAAGCGACGGGACGGAGGCGCCGATCGGTGCGGGATCATGGCGACCGGGGATCGGATCGGTAACCCACGACTGACGTCGTGGGCTTCCTCCCTGCAGTTCCGTGAACACGGCCTCCCACAAGGCGTTTATCGGTCGGCGACGCACGGCGACCGTGAACCGTCGTCACGTCGCCGTCGGGGCCACCATCGCCGCGGTCGTCGTCCTCGGGTCGGCCCTGTCGCCCGACTGGGCGATCGGCCTTCTGGAGTGGCTCGCGGCGGATCCGGTCCGGTTCGCGGGTGCGCTGCTCGTCGTCGCGGCGGTCCGGCCGTTTCTGGCGTGGCCGACGACACTCGTCGCCGTCGCGGTCGGGTTCGGCTACGGCTGGGCGGGCGTCCCCTTCGGCGTCCTGCTTCTCACGCTGACCGCGCTCCCGCCGTACTTCCTCTCACGCGTCGGCAGACGGTCGTTTGCCGGAGGTAAGGGCGGTGACGGCGTCACGAACGACGGTGAATCCGGGGACGACGAATCCGGGGACGACGAGCCCGCGGGCGGCGACGTCGGGACGAGCGACAATCGCGTCCTCGAGGCGGGCGAGCGCTTCGTCGGCGTCGCGGGGGGCGCGCGGACGGTCGCGGCCACTCGACTGTTCCCGCTTCCGTCCGACGCGGTATCCATCGCGGCCGGCGCCGCGAACGTCCGGCTCGGACCGTTCCTTCTCGGCACCGCGGCCGGGGAGTTGCCCTGGGTGATCGCGGGCGTCGCCATCGGGGTCTCGACCGACCGGCTCGTGGCCGGCGATCTTTCCGTGCTTGACCCGACGCTGTTCGCGGGCATGGCGGGCGTGGGAGTTCTGTTGCTCGCCGGCCCCTTCTATCGAGCGTACCGGCGCGGGTCGCCGAGCGTGGCGTGATCCGGCGAGCCGAGTCGGGAACGTCTAAGTCATGGAGCCCCAATCCACCATATGGTCGAGGCACCACCCACCGACGAGGGATGGTTCGTGCTCCACGAGTTCCGGTCGATCGACTGGGACGCGTGGCGCGCGGCCCCCGAACGGGAGCGCGAGCGGGCGATCGAGGAGGGCGAGTCGTTCCTGCGACACCGCGAGCTCGTCGCGGACGCCGACGAAGGCGACTCCGCCGTCTTCTCCGTGCTCGGGCACAAAGCCGACCTGCTCACCGTTCACTTCCGACCGACCCTGGATGACCTCTCGGCGATCGAGCGTCGGTTCGAGGACACGGCGTTCGCGTCGTTCACCGACCTGGAGCGCTCGTACGTCTCCGTCACCGAGGTCTCCGGATACGTCTCCGACGACTACTTCTCGGGCAACGAGGAGGACGTCGACGAGGGGCTCCGCCGGTACATCGAGGGGAAGCTCGAGCCGGAGATCCCCGACGACGAGTACGTCTCGTTTTACCCGATGAGCAAACGTCGCGACGAGGAATACAACTGGTACGACCTCGCGTTCGACGAGCGCGCGGAGCTGATGGCCCAACACGGGGACACCGGCCGCGAGTACGCGGGGAAGATCAAGCAGGTGATCGCCTCCTCGGTCGGCTTCGACGACCACGAGTGGGGCGTCACGCTGTTCGGCAGCGATCCCACGGACATCAAGGACATCGTCTACGAGATGCGGTTCGACGAGGCCTCCTCGCGATACGGCGAGTTCGGCACGTTCTACGTCGGCCGCCGGTTCCCCGCATCCGACCTCGGCGCGTATCTCGCGGGCGGGAAGGTCCCCACGGTCGCCCACGACGAGGCTCTCGGCGGTCACGGAGACGGCGCCCACGGTCACGGAAGCGCCCATGTCGGTCAGGGCGACGACGGCGGCGATCACCCGCACGGCGAGGGTGGCAGCCATCACGGCTCCGCACACGGCGACCACCCTCACGGGGAGGGCCACGGAGACGCTGGCGACCATCCCCACGGCGAAGCGGACGCGTCCGACGACGACGCGGACGGCGGCGACGTGGACGACGAGGCGACGGACGACGACATCCGCGGCGAGCTCGCCGACTTGGACATCTATGCGGGCAAGCCGCACGGCGAGGACGTCTACGCGACGGTCCTGTACAGCGAGGCGGACGTCGACGACCTCTTCGGGGAAGTCGAAGGGCTTCGTGGCAACTTCGATCACTACGGATCCCACGTGAAGACGGCGGTCTATGAGGGTCGCGAGACGGATCGCGCGGCAGTCGTCTCCGTCTGGGAGACCGCCTCGGCGGCGGAGACCGCCGCCGGCTTCCTCTCGGAACTTCCCGGCATCGTCGCCCGCGCGGGCGAGGAGTCCGGGTTCGGTACCATGGGAATGTTCTACACGGTCAAATCCGAACATCGCGAGGACTTCACGGAGACGTTCGACGACGTCGGCGAGCTGCTTGCCGGGATGGACGGCCACGTGGAGACCGACCTCATGGTGAACGTCGAGAACGGCGACGACATGTTCATCGCCAGTCAGTGGGAGGCAAAAGAGGACGCGATGGCGTTCTTCCGCTCCGACGAGTTCGGCGAGACGGTCCGATGGGGCCGCGAGGTCCTTGCGGACCGACCGCGACACGTCTTCCTGGCCTGAAAACGCCGACGGAGCGGCGAACGACGACCCGTCGGTCATCGCCCGTTACCGATTCCCGTGCTCCGAGCACGGTTCCGGAATGGATCGTGGCTCACCCGTCGACGAGCCGCCTTCCATCCGTCGACCAGCCGCCTTCGGCCGCGTGTCGGTCCGCAAGGGCGCATACCGCCCGCCATCGCCCGTTTTTAAGTTCCCGCTGGTTCAACGACGGGTATGTTCGACAGGATCGTGGTCGCGACCGACGGCTCCGACAGCGTCCGCCGGGCGGTCGACGTCGCGATCGATCTGGCGACTCGGTTCGACGCGGAGGTCCACGCGCTGTACGTCATCGACGCCGGCGAGGTCGAATCCTCGCCCGAGGAGGTGCGCGAGGACCTCCGTTCCGCGCTCGACGAGCACGGCGAGGACGCGCTCGCGACGGTCGTCGACGCGGGCGGCGAGCGCGGCGTGACGGTACGGACGGCCGTTCGCGAGGGGCGTCCCGCGGCGGAGATCTCCGCGTACGCCCGGGAGCATGACGCCGATCTGGTCGCCACCGGCACCCGCGGACGACACGGAGAGAACCGCTTTCTCATCGGCTCGGTCGCTGAACGCATCGTCCGCACGTGTCCGGTCTCCGTGCTGACGGTCCGTCAGCTGACCGACGAGGACCCGCGTTCGAGAGCCGTCTAGATCGAGCGCGGGGGACGTGGCTGGAGGGACGAAACGAACGCGGCGAGACGAGAACGGCGGAGTTTTCCCGTTGCCGGTCCGGCGGACCGTATGGACGAAGCACTCATCGACGAGTCGACGATCCCCAGGTCCCGGTACACTCGCCTCCCGGGAAAGGGCTTCTTTTATCCGGATTCGCTCGACGAGGAACGCGCGGAGACCCGGGCCGCGGAGACGATCGAGGGCGCCGAGGCAGTCGTGATCGCCGACGGCGACGCGGACGGGCTGGCCTGTGCGGCGATGGTTCGGGAGACGTACGACGCCGCGCTTGACGTAGCGGACTTCGAGGCCGCCATCGAGCGACGGCTGGCCGCGGAACGGGACGATGGAGCCGGCGACGACACGAGCGACGAAGCGGTCGGCGGCGACGACGAAAGCGACGCGGGCGACGAAGGCGACGAAAGCGACGCGGGCGACGAGGATGACGATGACGCCGAGGAGGATCCGACCGGGAACGCCCACACCCGGTCGTCGGTCGGCCTGATCTCGGCGGGACCCTACTCGCTCGATACGGCCCTCGAACGGGTCGCCCGCTACGCCGACGACGGGATCGACCTGTACGTCTGTGACCTCTGTCCGGACGAGTTCGAGCCGATCGCCGACCCCCTCGCGGAACTCTCCCGCTCGTGTGAGTCGATCCGCTGGTTCGACCACCACCAGTGGGACGACGCGGTGGTCGCGTCGGTCCGCGAAACGGGCGTCGACCTCGTCGTCGGCGACTCCGACGAGGAGTGCACCGCGGACGTCGCACTCCGTTCGCTCGAGCACGAGTTCGACGACCGCTGGACCGAACTCGCCGCGGTCACGCGGGATCACGACCTCTGGATCAAGGAGGATCCACGCTCCGACGACCTCGCCGACTACTCCTACTGGACCGGCGCGGAGGAGTACGCGACCGTCGTCGGCGCCTACGGTGCCGACCTGCCGGAGACGGTTCGCTCGTACATCGAGCACCGGCGAGCAGAGAAGGCGGCTCGCATCGACGCCGCGGTCGACCGTGCCGTGACCCACGAGGTCGGCGAGTGGACCGTCGGGGTGACCTACGGTCGCTGTTCACAGAACGAGGTCGCCGAGCGTCTGCGCGAGTCCGGCGCCGACGCGGCGGTGGTCGTCAAGCCCGCGGGGTCGGCGTCGATCCGCGGCTCCGAGGGATTCGAGCACGCCCACGAGGTCGCCGGGCGAGTGAACGGCGGCGGCCATCCCCGGGCCGCGGGCTGTAAGCCGGACATCTACGACGACATGCTCGATTACGCCCAGCACTGGACCACGGAGGGACAGGCCTGCAAACGGGTGATCCTCACGGCGTTCGAGGCGGTCGCGGCGGAAATCGACGTGGACGCCGAAGAGATCGACGTGGACGCCGAAGCGGACGCGGCGGAGGAGACGGAGGCCTGACTACGCAGTAAAGAGCCGGCGCGGGAAGTCCGCGAGCGTCTCCGCGCCGGTCGCGGTCACGGTGAACGTCTCGCTCAACTCGACGCCGAACTCGTCCTCCCAGAGCCCCGGGATCACGTGGAAGGTCATCCCCTCCTCGAGAACGGTCTCGTCGCCGGGACGGATGCTGGCGGTGTGTTCGCCCCAGTCCGGCGGGTAGCCGAGCCCCATCGAGTAGCCGATGCGGTCCTCCTTCTCGACGCCGTACTGTGCGATCGTCTCGCGCCACGCCTTCTCGACGGTCTCACAGGTGACGCCGGGTTCGGCCGCGTCGAGCGCGGCCTCCATTCCCTCGATCACGATCTCCGCGGTCTCCTCGATCTCGGCGGGCGGGTCGCCGACGAACGTCGTCCGCGCGAGCGGCGAGTGGTAGCGGTGTCGACAGCCGGAGAGCTCGATGAGCACGGGGTCGCCCTCCTCGAACTCCCGGTCCGTCCACGTGAGGTGCGGCGTCCCGGTGTGGTCGCCGGAGGGCATAAGCGGGACGATGGCCGGATAGTCGCCGCCGTACTCGCCGGTGCCGCGGATCAGTCGGTCGTAGATCTCGGCGGCGACCTCATACTCGGGGACGCCCGGCTCGATGGCGTCGAGGCCGGCGAGCATCGCCTCCTCGGAGATCCGCGCGGCCTCCCGCATATGCTCGATCTCCCGGTCCGACTTCCGGATCCGGAGCCAGTTCACGAGCAGGTCGGCGTCGACGAGCTCGGCGTCGGGGAGGTTCGAATCGAGCCGGACGTACGACTTCGCCGTGAAGTAGGCCGCATCCATCTCGACGCCGATCCGGCCGTCGGCGACGTCGAGATCCGCGAGGACGTCCGCGAGGAAGTCCATCGGATGGAGGTCGTGTGGCGAGTGGACGTGGTCGTCGCTGTACGCGCGGATGTTGGGCTCGGAGAGCCAGGTCGTCGCACGGGCGCCGTTGGCGTCCATGTCGCGGCCGACCCAGACGGGTTCGTCGTGCTCGCGGGTGACGACGACCGCCTGGTGAACGTAGAACGACCAGCCGTCGTAGCCGGCGATGTAGTTCATGTTCGCCGGGTCCGAGACGACGATCGCGTCGAGGTCGTGCTCGTGGAGGCGCTCCGTCGTTCGTTCGACCCGCTCCTCGTACTCGGACGTCGGGAAGACGTTGCGTGACATGATACCGGATCTCGACCGAAACGTCGACCAGCCGGGACTAAAGTATTTCGTGTACCAAGGCTACGAAATCCGTTTACTGTGGGTCGGTGAGCGCGACTCGAACCCGAACGACATCCGAACGGACGCCACGAAGGCGCAGGCTACATGGCCCCCCTCGCCGTCTCCGAGGCCATGAGCGAGTACGCGGTCGAGTTGGAGGTCAGGTTTCGCGACATCGACGCGATGGGACACGTCAACAACGCGGTGTACGCGACCTACATCGAGCAGGCGCGAACCCGGTACGTCCGTGACGTGTTGGAGACCGACCTCTCCACCATCCCGACCGTGCTCGCGTCGCTGTCGATCGAGTATCGTAAGCCGGTCACGCTCTCGGACGAGGCCGTGATCGTCTCCGTGGACGTCCCCGATATCGGCACGTCGAGCCTCCCGATGCACTACGAGATCGCCACCCTCGACGGCAACGTGGCTGCCGAGGCGGAGTCGACGCAGGTGTTTCTCGACCGAGAGACTGAGCGTCCCGCGCCGATCCCCGAGCCCTACCGGTCGTCGATCGTCGAGCAGCACGATCTCTAGGCAGTTCGAGCGCCGTCACCGGAACAGCGGTCACGACCACACCTTTTTCGAGCGTGCGGCCGTTTACACGGCATGGCGATCACGCTGTACGCGTTGGACGGCTGTCCGTGGTGTGAGAAGGTCCACGACGCGCTGGCGGCCGAAGGCATCGAGTACGAGACGGCATGGGTCGAACCGCTTCACTCCGACCGTAACGAGGTCAAACGGGTGAGCGGTCAGCGCGGCGTTCCCGTCCTCGTCGACGAGGAACGCGGCGTGACCATGGCGGAAAGCGCGAAGATCCTCGAGTACGTCGAGCGGACGCTCACATGACCATCTACACCGGTCGCGGCGACGAGGGCATGACCGACCTGCGGGACATGACGCGCGTCTCGAAAACCGCGCCGCGGATCGAGGCGTACGGGACCGTCGACGAGGCGAACGCGCTGCTCGGAACGGTCAGGCCGACCGGCCACGACGACCTCGACGACCTCCTCGAGACCGTCCAGAACCACCTGCACGTCGTGCAGGCGGACCTCGCGAACCCCGACCCGGGCCCGGACGATCCGCGGGTTCGTCCCGAACACGTCACGGAGTTGGAAGAACGGATCGACGCGTTCGACGACGAGTTGGAGCCGCTTCGGTCGTTCATCCTTCCGGGTGGGAGCGAGGCGGGCGCCGCGCTCCATCACGCTCGTTCCGTCGTTAGACGCGCCGAACGCCGGACGATCGCGCTCGCCCGCGCGGAGGAAACCAACGAGACCGTCGTGGCCTACCTCAATCGGCTCTCGGACCTGCTTTTCACGCTCGGACGCGTGGCGAACGCACGTGACGGCGTCCCGGAGGAGTCTCCGTCGTACTGAGCGACGCGCTCTCCCGCAAGGCATATATCCGTCGTTCACCAAAGGACAGATATGAGCAAACACTTCGAGGACGCGAAGTACTACCTCGGTCGAGCAGCCGAACACGCCAAGGCGGGCGTCAAGGAGGAGCTCGAGCCGCTCGAGACCCGCGTTCGCGAACTGATCGGTCAGGAAGAAGAGGAGGATCCGGAGTCGACACGGCTGGAGAAGCTGCAGGCGGACCTGAAGGCGCTGGAGGAGCGCGCCGAGGGAGAGGCACGCGAGGCGGTCGCCTCGGCGCGCAAGAAGGTCGAAGCGTACCGAAATCGCGAGAGTGAAGCTGAGTCCAAGTAGTCGTCCCGGATCGACCGACAAAGCAACTCTTAAGTTCCGGAATCGGGTACGACAGGACGCAGGGGTTGGTGGTCTAGTCCGGTTATGACGCCGCCTTCACACGGCGGAGATCGGCGGTTCAACTCCGCCCCGACCCATTTTCACACGGATCGCTCCGCGAGCGTTGCGTTCGTTTCGGGCTCCTCGCGTCCGGCAATACCGGCTTCACACGGTGGAGATCGGCGTCCACGGCGAGCATCGCGAGTCGTTTGCACTTCTTGACTGCACGACTGGTCGCTCGCGGCGACCCGTCACCTTTTAAATTGGAACGAGGCTACCTCCGGGTATGTCCGTGCCGGCCGTAGCGTTGCCCGATCCGTCGACGTACGCCCTCTTCGTGCTGGCGGCGGTGACGCTGATCGTGGCGCCGGGGCCGGACACGCTGTTCGTGATCTCCCGCGGGCTGGAGGGACGGGAGGTCGGCCTTCGGGCGGCCGGCGGGGTGACGATGGGCATCCTGTTTCACACCGCGCTCGTCGTCGCGGGACTCGCCGCGCTCTATCGAAGCGTTCCCGCCGCGGAACGGGCGGTCGCCGTCGGCGGCGGGCTCTACCTCTGTTATCTCGGCGTCACCTCGCTTCGGTCGGCCGGCCGCGACGAGGTGCCCGAGGGGGGCGGGCTGCGGCAGGGGTTCCTCGTCAACGCCCTGAATCCGCAGGTCGCGGTCTTCTTCCTCGCTTTCCTGCCCGGATTCGCCGCGGGCGGCGGCGGGACGGCCATCGCGGCGCTCGGCGGCACCTACGCCGCGTTGACCGCGGTCTACCTCGGCGTGGTCGCGCTCGCGTCCGACGGGGCCGCACGGGCGCTCCGCGCGGAGGGCACGCGGGTCTGGCTGGATCGGGTCGCCGGAACGGTACTTCTCGGGCTCGGCGTCTGGCTGCTCGTCTTTTGATTCCGGAGACGGCGTGCCGCCTCCGAAAGCGGTAATCCGACGGGCCGTGAGGGTCACGCATGGACGCTCGCATCAGGGAACACGCGGAGATCATCGCGGACCACTCGACGGGCATCGAGTCCGGCGACAACGTCGTCATCCAGCTACCGAGGGAGGCGGAGGAGCTTGCCGTCGCGCTTCATGAGGTCTGCGGTGATCGGGGCGCGAACCCCGTGTACATCAACTACTCGAAGCGCGCCGACAGAGCGTTTAAACGAGCGGCGGAGGAGTTCGAGGAACCGAGCCACCAGCGAGCGCTCTACGAGGAGACGGACGTCTTCGTCATCGCCCGCGGCGGTGCGAACGTGACGGAGGACGCCGACGTCGACCCCGAGACGAACGCCGCGTACAACCGGGCGATGGAGGAGGTGAAGCGCGAACGACTCTCGAAGACGTGGTGTCTCACTCAGTTCCCGACGTCAGGCCACGCCCAGCTCGCCGGCATGAGCACGGAGGCGTACGAGAACTTCGTCTGGGACGCCGTCTCGCTCGACTGGGACGCACAGCGTGAGCATCAAGCCGAGATGGTCGAGATCCTAAACGAGGCCGACGAGGTCCGGATCCGTTCGGGCGAGGAGACCGACGTCACGATGCAACTCTCCGGCAACGAGGCGCTCAACGACTACGGGGAGGCGAACCTCCCCGGCGGCGAGGTGTTCACCGCTCCCGTTCGCGACGGCGTCGACGGCGAGGCGTACTTCGATCTGCCCCTATATCGGTACGGCCGAGAGATCGAGGGCGTCCGCCTCCGGTTCGAGGACGGCGAGGTCGTCTCCCACTCCGCCGAGCGCAACGAGGAACTGCTTTCCGGGATCCTCGACACGGACGAGGGATCCCGACGCCTCGGGGAGCTCGGGATCGGGATGAATCGCCAGATCGATCGGTTCACCTACAACATGCTGTTCGACGAGAAGATGGGCGATACCGTTCACATGGCGGTCGGCGCGGCATATCCGGAGACCGTCGGCGACGGAAACGAGCTGAACGAGTCGGCCGAACACGTCGACATGATCGTCGACATGAGCGAGGACTCGGTCATCGAGGTCGACGGCGAGGTCGTCCAGCGCGACGGGACGTTCGTCTTCGAGGACGACTTTTAAG
>LFFM01002675.1_pt1 | contig 11599 bp, 8 predicted proteins | sample 643131 | NCBI WGS metagenome assembly LFFM01 (sample SAMN03777445, study PRJNA286221) | soda lake metagenome | biome: soda lake; feature: Kulunda steppe; material: water; isolation source: sample Tc-Br brine of Tanatar trona crystallizer | place: Russia: Kulunda steppe | collected 2011-07
ATGGCCGCGGACACGGTGATGCCGGAGAGCCTCATCACCTCGATCCAGCCCCACTACCAGACCGCACAGGCCGCGTCGCTGCCGACGTATTTCCGGTATGCCCTCCGGATCGCCGGGCCGCTTCTCGCGCTCGGGGTCAACTCGCCGTTCTTCCCGCCGGACCTCTACGAGCCGGCGTGGGACGGCGAACGCGTCCTCGAGGAGGGTGCCCACGGCAACAGGATACACGTCTTCGAGTCCGTTCTCAACGCCCGGACGGACGAGGACAAGGTTCGATTTCCGCGCGACCTTCACGACGTCGAGGAGGCGGTCGACCGGATCGCCGGCGACGAGACCATCGTTCCGATGCCCGATCCGGGCGGCGAGGACCGGTTCGACGACGACTTCGCCGCCTTCCGTACCAAACACGGAACCTACTGGCGATGGGTCCGCCCGGTCTTCGAGGGTGCGAGTCGATCGAGCGCCAACGCCCGGATCGAGTTCCGGCCGATCGCGGCCCAGCCGACCGTCCGCGACTCCATCGCCTTTCAGGCCGCCTTCGCCGGGCTGATGGAGGCACTTCCGCGCCACGAACACCCGGTCATCGGCCAGGCGTGGGAGACCGCCCGCGACAACTTCTACGCGGCGGTCGCCGACGGGATCGACGCCGACATGGAGTGGATAGCCCACGACGGCGAGCGGACGCGGGACCTCGATCGGATCTACGGGGATCTGTTCGATCACGCCGCCGCCGGGCTCGAGACGGCGGGCTGCTCGGAGGCGGAGGCGGCCTCCTGGCTCGCTCCGCTGCGCTGGCGGGTCGAGAATCGAGTGACGCCGGCACGCTGGAAGCGCGACAGAGTCCGATCACGGCTCGCCGCCGGAGAGCCGTTCGACGACGCCGTACACGACGTTCAGCGTGAGTACGTCGGGACGCAGTCACGGACGCTGATCGAGGGCGGCTTCTCCGAGTGGTAGGGCGGTCCGGCGCCGGTCAGCTCCGGTGACCGCCGATCAGGGTTCGACTCGCGCGACGACGAGGAACGTCTCCGGACGGTCGTCGGCGCGGTCGATCCCGAAGCCGGCCGCCGTGAGGGCCTCTTTCGCGTCGTCGATCCCGTACCGTTCGTCGCGCGGCGGACCGGCCTCGCCCTCGCCGTCCGTGGACCAGTCGACGACGACGAAGACGCCGTCCGCCCGGATCACGCGGGCGATCTCCGCCAACGACTCCGGGCTCGCGAATTCGTGATAGGTCATCGTCGAGAACGCGCCGTCGAGCTCGTCGGTCGCAAACGGGAGGTCCGCGACGTCGCTCGTGACGAGTTCGACGGTCTCCGGAACGCCCTTCTCGCGATACAGGTCGTGCATCTCCGCCTGGAGGTCAACCGCGTGGAGCGTCTCGGCGTAGGGAGCGATCTCGTCGGTGTAAAATCCCGTACCGCTGCCGAAGTCCGCGATCGTTCCGCCGTGAGCCGGCCCGAGCGCGCGGAGCAACTCCTCGCGCGAACAGAACCGATACCGGCGGCTCGCATCCTCCAGTTTGTCCGCCCGCTCGGGGTCGAACGTGTGAAATCCCATGGGTCGACCACGTCGGCGAGCGCGAAAAGCGTCCGGGTGCCGGAAGCGGCTCTCCGATCCGCGCCTCCTCGGGGGTTACGACTCCGCCATCAGCGCCTCGGCGGCAACGTCGACTTCGGCCTCGGTCGAGACCGCGTGGATCGAGACGCGGACGGCCTCCGGGTACGGCAGCGACCGGATCACGATCCCCTCCTCGCCGAGCCGCTCGACGGTCGCCTCGGGGTCCTCACAGGCGACCGTGACCAGCCCGGACTCGAACCGTTCGGGACTCAGCAGGCGATCGTCGTCGATGCCGGCTTTGAACCGATCGGTGAGCGTCTCGATCCGCGACACGATCGCGTCGAGCCCCACAGCCTCGACCGCGTCGAGCGCCTCGAGAAGCCCGGCGTGCGGCGCCGGCGAGGTGGTGCCAACCTCGAAGCGCTTGGCGCCGGGCTCGTACTCGATCTCCGCACCGTTCGGCTCCGTCACGCCGCGGTAGCCGACCGTCGTCGGCTCCAACTCGGCGGCGGCCTCCCGGTCGACGTACAGGAAGCCGGAGCCCCACGGGCCGAGCGGCCACTTGTGTCCGGCGGCGGCGACCGCGTCCGCCCCCCACTCGGTCACGTCCATCGGGAGGTGCCCCGGGATCTGCACGGCGTCGACCAGCGTGAACGCGCCCGCGTCGGCGGCGACGTCGACGAGCTCGGCAGTCGGGAGGACGGTTCCGTGTGACCAGGTGAGCGCGCTGAAACAGACGAGTCGGGCGTCGGCGACGGCGTCCGTATAGGCGTCGCGGTCGATCCGGCCGTTCTCCGTTTCGAGGACGCGCACCTCGACGCCTTCGCGTTCGAGCCGCCGCCACGGGAGGATCCCCGCGGGGTGTTCCAGGTCGGTCCGCACGACGACGTCGCCGGGCTCCCAGTCGATCGCGGTCGCGATCCGGTTGATCCCGTCGGTCGTGCTCTCGGTGAGCGCGATCTCCTCGGGAGCCGACGCGCCGACGAAGTCGGCGATCCGCTCGCGCGCCTCGTCGTAGAAGCCGAAGGCGACCTCGTACGGGTTCTCGCGTCCCGAGTCGTACTCGTGGTGGGCGAGCATGTCCGAGGTGGCCTCAACGACGCGCCGCGGACTCGGCCCGTGTGCGCCGAAGTTGAGGTACGTTGCCCCCGCGAACGCCGGAACGTCCGCGCGGAGGTCCAGTGGATCCATACCGATACCGACCGGGCGTGACGCATAAACGTCCCGGCGTCGGCCGTCGGTTCCGGAGTCGGCCACCGGCGTTGACGTCCGCCGCCGAGTGCAGAGACGACCAGCTATCGGTCGTGGCCCCCTACGCCTCGAAGGGGTTCGTCACTTCGATCGTCTCCTCGCGGTCGGGGCCGACGCCGACGGCGTAGACGGGCGTGTCGACCGCCTCGGCGAGGAACGCGAGGTACTCCTTCGTCGCCTCGGGCAGGGCGTCGTAGCCCTCCTCCGCGACGGTGGTCCAGTCGACCGCCTCCCAGGTCTCGAACTCGCGGTAGACCGGCTCACAGCGCTCCCATCGCTCCGTCGAGGTCGGCACCGTGTCGATCTCCTCGCCGTCGAGCTCGTAGGCCGTACAGACCTTGAGCTCGTCGAGACCGGCCAGCACGTCGACGTGGTTGACGGCGAGCCCCGTGAACCCGGAGACGCGCGCTGCGTGCCGCACCATCGGGAGGTCGAGCCAGCCGATCCGCCGAGGGCGACCCGTCACGGTGCCGAATTCGCCGCCCTTCTCACGGATCTCGCTCGCGAGCGCCTCCTCGTCGGCGTCGCCGTCGAGCTCCGTCGGGAGCGGGCCGGACCCGACCCGCGAGAGGTACGCCTTCACGATGCCGACGACCTCGCCGGATCCGACCGTCGTGACGCCGACGCCCGATCCGACCGCCGCGGCGCCCGAGGTCGGGTTGGAGGAGGTGACGAACGGGTAGTTTCCGTGGTCGACGTCGATGTGCGTCCCCTGTGCACCCTCGAACATGATCCGGTCGCCGGCTTCCGCGCGCCGGTAGAGGTAATCCGAGCAGTTGACCGTCATCCCCTCGTCGGCGAGCCGCTCGCCGACGGCGGCAAACTCCTCATGGAGCGCGTCGACGTCGAATGCATCCTCGTGGTCGGTGTCGTCGAGCGACAGCCCGTACACGTCCTCGACGAGCGCGCGCTTCCGTGGGACCGCGTACGCGAGCTTTTCTCGGAGGACGTCGGGATCGAGGAGGTCGGCGATCCGAACGCCACGGCGACCGGCCTTGTCCTCGTAGGTCGGGCCGATGCCGCGTCCGGTGGTGCCGACCTCCTGTCCCGCGTCGTCGTCGGATTTGACCTCCTCCTCGATGCCGTCGAGCACGCGGTGATACGGGAGGATGACGTGTGCTCGCCGCGCGACGCGGACGTCGGGATCGAGCCCGCGTTCGCGAAGCGCGTCGATCTCGTCGAACAGCGTCCGTGGGTTGACCACGCAGCCGTTGCCTAAGATCCCGATCTTGTCCCGAACGGCGCCGCTCGGTACTAAAGAGAGCTTGTACTCGTCGCCGTCCTCGACGACGGTGTGGCCGGCGTTGTCGCCGCCCTGATAACGGACTACGACGTCCGCGTCCCCTCCCCACCGGTCGACGAGCGCGCCCTTGCCCTCGTCTCCCAGTTGGGAGCCGACGATGGTGACAGTCATACCGCTCCCCAGTTCCAAGCGGGGGGTAAAACCGATTACGGTCCGCGATCGATGGGAGGTCACGTTCGTGGATCAACTATGGGTCTGACCGGCGAAGGTATCTCCATTCGTGGTGCTCCACCGAGCCGTCCCCCGACGTCGTCGCGATCCGAACCGTTAACTACTCCCACGCCAAACATCGTGATCAAGTCACTTCTCGCCGGCTGCGACAGGAACTTTTAAAAGGTGCCATGACAAGTTAACATGTGGCATGATAGATCGACTTGAGAAAGAAGTAGACATGTTGGAACGGCACCTGCAGGTGCTGAAGATGGTCATCGAGAACGAACCGATCGGCATCGTGAAGATGTCGAACGAGACCGGCTACCCCCATCATAAGGTCCGGTACTCCCTGCGCGTCCTCGAGGAGGAGAACCTCATCGAACCGTCGAGCCAGGGCGCGATCACGACGGAGCGCACCCACGAGTTCGTCGACGAACTCGACGAGAAGCTCGACGAGACCGTCGACAAGCTGGGCACCATGCGGATCGACGACGCCGCGGAAGTCGAGAACTGAATCCCGAAGAGCGCCCCAGAACCACAGTCACGGCTACACTGCGAGGAGACGTCTCGTTTTGGTCGGCCTGCATCCTCCCGTGCCCGACGCCAGCGACGCCGAACGCGACGCATGTACCGAAAGATCCCTGCCGTCGTGCGCCAGTCCATGACGCCACCGGCGAGACCGCCGACGCTCCGGTTATAAGTCGGGAACGGTCAGGTGGAAGCCACCGTCACGCGACTCGACGAGACAGAGGTGGTAGCCCTGCTTGCGGGAGATCTTGACGAAGCTCTTGCGTTTCGACCGGCTGAAGAGTCCGCCGCCGACCGCGTCGCTTGCGGCCTCCAGTGCGTCGGGCTCGAAGAAGCTCGCGGTGACGGCGAACGTGGCGGCGAACGATCCGTTCGACTGGGCAACGTCACCTCCGTTCGCCACGAGCGATTCGAGCGTTCCGCCGGCGGTCGGGTCGCGACTGGCGTTGAGATCCGCGATGAACAGCGGGTTCCCCATCCGGTCACGTAAGACGAGATCGAAGGTTCGCTGTTCGCGGTTCTCCTCGCCGTTCTCGCGTGTGACGATCGAGACCGACCCGCCGATCTCCGCCCGGTCGACCTTCGGTAACGCGTCGTACAGATCACGAAGCGGCCCCTCGTTACCGGTATCGCGAACCTCGAAGCTGAGATCCTCGACGAGCCAGCGGGTGAACCCGTACTCCATCGTCCCCTCGAGGAACTCCCTGAACGGCAGCCCGTCGACGACGGCGTCTTCGCTCTCGAACCCCGTGTGGTGTTCGATCTGGAGGTTCTCACGAAGCGCGTCGCGGTCGACGTCCCCGCCGTGAACGTCCTCGAGCGTCGCGCCGCTTTTCGATTCGTATCTGATGAACAGGTTCGTCTCGTTTCGAGCCCGGTCGGCCGGCACCGTCCGTTCGGCGTCCGGCAGGTCCCCGCGTACCTTCGAGAGCTCCTCGCGAAGTCGATCGCGCTCCGTACGGAGGTCACCGACTTCGGCCGTGAGCTGCTCGACCTCACGTTCGAGTCGTTCGCGTTCGGCCTCGTGTTCGTCGCGCTCGGACGCCAGGGCGTCGCGCTCGGAGCTCAGCTCCTCCCGTTCGCGCTCGGCCTCCTCGAGTGCAGACTCGAGTTCGGCGATCTTCGCGTGACGACCCCCTGACCGACCCGAAGCGGGCCGGTCGGCCTCTCTCTCCGGCCGTTTGGAGACCGCCGCGTGATTCCGTTCGCTCTGTGACCGCGGCTCCGGAGCGTTCTGTTCCCGTTCCGAACCGGCGGCCGCCCCAGATTCGTCACGGCCCCCCGGCCGCTCGGGTCGTCCGGAGCGTCCGGATGGCCTGGATGGCTCGGACGAGGCTGATCCGCGGGCGCGCTGTGAACCGCGTGAGCCGTGCTCGTCCCGACGGCCGCTCGCCGCGCGCTCCTCCCGAGGAGTCGACTCCTGTGGGTCGAGTGCGGGGATCGACGTCGCCTCGCGCCACTCCTCCTCCTCCGAAAAGACGTCATCGTTCGACCCGTCGGTAGATTCGGTTGCCCGCGTGTCGTCCGTCGCCCCCGGAGCGACCGGTCCCGGGGCGGTCTCCATCTCCGTCACGTCGTCCGTCTCGCCATCGACGTCGCCCTCCACGTCGGCGTCGGCGACTCCTTCGTCCACGTCGGCGTCGGCGACTTCTTCGTCCACGTCGGCGTCGGCGACTCCCTCGTCCACGTCGACATCGGCAGCCTCCCCATCTGCACCGACATCGGCGGATGGGGCAGTGGCCGGATCGGTCGAGGAGTCCGTCAGATCGGTCGACGTCGCGGAATCGGTCGGTTCGTCCGTCGCCGAGGAATTCGTCGAGTCGGCCGTCGCTGCCGACTCGGTCGATGGTCCCGAAACGACCGAGTCGCTCTCGGCGGTCGACGCGGTCGACGTCGATGACTCGACCGCGTCGACCGCGTTGCGGTCCGAATCCTCCGCCGCGTCGCGGTTCGTTTCGTCCGCCGCGTCGCGGTTCGTTTCGTCCGCCGCGTCGGCAACAGCGGCTGATTCGTCCGTCTCATCGGCGCGGTCGGGTGTGGCGTCGGCGTCAGCGGCCCATACTTCCGTGTCGCCGGCGGTCGCATCCGGCAGCTCCCTGACGTCGAGGTCCACCTCGTAAACGGTGTAGATTCCGACCTCGTCGTCCGCCAGGTCAAAGGCGTGGTCGCCGGTCTCCAGCCGACGTGAGTTCCCGACGAACGCGACGGTGCGTGACTCGCCACCGGTGTACGTGACGTAGTAGTCGCCCGAGAGCACGTTCTCGGAGAGTTCCACGTAGCCGGTGAATCCCCCCGCCGAGAGCTTTTGATCAGCCTCCGAAAGCGGCGTGTCGTTCGTGTAGTACCGTGCGCGCTGGGTTCCGCCAGCCTCCTGCATGGCGAACAGCAACGGCAGGGATTCGTCCGGGGCCTGATACGCCGTACCGGACGCGTCGGCGAAGTCATCGAGGGCGGCGTCGACGACCCCGACTATCCGCCCGTTCAACAGCAAAAGCCACCCCGTTCCGTCCGTTACCGCCCCTGAGAACCCCCGGTCGGCGAGGCCGCGGAGGTCGGAGAACCCGTCCGAAAAGCTCCGCGCGTCCCACTCGGTGATGTCCTCGATACGCTGGGCGTCCATTTGGGGCTAACTCGCCGACAACGACGCAAATACTTTCCGGACCGTAGGACGCCCGTCTGACGCACCGGCGGGGATCCACGTCATCGGGTTGCCGGGTCACCGAAGGGCGTCAGCCCCTGGCGTTCTCGACGGTTTCGATGGCCTCGCGGCCGAGCGTCACGACGTCGGCGTCGAGGTCGCTCTCGCGGAGGTCGGCAGACGTGTACCACTCCCAGTCGTCCGGATCGGCCTCGTCCGGCCCGCTCGGTTCGATCCGACGGTCGGGGACCCACGCGTAGTAGAGGTGGTCGACGTGTTGGTGGCCCACCGATCCGTCCGGATGCACGTTGATGTCGTGGAGCATGAGATGGGCGGGCTCCGGAAGGGGCCGTCCATGAGGTGCGTCGACGTCGGCGGTCTTCGCCACCAGCTCCGGCTCCAACCCCGTCTCCTCACGGACCTCCCGGATCGCGGCCTCGTGCGGCAGTTCGTCGCGGTCGATGTGCCCGCCCGGGGGAAGCCGAAGCCCGAGTCGGTCGTGCTCGTGGAGGGCGGTCGCGCCGTCGTTGACGACGTACGTCGTCGCGGTGAAGTGACGGGTCGTCTCCATGCTGGTTACTCGGCGCTCGGCAGGTTGAACCTTGCCGTTCGAGGTGCAGTCCGAAGGAAGCAGTCGGAAAGGACAGTCCGAAAGAAGCAGTCGAAGGGGTGGCGTCGAGATCGGCGCTATCTCATCGCGACGTCGTCTTCGGCCTCAAGGAGCTCGTGGTACCGGTTTCGGATGGTGACCTCGCTGATGTTGGCGACGTCGCTCACCTCGCTTTGGGTCACCTTCTCGTTGGTGAGGAGGGCGGCGGCGTAGACGGCGGCGGCCGCGAGGCCGACCGGCGACTTCCCGGAGTGGATCCCCTTGGACTTCGCCGTCTCGAGCAGCGAACGGGCGCGGCGTTCGGATTCGTCCGAGAGCCCGAGGTCGCTTGCGAACCGCGGGACGTAGCTTTCGGGGTCGGCGGGCCGGATCTCCAGTTTGAGCTCGCGAACGACGTATCGGTACGTCCGGGCGATCTCGTCCTTCTCGACGCGGGAGACGTTCGCGATCTCGTCGAGGCTCCGGGGGGTGCCGGCCTGTCTGGCGGCGGCGTACAGCGACGCGGTGGCGACGCCCTCGATGGAGCGCCCGGGAAGCAGGTCCTCGTCGAGCGCGCGCCGGTAGACGACGCTCGCCGTCTCGCGGACGTTGTCCGGGAGACCGAGGGCGCTGGCCATGCGGTCGATCTCGCCGAGCGCTTGCTTGAGGTTGCGCTCCTTCGAGTCGCGCGTGCGGAACCGCTCGTTCCACGTGCGCAGCCGCTGCATCTTCTCCCGCTGGCGACTGGAGAGTGACTTGCCGTAGGCGTCCTTGTCCTGCCAGCCGATGTTCGTCGAGAGCCCCTTGTCGTGCATCATGTTCGTCGTCGGGGCGCCCACGCGTGACTTCCGGTCCTTTTCGCTCGAGTCGAACGCACGCCACTCCGGGCCGCGGTCGATCTCGTCGGACTCGACGACGAGCCCGCAGTCGGTACAGACCGTCTCGCCGTGTTCGGTGTCGGTCGCGAGCTGACCGCTACACTCGGGACAGGTCAGGTCCTCGCTCGTGGAAGGTCGCTCCTCCCGCTCGTCATCGACGTGCTCCGCCGTATACGTTCGGACGTTTTCGCTCATTGTGTTGTGTGTTCGGGGACGGGATCGGGGTTCCGAGAGAAGGGTCTCGGATCAGGTTTCCCTCACCTACTGAAAAGGACCGAAGCTACTTAAATCATTGGCCTCACATCGATCGTGAAAAACTCCTGAAAACGGCCGTAAAACGCGAATTTATAGGGGGAGTCGCACCCCGAACCTGGGACGGTCCTTGTGCCGCGCTCTCCGGAGTTGAGGCGAAATCGGACATATATAATCGTTTCGTGGTTCATCGATGCGATCCGTGGCTCGACCGGGATGGACGGGTTCCGCGAGGGCAACGGCTATACTCGCCCGCCGGAGTGATCCGCACATGGACCGCACGCGCCTCGACGACGCCCTCTCGGCGACCGGAACGGACGGCTATCTGATCGACGCGTCACAGGACGACGCCAACCAGCTCTACCTCTCGGGATTCACCGGTCCCGACCCGTTTCTCACGCTGTACGCCGACGGGGAGATCGCCACGCTCGTCTCCGGGCTCGAATACGGTCGTGCACGGACTGAGGCGGACGTCGACGTCGTCGAGCGCCACGCCGACTACGACTACGAATACGGCGGGCGGGCGGATCGCTACGACATGTACGCCGCGTTCGTCCGCGACAAGGGCGTCGAATCGGTCTCGATGCCGCCACGGGGACCCGTCGGGACCGCGGACGCCCTCAGGGAGCGCGGGGTCGACGTCAGCGTCGACGACCGGGACCTCCTGACCGAGGTTCGTGCGGTAAAGACCGACGAGGAGGTGACGGCGATCCACGAGGCACAGCGCGCGAACGAGGCCGCGATGCGCGCCGCCGAGGAGCTCATCGCGGCGGCAGGGGTCGCCGGCGAGGACGTCGCGATCGACGAGGTGGCGCCGAACGAGCACGCCACGGCGGACGAGATCACCGAGGGAACGCTGGTCCACGACGGGGGGCCGTTGACGAGCGAGCGGGTCAAAGAGGAGATCGAGATCACGCTTCTCCGCCACGGCTGTGCGCTCGACGAGACGATCGTCGCCGGCGGCGTGCAGGCGGCGGACCCACACGATCGGGGCAGCGGGCCGCTGCGGGCAGGTGAGGCGATCATCATCGACGTCTTCCCCCGGTCGAAGGCGACGAAGTACAACGCGGACATGACGCGGACCTTCTGCGTCGGCGAGCCGAGCGACGAACTGCGTGAACGCTACGACGCCACCGAGGAGGCGCTGGAGGCGGCCCTCGACGCGGTTGAGCCGGGAGTGACGGGGGAGGAGGTGCACGCCGCGGCGTGTCGCGTCTACGAGGAGGCGGGCTACCCGACGTTCCGAACCGACCCGAAAACCGAGACGGGATTCATCCACTCGACCGGTCACGGGATCGGCCTCGACGTCCACGAACTCCCGCGGCTGTCCAACGGAGGCGCCGAACTGGAGCCCGGCCACGTCGTCACCGTCGAGCCCGGGCTCTATGACCCCGCGGTCGGCGGCGTCCGGATCGAGGACCTCGTCGTCGTCACCGAGGACGGCCACGAGAACCTCACGGACTACCCGATCGAGTTCATCGTCGGGTGAACCGGTGGGTCCCGACGGACGGCCCTCTTATCAGTGAGGATAATCGGCCCCGGCGGTTTTTACGTGAGATTACAGTTACAGATAACATGAGTGAGTTCGGTGAGTTCGCCGCGGCGGATCGGTCGATTCAAAACGAGGACGTTGCCGACGCTGACGACGTGGTCGACGTCGAGGACGTTTCCGGCGAGGACGAAGACCTCTCGAACGAGCGGGAGGACGCGCTCCGTGAGTCGGTCCACGGACTCAACGAGTTACACGACGCCGCCGTCGACGTCGTCGATCGGACGGACGACATCGCCGAACTCTCGGCGGAGCAGTATCAGGGGATGCGACAGGTGAGCGACGAGGTCGCAAACATGAGCGCGGCCGTCGAGGAGGTCGCCTCCTCGGCCGAGGAGGTCGCCAACGAGGCCGGCGCAGTCAACGATCTCACGACGGAAGGACGGACCGCCGCGGGCGACGCGAGAGCCGCGATGGACCGCATCGACGAGACGGCGAACGCCCTCGGCGAGCGGGTCGAGGCCATCGAGGAGACGGTCTCGGAGATCGACGAGATGGTCGAGGCGATAAACGCGATCGCCGAGCGGACGAATCTCCTCGCACTCAACGCCTCCATCGAGGCCGCGCGGGCCGGCGAAGCCGGCTCCGGATTCGCAGTCGTCGCCGAGGAGGTGAAGAGCCTCGCGGAGGAAGCACAGGGGCGAACGGGGGACATCGAGGCGCTCGTCGAGTCGATCGAGACGCACACCGACGGCGCGGTCGACGAGCTCGACGCGAACGCGAACGCGGTCGAGGACGGCAAGGAGGAGGTCGACGCCGCGGCGACCAAGCTCACCGAGATCGACGACTCGATGTCGGAGCTGTCCGCGGGCGTCGAGGAGGTCGCGACGGCGACCGACGAACAGGCCGCGAGCACCGAGGAGGTCGCGGCGATGGTCGATCAGACCGCGAGCAACGCGGC
>LFFM01002676.1_pt1 | contig 11599 bp, 16 predicted proteins | sample 643131 | NCBI WGS metagenome assembly LFFM01 (sample SAMN03777445, study PRJNA286221) | soda lake metagenome | biome: soda lake; feature: Kulunda steppe; material: water; isolation source: sample Tc-Br brine of Tanatar trona crystallizer | place: Russia: Kulunda steppe | collected 2011-07
CATTTCTTATCCCATTAAGATATAGTCCTGCTTCTTCTTTAGAATAAGGTACTACATGTATATTTTTAGGAGAGATATTTTCAAACATAAATGTGTACATTGGATTTCTTTTAATCATTCGCTTATGGTTAGAAGTTAATCTTTTATAGCCATCTTTAACTCTCCATGAAATTTTAGGAGTTAATCCTTGACTACCAAATAGCTTAATTTCTCTATTATAATATCTAGCAGTTTGCATTGAGCCATCTAACTTATTTGTTATTTCTACATTTTTAGCATTGTCTATCATTTTTTTAATTTTAGAAGTATCATTTTCTGGAGTTTCGTTAAGATTAAAAAATTTTTTCCAAGGAGCTACAACAATAGATTCTTCTTTTAGGTCAATTACAATACTACGACATTCTCTGTAAATAGAATTTTTGTTAGTCCAAAATGTTTTTGGTACTTTAGTCATATTATATTTTAATAATAACATGTTTTCATGTTGTCGTAAAGTTAAAGGGTTAATAAATTCGGTATATTTATCAATACCTAACTTATTAACCCAAGTTTCAAAATCATAATTTTTAATTTTTCCAAATTTATTTTTATATTTTTCTTTTACTTCCATTATTAAATTAAATACTGGATTCCATTTATAATTCATTTTATTTTATACCTCCTTTTAAATATTTTTTATTTTATATTTTATTATAATTAATAATTGTATTTTTTACATTATCTTTTGCTTGATATAGAGCTTGGTCAACTTTATATACCATTGATCTTATTGTATCTTTACTATCTGGTTCATATATTCCAATAGATGTTGTAATATTAATTAAGTCATTATTTTTAGTTTTATATTTATTATTAATTTTAGTTTTTATTTTTTTAGCTATATCATTGCTTTTGTTTATATCACAATTTAGTAATGCTATTATAAATTCATCTCCACCATATCTACAAATTATATCTGTATTTTTTAAATTATTTTTTAATCTTTTAGATAAGTATTTTATTACTTCATCTCCAACTTGATGACCATAATGATCATTTATTTTTTTAAAATTATCAATGTCTAACATCATTAATGTGTATGGTAATTCTTCTTTTTTTAATCTAGATTCAAAATGTTCATAATTATAAAGATCTGTCATAGGATCACAAATTGATTTTTGATGTAATTTTTTATTTTTTCTTTTATATTTTTGACATTTAATATAAAAAAATATTAAAAAAATTGTTAAAAATAAGTTACTAAATATATTTAATATTAAAAAATTAATTAATAAATCTTTTTCCAATTTCATTCTCTCCTTTCAATTTTGTCTAATAATTCACTTAATTTTAAAATATTGTTTTTAGATTCGATTATAATCGGATACTGATAAACTCCATTGTTTTGAGCTAATTTAATTATTTTTTCTCTTTCTTCTTTTGAAAGTTCATCTCCTAACATAATATATTCATATTTAATATCACTTTCTTCTAGTATAAATTTTGCTTTATTACACCTTTTACAGCCTACTGTTCCATATACTTTAATCATTTAAATTTCCCCTTTATTTTTTAAAAATTAAACTCTACCCATTTTGAGTAGAGTTTATATTATTAAATCTGCTATTTCTTTAAGTCTTTTAGTTTGATTATCATTATTTTCAATTATTTTGTCGAATGTTTCTTTTTTATTTTTAATAGTATTTTCTATTTTAGAATCAATAGAATTATTAGATACTAAATTATATACAAAAACCTTATCCCAAGGACTACCTATTCTTTTAATTCTACCATTACGCTGTTCTAATATGGCAGGATTCCAAGGTAAATCATAGTTAATAAGATGTGATCCGTTTTCAAGATTTAAGCCTTCACAACCTGCATCACTCATTACAATTATTCTACATTTTGGATTATTTCTAAAATTTTGAATTTCTTCATCTCTTTGTTTTTCATTTAAATCTCCATAAATCACTGCTACTTCTTCAGATAATTGTTTATTTAAAATGTTTTTTTTAAGCATCTTAACCATTGTTGCAAATTTAGAAAAAATAACTATTTTATGATCCTTATTTTCTTTTAAAATTTTATTAATAAGTTTTAAAATTTCTTTAGTTTTTGGAGACATTCTAATTTTTTCATCTTCAATATTTTGTAATAATTTTTTAATAATAAAAGAATCTGATTTTTTTAATAATCGTAAATCATTAGCTATTTCAGACTGTATATTCATATAGCCTAAAATTTTTCCTTCTAACTCTTCAATTTCTTTATCATTTTCATCAGTAGCTTCATTTTCCTTTAGTTCACTTTCTTCTAATTTAAAATTATCTATTTTTTGGCCAATAATTTCATGTAATTTATGTTGTTCTTTACTCATAGAAATTCTTTTATATTTAATTTCAGATTCAGGCATTTCATCATTGACATCTTCAGTTAATCTTCTAATCATATATTTTGAAGCTGTTTTTTTGAGATTAAATAGATTTCTATAACCAACTTCTTGAGGATAACTATTTTTATAATTATAAAGAATATATCTTTCTTTAAATTCTTTCCAAGTTAAAAATTCATCAAATAAAAATTCATAAATGCTGTGTAAATCACTTGGATGATTTTGCATAGGCGTTCCTGTTAATGCTAATCTATATTTTGAAACTTTATTACTTAATTTTTTTAATGCTTTAGTTCTTTTAGTTGTTCTATTTTTAAAATAATGAGCTTCATCAACAATAATTAAATCTGGATTTATTTGTTGTTCTATTTTTTTATAATCATCATTTAAAATTAATTGATCATGATTTATTATATATATATCGCCTTTTTTATCAAAACATTCTAATCTTTTTTGTTTATTATAACCATCAACAACTATTGGTTTTAAATTTGTAAACTTTTTAGTTTCATGACCCCATTGATATTTTACATTTTTAGGACATGATACTAAAATTTTATCAATTTTTTCTTGTTTTCTTAACGAGTGTGCAATACCTAGTGACTCGGCTGTCTTACCTAAGCCCATTTCGTCCCCAATTAAAAAACCTCTTTTTACATTCTCATAAAAAAATAAAACTGTTGCTACTCCTAATTTTTGAAATGAGTATAAGTTTAATTTCATAGAGTCTAATTTTAATTTAGATATATATTCATTAATTTTTCCATCTAGATGATCAATCATTAAGTCACAACCTGTTTTAACTTTTGGTTCTTTTATATTTGCTAATTTATATTTATTTTTTCTTAATCCAATTTTATTTTTACCAAATTTTTTATATATAAATTTTAACATTTTTTTATTTCTTGGCACTTTCCATAATTTAGTTTCAGAATCAAATTGAGCACCAGGGATTGATTTTATTTGATTTAATGTTTCATAAAAATTAGAACTATAAATGTCAATAGTAATATATTTTTCTGTTTTATCTAGTCCTAAAGCTATCACTTGAAGTACCTCCTTTCTTTATTTTTGCTACTTGTATATTTTATAACGATTTCATTGCTTTTTCAATTATCGCCGTTATGTTTATTATACTATACACAACTGAAAAAGTCAAATTTTATTGTTATTTTTACTTTAAGTGATATTTAGGATTGATTATGTTAGTTATTTTCTTTTCTAATGTGTCTAAAATCAATTTTAAGAGATTTATATATAGTGCAAGTATAAATTATCGTTTAATTGTAAAAATAGGTCTTAAAATCAATTTTAGAGATTTTTAACTTTTTTATTTAATAATTTTTTTGAGGCACCATTTTAACATTTGGTTTTTCTTCTTTTGGTTTTTGACTTTTACCTCCTAATTTAATTTTGTTTTCTCTAAATTTATTGTTTTTATTTTCAGATTTGCTAGTTGAAAATATAAATTTGTCTATCCAAAAGAAAATAAGCCCTCCAAAAAAGTTAACAGCAATAGTAGCAGTCATAACATCTAAATCACTTAATAACCATAACCCTCCTGATAATAATGGTGTGCTTAATTGCCATCTTAAAAGGTAAATAGCATAAGATTTTAACATTTTATTCCTCCCTATAAACTTAGTTAATTATGTGAGTTATATATTGAGGCATGAATATATATTGAAAATGCCTCTAAAATACTCAGAAATGCCTCATATTTGTTTTTGTATGTAAAAGTGGTATCATAACATACTTAATGTATTAAAAACTAAATATGGGGCATTCTGATCTTTTTTAACATTTTAACTCATAATGAATTATATGTTTGCTTAATTTGGGTACAAAAACAATATCGTCAAAATCAATAGATTCTGTAATAAATATTTCAATTTCATTTTCAAGTTTTATGTATTTATCATTTTCTAATTGAATATCTTTATTAATTTTATTTTTAAAATTTTCAATGTTCATCATAGCCATTTGATTTTCAGGATCAAAATTTTTCTTTTCTAATTCAGATAATAATTCATCTCCTTTTTGATTTTTATTAATTTTGTTTTTAATTAAACTTAACACTACAAATAACCTCCTTTGAGGATTTCTACATTATACGCGTACACACGCGTGCGTATTATATGTTATTATTAAGGTTTTATACATTATATCTCAATAAAAACATAGAACTATTAGTTCATTAGATCTAATGTATTTAAGGTTTTATGTTTTTAATATAGTATAATATATATAATATAAAACATTATGCGTGCGTGTACGCGTATACATGTACGCACACACACGCGAATAACATATTATTAAAACTTTGTCAAGGGTTTTAATAAATTTATTTTAAATAAGGGTATTAACCCTTAAAAGGGAGGCTTATTTTGAACATAAATCTTTAATTTCAGAATATTTTCCTGATACTCTATATCTAGCCTTTAAATCTCTAAGAGCTTCTTTTTCTAATTGTTCTATTCTTTGCCTAGTTACATCAAAGTGTTTTGCAACTTCTTTAAAAGTTCTTTTTCGACCATCTGTTAAGCCATATCTTAAGTCTAAAATTTTAGCTTTTCTTTTAGTGAGATAATCTAAACAATTATCAATTTCTTTTTTAATTACTTTATTTAAAGCTTCTCTAAAAGGAAGTGTAGTTTTATCATTTTCAATAAAATTATATCTTGTTGTATTGTCTGATTCTTTCTCATTTAAATTCATATCTAAAGAAGTAGATATATCCATATTTTCTACAGTTTCAGCTACAGTTTTTTCATTAAATTGTGTAAATTCAGAAAGTTCTTTTATAGTTGGTTCTCTTTTAAGTTTTTTAGCTAAATATTCTTGTAATTTTTTAATTTTCATTTTAATTTCTTTTTTAGGAATAGAATATGTTACAGTTCCTTGTTTTGCAATATATCTTGTTATTTTTTGTCTAATCCACCAAATAGCATAAGTAGAAAACCTATAACCTTTTTTTATTTTAAATTTATCAATTGCCTCTATTAACCCTAATGCTCCTTGTTGAAATAAATCATCATATTCTATTCCATTTTCATTTTTATATTTATTTGCTATTTTTGATACTAGTTTCATATTTTTTTCTATTAATTCATTTTTTGCTTCTAATTTATCTTTTTTATTTTTACTATTTTTGATTTTATTAAGTAGCTTCACTTCTTCTTCTCTGGTTAATAAGTTATGTTTGTGTATTTGCTTTACTTGTTTAGATTGTTCCAATTTTATCACCTCTTTTATGAATATTTTAGTTTTTTAGTTTTATCGTAAGCTTTTGAAAGTTCATCATCAGAAAATCCCCAATCTAAAAACCCTCTTAAAACCCTTCTTAAATAAACAGGTTCAGGTAATTGATATTTATAATAGTTATTACTTCTACCAATATCATTCATAATATAAACAACAGCTTTTAAATAATCTCCATTTGATTTTTTAATTTTCATTTCTTTTTTGTTGTATAAAGTAGGATAACTTTCATAACGATCAACATGGATCATTTGTTCATTTGGTATTTTATAAATTCCAACTTTTACTTCTTCACCTTTTTCTTTTTCTATAGTTGCTAACCCTTTTACAAATACTAGTCTATGATCTTTAATTGTTCCTGAGTCAACAATTTCATAATCTGTCATTACTCCCATATGATTTAAATTTAAATTACTTCCATACGCTGCATATAAAGTATATTCTGTGTTATCCTCTTTTGTCATTTTATCCCTCCGATTTTATGTTGATTATTCTACTTTTTAAAGACTTATACACATAAAAAAATCAAATATCTCATAATATAAGATACTTACTTTTACAATAAATATTATATTTTAACTTTTTGATATCTTTCATCATTTATAACATCCAACATTAAATCATAAAATTATATTCATTTTTTTATTAAATATGTTCATTTGATAGTTAAATGACTATATTTAAGATATTTTTTTAGCTTTATATTTTTTAATATCAGATAAAGCAATTGGTTTATAATTAGTTTCTTCAACTGATACACAAATATGATTATCGCTAATGTATCTTGTTCCATGAGTATGTCCATGTATATTTATCTTGTTTTCATTAATTTCTTTAGGGTAATGTGTAAGTATTTTGTTTTTAATAGTAATAATTTTGTAAACACCTTTAACACCTAGCCTTTTATAGTGAGTTTTTGTTTTTTTATCGTGATTTCCTCTAATTAATATAATTCTTCCATTAAGTCTACTAATAACTTCTTTTCTTTCTTCAAAACTTCCAAAAACTAAATCTCCACAATGAAACACATAATCTCCTTTATCAACTGTTTTATTCCATTCTTGTATTAAAAAATTATTCATTTCTTGAACATCTTTAAATGGTCTATTTGTATATTTAATTATGTTAGAATGATTAAAGTGAGTATCTGCTGTTGTATATACACTCATTTTTGTCCTCCTTTTATTTTTTAATTACTTTCCAAATCCCTTCAAATATCAAATATATAAACCAAAATAAAAATATTAATCCAATAAGTTCCATTACTCCTGATAACATATTCATAATTGGTATTCCTATCATTTCTATGAATACAAGTGTTAAACATAATAATATAATTGATTGCATAAAAGTTAATTCAGATTTATCACTCATTTTAATACCTCCTTATTCTATAAATTGAATAACACAACCTTCATTTTTATTTATACTAGGTACAAATAAATTATGATTATTTTCTATATCATAATAAAATTTATATTCTTGAAATGTTATACCTTTATTTACAGTTATTAATTTGTCATATTTAAAAACTTTGTGTAAAATATAAGCTGATACAATATCATACTTTATACTTAAATTATCTTCCCAAACTCCAATTACTCCAGTTTTTATTTTCCAATTTTTGTCTTTTTTCTTTGTTGTTAAATAAACTTTAGGATTTGTTTTATCATAAACATAATCCATAATTTTATATGGATTATGTTTATGTCTTAAGTTTAATTTGTTTAAGTTATATTTTTCAATACTTTCAGGAGCTTTTTTGTTTTTAAATATTTTTTTGTTTTTTAATATATTATAGTACAGTCCTTTTTTAGTTAATACCTCTAATTTTAAGTCCATATTTATTACCTCCATTCAGTGAGGTCTTGTTCAGTAATTTCTCTAAAATGATCTTCAGGAACTAAAGCTGTCACCTCATTTTGATTTTTAGTTTTATAAAATTCATTAATTAATTCATTGTATTCTTCAATATATACTTTTATATCTTCTAAATATATTAAATATGGTACAGTTGCTTGAGGATGATCAACAACTACTGTTGGAATATTAATATCATGAATTTCAATATTTAAACTTTTTAAAGCTACTCTCATTTTATCAGCTCTTTCTGCAGTTTTATCCATTACTTCAACTGCAATTTCGCCACTTTCTAATAATGTCAAACAAAAGTCATAAAATAAATTTCTAGCATATTTAAAAAGAGCTAATTTTACACAAGTTTTTGTTAAATTTTTAATTTCAATATCCATTTAAATCCTCCTTTTGTTAAACAGTTTGATAAAATTCAGCACATATTTTATTCAAATGCTTTTTAATATAATCGTAATTTATATAAATTCTATTAGAGCTATGTTTTGTTTTTATAGCTAATTTGTTTTTGTTATTTTTTTCAATTTTTTCAACTAATAAGTTTTTTAATGGTAAAGTACCTGAATTATAATTAGCATCAATTGTTTTATAAATATAAAATTCAGTTTTATTTCTGTTATTTTTAAAAGTTTTTATTTTGTAGATTTTTCTATTGTTGTTTTTTAGATATCTATGAAGTGATAATTTTAAAATAGTGTTCCACATCATTTAACTTCCTCCTTCTGTTTTTTATTTATTTAATTGTTTTTGTTTTTCATTAAATAAATCATTAACTTGATTAATTTTCCATTTGAAATATTTTTTAATTTTAATTTTTGAAGATTCAAAAAAGCCATCCTTATAATCAGCAATTGCTTTATTGGCATATTTATAAAGTTCTTTTTCATTTTTCACTTTTTTTAATTTGTTATGATATTTGTTATTTTTACTCATAAATTATACCTCCTTTTATTTTAATAATTAGTAAAGACAAGCAAATTACCACTTGTCTTTACTAATTATTCTTATTAAACCTGCTTCTTCTAAACTTTTTAAAAATTTCAGTGGACTACTTATGTCAATTTCTTTATTAATATAACTAAATCTTTGTTTTACAATTTTCATATAATCTTTAATATTTTTAGGCAATGAAGCATCTTGCATTTTAAGATACTTCACTACCTCTTCAATAGATGATTTTCTAATTAAATTTCCATCTATAATTTCAATTTTCATATTTTTAATTCCTCCTTATTTAAACTCCAATTTTAATACCTCTGTTAGCTGCTTTATCAATTTCCTCTTCTCTTATTTCTTTTAATGTTTCTAATTCATTGTCATTTAAACCTAATTCTCTTGCTAATAATTCTAGTTCATCTTCCCAGTCATTGTTATTAATGAAAGTATAAACATCATCATAAGCATTTTCTTTTAAGTCTTCTTTAGTAAGATCTTCTGAAGTGTTTGAAGTAGTTTTATAATCCTGCTGGGTATCGTCTGAAGTAGTGTTTGTTGTAGAACTCTTCGCTTTGTTCTTCTTCTTTTTTTTACCGTTTCTATTATAAGCAGAAGCATAATTTGTTTTACTTCTATAACTATAAGAGCTAGCTTCAAATTCTTCTTTATTAAGAATTGTTAATGTATCTAAGTCAATTTCATAGATTGTGTCTTCAGGAATATTTCCTGCAAATGTATTAAATTCTGTTTCAGGTTGTTTATCATCTAATACACTAAACATACTTTCAATCATTGCTGGAGTTGATGCATATACTAAATCTTCTCCATTAAATAAGATATAACAAGGATTACTGTGTCTTAATAAGAATAAACGATTATCTTCTGTCATAATTGATAATGCAAATGATCCTGCTAATTCTTCACAAGCTTGCTTTACTGAATCAATACTAATTCTTTTTTCATTGTTCTCATTAGCAAAATATCTTATAAGTTGAACTGCAATATAAGTATCAGTTTCAATTTTGGTATTTTCATTTGGTAAATCAAATTGATATTGTAATGTTAGATCATTACTAATAATTCCATTGTGAGTTAGTGTAAATTCACCTTCAGGATCAGCAAATGGGTGATTATTATAGTTTCTACTTTCATTTCCTTGTGTAGTTGCACGAGTATGTCCTTGATAAAACAACCCTTCTCTATCTAATGCTTTCCAAGGAAATTTTCTAGCTCTACCTTCTTGTTTTACAACTTGAAATCCATTTTCTTTTAAAACACTTACTCCTGTAGCATCTGTTCCTCTTGATTCTCCTGCGATCCCAATTCTTCTTAACGCCTCAACACTATTTAAATTAAATCCGAAAATACTGCACATAATTTAAATTCCTCCCTTTATTTTTTGAAATTTATTTTTATTTATTTGTTTTCTTAACCTATTAATTCATTATATTTATTTTCAAATCTATCTTCATTAAAATAATCTTTAGCTCTTTGAACAATAATGTCAGTAGTAATACTACTCATATTAATCATTCTAAACATATTTTCAGGATTACTTTTAACTGATTCAACAAAATGATCAATTTCATCTAGATTACTTTCTAATGCATACTTTGCTAATTTTCCAATAAATTCTAAATAATATGGTAGCATTTTATAGTCTGCATCAAAATGACGAAACTCTAAAGTTCCTCTATAAAAGAAACTATGCATATTAAACGCTACATATCTACTACTATGATATTTATCTCTTGTAGCATGGCTATAAGTTTTAGAATTGTACCAAGCATAACCTAATAAATTCTTTACATCTTCATGTTCTTCAATTATGCTATCTAAAACTATTGGTGATTGTTGAACGAAGGCATTAAAGCCTGGATTCTTTTTTTGCATTGGAGTTGAATATCGACCATCTAGTCGATGATTTGGTAAAAATCTAAATATTTCTTTTTCAATTCCTGTAAATAATCTTGAGATTTTAATTAAATCATTAGGTTTCCATTCATTATTATATTTACTTATATGAATATGGATACCACATGTATCATTTGTAATAAAGTCACCATATCTTAATTCATCAAATAAATCTTTTGTTTTTTCTAAAATTCTATTTCCTCGTTCATAACCATCAACAACTATTTCTTGTTCATCTCTTGCATATGCTCCAGTTGAAACTGAAGCATCTCTAACAATATTAAATCCTAAATAATTAATAGCATCAAAGTCTGGACTAGATTCAAATCCTCCTTCTAATTCGTATGCGTAATTAAATATATTTGGAATTTCAACCAATTTATAATTTCCTTTAGTAGGATTTAAGATAGCATTAATTGTTTCAATATCTAAATGTCTTTTTGCTATTCTATAAATAATATAATCCCAATTAATATCATTAATAGGGATTAAAGTTAAATCATTTTCTTTTTTTGCGATTAATGATTTTGCTAAATATCTTTTTTCTCTACCTCTTTCTTCTACTTGAGTTATAATTTTATAGTGTTCATTTTTATCATAATTTCGATCTTCTAATGATTTTCTTTCAATTTTAACAATATCATTATTTTTAGCATATTTACTAATAAAACTCCTGATTACAGAATTTTCATTACTGCCATCAGGTGCAAAAGTAAAACTGTCATCTATCTTTTTTATAATTACTTCTCTTTGCCTACAAGATAAACTTTTTTCTTCTAATATTTCTTCATTTTCTAACTCTAGTTTTCTTTTACGATTTTTGATTCTTTCATGATTTAAATTTTCAATTAAATTTGATAAATTCAATTTACTTTCCACCTCCAAACTTTCTTGATTGATTTTGTTTGCTATTCTGATATTATCTAATGAAATTTCTTCATCACGATAATAAACTTCTGAATGATGACTTAATCTTTCCTTCTTTCTTTCTTGGTTTCCTCTTGCATGATTGTATCTTTCTACATATGACATGTTTCTTTCTCTAGGACTTCTTCTTGTTTGTCCTTGTCTTAATGTTCCTAAACTTTGTTTTTCAGCTCTTGTTGGCCGATAAATCCATTCTTCTAGAATCTCTTCTATGTCACCATCATTATCATTAGGTATTGATGGTGGTGAAGAATTATTTGAATTCCACATCCTTTCTATATGATTTCTAATTCTTTCATTAGTTTCTTGAATTAC
>LFFM01002677.1_pt1 | contig 11596 bp, 10 predicted proteins | sample 643131 | NCBI WGS metagenome assembly LFFM01 (sample SAMN03777445, study PRJNA286221) | soda lake metagenome | biome: soda lake; feature: Kulunda steppe; material: water; isolation source: sample Tc-Br brine of Tanatar trona crystallizer | place: Russia: Kulunda steppe | collected 2011-07
ACGGCCCGGCTGGTCGCGTGTAGCGAGAAGACTGGGGCCCGCGACACCGCCCGGAACTATCGCCGAACGGCGACCCTGGGTGCGACGACGTACTTCGGCGGGGTCGCCCTCTCGGCGTGGCTCGGCGGCTCGAGCGACCACGAGCGACTCGCGGTGGGGCTGTCCGCAACGGGACACACGGAGCCGGCGGTCGTCGCCGCGTTCGTGTTCACGACTATCGGGCTGGCGCTGCTCGCCGCGTTGGTCCCCCTCCACGGCTGGCTCGTCGAGACCCACGCCAGGGCGACCGACCCCGTCAGCGCGCTCGTCTCGGGGGTGCTCCCCGCCGCCGCGGTGTACGCGCTCGTCCGTGTCCTCTATGACGTGTACACCGTCGACTTTCTCGCCGCCAACCCCACGATCGCGAGGGGGATGCTCTACGGCGCGCTCGTGAGTCTGCTGGTCGGAAACCTGCTGGCCTACGGGCAACGCGACATCAAGGGCGTCCTCGCGTACTCGACGGTCTCGCAGTTCGGCCTCGTCCTCGCCGGCCTGCTGGTCGCCAACGAGACGGCCATCTTCGGTTCGGTGATCCAGCTGTTCGGCCACGGGATCGTCAAGGGCGCGTTCTGTCTCGTCGCTGGCATCATCGCCATCCGGTTCGACGCCCGTACGATGGACGAGTACGACGGCCTGGCGAACCGCGCGCCCGTCGTCGCGGCCGTCTTCGCCGGCCTCGGGATCGCCCTCATCGGCCTGCCACCGACCGTCGGATTCGTCGGCAAGTGGTACATCGCCGTCGGCGCATTCGCCGAGGGGTTCTGGCTCGTCGCCGCCGTCGTCGTCGTCTCGACGGTGTTGACGATCGGGTACGTTGTCCCCTTCCTCGATCGGCTCTACTTCGGCTCGTTCGACGGCACCGACCGCGGAGAGGGCGTCGTCACCAGCCTCATGATCGCGGCGGTCGTCACCGCCGTCGTCATCTCGGTCGTCGTCGGCCTGGCGTCGGTCTTCCTCGAGTCGCTGTTCCGGGAGGCGATCGAGCAACTCGTCGCGTAAGGCCGCCTCGAGTGCTAGGTCAGCTTTTCGATCTCCTCACGGAGGACCTGACTGACGAGGTCACCGTCCGCCTTGCCGCGCAACGCACCCATACACTCACCCATGAGTCCCGAAAAGGCCCCCATCCCCTCCTCCTCGACTTGCGAAGCGTTTCGCTCGACGACCTCGAGGACGGCTTCGCGGACCTCCTCCTCGGCGACCCCACCCAGATCCTCGCGTTCGACGGCTTCCTCGGGGGTCAGATCCGGCTCCTGGGCGAGGGCGGTGAGCAGGTCCTCGAGTGCTTCTTGGGGCACCTCGCCGTCGTCGACGAGCACCAGACCACCCTCGAGGTGGGCGTCGGTGAGTTCCTCGACTGGCACGTCGTCACGGCGCAGTTCCGTGAGCGTCGACTCCAGTGTCGTGGCGGCGAGCGTCGGATCGACGCCCTCGGCGACGACCGATTCGAAAAGCGGCATGTGCTTGCCGTAGGCGACCTGTTCGGCCAGCCCTTCGCCCAGGTCGTACTCGTTCTGGTAGCGTTCGACCTTCTCGGTCAGCAGTTCGGGTTCGGGGACCGCACTCGGGTCCGGCTCGACCGGCGGCACGTCCGTCTCGGGGTACATCCGAGCCGCACCGGGGAGCGGGCGCAGGTAACGCGTGGTGCCGTCCTCGTTTGCCCCACGGGTCTCCTCGGGGACGCCCTCGAGGGCGAACTCGGCGCGTTCTGCGGCCGCTTCGATGGCGCTCTCTGCAACCGCGGTTTCGGCGGCGACGATAGCGACGGCGTCGTTCTCGCCGGCACCGACGGCCGCTTTCAGGGCCGCGACCTCGTCTTCGGTGACGCCGTAGGCCGGCAACTCGTCGGTGTGGAAGATCCCGCCCGCGCCGTGGCGTTTCGCGTGATCGGAGAGTTCGGTCCCAAGGCGACGATCGGGGGCGATCTCCCGGCCGACGATCCCGTCGAAACCGTAGAGGGGGACGGCTGTGACCGAACCGTCGGCCTCGAGGGCCCCGCGGATGACGCCGCTTTCGGTGTCAACGAAGACCTCGGTGACGTCTCGGGTCTCGCCGATTTCGGCCTCTCTGGCCTCGAGCTCGTGGCCGATCTCGACGAGTGCGACCTGCCGGCCGACCTCGGTGCGAATGATGTCGTCGATGTCGTCGAGACTCTGAACGCCCTTGATCTCGACGCGAGCACCCTCGGCGATGGAGACGTTGACGTCCTGGCGGATCGTCCCGAGTCCCCGCTTTACCTTCCCCGTCGAACGCAGCAACATCCCGATGCGGGCGGCGGCCTCTCGGGCCTGCTCCGGGGAGGCAATGTCGGGTTTCGTCCCGATCTCGACGAGCGGAATGCCGAGCCTGTCGAGACTGTAGGTGACGCCCTCGTCGGTTTCCTCGACGCGTTTTGCGCTCTCCTCTTCGAGCATGAGGTCCTCGATGCCGACCCCGCCCTCGCTCGTCTCGATTTCCCCTTCCGTAGCGACCAGCGACGAGCGCTGAAAGCCCGTCGTGTTCGAGCCGTCGACGACGATCTTGCGCATGACCTGAGCCTGATCGACCGGCTCCATCTCCATGAGCTGGGCGATCTCGAGGACGGTCTGTAAGGCCTCTTCGTCGAGTTCCGCCGGCGGTTCGTCGTCTTCTTCGACGAGACAGGTGGTGTCGTAGCCGAGGTAGGTAAACTCCCGTTCGACCTTGCTCTCCTCGAGGGCGGCGTCGTCGATCTCGCCCAGTTCACTGCGGGTCGGGTGGAGATAGCGGGTAAATTCCCGTGTGGCCTCTTCGGGTTCGCGAAGCTCCGTCGGACAGTTACAGAACAGTTTCGTCGCCGTATCGAGTTGCTGGTGGATCTCCAGCCCGGCGACGAGTCCGAGGTCGTCGTAGTCGTACTCGGTCATTGTCGCCCACTCCGCGTGCGAGGGGTAAAAAACCGTTCAGTCTGTCCCGGCACGGACCGACGATCGGATCAGTGTGTCGCCGTTCGAACGCTTCGGACGTCGATCAAGTCCTCTTTCAGCCCCTCGCCGTCACAGTCATCGTTCGGACACCGGTAGTGCCACCCGTCCTCCGTGGCGTCCCGTTCCCGGAACTGGTCTCCACATTCCTGACATAAAAGCTGTCCCGCTTCACAGGAGTCACGGTGTATCTCGAGGGCGAGCTCGGTCCGGAACGACTGGTTGCAGTTGCGACAGGTGTGCATATTACCTCTCACGATACCCTGCGTGAAAACTGCTTGGGATCTTTTATTCCACCAGATATGGCGTGATTTGGCTCCTATAGGCCGATTTACCCCGAACGAGTCGACAAGAAAGAACTGTCGAAAACAGTCACGACTCACTCTCGAGTATTCGACGATCTGCCAGTGGGCTATGCTACCGCCATCCACGACACGTCATCTCACATTGGCAGGAAGAATACTGATAGAAATAGTATAGGTGGGCAGTTCCGATCCCACGGACAGCACTTCCCGGGGACTACTCGTAGGGGGTCTCGACGATAACCGTCTCCTCACGGCCCGGACCGACGCCGACCGCGTAGATCGGAACGTCGAGTTCCGACTCGATGTACTCGAGGTACGTCCGGGCGTTCTCGGGGATCGCCGCGTAGCCCTCCTTGGCAACCGCGGCCCAGTCGACGTCCGGCCAGCCCTCGAATGTCCGGAACACCGCCTCACACTCGCCCCACTTCTCGGTGGTCGGGGGCATCGTCAGCAACTCCTCGCCGTTGCGTTCGTAGGCGTGTCCCACCTCGACCTCATCGAGGCCGGCGAGCACGTCGATGTGGTTTACCGCGAGGCCGGTAAATCCACTCGCGCGTGCAGCGTGACGGAGCATCGGCACGTCGAGCCACCCGACACGTCGTGGGCGGCCGGTGACGGTGCCGTACTCCCCACCCTCGTCGCGGATGTACGTGGCGAGTTCCTCTTCCTCGTCGGAACTGTCGGGGTCGTAGCCGGGGGTCTGACCCTCGACGCCGGCCAGTTCAGTCGGCAGCGGGCCCGTCCCGACACGCGAGAGGTACGCCTTCACGATCCCGATCACGTCGCCCTGGCCGATCGCCGACGGGCCAAGGCCCGTCCCGACACAGGCCCCCCCCGCGGTCGGGTTCGACGAGGTGACGTAGGGGTAGATGCCGTGGTCGATGTCGATCGAGGTCCCCTGTGCGCCCTCGAGCATCACGTTGTCCCCGTCGTCGATCCGACCCTGGAGGTAGGTCCCACAGTCGACGGTCATCCCCTCCTCTTCGAGGCGTGTTCCGTACTCGCGGTAGGTCTCGTAGAGTGCCTCGACGTCGAACGCCTCGCCGGTCTCCGTACCGAAGACCTCCTCGGCGAGTGCCTTCTTCTGGGGGACGACGTACTCGAGGCGCTCGCGAAGCGTATCGGGGTCGAGCATGTCGCCGATCCGGATCCCGCGACGGCCGGCTTTGTCCTCGTAGGTCGGGCCGATGCCGCGTTTGGTGGTCCCCGCGGCGAGGTCTTCTTTCTCGTCTTCTTCGATGCCGTCGAGCACGCGGTGGTACGGAAAGATCGCGTGTGCGCGTTCTGCGACGCGGACGTCCGGTTCGAGACCGCGCTCACGTAACGCGTCGATCTCGTCGAACAGCGTCTCAGGATTGACGACACAGCCGTTTCCGAGTACGCCGACCTTTCCGCGAACAGCCCCCGACGGGATCAGCGAGAGTTTGTACTTCTCCCCGTCGTGGACGACGGTGTGGCCGGCGTTGTCGCCGCCCTGATAGCGGACGACGACGTCGGCAGCGTCGCCGTAGAGGTCGACGACGCCGCCTTTGCCTTCGTCGCCGAGTTGCGACCCGACGATAGTAACGGTCATGACAGACTCCGGTTCTTGCCGTGCCGATAAACAGATTACGGTATCGTCGGTGGCTGCCGGCCGGACGCCCTCACCCTTCGAGCAACCCCATCTCCTCGGCGACGATATCGGCCAGACTCTCTTTGACCTCCGGGTCGACCTCGGCGACCGCCTCGCCGTCGTGTAAACGCTCGTTGTGGTTCTCGAGCCTCTCGGCCACGTCACCGAGTGGGATCCGCGCGTGCGTCTCACACTCGGGACAGATGATCGGAACGCGTGGACCGTCGTCGGAGTCACTCGAGGTCGGCATCTGTTCGAACTCTCGGAGCAACCCACAAAACCTAATCGATGCTGCCAGTCGAGGCCGACGGAGTGGACAGCGTTTTACCGGGGTCCCCTCTCGTTCCAGTATGACCGACGACGACCGACTCGAGTACGAACCGATCGGGATCATCCGCACGCCGTTCGACTCGCCGGAGGGAATGCCGATCCAGCCCACCGGCGCGGACGACACCGAGGGAACCGTCGAACTCGAGGAACCCTGCGCGGAGGGACTCGAGGACCTCGAGGACTTCTCTCACTGTATCCTGCTGTATCACTTCCACGCCGCGGACGGCGCCAGCGCGATGTGTGTCGAACCGTTCCTCGACGACACGGAACGCGGGCTCTTCGCGACCCGCGCGCCCCGCCGACCGAACCCGATCGGACTCTCCGTCGTCGAGGTCGTGGCCGTCGACGGGACGGAGCTTTCGGTTCGCGGGATCGACGTCGTCGACGGGACGCCACTGCTCGACGTCAAACCGTTCGTCCCCGAGTTCGACGTTCCCGACCCCGACACCGTCGAAACCGGCTGGATGGACGCCTCCCGAAAGCGCGTCGGGTCACGGCGATCGGACGACCGGTTTTGCTGACCTCGGCGGGCGACTCGATACACCACTCGAGGCGGCTCGTACGGATCGTTATAACGTTTTGCCGGTGATCGCCGCCTCGTTCGCGGTAACGAATCACAACAGACCGTATCACTCACCCGTTCGGGCCTGGCGAAAGTGGGTAGTCAGCGATAGGAGAGGTCCAGCTCGAGTGTACGTCCGAGTAACCCCTCGTCGTAGTACTCTTCGGTCTGTTCGGGCCGGGTCGCGTGGATCGAGCGGACCTGCTGGACAGTGTTGCGGAAGACCTTGAACGTCGCCTCGTCGACCATCTGGCCGTCGAGGGTGACCGCGCCGGTCCCCTCGGCTTTGGCGGCGTTGAAGCGCTCGATCTTCGAGACGTCACGCTCGAGTTCCTCCTCGTTTGGCATGTGGACGGTGTTCGCCTGGATCGTCTGTTTGGGGTACAGAGACCAGGAGCCGTCGAGCCCGAGGTGGGCTTCGTGTTCGACCTGGGCTGCGTAGTCGTCGGCGTTGTAGTAGGTCAGCCCCGCGCGCTGTTTGAACAGGTCGTCGAAGGGGCCACCGATCGAGAGCAGGTCCCCGGCGCTTGCCTCGTTCGACAGCTCCTCGAGGAGACCGTCCCAGCGTGGATGGCCGTCGCCGAGGTCGCGTGCGCCGAGTTCGGCGGCGTAGTCGACGGGGCCGAAAACGAGCGCGACGAGCCGGGACTCCCCACCGAACTTCGAGATCTTCCGGAGGTCGGAACGGGCACGGCCGGTCTCGACGATGATCGACATCCCGATCGAGCCCTCCTCGTAGCCGTGTTCGCTCTCGATTTCTGCGATGACCCCTTCGGCGCGTTCGACGTCCTCGAGTCGTCCGACCTTCGGGACGACGACGCCGTCGATCTCGTCACCGATCCCGGCGACGAGCTGGTCGATCTGTTCGCGCCCGCGGTCGCGAAACGAGGCGTCCTCGTAGCTCCACTCGACGCGGGGCCAGATCTCGCCCGGGAACTCGTACTCGGGGACGAGCTCGATCGTGTTCTCTAACCCCTCGTCTTTCATGTTCGGCGCGGTCCCGTCTTCCATGTCGGGAACGAGCCAGTCGGGAGCCTGGAACCCCTCGGCGGTGAGCCCAGAGCGCAAGTACTTCGCGGAGTCGTCTTTGGGAACGGCGGCCGGTGCAGTCTGGAACGTACGGCAGAGTCTAACGTCGTCCATGTGTCTTGTAGGTTCGATAGCTAATGGTTAATCGTTTTGTTTGTCGGTCGGTTCAGTTCCCTCGCTTTCGGATCGCCGCCGTCCGGGTCCCCGAGTAGACGGGTTCGTCGTCCTGATTGAACGCGATGTGTTCGAAGCGGACGGTGCCGGCGACGTCGCCGTCGTCCTCGGACGACGTCCGGAAGCCACTCGAGGGGTCCTCGAGGTCGTCTCCCACAGAGAGGACGCGGGTGAAGGCGTAGACGGTGTCACCTGGCGTGACGAAGGTGTGGAACGCCTCGTCGTCGAAGCCGATCTCGCGGTAGGTCCGTTCGTCGGAGCGGGCGTGACCGAGCGCCGTCGAACGGGTCACGTCGCCGTAGGTGACGATGTCGCCCGAGGGCGAGTCGGCCATCACGTCGAGGTTGTGGTGTTGTTTGGCCGTGTTCAGCGTCGACAGGGGCAGGTAGGCGACGGTGACGTCGTCCTGGCTGCGCCCGCGCTCGTGGCGGTAGGCGACGGCGGCGTCGCGACCCTCCGCGTCCTCGAGGGCCTCGGCGAAATCTTCGAAGTAGCCGCCGTCGGGGGTGATGAACTCCGCGGGGAGGCCGGGCTCATCGTCTTCTTCCTCGGCGGGTTCTGCAGTGCCGCCGTCGGTCTCGAGGGGCTCCCGGCGCGGGATCATGTTCGTCCGTTTGTACGAACACAGCACCTCGCCGGTCTCGGCGTCTTTCCCGCGGGTGCGCCAGGAGACGATGCCGTAGTTGGGACGCGAACCCGAGGAGGCCTTGTTGACGACCTCGCTCTCGACGGTGAGTTCGGTGCCCGTATAGACCGCGTCGGTCGGGAACCGGACGTCAGTGCGACCGAGGAAGTAGCCGCCTTTCTCACTCAGGTCCTCGACGGTGATACCGAGTGTGGCGGCGGTCAGGTAGTCCGGATGCACTGGCGGTTCCTCGAAGCCACGTGCCTCGGCGGCGCCCTGGCGCCAGTAGGCGGGGTCGTGGTTTAACGTCTGGCTCATCCACGCCTCGTTGCCGTGGCGGGAAAGCGTGAGGCCGGGGTCGTGTTCGATGACCTGGCCCTCTTCGAAGTCCTCGAAGCAGTTGCCTTTCTCTTTGGTCTCTGCCTGTTCTAGCGCCTGTGTGAACGTCTCCGGATCAGTCCAATCAGTCATCTGCAGTCACCTCGTCTTCGGTCTCGAGTCGCCCGCGTTCGCGGCGGGCGACCGTGCGGCGCATCTCGTTTTCGACGATCATGTAGCCCTCGTCAAAGCCCATGCCGGGCTTTGCGAGCACCTGTGCGGCGTTCGTCGCGAGTGCGACGTGGGCACAGGCGCGCGCGGACGTTTCCGTCTCGTTGCAGGTGCCACCGAGATAGGCGCGGGTATCGGTCCCCTCACAGTAGCGGACTGCGCGGGCACTGCGCTGGATGCCACCGAGGTCCGGGGTCTTGATCTGGACCACGTCGGCGGCACCCGCGTCGACGAACGCCTGTACGTCCTCGAAGGTGTTACACCACTCGTCGGCGACGACGTCGACGCCGACGCCGGCCTCCGCGAGTCCGTCACGAAGCTCACACATCGCTGCGATCTGGTCTTCGCGGTCGCCAACGTCCATCGGCCCCTCGATCTGGATCGGGAGGTCCCCCGCGGCGTCCTCGAGGGAGGCGAAGTAGTCGACGACCTCCGGGCGGTCGTAGGGCGGCCCGAAGATCTCGCCGATCATGCCGTAGACGTCGATGTGGATACGGGGTGTGTAGCTCCCTGGGCCGAGTTCCCGCGAGCGCGAGGCCAGCCACTCGACGTACTCGAGTAAGGTCTCCCCGTCCGAACCGATCTTCTCCTCTGAGTTGATCAGTCCGTGGGGCAGGACGGGGACGCCCTTGACGAACATCTTCTCGGCGTTGACGTAACGGTCGTCGCCGGACTGCCCGAACACCGGGATGGGTTCCTCGGCAGGTTCGCTGTCGAGTTCGTCGGCCAGAACGTCCGTTCGGGTGGTTCCCGCCGCATCCGCAGCCGCGGCGAGTAAGGCCTGAGAGACGCCGTACCGGATCGCCGTGTGAAGCTGGCCGCCCTCGTACTCCATCCCCTCGAGTAACTCCGCGTTCTCGAGGAAGTTCCGGGCATCGCGACCCAGAAGTTCCTCGGCGACCGGCCCCTCGACGACGGGGGCGTATTCGGCGGCCCGGAACAGCGGATCGCGCCCGCCGGCTCCCGAATACTGGACCGCGGCACAGTCCCCACGGACCACGGTGCCGTCCTCGAGTTCGACGTCGACGATCAGGGCCTCGCCGGCCTGACGGATCGAGTCGAAGCCGTCGGTGACGGGCTCGCCGACGTAGGAAAAGCCGTCCTGTTTGGCCCCCCGCTTGATCGCACGCTGGTCGTCGAAGTAAAAGCCCGAGAAGCCGGGCGTGGCGTAGACGCCGTCAATCCGCATTGCCGACACCTCCGGTGCCGTGGGGGCGACCGATCAGCTTCCCGTCGCTGATCGCGTCGACGTCGTCGGCGACCATCCGGAACGATTCGTCCCGTCCCTCGGTTTCGGCGCGCTGGGAGAGGCGGGCGCGGTGGATCTCCTTTATCTCCTCGTCCATCTCGAGGTCGGCCCACTCGAAGATACGGACGCGGCCGTCGTCGTCCCGGACGGGTAACACGGCACCGGCCGCACTGTCACTCGGTGCGAAGGGCACGTCGAGTGCCCCCGATTCGAACGCCCTGATCGTTCCCCGGGCGACGTCGCCGTCGCCGTGGCGCAGGATGGTGTCCATGATACAGCGGGTCTCGCGTTCGATCAGCGCCTGTTCTTCGTCGACGCCGTCGATGTCGATGTCCTGTTCGATCGCCATGTCGATGACCTGGCGGGTCGTCCGCAGGCCGCCGGCGTTTGCCTCCTTGGTCGGGACGCCCTGGAACTCCTGGGGTGATTTCGTGATGACCTTGTCGGGGCGGGCGATCGCCGCGGTCATGCCGCCGAGGCTGATGACGCCGTTCGCCCGTGCCTCGTCCGGCGGGAACCCGCCCATCCACTCGTGGAAGACGGTGGTGACCCGGACCTCGTCGGGGAGGTACTCGTTCGCGAGTTTTCGCAGTGCGCGCAAGGCGGCGACGTCTTGAACGACGTTACCGACCTGGCCGTACCCCGGCGTCACCGAGCGAACGCCTTGGGTAGCCGCGAGCTGACACTCGACGATCCCGATCGCGATGGCGATCGAGGGGGGAACGAGCGTCCCCGTAAGCGGGCCGAAGGGCTCGCGGTTGATCCGAACGCCGCGTTCGGTGTACGCGCCGGCCAGCCGGTCGACGAACTGCCAGTGTTTCATCGTCTCCTCGAGGCCGTGTTCTTTCGTATACGGAATGTTGTAGGAGATCGGCCCTCCCTCGTAGCTCTGGAAGCCACCCGCGAAGGTGATCGCCGCGAGCAGCCGGGCGTCGGGGGTGCCGTGGCGGACTTCGATCGGGGCGTCGACCGCCTCGATCAGCTTCCGACAGCCTTCGACGCCGTGGTTGACCGCGGGGAACCCGTTGAGGGTCGCCTCGCCGGTCTCCCGGGCTTTCTCGAGGCCGGTCTGGGCTTTCCCGTACTCGTTGTCGCGGGTGTACGAATCGATCGTCGTCGGGAGGAGGTCGGCCCCGCCTTCCGTGTGGAGGTAGTCCAGAAGTTCGATCTGGTCGTCAAGCCGCGGGACGCCGGCTCGAGGCTGCAACAGTGGGTTGTCGGCAGACTCGAGGACGTCGGCGAACTGCTTTGTCGCCGGCAGGGACTCGTGGTACTCGATGGCCTCCTCGAAGTCCACGTCGGCCCCGGTCGGCCAGTTCGTTCGGAGTTCCTCGTCGATACGCCGTAGCTCGTCGGAAGGAATACGCTCGTCTCGTATCATCTACTAGGTGTTAACCGTAGCACGTTCCGCCTCGGTCGTCGTGATCTGCAGATCTCGCTTCAGGGCGGCGATCGCCTCCTCGGGATCGGTCTCGGAGTCGAAGACCCGATCGAACCCGAGGGACTCGAACTTCTCGCGGGTCTCCTCGAAATCGTCCTGCCCGACCGCCAAGTTGCCGCCGATGTAGGTGGTCACGTCGACGCCCGCTTGCGCAAGGACGTCGTGAAAGCCCTGGCAGTCCTGCTCGGCGTGACCGTACAGCGAGGATACCAGTACAGCTTCCGCGTCGTGGGCTTTTGCTGCCTCGGCAAACTCCTCTTGGGACGTTTGCACGCCGAGGTTGACGACGTCGAAACCAGCTGCACTGAATGCCTGCTCGAGGATCGTGATGCCGACGACGTGAGCGTCGGATCCGATCACTCCAAGCACGACGGTTCGGGCCATTGTATTCGGAACCATGCGGAATAGGAACTTAAACCTCACGGTCTTTCATGATAATATACCTAGTATGGCTTTGGTGCACACGTTTTGAGGGCAGTCGTGGTTTGGACGGTCTTTCACCGATCGGATATTCCCACCGCGTGTGCGAAACGGGGCTCAGCGGTATCTTTGACGATCAATAGTAAGGGTTTTCCACCCGTACCGATACTGGTTACACACATGGGAGCGCTCTCGAACTTACGCGTCCTCGATCTGACGCAGGTGCTTGCCGGACCGTACTGTACGATGTTACTCGCGGACATGGGTGCGGACGTCGTAAAAATCGAGCGCCCGGGTGGGGACCTCATCCGAGCTAACCCAC
>LFFM01002678.1_pt1 | contig 11595 bp, 13 predicted proteins | sample 643131 | NCBI WGS metagenome assembly LFFM01 (sample SAMN03777445, study PRJNA286221) | soda lake metagenome | biome: soda lake; feature: Kulunda steppe; material: water; isolation source: sample Tc-Br brine of Tanatar trona crystallizer | place: Russia: Kulunda steppe | collected 2011-07
AGGGTGACGACGAGCCCGGCCAGCAGGACGCGCCGCCAGGCGAGGAGGACCCCCGCGTCCATCTCGGTCCAGGAGAGGACGGTGAAGGCGACGATGATCCCGGCCATCACGAGGTGGGCGACGAACAGGGCGTGTTCGCTCGCGAGCCCGAGGTGAACCGCGGTGACGAACGTCCAGGCCAGCGGGACGAGGACGACGGGTCCGTTCTCCCGGAGACGTCGGAACACGGACCGATCTACGAGGCGGACGATCACAACCGTTGTGGTCTCACACACGGGCCGACGTCTCACCGATGGGGTCGGCGACGTCTCACGCATGGAGCCGAACGTCTCACCGATGGGGTCGGCGACGTCTCACGCATGGAGCCGACGGCCGAGGTGGAAGGGACGTCAACCCGAGGAGTGTAGCGTTTCAGACCACTTAATCGGGGAAAGGGCCGCGTTTCAGACCATTTAACTGGGAAAAGGGGTATCACCGCGTATGAACGGCCACGTCGCCGCGGCCATCCTCGTCGTGCTGGCGATCACCGCCGGCGTCGGCCCGGCCGCGGCGGCTCAGGGCTCCGTGGCCCCCTCTGACGGGATCGGGGCAGACGACCGCGTCGAGCAGACGGAGGCGGGACTCGAACAGACGAGTCCCGAGGAACTCGACCCCGACGAGATTCGCCTCGAGATCGCTCTGAACCCCGACGGCTCCGCCGAGTGGACCGTCGAGTTCTGGGTCCGGCTCGACGAGGACGAGCGAGTCGAGGCCTTCGAGTCGCTGGCCGCCGACGCCGAGAACGACCCGGAGGAGCTGACCGGGGAGTTCGCGGCGCGCATGGAGGGGACGGCTGCGGCCGCGAGCGAGGCGACGGGACGGGAGATGTCCGTCGACGACGTCGACGTCGAGGCCGAACGCCAGTCGTTCGCCACCGAGTACGGCGTCCTCAGGTACACGTTCACCTGGCACGGGTTCGCGGCGGTAGAGGACGACCAGCTCCACGCCGGCGACGCCATCGAGGGGCTGTTCCTCGAGGAAGGGAGTCGGCTGCTCGTTGGCTGGCCCGACGGCTACGAGCTCGTCTCGGCCACCCCGGAGCCGGACGACCGGCGCGACCGGGCCGTCCTCTGGCGTGGCGGCGACACCGACTTCGTCTCGGGGGAGCCGCGGGTGGTCGTCGCCCCCACGCGGGGGTGGCTCCCGTTCGCGGCCGCCGGCGCAGGTGGGCTCGTACTCGTGGCCCTCGTGGCTCTGTGGTACCGGCGTCGGTCCGCGGCGGAGACGCCGACGGAGGGCACCGAGCTCTCCTACGAGTCGGGGACGGAGCCGGCCCCCGAGGGCGAGTCGGCCACCGGGGGGAGCTCGCCGGCGACGGATCCGCCGACGGAGCTGCTGAGCAACGAAGAGCAGGTGCTCCGACTCGTCGCCGACAACGGCGGTCGGATGAAACAGCAGGCGGTCGTCGAGGAGCTCGGCTGGACGGACGCCAAGACCAGCAAGGTGGTGAGCACGTTGCGCGAGGAGGGGGAGCTGGAGTCGTTCCGGCTCGGACGCGAGAACGTGCTCTCGCTGCCCGACGCGGATCCCGAACGGGAGGAGTGACGTGATCGACGGAGGAGTGACATGGTTCGGTAGCGGAGTGGAAAGATACTACTATCCGAACAATTCCAGTACACTCACAATTTTGAGGGTGGATAGCTCGAAATCGACGGACTGCGGCGACTCGAAAACGGGCGAAAACGGGCGAAAACGTCGTCAAATCGGAGTTACAGTCTCGAGTGTATATGTTCTGGGGTGACCAAGCGAGGGACGTAATGAACCGAATCGGTGCGATCGTGATGGCGGCCGCGCTCGTCGTGGCGCTGGCGGGGATTCCGCTCGGCGCCGCGAGCGCGTTCGCGGACGGGGAGGAACCGACCGACGAGTCGAACGAGTCGATAGCGCCCGGTGAGCGTCTCTCCGGCGTGCTGGCGGTCCAGAACGCCGAGTTCGACGGCGAGGTGACTGAGCGGAGCTACGGCGTGAAGATCGCCGGAGCCGCGACCGACGAGGCGAGAGCCGACGTCGTCAACGACACCGTCGTCGACGTCGAGGACCGCCTCGACGAGCTCGAGGAGCGTCTCGACGAGCTCGAGGCCGACCGCGAGGCGGGCGAGCTCACCGACGGACAGTATCGCGCGCAGGTGGCGAAAGTCGCAGCCGAGCGGGCCACCGCCGAGCGCCTCGCCGAGAACGCCGAGGCGACCGCCGGCGAGCTCCCCGAGGACGTCCTCGCGGAACGTGGCATCGACGTGGACGCGATCGCCGAACTCCGCGAGCGGGCGAGCGAGCTCGGTGGACCCGAGACCGCCGAACTCGCACGATCGATCGCCGGCGACCGGGTCGGCGGACCCGTCGCCGGAGACCGCACGCCCGGGGCACCGGCCGGAACGCCGGGCGGACCTCCCAACGAGACGGCCGCCGGCGACCGCCTCGATCGGGCCGACGCGGCGATCGACCGGGCCGTCGACGAAATCGATCGCGCCGAGAGCGCCGTAGGCGGCGACGAGGGGGCAACGGACGCCCTCGCGGAGGCCGAGTCGTCGCTGACCGAGGCCGAAGACGCCCTAGAGCGTGCCGAGGACGCCGGGAACGAGTCGACGGCCGACGGGAGCGCCGAGGAGGCCATAGACCGGGCGACCGAGGCCATAGAGTACGCAGAGGAGGCCGTGGATCGGGCTGACGGTGATCGGACTGACGACGCCGACGGTGATCGGACTGACGACGCCGACGGTGATCGGACTGACGACGCCGACGGAACCGAGGACGGCGTGAACGAGAGGCCGTGACCGTGCGAACCGACGTGCTCGTCGCGCTCGTCGCCGCGCTGGTGGTGGTCGGTACGGCGGCGCCGGTCGCTGGAGCGACCGGGGACGACCGCGAGGAGCTCCGCATGGAGCTGACCGAGGACGGCGACGCGACGGTGTCGCTGGTGTCGGTCTACGATCTGAGCGACGACGACGAACGCGCGGCCTTCGACTCCCTGGCCGACGACGAGGAGGCTCTCTCGGAGCTGCTCGATCGGTTCGAGGAACGGCTGGCGTCGGTCGCGGACGCGACCGGTCAGGAGTCGGCGGCAGTCACCGGCGAATCGATCGACGTCCGGACCGACGACGACCGTGGCGTCGTCACCCTCTCGGTCAGCTGGGCGGGCCTCGCGACGGTCGAAGACGGGGCGCTCGTCCTCGAGGAGCCGTTCGCGAGCGGCTTCGAACCCGATCGACCGCTCGTCGTCGTCGGGCCGGAGGGCTCGACGGTCGAGTCGGTCGCCCCCGACCCGTCCGACCGCGACGGTGCGACGCTCGCGTGGGACGGCGGCACCGATCTCGAGGGCTTCTCCCTGACCGTCGCTCTCGCCGACGGGGCCACCGACGACTCCGACGAAGCCGACGACGGAGCCACCGACGGCTCCGACGAAAGTGAAGACGGAGCCACCGACGGCGAGGTCGCCGACTCCGTACCCGGGTTCGGGGTGACGGTCGCGCTCGTCGCCATCCTGGCTCTGGTGGGGTGGGTAGGACGACGGCGACTTTCCGGCTCCTCGCCAGCGTGAGCGTGGTCGTCACACTCGTCGGACGCGGTGTGAGAGCGGTCTGAACGCCGTGAGCGCGATCCGAACGGCGCGAACTCGGTCCGAACGACACGAACGCGGTCAGAACGGCCCGAACCCGGCCCAGACGGCGGTTCGACGGACAGAACCGACCGTCTCGATCCAGTTCGAACTCGCCCGTCTCGCTCAACTCCGTGCCCCTCAGAACCGAACGCCCCACTCCAGCTCGTGGTCGACGAACGCCGCCTCGTCGAGTGGTTTCCCACCCTCGAAGGCGAACTCCCCGCGGACGGTTCGGCCCTCCAGGACGCCGGGCAGCCAGAGCTCGTCGTCCTCCCACATCCGGTCGTACGGCACCTCCTCGACCGGCATCCACACCGGGCGTGCCTCCGGTGAGGGCGTCGGCTCGCCCTCGAAGACGTCGGTCCGGAACACGTGACAGCGGGTGTGTCCCTCGCCGTCGAGTCGGAAGGTGAGCTCGCCCGCTTTTTCCAGGCCGGAGACCTCGATGCCGACCTCCTCCCGGACCTCCCTGCGGGCACACTCCCGCGGGCTCTCGCCGTCCTCTAGCTTGCCGCCGGGGCCGTTGAACCACCCCTCCCCGAGGCCGCGGCGTTTCTCGATCAACAGCACCTCCTCGTCTCGGCGGACGAAACAGAGGGTCGCCTCGATCACCGTCGTCGGTTCGGTGGGGACGGTCAAATCGGTTCCGCCGACGGGGTCGCCGACCTTCGGCGTCCGGACCGACTCGCCGACCTTCGGCCTCCGGACCTTTTCACCCGGCTCCGGCGTCCGGACCGACTCGCCGACTTCGACGTCCGAACCGATCCACAGCCCACCGGCGTCCGAACCGACTCACCAACCCTTATATAATCAGCTAGACAACGGCCGGTATGGAGGACATATTCGTCGCGCGGATCATGTCGACCGAGCTCCACACGGCGACGCCCGACACCCTCGTCGAGGACGCCGCCGAGGAGCTGCTCGCGAACGGCATCGGTTCGCTCGTCGTGACCGACGACGCCGGCCGGATCGAGGGGATCCTGACGACGACGGACTTCGTCGACATCGTCGCGAAGAGCCAGCCGAAAGCCGAGACGACGGTCTCCCGGTACATGTCGACCGACGTGGTGACCGTCGACCCCCAGACGACGATCCAGGAGGCGGCCGACACGATCGTCGAGCACGGCTTTCACCACCTCCCGGTCGTCGACGGCGACGGGGTCGTCGTCGGCATCCTCACCACCTCCGATCTGGCGGCGTATCTCTCCGATCTCCGGGCGCCGACGCCGAGTTGACGCCGGCCCGCCGCGTGGAGCCGTCGGGTGAACCGTCACGCCGTGTGGAGCCGTCGGGTGAACCGCCACGTCGGACGGCGGTCCGATCCGTCCGGGGCCGAGCCGGGTGCCGTGTGCACTCGAGACAAACCGCAAGACGGCGACGGGGTGGGTCGAACCGGCTTTCGAAATGGTTTTAACCGCAACGAGCAAAAGAAACCGGTATAAGCGCCTTGCGCGTGAGCTACAACAATGAGCGAAGACAAACCTCACCAGAACCTGGCCATCATCGGTCACGTCGACCACGGGAAGTCCACGTTAGTCGGACGGCTCCTCTTCGAGACGGGGAGCGTACCCGAGCACGTGATCGAACAGCACCGGGAGGAGGCAAAGGAGAAGGGCAAAGGCGGCTTCGAGTTCGCCTACGTCATGGACAACCTCGCCGAGGAGCGAGAGCGCGGGGTCACCATCGACATCGCCCACCAGGAGTTCGACACGGACAAATACTACTTCACGATCGTCGACTGTCCCGGCCACCGTGACTTCGTGAAGAACATGATCACGGGGGCCTCCCAGGCCGACAACGCCGTCCTCGTCGTCGCCGCCGACGACGGCGTCGCGCCCCAGACACAGGAGCACGTCTTCCTGGCGCGCACCCTGGGGATCAACGAGCTCATCATCGGCGTCAACAAGATGGACGTCGTCGACTACAGCGAGGACACCTTCGAGGAGGTCGTCGGCGAGGTCGAGCAGCTGCTCAAGCAGGTGCAGTTCCAGGTCGACGACGCCTCCTTTATCCCGATCTCGGCGTTCGAGGGCGACAACGTCGCCGAGGCCTCCGAGAACACGTCGTGGTACGACGGCCGTACCCTGCTGGAGGCGCTGAACGACCTCCCCGAGACGGAGCCGCCGACGGACGCCCCCCTGCGGCTGCCGATCCAGGACGTCTACACCATCTCCGGCATCGGCACCGTGCCGGTCGGCCGACTGGAGACCGGCGTGATGAAAACCGGCGACAACGTCTCCTTCCAGCCGTCGGACGTCGGCGGCGAGGTGAAGACGATCGAGATGCACCACGAGGAGGTGCCACAGGCCGGCCCCGGCGACAACGTCGGGTTCAACGTCCGTGGCATCGGCAAAGACGACATCCGTCGCGGTGACGTCTGTGGCCCCGCCGACGATCCGCCGAGCGTCGCCGAGACGTTCCAGGCCCAGATCGTCGTCATGCAACACCCCTCCGTGATCACGGCGGGGTACACCCCAGTGTTCCACGCTCACACGGCCCAGGTCGCCTGTACGATCGAGTCCATCGACAAGAAGATGGACCCGGCGAGCGGCGAGGTGGCCGAGGAGAACCCCGACTTCATCCAGTCGGGCGACGCTGCGGTGGTCACCATCCGACCCCAGAAGCCCCTCAGCATCGAACCCTCGAGCGAGATCCCCGAACTCGGGAGCTTCGCCATCCGTGACATGGGCCAGACCATCGCGGCCGGCAAGGTCCTCAGCGTCGACGAGAAATAGATGCAACAGGCACGCGTTCGTCTCGCGGGGACGAGCCCCGGGGACCTCGACGACATCTGTGCGGACGTCCGCGAGATCGCCAACAACACCGGCGTCAACCTCAGCGGACCGATCCCGTTGCCGACGAAGACCCTCGAGGTGCCGACCCGGAAATCCCCCGACGGCGAGGGCACTGCGACGTGGGAGCACTGGGAGATGCGCGTCCACAAGCGCCTGATCGATCTGGACGCCGACGAACGCGCGCTCCGTCAGCTCATGCGCATCCAGGTCCCCAACGACGTCTCCATCGAGATCGTCCTCGAGGACTGATCGGACCGACCGTTTTCCCCGGCCGGGAGCGCCACCCGAGACCAGTCTGCATTTTCACCGGCTGGGAACACCGCACGAAAACAGTCCCTTCATACCGTCGCCGTCCCAACGCCGGTCCATGGAACGACGGAAGCCACCACGAACGAAGGAGGGCTGGTACGTCCTACACGAGTTTCTGACCGTCGACTGGGGCGCCTGGCGGGAGGCGCCCGAACGGATCCAGGAGGGGGCGATCGAGGAGGGCGTCGAGTTTCTCACGGCCTGTGAGCGGGTCGAGGACGCCGAGGACGGCGACTCGGCGACGTTCGCGACCCTCGGCCACGAGACGGACCTGCTCGTGATGCACGTCCGGCCGACGATGGCCGACCTCGAGGCCCTGGAACGGCGGTTCGAGCGGACCGCGTTCGCCGCGTTCACCGAGCGTGCGGACTCGTACGTCTCGGTCGCGGAGGTCTCCGATTACGTCACCGACGCCTACTTCGACGACGAGGACGTCGAGAGCGCGGGGCTGGCACGGTATCTCGAACAGAAGCTCCACCCGAAGATCCCCGACGCCGAGTACGTCAACTTCTACCCGATGGAGAAACGCCGGGATCCGGAGTACAACTGGTATGATCTCCCCTACGAGGACCGAGCCGAGCACATGAGCTCCCACGGCGACATCGGTCGGAGCTACGGGGGAAAGGTGAGCCAGATCACCGCCGCCAGCATCGGCTTCGACGACTACGAGTGGAGCGTCTCGCTTTTCGCCAACGATCCGGCGAACATCAAGAACCTGCTCTACGAGATGCGGTTCGACCCCTCGACCTCGAAGTACGGCGAGTTCGGCCGGTTTTACGTCGGTCGGCGGTTCCCGGCAGCCGACCTCGGGGCGTACATGGCCGGCGAGTCGGTCCCACGCGAGAGCGAGGACACCTCCACGGAGGGCGTCGAGGACGAACTCGCGGCCCTCGGCGTCGACCTCGGGCCGGACGAGCACGCGGTGGTCCTCCGCTCGACGGCCGACCCCGGGGAGCTCTCCGCGGAGGTCGACGGGCTGCGGGGGAACTTCGATCACTACGACACCCACCTCGGAACGACCGTCCACGAGGTCACCGACGGCGACGGCGAGAGCGCGGTCGTCAGCCGCTGGGAGACCGAGTCCGCCGCGGACATCGCCGAGGGCTTTCTCGCCGAGCTACCGGGCGTGATCGACGACGACGCGGACGAGGGCCACGACGACGCGGACGAGGGTCACGACGACGCAGGCGAGGGCCACGACGGAGCGGGTAGCGGTCACGACGACCGCGACGGCACGGGCGAGGGTCACGAGGACGCGGACGGGGCTCACGAGGACGGAGAGGTCAGGGACGAACTCGAGGAGCTGGGCGTCTACGCCGGCAAACCCCACGGCGAGGACGTCCACGCGGTGGTGCTCTACTCCGAGGCCGACCCCGCGGAGCTGTTCGAGGAGGTCGACGGGCTGCGGGGGAACTTCGATCACTACGACACCCACGTGAAGACGGCGGTCTACGAGGCCGACGACGCCGAGACGGCGATCGTCAGCCTCTGGGAGACCGAGTCGGCGGCGAACACCGCCGCGGGCTTTCTGACGGAGCTGCCCGGCATCGTCCGCCGGGCCGGCGAGGACGCCGACAGCTGGGGGACGATGGGGATGTTCTACACCGTCAAACCCGAGTACTGCGAGGAGTTCGTCGACACGTTCGAGGAGGTCGGAACGCTGCTCTCCGGGATGGACGGCCACCGGCGGACCGACCTGCTGGCGAACCGCGAGGACGAAAACGACATGTTCATCGCCAGCCGCTGGGACTCCCGGGAGGACGCGATGGCGTTCTTCCGCAGCGACGCCTTCTCCGAGACGGTCCAGTGGGGCCGCGAGGTGCTGGCCGACCGACCCCGCCACGTCTTCCTGGCCTGACCTTCGACCACCTCCGTCACGGCTTCCTGGCCCGAACTTCGACCACCTCCGTCACGGCTTTTCGGCCCGACGGTTCCAGACCGGCCTCGCGTGACTGCCGGCCGCGTCGAGTCGGCCGGTCAAATCGGCCCGTCCCGATCGTAAAAGAGGTAGCCGGCGACGCCGGCGAGGCCGAACGCCAGCGTCAGGTACGGCCACGCGCCGACGTCCCGTCCGGTGAGCGCCGCGTGGGCCGTCACGCAGATCGCGAAGCCGACGTGGGCGATCGCGGTCGCGACGAGGAAGCTCGTGACGTCCATCGGCCGTGAGGTGGGGGTCGTCGATGAAATCCGTTTCGAAGCCGTCGACTCGACCGGAGTCGGCCCGGGTCCGGAGCGACGGGAGTCGGTTCGCGGTCGGAACGACCGAAGGTCGGGAGTGGCCCCGGGCACGCCGAGCCGTGGACGACGTGGCGTGAGGTCGCCGGACGACGTGGCGTGAGGTCGCCGGACGACGTGGTGTGGGGTCGCCGGACGACGTGGTGTGGGGTCGCCGGAGGGTGTAGCGCGGGGCCGCCGGACGACGTGACCGGGACTGCCGACCGCCGCCGACTCCCCGCGTCACCGCCACACGACGCCGCGAACGGTCCTCGAAGCGAGGGGATCGACGTGTTTTTGGGCGCCGGTCCTCTCCGGGGAGACATGGCCAGTTTCACCGTCGTCGTTGGCGACCCCGAGACGGGAACCTCACACCGATTCGAGGCGGACGGACAGGACGCGAACCGCTTTCTCGGCAAGTCGATCGGCGAGGAGGTAGACGGAGGGGCCGTCGGGCTGGACGGCTACACCCTCGAGATCACCGGCGGCTCCGACGACGCGGGCCGACCGCTGAACGAGGGCGTCGCCGGCTCCCAGCTGAAGGAAGTGCTGATGACCGGCCGCCAGAGCGGCTACCGACCCCGTCGGGACGGCGAGCGACGCCGGATCACGGTCCGCGGCCGGGAGATCTCCGACGCCGCCGCCCAGGTGAACACGACGATCGTCGAGCGCGGGGACGTCGACGTCGCGGAGTTGCTCGACGGCGACGAGTGAGATGGCCGACCGCGTCCAGAGCGACCACCCCTCCGTCCGGACGGTCAGGGGGACGCTCGCCGAGACGCCGTCCGGGAGCAGGATCGAGCTCCCCGAGGACGACCGCGAGTCGTTCCCCGTCGACGAGGTGGTCCGGATCGTCCACGACGGCGACGAACGTTTCGCGGCGATCGAGCGCGCGCTGACCGGCGAGACGGTGATCTCCGGGATCTACGACTCCCCACGGTTCGCCCGCGAGCCGGGTTCGGGGACCGATCGGTTCCCGGCGTGGGTCGAGGGCCACGGGATCCGGGCCGGTGGCTCGGTGCTCGTCGACGTCGTCGAGCCGGGATTTCTCTACGGGCTCCGCGAGCCCGGCGAGTCGGCCGTCTACACGGCCCGCGAGCCGCCCTCGGAGTCGCTGTCCGCTATCGCCGCCGACCTCGAGGAACGGGACTGATCGTCGCGGCCGCGAACCGCCGGCCGAACGGAGCCGGGAGACGGATCGGTCAGAGCCGGGAGAAGGCGCGATCAGAGCCGGGAGAAGGCGCGATCAGAGCCGGGAGACGGATCGGTCAGAGTCGGAGAAGGAAGCGCGATCAGAGCCGGGGAAGGAAGGCGTAGAGCAACATCCCGAACGCGAGATGCTGGAGCATCGTCCGCTCGATGCTCGCTCTGGCGACCGCCTCGTCGGCGATCGAGTACTCTTTCGTCCGCACCTTCGCGTGCATCGAGAGCACCTCCTCTTCTTCCATGCCGTGGAGACTCGGGTAGACCGTCCCCGGGCTGAGCTGGGCACCGAAGAGGTGGCTCAGATCGGAGAGCAGCTGTTTGCCGTGGGTCTCCCCGTGTAAGGAGATGAGCATCAACAGGATCTCCTCGAGGTTCTCTTTGACGATGGACTCGTCGAACTGCACGTCGTCGGTCGGGAGCGCCTCGATCACCTGCTCGATCAGCTCGTCGAACTCCCCGACGATGTCGTCGGTGCCGGAGCTGCTCGCCCCGATCGAGATCTGGTACGGTTCCGACTCCTCGTCCGGAGTCGCCGCCCTCGAGATCTCCTCGAGTGCGGACCTCGCCTGAATCGTCTCGTCACGCATGTTCGATCACCATTGGGGGGATCCGTGACCGGGGCTACGCCGAGCCCGTCCACCAGTTTCGGTCACGAACTGTCTGGACCGAAGAACCCATAGGTATTAAACGAAATGGCCACTTGGAGCGGCATCGGCCGACATTTGGCCCTTTCAGTGTGAGAGATTGTCCACCTATTCACTCAGACGCTGACAATCCCATCTCCGAAACCACTATACGAGGAGTTGGGGACGAAAAATACCCCACTGGAGGCCGTTCGTGGGAAAAATACGGGCGAATAACGTCACAAATAAGGGTTGTGGCCGACGGCGCCGGTCAGTGACGCGCACCGTCGCGGATGACCCGGACCATCTCGCTCGGGCTCCCCCCATCGTCGGCGTCGTCGTCGATCCGCCTGTCGACGCGGCGCTCGGCCATCCGGGCGGCCATGACGTGCTCTTCGATGTCGTCGCCGCGGATCTCGGAGATGTACTCCAAGCTCTGGGCGTGGGTGGCAAACAGCGTCCCGGACAGCGACTCGAGGGGGTACTCGAGGGTCGTCGGCTCGTCGTACCGTCGGTTGTGGATCTCGTCGAGCGAGAGCCCGCGGAGATACGAGATCATCTGCTCGCGGACGAGCGGGCTGATCCAGCCTAAATCCTCGTAGTATCGCAGACAGTTCAGCGCGTCGGTCGTCCCGAACGTCTCCCCGAGGTACCGCGCCCAGCCGATGATCGCGTCCGTCCGTCCCGCGGCCCCTTCGAGCGACTCGAGATACGGTTTGTCGACAGGCATCCGTCTACGCGAAGCCTCTCGCCGTGGCCGTTTGAAGGCTCGCGTCGTTACGAGCCGTGAGTCGGCCGGTGAGCCGGCGTCCCG
>LFFM01002679.1_pt1 | contig 11592 bp, 7 predicted proteins | sample 643131 | NCBI WGS metagenome assembly LFFM01 (sample SAMN03777445, study PRJNA286221) | soda lake metagenome | biome: soda lake; feature: Kulunda steppe; material: water; isolation source: sample Tc-Br brine of Tanatar trona crystallizer | place: Russia: Kulunda steppe | collected 2011-07
AGTAATTCGACAGTGCACTTCCCATCATTGCGCTCTGCGCACTCACGCAGGTGTCTGAGTACGTCTTCATCAGAATACATCTTGTAGCGCCCAGTCTCGCTACCGAGGTCCTCGTCGATACCAGCCTCATCCTTTGCTTCGGTCCAGCTCCCAAAGCGCCGAATAACAAGCGACGTAGACGCTGTGTCGTCCATGTTAGTGAACAGGCGCGGTGTACATTTGCCATGCTCTTCCTTGCACTGCCTGAGTTGTTCCAGTAGTTCTTCATCTGTGTATTTGAGTTGCGACATCATGTCGCAATATGAGATAGACATACTTAGTTCTTATGAGAGAGTATACTCACTGCGGGATGCCCACAGGTTCATATCCTTGTGACAGAGAAGTTCATCTATGTCAGAAGCAAAGTATGCCTCAACAACGGAAGCTTTCATACACGACGATACAAACGGCGGGATTGTTCTTGCCCCACATGCTGGTGAAATGGAAATTGGAACAGGAATTCAGGCACAAACTATTGTGAGTGAGTTCGAGCATTGGTCGGCTTGGATGTATGGGGCAGAAGCAGATGGCGGGTCCACATTTGACACTTTCCACACACGAAGCACCGAAATCAAGCCAAGCGAGTATATGTATTTGACTGAGGTGCTCGAACATTCGTTTGAGCGTGCGATAGCTTTTCACGGCTTTGCGCCGTCAGGGACGGATATCGACATATACATTGGCGGGAGATTACCCGTCGGTCGCCGTCAACAACTTGCCGAGCGTATCCAATCTGAAACTGGGTTTGAAACGGCAGCTGCTCAACGGGGTGACCAACAACTCTGGAGAAGGTACAAGGGTACTCACACACAGAATATTCTCAATCGTGTCATCCACGCTGGAAGCCAAGAGAGTGTTCAACTGGAACAACGTCGTGAACCCCGCGAAGAATCTCCGAGAGTGATTGCGCGCATTGTTGCCGATTATTTCGGTTGAACGGCTATCACAACATCAGCAGATTACAGCAGTTCGCCAGACCTACTCTGGCCACTGTGACAACCAGTTCAGAGTCCTGTAGTTACAGGTCACCACTCCAACCGAGCGAGGAACACCTCTGAGCATCTGCTTGTGTCTGTCACAGACGATATCATGACCAATGTTATCACAAGTCATATCTCCCTGCAAGCTTTCCCACAAGGTTCAAGTACGTCACAGGCATATGTCCATCTGTACGAATATGTGTGAAACGAAAGCTAGACAAAATCCAGAAAATAGTTGGTATCCAACGACTCCTGACGGACAACCTGTAGATATCACAAATCCACAATCAGGGACCAAGAACTGGGAGGATGTCAAAAAAGACGAAGGAAGAATGATACATCGTCCGAGTTATCCACCTCTGGGCGCTTCAACGACCTTCTGGAGCAGGGATGCCGACTCAGGACAAGAACGCAAATACGATGTGCTCCACTGCCTCCAACATGGGCGTCAACACCCAGCAGAACCCTATCTTGTGGGCTACAGTGAGGGGTGGGACGGTCACAAAGTCCGTCAGGAGGATGTAGATACGTATCAGTTCGCGAGCGTGCTACTGTCTCAAGCTGGTGTCGACGTGCGCTGGCTCCAGCACATCGGTCACAAGCTAGTCCAGGAAGACCTCCGTGGATTTAACAGCCACTACGCTGGTATTCCGGGCGCAACGTTCGGCTTGGCCATGGTCATGCTCTGTGACGATGTTGAGGAGGCCAAACAGTCAACGTTGGCTGCAGAAGCGGAACGATACGACGAGTTTGACATTGACAGTGCGCAGTTAGCTGAATATGCCTTCCGAAAGTGGGGAGATGCACTATGAGACAGTCGAAGATGGTTGGGATACCCGAGAAACTTCGTGCGCGCGACCAATGGGTCGTAACTAAGAACAAAAAGCCTCGGGTCCCGGCCGAAGGGTGGCCACAGCCGGGGAACCAGCTCTCATTGACTGAAGCTACACGATATGCTGCGCAACTCCATGGAAGTGTTGCGTTTTGCTTCACTGTTGATGACTCGTTCATTGGCGTCGACCTCGACAAGGTGCGTCAAGAGAACTCCATCAATGATGACGCGCGCACTATTGTAGAGCAGCTTGACAGTTACACTGAAATTTCTACCTCGGGGACAGGCTTGCACATCATCACGGAAGGTGAACACCTCGGCGACCATCAGGTAAAATCCCCGCTTGATGAAGATGGAACGCTTGAGATATACGATGACTATCAGTATTTCGTCATCACTGGCAATGTGTTCGAAGGTCAATCAGCTATCAAATCCAACCCAGAGGCCGTGGATGCCCTCATAGAAACACATTTCACGAGAGACACCGGAGCGTCCGAATCTGCAGAAACAACAACAGCAAATATAGAGCGAACAGCCAACCCATCAGAGCGGACGGAATACATAACACCCGAACAAGTCCGGTGTACTATTGAAACATATGCTAACAATGAACATAGTGATGTTGACCACGACGTACTCAGGCTGTGGAATGGGTCAGACTTGGCCCATGATTCTCCCTCAGAAGCAGACATGGCCTTTGTCGGCCAATTGTACTTCTGGTGTGGTGGAGACCCTCTGTTGATGAATGAGTGCTTCTGCAAGTCGAATCGAATGCGCCCAAAATGGGGCCAGCTACGGGGTAACAGAACGTACGGTGAGATAACTATTCAAAAGGCCTGCAAAGAGAACTCTGCAGTGTTCAATGGTACGTACGTCAATGTGAGGAAGTGAGACTAATGAAGCAATCACACCACATGCAATCCGCGAGAACATCAACATACCAGCAGTCTCCACCATACCAACCGCAGAATAGCACGGGGTGTGGGTGGTGCAAAAGACCATTCGTATTCGGCTAATACCCAGTACGGTCAGTTTGAAGATGGAAACCATGAGTACAGGTCGTGTGCGTTGCTCTGTTCGACTGAGTGTCACTGATTTCTGACAACTCATGTGTTCTCTTCCCGATACGTCTCCCGTGTTCTTGAGTGGACTCTGTGATTACTTTCAAGCATCAAATTGGCAATTAACATCACCCACAAACTTCACTGACTACGAATGGTACACAACACAGCAATTGTCACTGAATACACAAACGCTTGATTCAGACACCACATCAACCATCAGATATACGATGGGACGCACAACCTGCATAGGACGCACAACCTGCATAGCACACCCAACCCCCCGTGCTATTTCGCTGTCCGGTATTCCCTGACCCTCGTGTCTATATCGTTCCCCTCGTTACACTCTATGACAAGCGTAGGTCGCCAGCATGAACAGCAATTAGACGCTGTTGAGTCGTGTGCTTCCCGGGTCACGGTCGATACTGATAGTTTCACCGAAAGAGACCGGATGACTCTGACTAACTCACCCAGAGACTTCCCTGTCCGTGAGTGCGTCTGCACGTTGATTTTCTTCACGAGGAACATGGCGTATTGTGAACTCGTCCATGTCATCAACGAGAGATATTACCCGGTCCCATAGTTGCAGGAGCTTTTCGTCGTTCACACTGTACTCACCCTGGACTTGTCTTACGATGAGTTCTGAGTCACCAACGGCCTCCACAGATGTGCAGCCCAATTCACGGGCCAACTCAATACCACGGATGAGTGCTTGATACTCTGCCTCGTTGCTCGTTCCGTACCCGAGTTGAAACGACTTTTCCAGTGTCTCTCCATCTATCTGAATGACACAGCCTATAGTCATCTGACCTGGATTCGATTGAGCACTGCCGTCAAAATGGATGGTAGCGTCTTTCACATTCACTACTATGACAAACGAAGAATACTACATCTATCCGAGTCAACATGAGTTGTCTCACAAGCGAGGTGACTGACGCCAATTTCCAACAAATGTCAGATATTTGGGGTAAAGCGAGAATTCTGAGGTCAGCAGCCTTCGATTTTTGCAGTTCTCTACGGGGACCGGAAGCAGGCGTGCTCTATCCAAATATAAAAAATCGGGAAGAATGGAGGAGGGACGTTATCGCTCGTAGAGGTCGACCGCGAAACCAGTCAGACGGTATTGGTAGGGTGCATTGATGAACAGAATGCTTCCGTAATCATCCCGTGTTGAGAACTCGTCATGCTCCTCGATACCGTCGACAGCCTTGTTCAGTTTCTCGACCGAGTCACCGATTCGGAGATGAGCCTCAAGCGACTCTGCCTTCAGGTCAAACTGGTGTGCGACGACCTGCCGGAGTGACATACCAGAGCCATCTGCAACCGCAGTCGTATCGTCACTTGGCTTCGGGTCTTTGCTTTGCACGTCATCGATAAGCGCCTCAATCCCCTCTTGAGCGACCTCGTCAACGCTACCATTTATAATACCGTTGTCCTCCCAATCCGCAATAACGTACGTCTCAGGTCCTGGCTTGCGGAACGATTCGACGATGCCAATCTCTTCAAGGTGGTGCAAGCAGATTTCAACGCTGTGTTCAAGCTCTGTCCCCCACAGTTCTTCAGCCTCACGACGTGTAATGCCGTCTTCGCTGGGAAGCTCTCCGCTGTCCCACATGTGGTGGGCAATAATCACTTGGTCCTCAGTGCTGTGTGTGCTGCTCTTTTTACGATGGATGTACGCTCTAACTTTGTCTTTGCTCATGTGTTGTTTTACCGTGCCAAATGTCGGATATGGTGAAATACAACTAAGAGGGTGGGCCGACACCACCCTTTGAGGCAACTCCACCACAGGGGTGAACGGCCACCCCTGTTGGCACACTCAGGGGTGACCTCCAGTATTGGCCGGGACACTAGGTTGCTTGGCTGGCATGAGGTGTCCCGGAAACAATTCCACGATTGTGTCGGCTTCATGTCATTCGAGCATAGACAGTGTAACGCTATCGCTCGTATTAATATTGACCATACCGGAGTGAAAGTGAAATTACAGCCAAGGAATCCACTAATGTCGGGTATTTCGCTGTTGAAACGAAGGGGTGTTTCAACTGGAGATAATAGAGAGAGAAATGAGGATATTTCTGGTTTTAATCACCGTCCGTCAGTTCGAACAGACTTTGCTTGACAGCACCTGTTGAATGCTGACGAACGAAAACATGAATACGCCACTGCGAAAACGACATGCTATGTCCGAGCGGGTGGAAGACCCCGATGTGGCCAACATCACGGAGAAGCAAGAGCAGCTACAAGACTTGTTACGGGACCTCTTTCAGTTTGATGCGGAGGACCTTGACTTTGGCATCTATCGAGTTCTTAACCAGCGACAGGACATCATCGAGACCTTCATCCACAGGGACCTCATCGAGACGGTCCACGACGCACTCGGTGAAGTTGTCGACAAAGAGCGGACCGAACTCCAGCAAGAACTCGAAGAGGCGCGTGTAGAAGTGGTGAACACTCTCGGCCCGGATTCCTTCGAAAACGGCACACTGGCTGACCCCTATCAAGACGTGCCAGTTGCGGAGGAGTATCTTGAGGCAAAGGAGCGAATAGAACGTCTCGAAGTAACTCAGGAAACGGAGGCACGTATCTTCAACGACCTGTATCAATTCTTCTCGCGCTACTACGACCAGGGCGACTTCCACGTCAAACGTCGGTTCTCGTCGCAGGACTCGAAGTTCATGGTCCCCTACAACGGCGAGGAGGTATTCTTCCACTGGGCCAATCGCAACCAGTACTACGTCAAAACGGGCGAGCACTTCACAACGTATCGCTTCCGAACGGGTGGTATCACGGTCGAGTTTACCCTCGAAGACGCAGACGTTCCGCAGGACAACGTCAAGGGTGATGAACGGTACTTCGTACTCGGCGAAGACCCCGTTTCGTGGGACCCCGAGACAGCCGAGTTGACCGTCAGCTTTCAGTACCGGCTCATCACGGAACGCGAGGCCGAGGCGTTCGTCAAGACCTACAACGAGGTGACCGGTGACGACCGCACCAGCTTCAACTACAAGACGAACACTATCCTCTGCACCGCGCTCCAGCAGGAGGTACTCGACCATCTTGAGCATTCGTATCCACGGGGCGAACTCCAGCGCGAAGAGGACAGCCAGACAGTCCTAATGGGGCACCTGATGCGATACACCTCCGAAAACACGATGGACTACTTCGTCCACAAGGACTTGGGTGGGTTCCTGCGGGACGAACTCGACTACTACATCCAGAACGAGGTTCTCGACGCGGACGAACTGGTCGAGACGGACATCCAGCGCGAACCGAACTCGGTCCGGCGCGCCCGCGTCGTGCGACAGATTGGCGACCGGATTATCGACTTCTTGGCGGACATCGAGGACTTCCAGCGAAGGCTGTTCGAGAAGCGCAAGTTCGTCACCCAGACCGACTACATGGTCACGCTCGACAAGGTTCCCGACGACCTCTACGGGGGGATTCTCGACAACGAGGCGCAACTCGAACAGTGGCACGAGGTCTACAACACCGACGAGTGGGAGGGAGACCTTTCGTGGCAGGGTGAGTTCACCGAGCGAGTGCTTGCCGACAATCCCCACCTGATGATAGACACGGCGCTGTTCGACGAGGACTTCACCCACAAACTGCTCGCCTCCTTTGAGGACATTGAGGCGGAGACGGGCGGGCTTCTCGTGCATGGAGAGAACTTCCAGGCGCTAAATCTGCTGCTGGGGAAATACCGGAACAGCGTTGATTGCTGTTACATCGACCCTCCGTACAACACAGGTGGGCGTGACTTCCTCTACAAGGACAACTACCAGCACTCGTCATGGCTGTCGATGATGGCCGACAGACTCGAACTGGCCCACGACCATCTCTCGAATGACGGGGCTATTTTCACCAATATAGATGACAATGAGAAGGACAATCTCCGGCAACTGTTCAACAATCTCTACGGACGGAACAATTTCATCGCTAACATCGTCTGGCAAAAAAAGTATGCGCCTCAGAACGATGCTCGTTGGTTTAGCGACGACCACGACCATATTCTCCTGTGGGCGAAGGACAAGAGTGTCTGGCGACCCGAAAAGTTGCCCCGAACGGAAAAGCAGAACAAGCAATACACGAATCCCGATGAAGACCCGAGAGGGCCTTGGATGTCTGACAACTATGTATCTAATAAATCAAGAGAACAGCGACCTAATTCCTACTACCCAATAACCAACCCAAACACCGGAGAGGAGATATGGCCAGACGAGGATGCTGTGTGGGCGTATTCGCAAGAACAACATCAGAAGAACGCCGAAGACGACCGCGTTTGGTGGGGGATGGATGGGACAAACTCAACTCCTCGTTATAAAAGATTTCTAAGCGAGGTGGGTGGCGTCGTCCCACGGACTGTTTGGACCTACGACCAAGTAGGTCACAATCAAGATGCCGTTCGAGAAATCCAGGCTCTTTTTAACGAGAGGGCATTTTCGAGTCCCAAACCAACAAAACTGATGGAGCGGATTCTACGTGTCTCGCCGGGCGACACCGTACTGGATTACTTTGCTGGGTCCGGCACGATTACGCAAGCTATCATGGAGCTGAACGAGGAGGAAGGCGAACCCCGACGTGAGTACGTGCTGGTGGAGATGGGAGAATACTTTGACACCGTGTTGCGTCCACGAATCCAGAAACTCGCATTCTCGCTAGAGTGGGACGACGGCGTTCCGCAGGACCACGAGGGACAGTCCCACATGGTCAAGTACCACCGGATAGAGTCTTACGAGGACGCCCTGAACAACGTCGTACTGGAGGAACCGACAGACAAGAGCCAGCAGACACTCGTAGAGGAGCAACGCCCGGAGTACGTCTCGGGCTATATGCTCGATTTCGAGTCCGAGGGTACATCGCTAATGGAACCAGCCTCGTTCGAGCAGCCATTCGACCATGAGCTGGAGATAGAGCAGAACGGTGTCGGACGTAAATCCGTGGCGGTCGACTTAGTTGAGACGTTCCACTACCTGCTTGGAGCTGATGTCCATCAGTTCGAGAGATACGAACACCAAGGACGCAAGTATGTAGTCACCCAGTGCAGCGTCAAGCGCGAGAACAGCGTCGATAGCGTGCTGACCGTGTGGCGCAACGCCGACGGCCTCGACCTGGAGCAAGAGCGCGAGTGGATTGCCGGGGAACTCGACCCGGCACAGCACGACCAGGTGTACGTCAACTCCGAGAGCGCCGTTCCCGGTGCGGAACCGGTCGAAGTGACGTTCAAGACTCGCATGGAGGCAACCCACGATGGCGCGGAGTGACCTCGACAAGTTCCGCCTCCGGCTGGCGCTGGTCGACTACTTCCGGGATGTGTTCGGCGTCACGGATGTCACCGACCGCGAGTCTGTCCGCCGGTTCTACGACGAGCTGGGCAGCGTGAACGAGGGCTACACATCCGAGGGGCGCAGCTACGTCTACAACTTCATCTCTGCTAAGGCCGACGAGGAACGGCTCCCGCCGGACGACCTCCTTCGTTATGATGAGAATCTTAAGCGCCACATGGAGAAGCTCAATGAGAACCGCTCGGTACCAATCGTTCTGAAGCCGTTCCAAGTGCTTGCTGGCCTGATGTCAGAGGCGTATCTCGACCGCGTACTCGGAGAAGCAGAGGCGTTTCGAGAGAGCTTGAACGCCTTCGTCGCGGAGTACAACGAGGAACACAAAGGGCGCATCAAGTATCCGGATTTCGCCAGAGCGGACCTCAATATCGCAGCGTTCTGGATGGCAACGGGCAGTGGGAAGACCCTGCTGATGCACCTGCACTACTACCAGTACCTCCACTACACCGACGAGTATGGCAGCGAACCCGAAAACGTCCTGCTGGTGACCCCCAACGAGGGGCTGTCTCAGCAACACATCGAGAAATTCCGCGAGAGTGGCATCCCGTGTCGGCAGTTCAATGCCGAGAGCGTAGACCTGCGGGGCTTCGGAGAACACCCGGTGAAGGTCATCGAGATACAGAAGCTAACTGAGGAGAAGACTGGCGAGGGTCTGAGCGTCGAGGTCGACGCCTTCGAGGGGCGCAATCTCGTGCTGGTCGACGAGGGACACAAGGGTGCGGGGAGTACCGCCCAGACGTGGCGAAACCGGCGCAAGCAACTCGCATCAGATGGTTTCACATTCGAGTACAGCGCCACCTTCGGGCAGGCTATCGCCGGGTCCTCAGCCAGCGTGGAGGAAGAATACGGCAAGGCCATCCTGTTCGACTACTCCTACCCACGGTTCTACGACGACGGCTACGGCAAGGACTACAACATCCTGAATCTGGAGAGCGAGATACGGGCTGAACTTCAGGACCAGTATCTACTTGCAAACCTGCTCACGTTCTACGAGCAACAGCAGGTCTACAACCGTGAACCGGAGACATTCCACGACGAGTACAATATCCGGAACCCGCTGCTGGTGTTCATCGGCCATACCGTCAACGCTAGCAAGACGCAATCCGCGCTGAGCAGCAATGACGAACAAAGCCTTGCCGACGTTGAGGAGGTACTGCTCTTTCTTGGACGCGTGCTCGGAAACGAGGACAGTTGGGTTCCCGAAACAATCGAGACACTGCTCTCGGGCGAGTCCAGCCTCAAACGTGAGGACGGTGAAGACCTGTTCGCAGATGAGTTCCATGCACTACGTGAGGCAGAGCTGTCCGGGCGGGATATCTACCAGCAGATACTGGAGAACGTGTTCCAGACCGACTCACCGTCCGGGCTTGACGTCGTCGATATCGCGAACGCACAGGGTGAGGTTGGACTGCGCGCAACCACGAGTGATGAGTACTTTGGCGTCATCAACATCGGCAACGACCGGGTCTTTCTCGACCGCGTCGGCGACCACGACCTGCTCACCGTCGGGGAGGACCAGTTCGCGGAGTCGCTGTTCAGGGCCATCAACAGCCACAACTCGGAGATAACGGTTCTACTCGGGTCGCGAAAGTTCATCGAAGGATGGGACTCTTGGCGAGTTTCGACGATGGGCCTGATGAACTTCGGACGTGGGGAAGGTCCGCAGGTGATTCAGTTGTTCGGACGTGGTGTCCGCCTACTTGGGAAGAACCAGACACTCAAGCGGTCACGGGAACTCCCCGGTGACCATCCCGAATACGTTGAGACACTGGAAACGCTCAACATCTTCGGCGTACGGGCCGACTACATCGCTGCGTTCCGTGACTATCTCTCTGACGAGGGTATTGACACAGATGTCCGTGAGACGATAGAGATTGACACAGAAACACAGGACCATTTCCAGGATGAAGGCCTACTAGTCGTCCGCCCGGAAACATCAGACACATTCAGCGAGCAAGTAACCATCTCTCTCGATGCAACTGATGATGTACAGCCGGAACTCAATCTTGCTCCACAGCTGAGCGTCATCTCCTCACAACGGGGATTTGAGATATCTGGCGAAAGTGATTCTCAAACGATTCCGAAAGCAGCAATCAAGTTTCTCGACTGGGACGACATCTACCGAAATCTCTGGTTATTCCGTACAAGCCGTGGATACGGCAATCAGATTGTCGAGAAGTCGGAGTTGAAGCGCATCATCAGTGAGGAACGCTACACACTCCGCTGTCCGGCGAAGTTGGTTTCGTTCGAGCAATTTTCCGACCTTGACCGCCTCCGTGATATCGTGCTCATGATTCTTCGGAAGTATATCGACGAGCATTACGGCAAAGCAGAGCAGCGATGGGAACAAAGTCAGCTTACCTACCAGCCTATCGAGGGAGAGTTCGGTGAGCAAGGCGTGATTCTCTCCTCGTACTCTGCTGAGGTCAAATCCGAGGCCGAGGCATTCATCGAAGAACTCGAGTCTACGAAGAAACACGGGCTGTATTCTGGAGAGGTGAACGCTCCGAATCGAATCCACTACGACCGCCATCTCTATCTTCCACTCATCGCAGAGGAACAGGGAGTCAATGCGGACACGGTCACCTATTCTCCCCCAGCACTCAATGAGGGTGAGGAACGATTAGTCAGGAGTATCAAGCAGTACTTCGAGGGTCCCGGGCAAGAGTTACTCGATACCTGGGAGGTGTACCTTCTGCGTAATCAGTCACGAGGGAGAGGTATCGGCTTCCTTGCAGCAGAAGAAGGCACACAGCGGTTTTTCCCTGACTTCATTATGTGGCTCCAACAGGAGGGGCACCAGCATATTCTGTTTCTTGAGCCTCATGGATTAGCACTCGAGGGAGACCCACTTGCCAACCATCGGGTCGAGTTCCACGAGCGAATCAAAGAGTACGAGGAAGAATTGGCGGACAAAACTGGTCGAAGAGACGTCTCTCTTCACTCGTATTTGATATCTGTAACGGATGCTTCAACGTTGATGTCTCGAACAAGGGGTGTCAACACTCGCACGCATTTCCACGAACAGGGAATTTATTTTGAGGACGATAACTTTGAAGAGATTTTGCTTGACGCTCTAGCCGACTCAAGTATATAATATATGCCAACTCTGTGTGATTTCATACGTGCAGTACATATCTACCTAACCCAACCCCCGTGCTATTCTGCGGTTTCCCGAACTTCGTGTTCATTGCCCTATACAGTGTCCCTCGTTGGCTCCATTGAATCGCCAGACAACGCTGTAGTGGGTCGATAAATCAAAGGAGTTGAGGCGGATAGCAGTAGATTGGAATGAACATAACCACCCGCCTCACAGAAGAATTAGTCTCGCTTGCCAAAAG
>LFFM01002680.1_pt1 | contig 11592 bp, 11 predicted proteins | sample 643131 | NCBI WGS metagenome assembly LFFM01 (sample SAMN03777445, study PRJNA286221) | soda lake metagenome | biome: soda lake; feature: Kulunda steppe; material: water; isolation source: sample Tc-Br brine of Tanatar trona crystallizer | place: Russia: Kulunda steppe | collected 2011-07
GCGGTGCGGGTGCGGGCGTTCGATCCCCGTTGTCGCTCCGCCGTATGCCCCGGACCGTCGTCGCCCCTTATAAACAGCCACACGACCTCCTCATGGCCGCTTATAAATGAACCGAGCAAACGATCGCTCGATCCGCACGCTCGACGGAGCGGGCGTCTCGAGACCCCGAACCAGGCCCCAGTGTGACGCGCTCCGTACCGTCCGCCGTCACGGATGCTGGAGGGACGTTCACGCGGAATTCGGCGCGGATTTATATATTCTCGGACGGCGATCCCCCGCCTCGCGTGCGGACGTCGATCGGATCGTCGCCCCTTTTAAGCGACGGCCGGCCGAACGGATCGACGATGACCGACGCCTTCGACCGACTCGGCTACGGCACGTACAAGCTCACGGACCCCGAGGAGTGCGTCTCCGGGATCACGCACGCGATCGAGACCGGCTATCGCCACGTCGACACCGCCCAGATGTACGACAACGAGGCGTACGTGGGCGAAGCGATCGCGGACGCGCCCGTCGACCGCGACGATCTCTTCGTGGCGACGAAGCTCGACACGGATAACCTCGCGTACGACGACGCCGTCCGGACGGCAACGGAGAGCCGCGACCGGCTCGGCGTCGACACGATCGACCTCTTATACGTCCACTGGCCGATCAACACCTACGACCCCGAGGAGACCCTTCCCGCGCTCGATCACCTCGTCGACGAGGGCGTCGTCGACCGGATCGGGCTCTCGAACTTCCGCCCCGACCAGCTCGAGACGGCGATCGACCGCCTCGACGCCGACCTCTTCGCCCATCAGGTCGAGTGTCACCCGCTCTGCCCGCAGGAGACGCTCCGGAGACTCGCCGTCGAGAACGACCACTGGCTCGTCGCCTACTCGCCCATCGCGCGCAATCGCGTGGCCGACGTGGACGTGCTGCAGGAGATCGCCGCGAAACACGACGCGACCCCGGCGGCCGTGAGCCTCGCGTGGCTCCTCTCGAAGGACCGGGTGGCGCCGATCCCGAAGGCCGCCTCCCACGAGCACGTAACGGCGAACTGGGCCGCCCGCGACCTCGAACTCGACCCGGAGGACCTCGACCGGATCGACGCGATCGAGCGCCGCGAGCGCGTCGTCGACTTCGAGGCGGCGCCCTGGAACCGGGGCTGATCCCGCGAGGGTGTCGAAAGATCCGGCGGCGTGCCGGCGCAGATCCGAAACGTGCGGCGACAAAGGACGGGCACGTCGGCGACGAAGGACGGGCACGTCGGCAACGAAGGACCGACGCAGTCGACGCGCCGCGTAAGGCTTAGTGGCGGGCGGATCCAGTGACGCGTATGAGTTCGGTTCCCGAGCGCGCGGCGGTCGACGACGAGTACAAGTGGTCGCTGACGAGCGTCTTCGAGAGCGACGAGACCTGGGAGGGGGCCTACGATGCGGTCGCGGCGCGGATCGACGACCTTCGAGCCTACGAGGGGCGCGTCACGGAGGACCCCGAAACGCTGCTCGAACTGCTGGCGCTCCGCGAGGAGGTGTTCCGTGAACTGGGCGAGGTCGCCGTGTACGCACAGCTCCGGAGCGCGGAAGACACCCGGAACCAGGAGTACCAGGCGATGTCGGCGCGCGCCTCCTCGCTGCGGTCGGAGGCGTCGAGCGCGACCTCCTACGTCGAGCCGGAGCTGCAGACCCTGGACGAGGCCGACGTCGAGGCGTTCATCGAGGCGGAGCCAGCGCTCGCCGACTACGAGCACTACTTCGACGACGTCCTCCGAAACAAGCCGCACACGCGCTCCGCCGAGGTCGAGGAGGTGCTCGCGGAGCTCTCGGAGGTGACGAGCGCGCCGAGCGAGATCTACTCGATGCTGACCAACGCGGACCTGACCTACGGCGTCGTCGAGGACCCCGACGGCGACGAGGTGGAGATCACGCAGTCGAACTTCACGAAGCTCCAGACGAACCCCGACCGCGACTTCCGCCGGCGCGTCCACGAGACCTTCTACGACGAGTGGGAGTCGGTGCGGAACACGGTCGGTACGTCGCTGGAGAAGGCGGTTCGCGAACACGTCATCAGCGCCCGGCTGCGCGATCACGACTCCGCGCGGGCGGCCGCCCTCCACGGCCCGAACGTTCCCGTCGAGGTGTACGACACGCTCGTCGACACCGTCGACGACAACCTCGACGTGCTCCACCGCCACGCGGAGCTGAAGCGGCGCGCGCTCGACGTCGACACGCTCGAGAGCCACGACCTGTACATGTCGCTAACCGGCGATCAGGGACCCGACGTCGAGTATGACCAGGCCGTCGAGTGGATCATCGAGGCGGTCGCACCGCTCGGCGAGGCCTATCAGAACCGGATGGCCGAGGGACTCGACTCCAGGTGGGTCGACGTCTACGAGAACCGCGGGAAGCGGTCGGGCGCGTTCTCCTCGGGCACCTACGACACCCAGCCGTTCATCATGATGAACTACCAGGACGACATCGCGTCGATGTACACGCTCGCTCACGAGCTGGGCCACTCGATGCACTCCGAGTTGGCCGGCGACGCCCAGCCGTGGCACGACGCGAGCTACGAGATCTTCGTCGCCGAGATCGCCTCCACGGTCAACGAGACGCTGCTCACCCACCACCTGCTGGAGACCGTCGAGGACGACGAGCTCCGAACGCACGTGCTCGACGAGTATCTCGAACGGTTCCGTTCCACGCTGTTCCGGCAGACCATGTTCGCGGCGTTCGAGGCGGAGATCCACGAGCGGATCGAGAACGACGAGGCGCTCACGCCGGACGTCCTCGACGAACTGTACGCCGACCGCAAGGGCGCCTACTACGAGCCCGCCGAGCTGACCGGCGGGATCGAACGCGAGTGGGAGCGGATTCCCCACTTCTACTACGACTTCTACGTCTACCAGTACGCGACCGGGATCTCCGCCGCGGCCGCCATCGTCGAGCGCGTGCTCGAGGAGGGCGAGACGGCGGCCGCCGACTACCGCGAGATGCTGCGGGCGGGCGGCTCGGACTACCCGCTGGCGGTCGTCGAACTCGCCGGCGTCGACATGGCCTCGTCCGAGCCGATCGAGTCGGCCGTCGGCATCTACGACGACTACCTCGACGAGGTGGCGGCGTTGCTCGAGCTCGAGTGAGCGTCACCTGCCGGAGGGGGCACGTCGCCCGAGGACCGGCCTATCCCCGCTCGACGAACGTCGCGTCCGCGGACGTGCGCCCCTGGTTGAACGAGAGCACCTTCGCACGGATCACGTCGCCCGCGCCGACGTCGTTCGGGATGCCCTCGGTGAAGACCACGAACCCCTCGACCTTGCCGACGGCGACCTCCTCGCCGGAGTGGTGGTCCGTCAGCTCGACGACGCCGAACTCGTAGGTCTCACCGATCTCGACCGGCGGATCGCGTTCTTGCGCCGCCTCGTGGGCCCGCTTCGACGCACGGGCATCGCCGGACGGCCCGCGGATCCGGCGGACGACGACGAGGAGGAAGACGAGCAGGACGACCCCCGCGACGGCGACGTAGACGAGTTCCATGAGCGCCCGTCTCCCGGAGCGCTTTTGAAACGATCGGTCATGGATGAACGGCCGCCCGATGCGGGAACGAACGGGGGTGCGACCGGTGCGGGAACGAACGAGGGGTGCGACCGGCCGCATGAGAAACGCCTTTCCCCGCGAAGCACCGGACTCCGAGTAATGCGAGCCAGTTCCGGGCGTGGTGTGCCGTGAAGGTGGCGGAGGCGGTGCCGGAGTTCGCCGACGCGTTCGGCTTCGAGGAGTTCAATCGGATGCAGCGTGAGGCGCTGCCCGGACTCCTGGAGACCGACCACAACGTCGTCGCGTCCGCGCCGACGGCCTCGGGCAAGACCGCCCTGGCCGAGCTGGCCATCTGTAAGACCCTCTCGGAGGGCGGCACTGCGCTGTTCATCGCCCCCCTTCGCGCGCTCACGAACGAGAAGGAAAGCGAGTGGGAGCGCTTCGAGGATCTCGGCTACTCCGTCTACGTCGTCTCCGGCGAACGCGACCTCAATCCGCGACGCGCCGAGCGAGCCGACGTGCTCGTGACGACTCCGGAGAAGGCCGATAGCGCCACCCGAAAACACGACTCGACGCGCTACTCCTTCATCACCGACGTCGACTGCGTCGTCATCGACGAGGTTCACCTCCTCGACTCGGAGAAGCGCGGCGCGGTTCTCGAGGTGACCGTCTCGCGGCTGCGACGCCTGCAGAACCCCAGGATCGTCGCGCTCTCGGCGACGATGCCGAACGTCGACGACGTCGCGAAGTGGCTCGGCGCGCCCGCGGAGACGACCTACGAGTTCGGCGACGACTACCGACCCGTCGACCTCGAGACGGGCGTGAAGACGTACTCACACGGCGCGAACGCCTTCGCGGACAAGTACCGCCGGCTCTACCGCGCGCTCGACTTGGCGGAGCCGCACGTCCGCGAGGACGGGCAGGCGCTCGTCTTCGTCTCCTCCCGACAGGACACGGTCCAGGCCGCAAAGAAGGCGCGCGACGAGATCACTGAACGCAACGTACCGATCGACACGCGGGGCGACTACGACTTCCACAACGAGGCGAAGGAGCTCTCGAACGATACCCTCAGACAGTCGGTCCTCGACGGCGTCGGCTTCCACCACGCGGGATTGGGCAAGGGCGACCGCGACCGCGTCGAGGAGTGGTTCAAGCGGGGACGGATCAAGCTGCTCTTTTCGACGTCGACGCTCGCGTGGGGCGTGAACCTCCCCGCCCGCTGTGTGATCATCCGTGACACGAAATATCACGATCCGTTGGAGGGCGAGACGGACGTCTCCCCGCTCGACGTGCTTCAGATGCTCGGACGCGCCGGCCGCCCGGGCTACGACGACGTCGGATACGGGTGGGTCGTCTGTGACCGCGGCGACGCCGACCGGTACCGTCGGCTGCTCCGGGAAGGCAAAGAGATCGAGTCACGGCTCGCCGGCGAACTGGAATCACATCTCAACGCGGAGGTCGCGATGGGGACGATCCGCGGGTTGGAGGACGTGATGGAGTGGATCGAGACGACGTTCTACTACGTCCGTGCCGGCTCGAAGCCCGACGAGTACGACTTCGAGGGGTTGCGTGATCGCGTTCGAGGGACGCTCCAATCGCTCGTCGACGACGGGTTCGTCGCGGCCGACGAGAACCTGACCATCGAGCCGACGGCCCTCGGACGACTCGCCTCGAAGTACTACCTTCGGCTCGACACCGCCCGTCGGTTCGAGACGCTCGCGAGCCGTGACCGCCTCACGGTCGACTCGATCCTCGAGGCCGTCGCCGGCGCCGGCGAGTTCGACTCAGTCTCCGCGCGCTCGGCGGAGGCCGACGCCGTCGACCGGATCCTCGACGGCCACGAGACCGATCTGGAGAACGGCCACCGGAAGGTGTTCGCCATCCTGCTGGCCGGCATGGCCGACGCGACGCCCTCGGATCTCCGCTCGGACGCGTGGGTGATCCGCCAAAACGCCCTGCGGCTGATCGCCGCGCTGTGTGAGTTTCTCGACCGCTTTTCGGGCCCCCGTGCCGCCAACCTGGCCCGCCGCGTCGAGGCCCGCGTCGAACACGGCGTCGACCGCGAGGCGGTCGCGCTCACCGCGATCGACGGCGTCGGCGCCGGACGTGCCGAACGGCTCTCGGACGCCGGACTCACCTCCCCGTCCGCGATCGTCGACGCCGGACCGGAGACGCTCTCGAACGCCGGGATGAGCGACTCCGTCACCGAGCGCGTCGTCGCCGCGGCCGCCGACCTGCCGCGGATCGAAGTGGAGTGGGGGACGTTCCCTGACTCGATCGCCGTCGGCGAGAACGACCTCCGCGAGGTGGCGGTCCGCAACGTCAGCGGCGGCGCCCGGGCCGGGATGCGGGTCACCGTCAACGACGTGGAGATGAACGCGGAGACGACGTATCTCGACGGGGAGAAGACGGTCCCCGTCGGCGTCTTCGGGACGCCCAAAGCCGACGAGCTGACGTTCGTCGTCGAGGTGACGTTCCCCGACCTCCCGCTCATGCCGGTGCGGGCGACCCGAACCGTACGCGTCGAGTGACGTCGCCGATACGCGTCGAGGAACGTCGATCGTGCGCGTCGAGGAACTCGATCGCGCGGGTCGGGTGACCTTTTAAATCGAAAGCCGGGGCGATCCCGCCTCATGCCCGAACGCCTCCGCGTCCTCGCCGGCGACTGTCACGTGACCGAACGCGGCGACCGCACCCGAACCCACCGCGGCCGCGTCGTCGTCCTCGTGAAGCCGGACAACACCACGCTCGTCCACGACGCCGACGGCTATCAACCGGTGGCGTGGCTCACCCGGCCCGACTCCGTCGTCGTCGAGGGTGACGGCGAGGGGTTCACCGTGACCGCGCGGGAGGGCTCCCGACAGCTACGGATCGTCGCCGAGGAGGCGACCGCGGCCCGCGGACTGCCCGTCACCGAGGCGGGCGTCCCCGTCGGTACCTGTCCCGACGACGGCGGTCCGCTGGTCCGATCGCGCGGCGACGTCGTGTGTCTCGACTGTGAGACCCGCCGGGGACTTCCCGCTGGCGCGAGCGTCACCGACGCGACCTGTGAGGACTGCGGGCTTCCCAAGATCCGCGTCGAGCGCGGGGAGCCGTTTCACCTCTGTCTGGACCCCGTCTGTGATCCCCTCGAGGACGCGGTCCGGGATCGGTTCGATCGGGTCTGGAACTGCCCCGACTGCGACGGTGATCTGACCGTCGAGTCTGCGCCGGGGCGGGTCTTCCTTGGCTGTGAGCACTACCCGACGTGTGAGACGACGTTCTCGATCCCGAGCGGGGTCGTCGTCGACGACTGCGACTGCGGGCTCCCCGTGCTGGAGACGGCGACCGGACGTCGCTGTCTGGACGGAACCTGCGAGGACGGGCCACGGTGACCGTGTGTGGCCGCGCGTCGACTCCCGTCGGCTCACGCCGACCCAGGTCCGTTCACTCGCCCGGATACGTCGGCAGCCGGAGCGACCGGGCGCTCCCCTCGACGAACGGAAGGTCGACCGCCGTCGCGGCGGTCTCCGCGCCGTCGACGCGGACGGTGACCCCGTCGTCCGCGGCGTCGAACCCGACCAACGCGAGCGCGATAGGATCGCCCGTCGCCGGCCCCACGACCGTGCGGGTCACCTCGCCGATCGCCTCGTCGCCGTCGAACACCGCGGCGCCCGAAGCCGGAAGGACCGCGTCGACGGCCGGCGGATCGGCGTCCCCGTCGACCTCGGCGACCGCGTCGGCGAGTCCGCCGAGCGCCAGTCCGACCAGCCGGCGGCTCGGGCGCCCCCGGTTCTCGACCCGGGAGACGACCTCCTGGCCGACGTAACAGCCCTTCTCGAAGTCGAGCGCGTTGCGGATCCCGAGGACGTTCGGGATCGCACCCTCGAGCTCGTACTCGAACAGCGGCGTGCCGGCCTCGACCGTGAGCGCGTCCCACGTCCGGTACCCGAAGGGCGCGGCGTTGAGTCCGCGGTTGAGAAGCGTGTCGAAGAGATCGGGAGCGTCGTCGGCCGCACAGACGATCTCGTATCCCTCCTCGCCGAGCGGGTTGTCGCTCGCGATCACGGTTACGCCGGCGTCGACCATCGATCCGCGCACGAACGTGAGCGGCTCCTCGGGCGCCCCAGCGCCGTTGAGCACCGAGGCGACCTTCTCGGTCGACTTGGGGCCGTGGACGCCGAAGACGCCGAACTCCTCGGAGGCGTCGCGGATCTCGACGTCCTGGATGAACACCTTGCTCGACCAGTCCTCGAGCACGGGTTCGGCCCGTTCGGGCGAGCAGAAGACGAGCAGCCGCTCGCCGGCGTTATAGACGTACATGTCCGTCTCGATGCCGCCCTGCGGGTCGAGAAGGAGGGCGTAGCACCCACGGCCGTCCTCGTCGGGGACGCGGTTGGAGACGGCGTTGTCGACGAACTCGATGCGATCGTCGCCGGCCACGACGAGGACACCGTATCCCATCTCGATGGCGCCGACGACGTTCCGAACCGCCTTCCCGACCCGTTCCGGCTTCCCGTAGTGATCGACGACGCGTCGGCCGCCCCGGTCACGATAGGTCGCGCCGTGGTCGGCGTGGGCGTCGGAGACGAGACTCATACCTACGGGGAGTCGGGCGAGCCTCAAAAGGGCGCTGGAACCGGGGTTCGGACGGCTCCCGGCGATCAGAGACCGAGTCGTCGCCGGATCGATTCGACGATCCCGCGTTTCGGGGGGCCGCCGTCGGTCTCCGGATCCGGAACGACCCGGTCGTCCGGATAGACCCGGACGCGGTCGTCGCTCTCGACGGTGATGAGCGAGTCGGCCTTCAGCGCCGAGAGCGCCTCCTCGATGGCGTCGATGTCGGCGTCGACGGCCGCCCGCAGCTCCAGGACGGTCATTCCCTCCCCGCCACGGTCGACGAGCGCATCGAGCACCGCGACCTCGACGTCGGGCCGGTCGCGGTACTCCGGCTTCGCGGCCATGGTCGTGATATGGACCGGACGGGGTTTACGTCTACCGGCGAACGCGACCGATCGAAACGGAGCCCACGCGAAACGACGGTCGACGGCGTGGGACGGGCCGCGTCAGCGAACGAGCCGCGAACAGGAGCCACAGAGGTTCTCCTCCTTCACGTCGACCTCGCGGACGGTCGGCGAGAAGGACATGACGCACTTGGAGTTATCACAGTGTTCGAGCCCGAGCGTGTGACCGATCTCGTGGACGACCTCCTTGCGGACGCGGTCGGCGAAGACGTCGACGGCCGGCTTCGTCGAGATGCCGCCGTCGGAGGAGGTCTGGAGGCGGTGCGTGGAGATGACGGAGCCGTTGCCGTTGAGATACGCGAGGCCGAAGACGTAGTTTCGCCGCCGGTAGTAGAGGTCCCGCGGCGTGATTCCGATGTTCTTCTCGCCGTTGCCGACGCGTGAGACGGTCTCGATGAGCTCTTCGGCGCGGTACTGGCCGCGGCCCTCGTCGTATGCCGTTTCGGGGATCGGCTGGTCGTCGTGGACCGTGACGTCACAGTCATAGACCGACCGCAGCGCACTGGAGGCCTCCCGCTTGACGCGCGGGGAGACCTCCCCGACGGGAACGATGTCCACGAGCATGGAACCGCTTTTGACCGCGGCGGACATAAACCCCCCGCCGTGGTCATCCAGTCACGTCGCTCGCTCGTCGACGACCTCGACGCCTTCGATCGGCTCCTCGAGGTCGGGATCGGCAACCGCCCGGACGTCGCCGCCGCGCTCGAACGACGCGGCCGGACCGTCGTGGCGATCGACGTCTCACCTCCCGAGACGCCCGGCGCCGGTGCGTCCGACGTCAGTTCCGGTGCGTCCGACGTCAGTTCCGGTGCGTCCGACGTCAGTTCCGGTGCGTCCGACGTCGACGTCCGCCGGATCGACGTCGGCGTGCTCGCCGTCGCCGATGATCCCTTGGCCGCACTGGCGGCGGCGCCACCGCTCGCCGGAGACGATGGCGCCGACGAGAAGCAGGGAACCGGCCGACCGACCCCGAGCGGGTTCGACGCGGTGTACGCCCGAAACCTCCCCGCGGAACTCCAGCGGCCAACGGTCGACCTCGCCGACCGCTTCGGCGTCACCTGTCGGTTCACGACGCTGGGATTCGAGGAACCCGTCGTCCCCGTGACGCGGCGAACGCTCCCCGGAACGACGCTGTTCGTCGCGCGGGCGCCGAACGGACCGACCACCGAAACCGGGTGATGGCCGCCCGGTGACCGACCGATACCGTCTCCGGCCGGCCGTTTGTTCCGGCGTAGGACGTCTCGGAGCGGACGATATGGAGCTTCTGTCACTGAAGTACACATGCATTTCGCCGGAACCCGGAACGTTCTTTCCCGTTGCCGTCCCCGAAGGTTCATATGCAGGTCGACGCAGTCGTGCTCGACATCGACGGAGTGTTGGTTGACGTCGCTGACTCGTACCGCCGGGCGATCATCGAATCGGTCGATCGGGTGTGTGGAAAGACGGTCGACCGCGACGCGATCCAGGCGTTCAAGAACGCCGGCGGGTTCAACAATGACTGGGATCTGACCTACGCCGCGGCGCTGTACGTGTTGGCCCGCCGCGAGGGGCTCCGCATGGAGGTCGAGGCGTTCACCGACGCCATCGCCGAGGGCGGCGGCGGATTGGCGGCCGCAAAGCAGGTCGTCGCCGACCTTCCCAGCGTCTCACAGGCTCGCGTTCGCGATCAGTGGGACACCGATCGCCTCCACGAGGTCTTCCAGACGCTCTATCTCGGGACGGACCTGTTTCGGGAACTGGAGGGCGGCGAGCCGGCCTTCGAAGCTGAGGGCTTCATCCACGACGAGCCCGTGCTCGTCCGTTCCGAGACGGTGGCCGACCTGACGAACCGCTTCGACGTCGGCGTCCTCACCGGACGACCGGCCGCCGAGGCCGAGATCGCGCTCGACCGTGTCGGACTCGACGTCCCCGACGAGCACCGTTTCACCATGGACGACTGGGAGGAGGGGAAGCCGCATCCGCGAGCGCTGACCACGCTCGCCGAGCGGTTCGAGGCCGACCGCGTCGCCTTCGCGGGCGACACCCTCGATGACGTGCGGACCGCCCGCAACGCCGACGCCGCCGACGGCGACAGGATCTACTACGGCATCGGCGTGCTCACCGGCGGGCTGCAGGGCGAGGCAGGCCGCGAGGCGTTCGCGGGCGTCCCCGCCGACGCGGTGGTCCACGACGTGAACGAGTTGTCCGATCTGTTGGCGTGATGCGGGCGATTCGGGTAATGTGGTGTGTCACCGTACGACGACCACCTTTTGATGCCTCGGCGTGAACGCTCGGACATGAGCGACGGCGACGGCGACATCGGAAACACCTCCGACGGCGACGGTGACATCGGAAACACCTCCGACGGCGACGCTGGATCCGCTCAGGACGTCGATCCGGCCCTTCGTGCGGGCGTCGCCCTTTTTAATGAAGGGCAGTATCTCGCCGCCCACGAGCCGTGGGAGGCAGCGTGGCTCACGCTTGGGAAGGGCGACGACGAACGGTTGCTTCACGGACTCATCCAGTTCGCGGCGGCGACCCATCACGCCCGCACGGGCAACGACTCCGGCGCCGTCGGCACGGCCGAGGGTGCCCTCGGGTACCTCGACGGCCTCGGCGAACGGCATCGGGGACTCGCGCTCGAACCCGTCCGGGAATGGTGTCGATCGGTCGCGGCGGATCCCGCGGCGATCGCCGAGGACGTTCCGCCGACCCTCCGGATCGGCGGCGAGGCGATCGGGTTCGACGACCTCGACCTCGCGGCGACGCTCGCGGTCCTGCCCGCGATCGCCGAGGCGACCGGGATCGGCGACGAGGGGACCATGGAGACCGCCGCCGAGTTCGCACGCGAGGAGCGGGGAACCGGACGGACCCGGTTCGCCGAGCTGGCGTTCGCCTACCTCCGTGAGCCGGACGCACGTCCGCAGATCGCCGCGCGGATCGCCGACCACGTCGATCGAAAACGGCGGCAGCGGGATGACGTCGACGGACTCTTTTAGAATGGTTGCCGGGCGAGACCGGATCGGACGGGGTCAGCCGTCGACAACGTCGCCGATCACCTGCTCGTGGGCCGCCGCGAGGTGTTCGGCGAACGTCGA